>ERZ795054.2988-NODE-2988-length-13692-cov-5.951162_pt1 | contig 13692 bp, 10 predicted proteins | sample MGYA00375138_ERZ795054 | MGnify/ENA primary metagenome ERZ795054 (study PRJEB30183, sample SAMN05720215) | anaerobic digester metagenome | isolation source: active sludge of municipal wastewater-treating anaerobic digesters | place: USA | collected 2014-12-23 ...
TTCAGGTAGGGGCCGATGTACTGGGTGTATATGAAAAGAATCACCGCATTGAGGACGAAGTATGCCACGGCTACGGATTTTCTTTTCAATATTATAAGCGGGACCATACTCATGATGGCCGGGATGAAAACGATTGAATCAAGGATTTCAACAGGGTTGCCGGTCCTTTCGAGGAACAGCGTGAGCCACACGGTCAGGAGCAGCACGATGAAGATGGAGTGCGCTGCGAGAGAGAAATGGCCTCTTCGCAACAGCGACAGGCCGATTATAATTACGATGGAACCGATCAACAGCGGAAGGATGATTTCCGGAGCTGCGTTCCCCTCCGCGACATTCGCCAGCGCCATGACCGTTGTTATTATCAGGGAAATGAAGGCGATGACCAGAAGAATGCGCGTTTTCTGAATCAGCAGGTATCCCTTGTCCGAGTAGCGGTGAAGAAAAAATGTAAGTAATCGATCAATCATCAGGGTTTCCCCTATATGTTTTGCTTGATAGCGCACCGGGGCAATGCCCCGGTGCGAAAGTCATCATAAAATTTTATACTGCAATCCGATAGCGATGTCATGAGTGTACTTGGTCGCTTCGGTGCTGTATGGCAGCAAGCCCTCGACGCTGCCGGGTATTTCATCAGGTATGAAATATGATATGACATACCCCAGGGTGAGCTTCAGCCCCGGGATCGACTCCCACGTGACCCCGCATGAGACCGCGTGCCAGTTCAGACCGATATGCGTATCCGAACGGGTGTCGTCGTTCTCGCCGTCGGTTCCGTAGTTGTAACCCACGCCGATGTTGAGGTTCTCGCAGAGATTCTTCTTGGTGATCACGTCGTAGGAAATGCCCAGGCCGACTTCGTAACCGTTGTCATAATCGTCTTCAAGGCCGTTCCAGTACGCGTACTTGTTGAAGTAATAGGTCAGGCCCGCGTCGAGGTGGATTCCCATGATTGAATAGTTGGCGCCCACTGCTACGACCATGGGTAGAGTGCGGTACGACTGGTGTCCATCATGGTAATCTTCAGCAACGCTGGGGATGATATAGTTTTTCTTGGTCTTGGTCTTCAATATGAATTCCGAGTTCCATTCAAAACGGCCTGCGATTATCAGTGAGCCGACATCTGTCATGCCCGCAAGCGGAGCGATCGAAATGCCCCCGATAACGCCGTGGCTCATGCCGTTCTGGGTTGAGTCGATTTTTTCAGTAAGAGTGTAGGTCCCGGTATCCCCCTCGACGTCAATGACGAATTTTCCTTTATAGGTATTGTAACCGTATATAAAGCGGTAGCCAACCGAGAAGGCGAACTGCTTGACCGGCATGTATGCGTAGTTGAGCTGGAAGGAATAAAAGGCCTCGCTTGCCTCCAGATTGGCGTCAACATCGTAATTTCCGGTAATGTTGCCGCATGCATTCGCTGCCGCCAGCTCTGCCGCCGACAGAGGGATGAAGCCATTAATAAAGGTGCCAACCGGACTTCCTGTGCCAAAACGCGCCAGGCCTGCAGCCGTGTTCTCGACAGAGGGAAATCCTTCGGGGTAACTGCCGCCGCCACCGCCGCCGATCGCCATCAGGCCCAGCGAAAAGGCCATGTCCCAGTTGTTGTAAACCAGGTACAGGTTCGGGAAGTAATAGGCGTTCTGGCTGGCGTCGAATTCCTGCTGGTTCTGCGGTATGAGATTATCGTCAAAATCGCTTTCGAGCGTGATCGGCTGCAGTATGCACTGATAGCTGACATATAGGTACAGCCCTTTTCCCATCATGGCTGTGCCTGCAGGGTTGAAATAGGTCGCGTCTGCGTCAAGCGATGCGTTCCGGTTAAGGCTCTTGACCCACTCCGCGCTCTGGTTCGAGTTCTCCTCAACTCCGCCGGCGTACAGGGCCGTGGCGCAGAAAAGAAGCAGTATCGTCATGATACGGTACAGCTGTTTCATACAAATCCTCCTCGGTTTGTTTATTGAATTGTATAACAAGTCCCTTAAAATTGCAATTATTGCAATAATTTTTTCATAACTTTTCGTGTCCGGTCCCATTAAGGGATTTCACTTCACTTTTTTTCATTTGATTCCTGTAGCGGTCCGAATTCTACATTATAAACATATATGAAGCTAATCACTTTCTGATGCATCAGGAACTGCTCTCCCCTTGTTGTTCCAATGAACGCGGCCGCAAGTTTGTAGCGTGAAGGAGATAAATCATTCATGGAAAGTTATCGGGAACCCTGCAGCATCTTTGAATTATTGTCTTGAAATGTATACTTTATACCCTAAAATGGTCGGATTAAGGGGTAACGAGAAGGATGGGTCGCACGAGGGTGAATGCACATGCTTTCAGGGGACGACGTCATATGCGGGACAATGATGGCGATGACGATGTATTCATGGATATTGAAGATACTGGCCCCTCGTCCGATGACACAAAAGTCTTCACCGGACCGCTGAGCAGATGGCCGTCATGGGATTATGCCGGGCCGGCCCTGTTGGTCTACGCCTTGTTTATCACTATGTCTGTTCTGTACTGGCAGACTTCGCTCCGGGATTTACTCTGGATTAGCGGCGAGTCTTTTTTTAGTGAAAAGCAGTTCTGGAGAGGAATAACTTCGATCGCCGTTCATGCCGATGCGGTTCATCTTCTATCGAACACTCCATTGTTCATCATTTTCGGCTGGCTCCTTCACGCTTATTTCGGGAAAGCGCTTTTCCCCGCCGCATCTTTGATGGCGGGAGTTATTTCAGCGGTTATGACAGTATGGATCTATGAGCCGAATGTGCGGCTGGTCGGCGCTTCCGGCATGGTCTATGGAATGGCGGCCTTGTGGCTCGTTTTTTTCATCCGCTATGACAGCGATCGCAGGGTTCCGGTCAGGATAATCCGCGCGATCGGCTTTGCGCTTGTGATTCTGGCGCCGACAGTATATAACCCTTCGACAAGCTACCTTGCCCATGCAATAGGGTTCCTGGCCGGGTCTGTTATCGCGGTTGCTCTTCTGCCGTTCATCCGTCCGCGCAGGGAATTCATGGAGCGCCCGGCTGAAGAAATCGCAGAATAGTCGAGATTCTAATCCTTATAGATAATGGATACCGCGATTCCTGCGATAATAAATTCGATTAACCCGAAAACAAACCACTGTACAGCAAGCGACAGGGTAACTGGATAAATGACATACTGGTTGAACGATCCGGTTCCGCAGAAGAGAAGCCCCATGACTGCGCCATAGCGGACACCTTCGGCTATACCCTTGTTTTCCCGGCCCTTGATGAAGATATAGACAAACCCGATTGAAAGAACAGCGCTTGTTGCAAGCATGATCCACATGAAGTCCATCATATCTGGACGCCAGATTGATGACAGTGATCGGTAGATTTCTCCAAGGATTATTCCGTGAATGATCTGATCCATCCCCATTATTAGAAGAAAGACGACAACTGACGATATCGCAAATCTTTTGATATTCATAGAACCCCCCCTGTCTTTATGCGAAACATATGTATAGTTGTTTTTTTACCTGTCAATTATTTTTTTGTATAGTAAAAATTTTTCCCATAAATAAATGAAACAGGGTATAACTGTGGCATGGAAATCACGATCATCGATAAATCCGCCCTTATCGGCGAAAAGATTAACTTCAATTCCATTGTTTTCAGGCTGCATCCGGTAGAAGGCGACGATAAGGGGAACATCACGGCGCTCTGGCCCCTGCTTGTCACTATAGTCAGGGGCGGGGCGGTCAAGGTGCTGCTCGACATGCAGGACGTAGATTTTATTGACAGCAGAGGTATCGGTATTATTATTAACTCGGCAAAACACCTGAGGACCATAAAAGGCGATATCGTGCTGATCAATATCAGCGAAAAAATATCGAGGATATTCGACGTGCTGAACATCAACCGTATAATCAAGGTGTTTGATTCCGAAGAGGATGCGATGCACCATCTGAAATTCATATAGGGCCATTGTAAATATTAATAAGGGGTCTCCGATGAGCATCCAGGTAGAAATAATTAAACTCGCGCAGATCAACACCGACAAGATCGACTATAACCGCGTGATATTCAAGGTGATCCTCCCGCACCGTATCGAACTTGATAATTCGCGCATGTATTTCATCCTTTTCAAGACTCTTGCCGACGGAGGGGCCAGGAAGATTATCGTCGATCTGCATGACCTCGATTATATCGACAGCGCGGGCATCGGCACCATCGTATCGGCAGCCAAGATGATCAGAAAACAGGGCGGGGATCTGGTCATGTCTTCGGCGACAGCGAACATCCTTTCGATTTTTAAGGTCGTTTCCCTGCAGGATTTCATACGGATTTTCAGCACCGACGGGGAGGCAATCAACCATTTTCATGCGCTGAATTCGTAGCCTTTCCGGTCCCGGTGTCCCATATTTACTGCATTTTCCGGATTAATATTTAAGATTGCATAGATCATTTCTTTTTTTTGGTGGTATATTATACGTGTACCCGAGAGGCTTTTTTCATGTATTCAGCTCAGAGAATCAAGATGTTTATTATTGCCGCCCTGATCATGCTTGCACCGCTTTCGCTTTCACGCTGCGACGACGACCTCGACAACCTGATTACCAGGGAACAGCGCATCAATAATAATAAAGAAACACCCGATATCCCATCCATCGGAACCGGAACCTGGACCATGCACGCCGACGCCGGGGTCTCCCGCAGGGGGGCGGCGTTCGCAGTAAAAGACGGGTGGGCCTATGTTCATGGAGGCGCGAACAGCTTCGGCGTCGCCGACGAGCTCTGGAGGTTCAGCCTTTCTTCCGGAGAGGTCGAGCTGATTGATGCGGGGACCGCGCTCGCCAGCCATGGCATGGCGTTTGTCGGCGATGTTCTGTATGTGTTCGGCGGCCGAGACTCCGGCGGCGCGCCGGCGAGGACGTTTCTATTCTACGATTTTTCGATCCAGGGAGAATCGGGATGGACGGGAACGATTGAAGTGAGCGACACGAACGGCCCGTTTCCCGGGGCCCGCTATGGCCACTCGGTGCTGGGTTCTGACGATTATCTGTATGTGTATGGCGGCACCGACGACATTGCATGGGACGCCGCGCTGTATCGCTTCGATCCGAACGACACGCCCAAACCGAGGTGGTCCAAGGTTTCGCTTGACGGCCCCGAGGTCGCCGGCCACGGATCGGCGCTTGACGGCGATATGCTGTACGTGTTCGGGGGATTGCATGATGACAGTGAAGAGACGGCCTACCGGGACGTATTGTCGGCTTACAGCTTCTCCGCAGGAGAGTGGAATTCCATATCTGTTCTCTCGTCTGGTCCCAGGGCATGGATTGGGCTTGCACTGGCGGACAGCTCGCTGTATACTTGTTTCGGGCTGAATAGCGGGGGACTGCTAAAAGATTCATGGATGTATTCTCCGGCAACCGGTTGGTCGGCCCTGAATGAGGGACCTGCGCCGCGTGCCGAATACTGCCTGGGCTCCGCAGCGGGTGCGGTCGTTCTGTACGGGGGATACGACCCGTCGAGCGGCAGGTATTATTCCGACATATGGGTATTCAGCCTCGATGAATGAGCCCCCATACGCGAAGGAGACTGAATGGCGATAAGGACATGCAGGAGGATATCGGCGAGAGGAATATGCTTCCTGTTTTCATGCTCTGTTGTCCTGGCCGTTCCCGGAATCTCAGCTGAAAGGAACCCGCGCATCGGCATCAGGGGCGGCTACACCCACCTTTCCGGAAACTATGAGCGGAAGCTCAACGGCGGCCCGACTCTCGGGGTGTATGTCATTCCGCTGGTCTGGAAATATCTCATGATCGAGTGCGACAGCGATTTCTCGTATTATCCCATACGCGGCGCTGAATCCTCGGCGCTCATTTCATATTCCCTTGGTATCGGACCGCATTTTTATTATTCGATTGACGGGCGCGCTGCGCTGTACGCCGGCACTCTCCTGCGGGGCTCCGTTTTTCATGTCGAAGCCCGCGAAACCGGCGCGAACGCGGCTTCGGTAAAAATCGGATTTTCTCTCAGCGCAGGTGTTCTGATCCCCCTGCCCAGAGGTGTCGAACTGCGCATAGGGTACGTTTTTACCGAGAACGATCTCACCCGCAAGCTCTTCATGGCGCACAGCGCGTACCTTGGCGTAGCGTACGGTTTCTCCTCGTCCCGGGGTGTCGACAGCGAAGCAGGTGACGCCCGCGAGACCAGGGATAAGTACGCCATGGGGGTCAATTTTTATAACAGGGGGGATTTCGAGAAAGCCCGCTCATATTTCACGAAGGTGGTCGAGCTCGACCCCGATTATCCGGAAGCAAGGGACCGGCTTGATTCGGTCCAGGCTGCATGCGATGATTTTGCAAGGGCGATGGAATTGAAAAAAAGCGGAGATTATCTCCGGGCGCTGAAAATACTGCGGGCAATCGATCCGAAAATGCGCGCCGCAGCCGATGAACGCGAGAAGATCGCGGGCTCGCTCAAGGCGCGGGTGCCTGCGATGCAGGAGCAGGGTATGAGCGAATACTCTCGGAATGATTTCGGGGCCGCAGTCGACACGTTCGAGAAGATCCTTCTTGTCGACCCCGAGAATGCGACCGTAAAGCTTTACCTTTCCAGGGCCCGTAAACGTCATGATGCATACCGGAAACTTGAATAGGCGCCATGAAACTAAAATATAAACTGATACTTCTTTTTTCGATAATAATAATCGCGTCCTTGCTGCCGATATCTTTTTTCATCCTCAGACACCAGGAAGAGGAGCGAATCGAGTTGCTGTTGCGCCGCAGCATCATCGATTGCCGCATGCTCGCGCATTCGGCGATGAACGTTCTTCTCATGAGCGGCGGAGACATATCCGCCGCAAAGCTCGACCTCGGAGAAATGATCACCATGGTATCCCCGCTTGCCGGCGACGGGCTCGTTCATGCAGACATCATACTATTGTCGGCGAAGATGGAATATAACGGCCTGGTGCTTGCCGCTCTTGATTTCGACAGACGGCGCCGCGGGGCCGGGAAGGCGGCCGAAAGGATATCCCCGGATGAGATCAGGGAGATGCTCGATTCGGGTAATGTGCGCGAGTTCACAGGCCACGACGGGGAGACGTTCTACGGCTTCACGGCAACCTCGGCTCTGCCCGGCCGCGGACCGATGTGCGCTGGCCGGCTCGTATTTTCACGGGCGCGCATCCTCGATCCAGTGGTTAAACTGAGAACGATAATTTACGGGGCGGTCGGCCTGAGCTTCATCATGCTGAGCGCTCTCGGCTACGTTTTCGGAAGGCTCATTTCACGCTCCGCCGATGAACTTATCCAGGGCGTCGAGCGGATCGGCGGCGGAGATATGGACCATGTCCTTTCGGTGAATTCACACGACGAGTTTTCAATGCTGGGCAACACGATCAACCATTTCGTTCTGATGATCAAGATGCAGATACAGGAGCTGCGCAGGGCGAACGCGGAGCTCAAGCGCCTTGACCTCCTGAAAGACGAGTTCCTGACATCGATATCGCATGAGCTCAGAACGCCTCTGTACGGGATAATCGGTATCGCGGAATCGATGCTGGACAGGCTGACCAACGGATCCGCCTCTGCGGGCGTCGACGAAAACCTTTCCCTCATTTCGGTAAGCGCGCGCAGGCTTTCGCACCTGATAAACAACATTCTCGATTATTCGCGGCTCAAGCACGGCGCCGTCGACATCGCTGACTCAGTCGTCGACCTGTCGGCGGTGGTCGAGGTCGTCATTTCGATATTACGCCCGCTCATTCTGCAGAAGGGGATCACGGTTGAAAACCGGATCCAGGCCGAGTCGGTGTATGTTCGCGGCGACGCCGACAGGATACAGCAGGTGCTCCTCAACCTGATCGGTAATTCCGTGAAATTCACCGACCAGGGGGGGATATCGGTCGATTGCAGCGATGAATCGGTCGACGGCGATGCAGCGACTGCGGCCGTGACCGTGACCGATACCGGAGTAGGCCTTCCCGCAGGGAACCCCGAGGATCTTTTCGGAATATACGCCCGCGCGGATTCCACAGGCGGCAGGTACTATTCAGGATCGGGCCTCGGATTGGCGATCGCGAAATATCTGGTCGAACTGCATGGAGGCACGATCACGGCATTTCCCAATATCCCCCGGGGAGCGTGCTTCAGGTTTACGTTGAAAAAGCATACCGGACCGCGCCAGACGGTTTCTTGAGGCGCCGGCTACAGCCAGCTGCTCAGGGAGGATGAATATGCGTTAGCCGAGAAAGCCAGCGGCGCGGCGTCCGATACACGGGAAAATGGCCTTGTCCTCGTAATCGACGATGAACCGGTCATACAGAAGCTTCTCGCGGCAAGCCTCGAACAATGGGGATACGGAGTCGTGACCATGGCTCAGGGGCAGGAAGCCCTGGACATGATGAAGGGTGGGCTGCTCCCCGATCTGATAATCCTGGACGTAATGCTCCCGCGTATGTCGGGTTACGACGTGTGCAGGGAAATAAGAAAAATCCACGCTCCGCATGAGCTTCCCATCCTGATGCTCACCGCGAGAGGGAAGCCGGAAGACATGGTGACGGGTCTCGAGGCCGGCGCCAACGATTACCTGGCAAAACCGATCGAGCGAAAAGCGCTCCATGCCAGGGTGCAGAACCTGATATCGCTGCGAAAATCCGCCAGGCTGTCCACCGAGCTCAGCATCATCCGGCACGACCTTGACATGGCGCACCATATACAACAGGATATCATGCTTGGTAAGAATCCCGAAATTGAGGGAGTAGACATCGAGGTTCGGTACATACCGATGGACGAGCTCGGCGGGGATTTCTTCAATATACACAGGATCGACGACAAGCGCATCGCCGTGCTCATCGCGGATGTTTCGGGGCACGGGCTCCCGGCCGCTTTCATCTGCGCGATGCTCAAGGTCGCCTACATGTTTCATCTCGAGCAGGAGCATGAACCCGGGCCTCTCCTTTCGCGAGTCAACGCGTCAATGTACGGCCTCACGGGCGACCAGTATATAACCGCGTTCTACGCGCTCATCGATCTCGAAAAGCGGATGATTTTTCAATCAAGCGCAGGGCACTGGCCTCTGCTGGTCTGTGGGGAGGATGGAGGTATGCGATCGGTCGTTTCGAAGGGAGTGCCTTTCGGATGGGCGGAGAATAACCGATACGACACGGCTTCGCTCGATCTTGTAAAAAGGGACCGGCTGGTCTTCTATACCGATGGGATTATCGAGCTCAAGAACAAATCAGGAGAGATGTTCTGGACCGAAAACTTCAGTGATTTCATAAAACAGAATAGAGCCAGCAAGATCGATTCATTCGCCGATACCGTGGTTGAAAAGCTCCATTCATGGTCCGGGGCGGATTCCTTCAGGGATGACGTCACTCTAATCGTGCTCGATATCAACCGCTGAATCATTTTTTTTTACCCCCCGCTTGCACATTTTTACGTTCGAGGTATAATAAAGACAGTCATTGATCGGAGCATAAAATATATCCAGCGGAACTTTATCGGTCGTAAATGACGATTTACTATTATGTCTTTATGGAAGGTACTATATGAATATCAGGTTAAACAGTGTAAGAACAATAATATCCCTGTCCGTCACCGTAGTGGTTTTCCTGCTTACAGTGGTGCTGGTTGTCGTCTCGTACAATGCGGCATACAATGCCGTCGAAAAGTCATACAGCAACCAGCTTTCGAATTTCAACGATGACCTGCTGAGCCAGCTCGAGCGGTTTTACAAGGACCAGCTGTCAAGCGTGCAGTTTCTTGCCGCTCAGAAGCAGGTAATTGACGCTGCGGAAGGGGGAAACGGCGCAGCCGCAACGGGAATTTTCAGGAGCTTCAGCGAAAACAAGGGTTTCTATGAAAATATACTGCTCATTTCGGGGGGCGATAATTCAAGTGTTCTGGCGGATGCTGTTGGGAAAGCGATCGGGATGAAGGCCCGCGGCATCGGGTTTGACGAGGAAGTGGACACGGCTCTTGGCGGGAAAGCATTTGTGGGAGAGCCGAAATTGTCCCCGTTAACGGGAAAACCGGTGGTCTCTGTTACAGCACCGGTCAAGAGCAGTGGAAAAATAGTGGGCATCGTGGCCATGAACTGCGATGTCGGCTTCCTGACGCAGAACCTTGTCAAAAATCTCAAAATAGGCAAGACCGGCTATGTCGTTTTTATCCGTACCGACGGCGTGGCATTCGCTTTTCCTGATGAAAAAATGAACATGAAGCTGAATTTCAACAAGTTCGATTTCTGGAAGGATATTGAAAAGGCATCAGATGGCGATATGGTGCATTATAAATGGGAGGGAAGGGACAAGATACTCACCTTCAAGAGAATGCCGGAGTATAAAGTCATGACCGCAATAACCCTTTATACTGATGACATCAGGGAAGACGCCAGGACCATGGCGGGCATCATGGTCGTGGTCGGTCTGATCGGCATCGCCCTTGCCGCCCTGGCAATATCGTATGTCGTCAGAAAACGTCTGAATCCTCTGACTTCTGCAAGTCAGATACTGCAGGAATTGTCGGCCGGGAACCTTGCAGCCAGATATAAGGATAAAATTTCCGAGGACGAGATCGGGATGATGATAAAGGCCCTCAATCAGACCATGGGGATGCTATCCGATGTCGTCAAACAGATTGTCCTGAGCAGCGAAGCGGTGTCCGGGGCTTCGACCGAGATAAGCGCAACAGCTATGAGCCTGAGCGAGGGTGCGAATGAGCAGGCGGCAAATGTCGAGGAAATCACATCATCACTCGAGGAAATCGGCGCGACCGTCTCCCAGAATGCGCAAAACGCCAAGGAAACAGACAACCTTGCACAGAAGACTTCGAAACAGGCCGAACAGGGCGGCAAAGCAGTTATGGATACAATCAACGCCATGAAGGCTATTGCCCAGAGGATCAGTGTTGTTGAAGACATAGCGTATCAGACCAACCTGCTTGCACTGAATGCGGCGATTGAGGCTGCCCGTGCGGGCGATCACGGTAAAGGTTTTGCCGTTGTCGCGGGCGAGGTGCGCAAGCTGGCCGAGAACAGCCAGCAGGCGGCCCAGGAAATCAGCTCCCTGGCCACGAACAGCGTCGGCATAGCCGATACGGCTGGCAAACTCATTCAGGAAATTCTGGTTGATATCAAGAAAACGGCTGATCTGGTTCAGGAGATCACCCGCGCTTCGGAGGAGCAGGATACCGGTGTTAACCAGATAAACCTCGGAATGGACCAGCTCAACACGGTAACCCAACGCAGCGCTTCCGCTTCAGAGGAGCTGGCATCAACGGCGGAAATACTCGAAGAGCATTCCAAACAGCTCCAGCAGGCAGTTGCATATTTCAAGATAGAACGCGAGGCGGCCAAACAGGGTCTGCTGACCGCATGAGGCGGCGGTTCATTTGAGGATTAAAAATAATAACAGAAAACGATGACGGCCAGCGGCGGATATCATCCGGCCCTGGCCGATCTTTTACGTTCGAGTTTATCCAGCAGTTTTTTTCTCATGCGGATGTTTTTCGGCGTCACTTCAAGAAGTTCGTCATCGGCGATGTATTCAAGGGCCTGCTCGAGGCTGAATTCCCTGGGCGGTATGAGCTTGATTGCATCGTCGGATCCAGATGCGCGCATGTTGGTCAGCTTTTTCGTCTTGCAGGCGTTTACGTCGAGGTCGTTGTCCCTGCTGTGAGCGCCAATTATCATTCCTGGATAGATTTCGGTACCGGGACCGATGAAAAGATCTCCTCGCTCCTGTAAGTTGTCGAGAGCGTAAGCCACGGCAACTCCTTTTTCCATCTGCACGAGCGCGCCCCTGGTCCTGCCAGGGATGTCTCCCTTGTAGGGCTGGTATTCGTAAAATATCTGGTTCAATATCCCGGTGCCGCGGGTCTCTGTCAGAAATTCGTTCCTGAACCCGATAAGGCCCCGGGATGGGACCGTGAATTCAAGCCGGGTGTATCCGTCTTTGCCCTGGTTCATTCCCGTCATTTCACCCTTGCGTTTGCCGAGCATTTCGATGACCACTCCCACGAATTCGTCCGCCACGTCGATCATCGCGAGTTCAACCGGCTCGCATTTTTTACCATCGATGTCCCGGAATATTACCTCGGGTTTTGATACCTGAAATTCATATCCCTCCCTTCTCATGTTCTCGATGAGGATGGCAAGCTGCAGTTCGCCGCGGCCTTTGACGGCAAAAGAATCGGCGTTTTCGGATTTTTCGATGACCAGGCTCACGTTGTTCTGCTTTTCTCTAAGCAATCGCTCCCAGACCGCGGTCGAGGTCACATATTTACCATCCCTTCCGAGGAAAGGGGAATTGTTCGGGAGGAATGTCATGGCCAGTGTCGGCGCGTCGATTGAAATGACCGGTAAAGCTTCGGGATTGTCGGGATCGGCGACCGTTTCGCCGATGTCAATGCCTTCAATTCCGGCCAGTGAAACGATGTCTCCGGCTGAAGCGCTGACGATTTCGGTTTTTTTGAGTCCTTCATAGGAGAAAATTTTTGTCACACGATAAGGCTGGCTTGTTCCGTCTTTCTTCAAAAGAAGCACTTCGTCCCCGCGTCTGACCGTACCGTTGTAGATTTTACCGGTGCCGAGCCTTCCCACATAATTGTCGTATTCGATTGCAGATGCAAGGAACTGGAACGGTTTTTCAGGGTCTCCGGAGGTATCCTCGACATGGGAAATAATGGTGTCAAGCAGGGGGAAGATATTGTTGCTCTGAGCTTTAATGTCGAGAGTCGCGTAGCCGTCTCTAGCGGAAGCAAATACGACGGGAAAATCCAGTTGTTCGTCGCTGGCCTGAAGCTGTATAAAGAGGTCAAAGACCATGTCGAGGACCTGGGTCGGCCTGCTGTTGGGTCTGTCGATCTTGTTTATAACAACGATGGGCTTGAGGCCGATTTCAAGGGACTTTTTAAGGACATATTTGGTTTGCGGCATTGGGCCCTCGAATGCATCAACAAGAAGAAGCACTGAATCAACCATCTTCATGATGCGCTGGACCTCGCCGCCGAAATCTGCATGACCGGGCGTATCGACAATGTTGATTTTGAATCCCTTATAATTTATTGAAGCGTTTTTTGAAAAAATGGTAATGCCGCGCTCCCTTTCGAGGTCATTTGAGTCCATGATGCATACTTCGACATGCTGGTTTTCCCGGAAAAGACCGCTTTGCTTGAGCATTGCATCAACGAGGGTAGTCTTTCCATGATCCACATGGGCTATGATCGCAATATTTTTGATTTTTTTCATTTATGAGGAAACTCCTGAAACTGAACGTCAACCTTGGCTTTAAGCGGTTTTTATACATCTTGAGGTTAATTTTTGAATGCGCCACGATGCAGGAATGCCTTATGTTTTACCAGCATTTTTTTGTCATTGTGAGATTTATTTTTATGTTAATATTCGCTCAGAGTACTTAAAATAACTCATATGTTTAATAGCTCAGAGCAAACGAGATAAGAGACTATATAGTAATACATACTGAATTCTATTATTGAAATGGGTTATAATGGGAGATAATTAAATAGTAGTAAATTTACATATGAAAAAATTCTGGTTTTTATCGTTGGGAATGCATGAATTGTTAACTTTAATATTTAATCCAATAGAAGGTCACAGCAAAGCCTGACCCCCCTTCAAAGCCACCCAAGATTTCACCCTGCACTTTTTGTATAAAATTAAATACCGCAATATAGTCGCTTGCGGTATATTT
>ERZ795054.2991-NODE-2991-length-13687-cov-5.049663_pt1 | contig 13687 bp, 13 predicted proteins | sample MGYA00375138_ERZ795054 | MGnify/ENA primary metagenome ERZ795054 (study PRJEB30183, sample SAMN05720215) | anaerobic digester metagenome | isolation source: active sludge of municipal wastewater-treating anaerobic digesters | place: USA | collected 2014-12-23 ...
GCCTGACAGGGACTTTCACCCTGCTGTGTGTACGCCTCCACAGGCGCACGAGCGCCGGCTTTCAGCCGGGTTAAGCCCCAGTTCAAAGGACAAAGAACAATGAAATCTCTCAGTCGTTTCTCCCTGTGCGCCGCTGTCGCGCTCACGATGTCGGCTCAGCAGCCCCTCGGTTGGGGCATGGAAGTGGGCAGCGACCTGGCAGTGCTCAAGACAAACACCCCGACCGGGTTCGCCAACGCCGGCTGGAAGTATGACCGTTACCAGGAGTTGCCGTCGCTCGATGCGGGTCAGCGCATGGTGGTGGCAGACCTGCAAGGTCCGGGGATCATCCGCCACATTCACACCACGCGACACCAGGATCCGGACCTGAACGCCCGGGGGATCGTCCTCGAGATCACGTTCGACGATGCGCCGGAGCCGGCGGTCGTGTGCCCGCTTGCCGACTTCTTCGGCGATGGCTGCAACGGCAAGAGCATGGACTTCAGCACGCCGCTGATCGAATGCGCCCCGTGGAGCTACAACTGCTACTTCCCGATGCCCTTCGCCAGGCGCGCCCGGGTCATCCTCCACAACGACACTCCGCGGGACGCGATGAACTACAGCTACGTCGAGTGGGAGCCGCTGCCGCAATGGAAGCCCGAGCTGGGTTACTTTCACGCGACGTGGCGCCGCTCGTCATTCCAGCTCACCAAAGACACCAAGGTCACGTTTTTCAAGACCCAAGGGCAAGGCCACCTCGTCGGACGCCAGTTCAGCGTCGTGACCGACGAACCCCTCTTCCGCGATTTCAATTTCGTTATGGAGGGCAACAACGAAGTCGACATCGATGGCCGTGAACGGGCGCTGGACTACCTCGGGACCGAAGACTCCTTCACGTTCAGTTGGGGCTTCCAGACCCCGTTTGCGGGGCTGCGCGCCGGCATGCCGTTCATTGGCAAAGGCACACCCGCGATGCTCTCGATCTACCGCTTCCACGATCACCTGCCGATCCGCTTTGCGCGGGAGCTGACGTGGTCCATCAACTGGAGCCAGGAACGGGGCTTCACCTCGCGACCCGATTGGGCTGCGCGGGTGGAGGAGGACGGTTGTTGGATGGACTACGCGTCGGTCTTCTATTGGTACCAGGCGGATCCCGCCGGCTACCGGCACGAACCCCTGCCGCCCCTCGCATCCCGGAGGGTCGCCATGCTGCACCCGAATCTCGACCCGACCAACCTCGATCAGGTCATGCGGTCGACGCCGCTGGACCCTCGGCTCGCGAACCGATTTGACCGGCGTGAGGACCTGGACCGTTGCCGGATCGTCGGATGCTATGCGGGAACCCATCCGTTTTGGATCGACGTGCCGGAGGCCAAAGGCGGCCATCCGGGCAATCCCAACCCCGGACGACGCGGCATTCTGGCCGTTCACGCGCAGAGCGAAACCGTCTCGTGCCACATCGTGCGCAAAGTCGCTCTGCCGGCGGAGACCGCATGCGAGCTGCGTCTATCCGTCAGCGGCGATCCCTACGAGCATCCCGGCAAGAGCGACTTCCTCATGGCGGTCGGCGTCCACGATGGTGAGACGCTGACCTGGTTTGCCACGGAGACCATCAACCCAGGCTCCCAGCCGGCGGACGAGAACTGGCGCACGCGAACCTATGCCCTAAGAGCCTACGCCGGCAAAACGGTGTGTCTGGTGGTCAAGGCGGCCTATGGTGGTCCGCTCGGGATCTGCAACGAGGAAGCCTTCTTCGACGAGATCAGCGTCATCGCGCAGCCCCCCTAACCCGGAAATCTCACCAGTGGGGCGATCGCGGCATTCCGGACGGTCCGCGGGTGAGATTTCGGCCCTTGTGCCCAGAATCCAGTTCTGACCCTAACAGATCGAGATTACTGTCGAAAACGCGCTCCGAAGCTTTTGGCGATGCGCCACCAGGGCCAGATCAAGGGGAGCCAGCGCAGGAGGACACGCCCGCGTCTGGCCAGGGTGTAACCGGCAACCGGAGCGGCAATCCAGAGCAGCGGACGCGCCCCGCGCGCCCAATGCAGGGCGCGGTCCGCCCAGCCCAAGGAATCGGTCAGGCGACTCCAGTCGTCGTGGAGTCGGGCGCGGTGATCCGCGGCGGCAGTGATGAGCGATTGCCGTCGCGTCTCGAGTTCGCCTAGCGTCCGGCTCGAAAACATGCGCGGTCCTTTTCGAACTCCGCCAGGGTGCCGGCGAATGGCTTGAGCCCGTGTTTCAACTCGCGTCGGATGCCGATCAGGAGCCAGGCCGAGCCGCCGCCGTAGAGGAGGGTCAACCCGACGAACGCGGCGATGGGCGACCATGGCCAGAGCAGCCAGATGAGGCCGGCCGTGAGCGTGCCCAGGGCCAGCAGCGCAAGAATCCCGGCCGCGGCCACGCGCAGGAGGAGATCGATCAACCGGACCTTCTCCTGCTGCAACTCGACCGTCAGCAGCTCGAAGCGCGTCCGCGCCAGGGCCAGCACGGACTCGATCGCGCCGAGCAACGAGGCGAAGAGGCCTTGAGGCGACTTCGGTTCGGTTGCCATGAGGCTACCTGCGTCCCAGCAACAGGCCAAACAACAGGCCGACGCCGAAGGAAGCGCCGATGGACTCGTACGGATGGTCGCGGATCAACCGGTCGGCCGCCTTGGCGCTGGCGAGGGCCCTGTCTTCGAGTTGAGTGGCGGTGGCTTTGGCCTTGTCGACCGAGGCCTGGAGGCGGGCTTTGATTTCGGCGGTCTTGCCGCTGGTGTCACCCACGCCCGCCTTGAGCAACTCCTCGGCGTCGCGGATCAGGACGCGGAGATCCTCGGCGACTTTTTCCCGACTGATCTTGGCCGGCTCTTCGATGTTGTGGAAATAGGTTTCCATGGTCATGTCCGTGTCTTTCACTTGTTACGGCGGCGGGCTCGCCGGTGGGAGAGCCCCACGTCGTCCAGGCTCAACTTGGAGCGCGAAACGGCGCGCGTCGAGCCGAAAGTTGGATGCTATTCGTACGTTTTCGAGAGCTGCTCGAACCGTTTGTAGACCGGGGATGCGGGCGTGATGCGCTGCCGGATTTCCGCCAGCACGCGCCGGGCCTCGGCCACATTCGAACGCCCGACCAACAGCACATAATCCAGCTCGATGTCCGTCAGCCGCGGATCCTGGATTTCGCTTTGGTGCTGGGCCAGCCATCGGCCCACCCCCTGAGCCCCCTCGCGTTTGGCCGCCTCATAACTCTCTTCGAGGCTGGCGGCCATGCCCCGCAGTTTGCCCGGGGCGGGCGCTCGCCCGGCATCTTGCCGCACCGGAGTCGTGCCGATTTCCTTTTTGGCGAAGTGGCTGAACTTCCAGCCCAGCCAGACCAGGGCCACAACCATGACAACGGTCAGGAACTGTCTCATGAGTCGGAGAGTCGTTGGATCCGGGCGCCGAGCCGACGCAATTTGTCGTCGATGCGCTCGTAGCCGCGGTCGAGATGGTAGATGCGTTTCACGTGCGTCCGGCCCTGGGCGACGAGGCTGGCGATCACCAGCGCGGCCGAGGCGCGCAGGTCGCTCGCCATCACCGGCGCGCCGCTCAAGACCGAGGGGCCCTTGACGACGGCGCTGGGTCCTTCGATGGTGATGTCAGCGCCCAGCCGCGCCAATTCGCTCACGTGCATGAACCGGGTCTCGAAGATGCGCTCGGTGATGATGCTGATGCCGGACGCCTGGGTCATCAACACCATCATCTGCGCCTGGGCGTCGGTCGGAAACCCGGCGTACGGTTGCGTGGTGACATCCACGGGCCGGAGCCGCCGCCCGCCCTTCACCGTCAGGTTCCCGCCGGTGCGATCGAGCCGGGCGCCCGCTTCCTCGAGCTTGTCGAGGACCGCGTGGAGGTGTTCGGGACGCGCCCCCCGCAGGGTCACTTCACCGCGCGAGCACGCCGCCGCAATGGCAAAGGTCGCCGCCTCGATCCGATCCGGGATGGCCTCGTGCTCCGCGCCGTGCAGTTCCTTGACGCCGGTGATCGTGATGGTGGGACTGCCGGCGCCCGTGATTTGCGCCCCCATCCCGTTGAGGAATTCGGCCAGGTCAACAATCTCGGGTTCGCAGGCGGCGCTCTGGATCACCGTCACCCCCTCGGCCAGCGTGGCGGCCATCATGACGTTGGCTGTGCCCAAAACGGTCGGGCCGGCGCGCCCGCCCAGGAACATGGCCGAGCCCTTGAGGCGCCGCGTCTGGGCGCAGACGTACCCGCTGTCAACCTGGATCTTCGCCCCGAGGGCGCGAAGACCTTTGAGATGGAGATCGATCGGGCGGGTGCCAATGACGCATCCGCCAGGCAGTGAGACTTTGGCTTGTCCCAGGCGCCCCAGCAGCGGGCCCAGAAGGCAGACGGAGCCGCGCATCTTGCGCACCAGATCGTAGTCGCAGAAGCCGCGAATGCGATTGGCCTCGATCGAGACGGTGTCGCCTTGGGACCGGACTTTGGCGCCCACCGCGGTCAGGATGCGCACCATGAACGCCACGTCGCTCAACGCCGGCACGCGCCGGATGACGCACGGCTCGCGGGTCAGCAGCGCGGCCGCCATCAGCGGCAGCACGGCATTCTTGGCCCCGCTGATCGTGACCTCGCCTTCCAGCGGTCGCCCGCCCTCGATCAACAGACTGTACATGGCACGCTACTTGATCCCCGCGCCGCATCGAGACGGCGCGCCCCGCCCGTTTCCCCGACACGCCGGCCGCGGCCGGACAGTGCGCGGCAATGTTTCACCTTCCGCCGAGCCGCGCAATCAAGATTCGTTCCCGCCCGCTCAGGTCGGCCTCGACGCCCACGACGGTCCAGCCGTGCCGAACGAAGAGGTCGGCAACGGCCGTGGCCTGGCCGTCGCCGAATTCGAGCAGAAGATGGCCGGATGGATTCATGTGAGCGACGGCTCCGGCGGCCAAGAGGCGGATGACGTCCAGACCGTCTGGACCTCCATCGAGCGCCGAGCGCGGATCGTGATCGCGGACTTCCGGAGCGAGACGGTCGATCTCGGCGCTCGGGATGTAGGGCGGGTTGGCGACAATGAGGTCGAAATGCAGCTCCGGGCGGACCGCGGCCAAGCCGTCGCTCCGCAGCCATTCGATGCGGTCGGCGACTCCCTGCCGTTCTGCGTTGGTGCGGGCCTGGATCAGGGCCGGTTCAGAGATATCGACGGCGGTGACGTGCGCGGCGGGGCAATGCCGGGCCAGGGCGATGGCCAGGCAGCCGCTGCCGGTCCCGAAATCCAAGGCCGCCGGCGCGGCCGCCGGCGAAGTCCCGAGAAGTGTCCAGGCGCGCTCGGCCAGGACCTCGGTTTCCGGGCGCGGGATCAGGACATCAGGGCTGACAGCGAGCTCGAACCCGCAAAACGACACCAGACCGGTCAGGTGTTGCAGGGGCTCGCGGTTGCCGCGCCGGCGGACCAGGGCGCGGACCGTTGCCAGTTCGGGTTCCTCGAGGACGCGCTCGAAGTTCAGGTAGAGCTGGAGCCGGGGCAGCTTCAGCACATGGGCCAGGAGCAGCTCGATTTGCAGGCGGGGCGAGTCCACGCCCTTTTGAGCCAGGTAGTCGGTGCTGCGTCGGATGACTTCCAAAACCGTCACGGGGCGAGACTACCGCCGCCGGTCGGCGGGGTCAGCCACGAACTGAAATTGCTGATGAAATGCTGATGGCCGTTGACGGCGAGGCGTTGGCGTGATAGCCCCTGCGCTCAGATAATGTTGGCGCCTTTTTCGCCAGTCCCAAACCGATGCAAGACCTGATCTCGAAAGCCGCGACGCTGCTCGAGGCATTGCCCTATCTCCAGAAGTACAGCGGGGCCACGTTTGTCGTCAAATACGGCGGCAGCTTCATGGACTCGCCCGACCCGGTCATCCGCACCGGTGTTGCGCGGGACATTGTCTTTCTTGAGGCCGCGGAGATCAATCCCGTCGTGGTGCATGGGGGCGGCAAGGCGATCACGCGCGCGATGGAGAAGGCGGGGCTGAAGGCGCAATTCGTCCAGGGCCAGCGTGTCACGGACGCCGCGACGGTGCGGGTGGTCGATGCGGTGCTTTCGGGCGAGATCAATCCGGAGGTGGTGACGACGATCAGCTCGTTGGGCGGGCTGGCCAAGGGTTTCGCCGGCACGGAGATTTTCACCTGTCGGAAGCTTCTGGTGCATGGGGCGGACGGGCAGCCGGTGGACATCGGTTTCGTGGGCGAAGTGACCGGCGTGAACACGGCCCCGCTTCTGGCCTGCATCGAGAAGGGGATCACGCCCGTGATCAGCCCCACCGCGCGGGACAAGGACGGCCAGGTCTACAACTGCAATGCGGACGTTGCGGCGGCGCGCGCGGCCATCGCGTTGCGCGCGCGGCGGCTGGTTTTCATGAGCGATGTGCCGGGCTTGCTGCGCGATCCCAGGGATCCCGCCACCTTGATCCCGCATCTGCGCGCCAGCGAGGTGGACGCCCTCAAGCACGCCGGGATTGTCGAGCGGGGCATGATTCCCAAAGTCGACAGCGCGGTCGCCGCCATTCGGGCCGGGGTCGACAAGGTCTCGTTCGTCGACGGGCGGGTGCCTCACGCGGTTCTTCTCGAGATCTTCACCGACGAAGGCGTCGGGACGGAGGTGGTGCTCTAGCGCGCATTGCTCACCAACCTCCGAAGAACGCGGAGCTGAGGTTATCGAAAAGTGCACTCATGCGCGCTAGCGAGGCAAAACCGCGCCGGACGCCCCTTGGATCGAATGGACTCCCTTTTATGAAAGACATTGTTCCGCCTCCACCCATCATCGCCAATCAGTTCGAAACGGTGCGCGAGCTTTTCCACAAGTACGTCGTCCCGAGCTATGGACGCTTCGACCTCGCGTTCGCCCGCGGCGCCGGCAGCTTCCTCTGGGATGTGTTTGGGAAGCGCTATCTCGACCTGGGCAGCGGCATTGCCGTCTGCTCGCTGGGCCATGCGCATCCGGAGATCACGCAGGCGTTGATCGAGCAGTCGCGGAGGATGGTGCACATCTCGAATCTGTATTATCACGAGCCCCAGGGGCGCCTTGCGGAGCAGATCGTGCGCCTGCTGGCCCCCGGCAAGGTGTTCTTCGCCAACTCGGGCGGCGAGGCCAACGAAGGCCTGTTCAAGCTGGCCCGCAAATTCGGACACGACGAAGGCCGGTTCGAAATTCTCACCGCGCTCAATTCCTTTCACGGCCGGACGCTGGCAGGCATCGCGGCCACCGGCCAGGACAAGGTCAAGAAGGGATTCGAGCCGATGGTGGCCGGGTTCCGCCATGTCCCGTTCAACGACCTCGAGGCGATGCGCCAGGCGCTTTCCCCGGCGACGGTGGCCATCCTGATCGAGGGCGTCCAGGGCGAAGGCGGCATCACCCCCGCCACCCCCGAGTACCTGCTTGGACTGCGCGCCCTGTGCGATGAAAAGAAACTCCTCCTCCTGATGGACGGCGTCCAGTGCGGCTATTTTCGCACCGGCCGGTTCCAGAGTTTCCAGCGCATTCTCGAAGGGGTGTCGGGCGCCGACGGTTTTCTTCCCGACGGGGTGTCGATGGCGAAATCGCTCGGGGGCGGTTTCCCGATCAGCGCGTTCTGGGTGCGCGCGCCATACGCCGACCTGCTCAGTCCCGGACTCCATGCCACAACGTTTGGCGGCACGCCGTTGGCGTGCGCGGTGGCGATGAAGGTGCTCGAAATTGTCGCCCGCGACCGGCTGGCTGACAACGCGCGGACGGTGGGGGCGCACCTCAAGTCCGGTCTCGAAAACCTGGCGCGCCAGTTCCCTCGAGTCCTCACGAGTGTGCGCGGATTGGGGCTCATGATCGGTTTCGAGCTGGCGGACAAGGAAGCCATTCCCGCGTTTGCTTCGGGCCCAAAGACGGCGGCGGCGCAGTTTGTGGATCGCCTGCACGCGGCTGGCGTGCTCACCGTGCCCGCCGGGGCGCGGGTTGTGCGGCTGCTCCCCCCCTTGAACCTGAGCCGCGCCGAGGCGGACGAAGGCCTTGCGATCATCGAGCAGGTGGTTCGCGGCCTGGCGTGAAGCCTACACCGGCAGTCTCCATCCGTTGTAGGCCCGGTGCCCTCACCGGGCGACAGAACACCGACACCGACCGGATGCACCGGAGACGGTACAAGCTGCCTTGAATATGTTGCTCCCGCGGCAAGTCTCGTCCATTCTCGAACGTAAGAAACGCATCGTGCGCAGGACTGTTAATACCTCTCATGCCCAACCGTGACGAGATCATGGCCGCCCTCAAGGCGGTGAAGTATCCCGGCTATTCCCGCGACATCGTGTCGTTTGGCCTGGTTAAGGAAGTGACGGCCGACGCCGGCGCAGTCGGCGTTCAGCTCACGCTGCCATCCAACAGCCCGGAGTTGGCGGCGCAGATCAAGGCCGATTGCGAGCAGGCGCTCCGCGCCCTGCCGGGTGCCGGCGAGGTTCGTGTCGAGATCCAACATCCGACCGGACCGAATGCAGGCCCGGGCGCCGGACCCAATCCCTGGGCGCAACAGAGTCGCGTCCCGGGTGTCAAGCGCGTGATCGCCATCGCCAGCGGAAAGGGTGGCGTCGGCAAGAGCACCGTCTCGGTGAATCTCGCCTGCGCGTTGCAGCACGTGGGCGCGCGGGTCGGATTGCTCGATTGCGACATTTACGGCCCGACCATCCCGCTGATGATGGGGCTGAAGCAGCGCCCGACCGTGAGCGATCACGAGACGCTAGTCCCTCCCGTGAATCACGGTGTGAAGCTGATGAGCATCGGCTTCCTGGTCGAGGACGATCAGCCGGTGATCTGGCGCGGGCCGCTCATCACCAAGACCATCCAGCAATTTCTCTTCTCGGTCGAGTGGGGGGACCTCGATTACCTCCTGGTCGATCTGCCCCCCGGAACAGGCGACGCCCAACTGTCGCTGTGTCAGACCGTGCCGCTGGACGGCGGGGTCGTGGTGACCACACCGCAGGAAGCCTCGCTCGGCGTTGTGCGCAAGGGCATCGCAATGTTCGAGAAGGTCAACGTCGCCATCCTCGGCCTGGTCGAGAACATGAGTTACTTCACCGCGCCGAACGGGGAGCGCATCGAGATCTTCGGGCACGGAGGCGGGCGGGCCGAGGCCGAGCGCCGAGGCATCCCGTTCCTCGGCGAGATCCCGCTGTTCACCGAGATCCGGGAGGGCGGAGACCGCGGCGTGCCGATCGTGGTTTCGGCGCCGCAGTCGAAGCCCGGCGAGGCATTCGTGGCGATCGCCGAAAGGCTGCATCGCATGACGGCCGCGACATGAAAAGACCCCTCATGAAGACACGCATCGGCATCCTGACTGGCGGCGGCGATTGCCCCGGTCTCAACGCAGTCATCCGCGCGGTTGTCAAGACCGCCGCCAAACGGGATTGGGAGACCGTGGGCATCCTGGGAGGTTTCGACGGTCTGCTGCCCCCGCGGCGCACCCGACTCCTGGACTACCACGAAATGGACGGTCTCCTCTTCGTCGGTGGGACAGTCCTTGGCACCGCCAACAAGGGGCAGTTCACCGCGAAGACCGGCCACGGCGTCGCCCAGCGGATCCCGGACGACGTCCTGGAGGCGGCCCGATTGACCGTGAGCGAATTGGGGCTGCGGGCGTTGGTGGTGGTGGGCGGGGACGGCTCGCTCAGCATCGCCCAGCAACTCCACGAGAAAGGCATCCCGCTGGTCGGGGTGCCCAAAACCATCGACAACGACCTCGAGGCGACAGCCATCACGTTCGGATTCGACTCCGCGGTGGATTGCGCCACCGACGCTCTCGACCGTTTGCGCACCACCGCCGAAAGCCACGGTCGGGTGATGGTCCTGGAGGTGATGGGGCGGTATGCCGGGTGGATCGCGATGTACGCCGGGATCGCCGGCGGCGGCGATGTCATTCTCATTCCGGAGATTCCTTTCCGCTTCGATCGGATTTGCGCCAAGATCGCCGAACGCGAGCAGGACGGACGCCGATTCACGCTCGTCGTCGTGGCCGAAGGGGCGCACGAACACGGCGGCACCTACGCTACAAGCGGCCCGCAGGAGGCCAATCGCGAGGCCCGGCTCGGGGGCATCGGCGCCCGTGTAGCCGAGGAAATCCAGAAACGGACCGGCAAGGAAGCCCGCGTCTGCGTGCTCGGGCACCTGCAACGGGGCGGGCGCCCGACGACGTTCGACCGGCTCCTCTGCACCCGTTTCGGGGCCAACGCGGTCCGCTTGATCGCCGAGGAACACTACGGCTGCATGGTCGCGTTCCGCCCGCCCGATATGGTCCCAGTCCCGATCACCGAGGCCGTCGGACGCCTCCGCCGCGTGCCGGTCGACGGCGATTTCGTCCGCACGGCCCGCGCCCTGGGCATCAGCCTTGGGGACTAGGCCGCCTGGTTCATTGAGTCGTGACCACCGCGAAGTGGGGCGTTGAGAGTTGAGGAACTGTGACGCAAGTGGGTGCAGGGGAACTCATCCCTCCCTCCGCTGCTGCCAGCGCTGTTTTCGCCTGTTTTCGCCTTGTCCCTCCATCGGTCCCGAACTACCTTTTCCCCATGCCCGCGCCTGGATCGACGACCGAACTGGACGGACTCCTTCTCGTTCTCGACCAGCCGGGTCCGCACAATGCCTGTTGGGCGCCGTCCGCGCAGCTCGAGCGCTATGACCACCAATCAAACCAGCACGAAGGGTAGCGAGAGTGGTCCTGCTGAAGAGTACAAGACCTTGCGCGAGGAATTGCTGCAGGCAAAGACCGCCGCAGCCCGGTTCGGCCGGCTTGCTTGCTTCGCCAGTGCCTGCCTTATTCCGATGTTCGTGTTTCGAAGATTCGCCGAGCTTGAGCTTACCGAACCTGAGCTATTGATCGGCGTGGTTGCGACGATCGCGTCGGCGGTCTCCTGCACTGTGCCTGGCTTGCTCCTTGAGCCCAGGGCCACACCGGCCCGATTGACCGAGGGATTGTAAAGAAGGGAAGAAGCGCGAGAAGGCCGCGATCAGGCCGACTCCACCCAACAGCCCGCGAACAGACAATGGAATCACCATGAACAACGGAATCGCTATGAACTCGACCCGACAGATCCTCGCTCTCGTGGCGGGCTGCGTGCTCGCCGGAACCGCCAGTTGCGTGTGGGCCCAGGATTGGCCCCAATGGCGCGGCGCAAATCGCGACGCCAAAGCTGTGGGGTTCAGAGCGCCTCAAACCTGGCCCAAAGAACTGACACAGAAGTGGAAAGTCACCGTCGGAGAGGGCGCGGCTACCCCCTCCCTGGTGGGGAACGACCTCTTTGTGTTCGCCCGCCAGGAGGGAGGGGAAATCCTGCGCTGTCTCGACGCGGCGACCGGCCAGGAACGGTGGCGTGACAAACACGACGCCTTGGGCGCCGAAGGACCCGCTTCGGGGCACTCGGGACCCCGTTGCTCACCAACGGTGGCCGAGGGGAAGGTCGTGACCCTGGGACTCCGGGGTGTGTTATCCTGCCACGAAGTCGCCAGCGGCAAGCGGCTCTGGCGAAAAGAGGATTTCACGGGCGCCTGGCCGCGCTTCTTCACCTCCGCTTCGCCACTGGTCGCCAACGGCCTTTGCGTGGCTGTGCTCGGAGGCCCGGGAAACGGCGGCGTGATCGCCTACGACCTGGCCAGCGGCTCCGAAAAGTGGCGCTGGACCGGTGATGGCGCCGCCTATGCCTCCCCCGTCTTGATCACGGTGGACGGCACGCCGTATGCCCTGACCCAGACCGACACCAAGATGGTGGCGCTGGCGCTGGCCGACGGCAAGCTGGCCTGGGAAACGCCTTTTGTCGTCCAAGGTCGCGGCTACAACGCCGCCACCCCGATCGTCGCAGGTGACACGGTCATCTACCTCGGTTCCGGACGCGGCGCGACGGCGGTCAAGTTCGAGAAAGAGGAATCCGGCCTCGCGGGGAAGGAACTCTGGAAGAACGCCGACAATAGCGTCCAATTCAACACTCCGGTCCTGAAGAGCGGCTTCCTCTACGGACTCACGGCCGGCAACGAGTTCTTTTGTCTCAATGCCCAGGACGGCAAGACCGCCTGGACCGCGCCGTGGGCGCCCGCGGCGACCGACGCCGCGCCGGCATCGACCGGCGGCGGCGGGCGCGGCGGGCGCGGCGGGCGCGGTGGCGGGGGGAGCGGTTTTGGCTCGGTGGTGGATGCCGGGTCGGTGCTGCTAGCCCTGACGCCCTCGTCGATGCTGGTGGTTTTCGAGCCAAATCCTCAAGCGTACAAGGAAATCGCCCGCCTCAAGGTGGCCGACTCGCCGACCTACGCGTATCCGGTCGCCTCGGGCAACCGCCTCTTCATCAAGGACCAGGATGCGGTGACGTTGTGGACGGTTGACTGACCGGCAGCACGCCTTCGGAACCGACACAAGGCTCCCGGTTCCCTTTCTGGGCGCTGCCCTGCTTTCTTCACACAGCGTCAGAAGTTCCGCCGCGTGAGGGCACGCGGCCTACAGGCTTGGCCGGGTCCCCTGCCTGCCGGCAGGCAGGCCTGAGGCGGAGCCTCGCTAAGGGTCGATTTGCCTGAGTTGCTTGGCGGCCAGCGCGCGGTAGCAGTCGGGCAAGTCGAAGTGGGCGAGCACGCCCGGCACGAACGCAGCAAGCGGCCACTGATAGCGCTCGGCCTCCGCTATCTCGCTGTAGGAGGCGAGTGCGTTCTTCAAAGTCACCTGGCGCACCGCGTCGCAAAGCAGGGCCGCAAATGTTGCCGGGAGTGTCCCCCACCCTTTGGCCGCCAGATGAACCTGCTCGTGGCCGACGCTCAGCAGCCAATCCAGCACCCGGAGCACGTCGTGGGTTCTCTGGGCGACATAGGGATAATCCAGCATCAGGGCGTGGATGGCATAGAAGTAATCGCTCCCGTACGGCTTCAGGAATGTGTCGTGACCGCACGTGTCGGGCTGGGACTCGCCGATGCCCCGCACATCGCATGCGTAGAAGGCCGCGTCGGGTTCCGCGGCAAGCAGATCGCGGACGCACTGTTCCTCGCGCAATTCGGCGTCGCTGGACAGGTGCGCCACGTAGAGCACTGCCCGGGCCGGGTCGCGGGGCGGACGCGATTCATGGCGTTCCTGAAACAAGCGGTAGACCAGGGCGTGAATCCCAGGCTCGGTCTCGACTGCATAGGTTGTCGCGTGCGGCCAGGGGTATCGGCGTGGTGGCAATGCGCGGAGGATGCGGTAATCGGGCAGGCCCTGCCGCTGCTCCAGTTTGAGAGTCGAGGCCACGATGCGGGACAGGGCGCTGCCCGAGTGGCTCGGGCGCTCACGAGCCAGGGCCTGGGATCGCTCGCGGGTGTAGGACCAGATGGGCCGCGACTGCAATTCCGCGACCTGCCCTTTGGGTGTGCACCAGAGGGTCTCGTCAGGCTCGATGACGAGTTCGGGTTCGGTCTGCGCGTTCGAGACGCCGGTGACGCGGTTGAACCAACGGTACATGGCCTCGCGGTTCTCCTGCGAGTACCCATGCGCGGTCGGCCCGGTGAACAGTGCAATGCGATCCTCCGCGCCAAGGAGCCCATAGAGTCTCTTCAAGCGCGCATACGCGGCCTCCGATCCGCGAATGTCGAAGTAATCCCGTTCCTTCGTCAGCAGGATGACAGGCTTGGGAGCCATGGCGGCGATGAAATCCTCGTGGTCCAATCCCAACGCAAGGGCTCGGGGCGGGCACTGTTCGGTGTCGGCAGGCAGCTCGTTTTCGAGGTTGCGGCG
>ERZ795054.2994-NODE-2994-length-13679-cov-7.564739_pt1 | contig 13679 bp, 12 predicted proteins | sample MGYA00375138_ERZ795054 | MGnify/ENA primary metagenome ERZ795054 (study PRJEB30183, sample SAMN05720215) | anaerobic digester metagenome | isolation source: active sludge of municipal wastewater-treating anaerobic digesters | place: USA | collected 2014-12-23 ...
GCTCGGAGTAGGCGTTGCAGATCTCGCGGCCGTAGACGAAGCCCTCGAAGCGCTCGGTCATCGTCGGGTCGCCGGGCTTCTGCTTGGTCAGGGGAGATATGTCCGTCGGGTAGTCCATGACGAAGGTGGGCTGGATGAGGTTCTTCTCGGCGAACTTCTCGAAGGCGGCGACGAGGATGTCGCCGCGCGTGCAGTCGGGGAGCTTCTTCTTGAGCTCCGCCTCGAGGCCGAGCTCCCGGGCGAGCTTGCGGGCCTCCTCGTCGGTCCTGACGAGGGCGAAGTCGGGGCCGCCGTAGGCCTTGACCGCGTCGACCATGGTGACGCGGCGCCAGGGCGCGGCGAACTCGAGCTCGGTGCCCTGGTAGGAGACCTTGGTGGAGCCGCAGGCCTTCATGGCCGCATGGGAGACGAGGCCCTCGCAGAGCTCCATCATGCCGTTGTAGTCGGTGTAGGCCTGGTAGAGCTCGATCATGGTGAACTCGGGATTGTGGCGGACGTCGATGCCCTCGTTGCGGAAGTTCTTGCCCATGTCGTAGACCCGCTCCATGCCGCCGACGATGCAGCGCTTGAGGTAGAGCTCGGTGGCGATGCGGAGGTAGAGCTGGAGGTTCAGTGCGTTGGACCTGGTGACGAAGGGGCGGGCGGCCGCGCCCGAGGCGATGGTCGCGAGCACCGGGGTCTCGACCTCGATGAACTCGCGGCCGTCGAGGTACTCGCGGATGGCGGAGACGATCCTGGTGCGCTTGCGGAAGGTCTCCATGACCTCAGGATTCATCACGAGGTCGAGGTAGCGGCGGCGGTAGCGGACCTCGGTGTCCTGGAGGCCGTGGTACTTCTCGGGCAGGGGCTCGAGGGCCTTCGCGAGGAGGGTTACGCTGCTCGCGTGGACGGATATCTCGCCGCGGCGGGTCTTGAAGACCGTGCCCTCGACCCCGACGATGTCGCCGATGTCGAATTCCTTGACGCGGGCGTACTCGGCCTCGCCGAGCTCGTCGGACTTCGCGTAGACCTGGATGCGGCCGTCGCGGTCCTGGAGGTCGACGAAGGAGGCCTTGCCCATGTCGCGGAAGGAGCGGAGGCGGCCGGCCACGGAGACGGCCTTGCCCTCCCAGTCCTCGGGCGCGGCCTCGTAGCCGGAGCGGATCTCGGCGGAGTGGTGGCTCTGGCCGAAGCGGACGATGGCGAAGGGGTCGCGGCCCTCGGCCTGGAGCTTGGCGAGCTTCTCGCGGCGGACGCGCTGCTGCTCGGAAAGCTCGCGCGCGAGGCTTTCCTCGTCGCGCTCGGGCGCCGCTTCGGGGGCGGCCGCGGGGTTCTGGTCCTTCGTCATCGTGGGCTCCGTGCGAGAGGGATAGTGGGCCATTGTAGGGGAAAAGGCCCCGCCCTTTCAATGACCGCGGGGCCGGGGGGAGCGGGGAGCGCGCGGCCGGGGAGGAGCTCCCCGCCGCCGCGGGGCGAGGGAAGGGGGAGCCCGGGGCCCGCGCCCGGCCTCCGCTCGCGGCCGTTCCAGCTGCGCAGGGGCGCACCGGCCCCGCCGTCCAGTCAGGGGCCGCGCCGCGGGGAGGAGAGCTTCAGGCCCAGGAGGGCGCGGAAGCCGGTCGAGAAGCCCGCGAGGCCGGCGGCGGCGCCCGCCCCCGGCTCGACGCGATAGGCGCTATAGGAGAGCTCGGCCTCGGCGGCGAGGGCCGGGCGGCGGCCCCCTCCGGGAGCGATGCGCGCTATAGGCACCGAGAGGGCGAAGAGGCAGGGCCAGGGCGCGGGGCGGAGGGAGTAGGAGGAGCCGCCCGAGCGGAGCTCGGGCGAGCCCAGGGGGATCTCGGCGCCCACGAGGAGGCCGAGCTCCCCGCCCAGGCCGAGGGAGAGGCCGGCCTCGGCGAAGAGGCAGCCGAGCTCGGCGTCGTAGGATGCCCCGGCGCGGAGGGCGAGGGAGAGCCCGCCCCGCGCGAGGCCGAGCTCGGCTCCGGCCCGGGCCCCGCGGAGGAGGCGGTCCATGCCGAGGGTCGGCCCGGCCCTGAGCCCGTAGAAGAGGGAGGCCCGCCCCTCCCGCCCCTGCGGGCGCGCGGGCTCGGGCGCCGCCGCGGCCGGCGGCCCGAGGAGGAAGGCCGCGTAGAGGAAGATACATAAGGTCTTGCCCATGGTCACCCCGAGGAAGGAACGCGCGCGGGGCGCCCGGGCGCTTGAGGCCGGCTAGAGCTTGCGGTAGAGGGGGACGCGGGCCGAGGCGTTGAGGTCGAAGCCCGAGGACTCGCCGCGCTCGAGGTAGCGGCAGCCGATGCCCGCGACCATGGCGCCGTTGTCCCCGCAGAGCCGCAGGGGCGGGAAGCGCGCCTCGAGGTCGGAGCGGGCGGCGAGGCTGCGCCTGAGGTAGGAGTTGGCGGCCACGCCCCCTCCCGCCACCACGCGCCTGAGGCCCGTGTCCTCGGCCGCGCGGAAGAGCCGCGACAGGAGGAGGTCGACGGCGGCCTTGCGGAAGGAGGCGGCGATGTTCTCCGGGCTCGACTCGGCCCCGGGCTTCCGGTACTGCTCGAGCTGGTAGATGGCCGCGGTCTTGAGCCCCGAGTAGGAGAGGTCGTAGCGATGCTCGCCCTTGTGCAGGGAGGGCCTAGGGAAGGCGAAGGCGGACTCGTCCCCGGCCTCGGCGAGGCGGTCGATAGCCGCGCCGCCGGGGTAGCCGAAGCCGTAGTGCTTGGCCACCTTGTCGAAGGCCTCGCCCACGGCGTCGTCGATCGTCGTGCCGAGGACCTCGATGCGGTCGAAGTCCTCGACCCTGCAGATGATGCTGTGGCCTCCCGACACGAGGAGGCCGAGGAAGGGGTAGTCGAAGGAGGAGGGCTCCTCGCCGGGCGGGGCGAGGCGCGAGGCGTAGAGGTGGGCGAGCATGTGGTTGACCCCGACGAAACGCTTGCCCGTCGCCCAGGCGAGGCCCTTGGCGAAGGAGAGGCCGACGAGGAGGGAGCCGGTCAGGCCGGGGCGCGAGGTCACCGCGATCCCGTCCAGGCCGGCCGGGGCCAGGCCGGCCTCGGCGAGGGCGCGGCCGACGACCCCGGAGATCCACTCGCTGTGCTTGCGGCTGGCGATCTCGGGCACGACGCCCTGGTACTTCTCGTGGAAGGGTATCTGGGTGGCTACGACGTCGGAGAGGATGGTCCTGCCGTCCTCGACGACGGCCGCGGCGCACTCGTCGCAGGAGGACTCAATCCCGAGAATCCGCATCTTCGGAGGACTCCGAGAGCATGTAGCGCGAGATCGTCGAGAGGGAGTAGCCCTCGTCGATGAGCTGGGGATAGAGCTCCATGAGGGTCTTGGCCAGCTCCGCCGACCAGACGTGCCCGATCATGACCGCCGGCCGGCCCGAATCGGCCCGCTTCTTGCCCTCTTCCACGGCTCGGAGTATGGATGCCCGGTCTGGCGCATTGTCGAGGAACACGTCGCGCTCCCAGTAGCGGATTCCTTCCCGGTGCGCGGCCTCCCGCGATGCGGTCCCCGAGACGGTGAGTGAGTCAAGATAGTAGATTCCGCGCCTTTTTGCAATCGCCGCGACCGCCTCCATGATCCGCGGCTCCGTGGTCACCGCCGAGCCCATGTGGTTGTTCATGCCGCGGGCCCCGGGCAGGCCCGCGAGGTTCTCCTCGACGACGCGGGCGGCCTCCTCCGGGCCCTCCTCCGGGTAGAGGGCGCCGGGGCCCGGATCCTCCCCGCCGAGGGCGGCCATGGGCTGGTGGAGGATGAGCTCCTTGCCGGCGGCCCGGACCGCCGCCGCCGCCTCGGCGCTGCGGGCGAGGCGGGGGAGTACCGCCACCGTGAGGGGGAAGGGGAGCTCGAGGAAGGGCTTGAGGTCGCGGAGGTTGTGGCCCGCGTCGTCGATCACGAAGATGAGGGTCTTGCGGGGGCGGGGCGGGGGCGGGCGCCGGGGCTCCCGGTAGCTCGTGCTCCGCCGCGAGGCGGGCCGAGCCTGAGGGGGCTTCGGGGGAGCGGAGGCGGCTGGGAGGGATTTCAGGGGGACCGTCCTCGCCGGCGGCTCGGCCGCGGGAAGGGCCGCCGGAGCAGCCGGCGCGGCGGCTCCGGGCTCGGCGGGGCTCGCCGAGGTGGCCTGCGGCGCTTCGGGGAGGGCCGCGGCGGGGGCGGCAGGCTCGCGGAGGAGGCCGCAGGCCGCGGCCACGCCGAGGGCCAGGGCGAGGCAGGCCAGGCTCGCCGCCGCGAAGGCGAAGGCCTCGCCCTTCCTCGCCGCGGGCCGCCGCCTCGCGCCGCCCCGCGCCGCGGCGCCTCGCTTCGGCGCGCGGCGCCTGCCCGACTCCCTGCCTCGTTCCGCCACTGTAGGCGACTATAGCCGCGCCGCCCCGCCTCGGGCAAGCGCGGCCGCCTCGCGCGAGAAAAAGGCCCGGGCTTCGTCGCGCGAAGCCCGGGCCGCCTGATTCGGAGAAAGCAAAGACGGGCTCAGGAAACGTAGGAGAGGACGTTCTCGGGGGCGCTCTCCTTGAGCTTGCGGAGGGCCCGCTTCTCGATCTGGCGGACGGTCTCGGGGGAGATGCCCATCTCGGCCCCGATGCTCTTCAGGGTGTGGCGCTCGCCGCCGAGGAACTCGAAGCGGTACATGAGGATGGTGCGCTCGCGCTCGAGGAGGGCCTCGAGCATCTGGAAGGTCTCGTCCCGGGCGCAGGAGCGCATGAGCTCCCCGTCGGGGCTGTAGCTGTTGTCCTCGTAGACGTCGATGACGGAGCCCGAATCCTCGCTGCCGTCGTTCTCGAGGGAGACGAGGCTCGAGGCCATGCCCAGGACGCCGTGCACGGCCGCTTCGGGGATGCGGAGCTCGGCGGCGATCTCGGCGGGGCTGGGCTCGCGCTGGAGGACCTGGGTGAGGACGCTGTAGGTCCGCTGGATCTTCTTGAGGAGCTCTTCCTTGCGGTGGGGCAGGCGGATGGCGCGGCGGCTGTTGACCAGGGCCCGGGTGATGGCCTGCCTGATCCACCAGGAGGCGTAGGTGGAGAAGCGGACGTTGCGCTCCCCATCGTATTTCTCGGCCGCCTTGATCAGTCCCACGTTCCCTTCCTGGATCAGGTCGAGGAGGGGCATGTCGGCGGTGATGAAGCCGCGGGCAATCTTCACGACGAGGCGGAGGTTGGCCTCGATCAGCCGGCGGCGGGCTTGCTCGTCCCCGGCGAGGACCAGGGCGGAGAGGCTGCGTTCCTCCTCCGCGGTAAGGAGGGGGATACGCTTGATGGCGCTGTAGTAGCTGTGCAGGCCATCGTCTCGGTTGCTCGATACGGTGCTTGTTTCCATTCTTTGACCTCGGAAACAATAATGCAAAATCCGTGCCAATCGTTGTTTTCGTTACGACAAATCAAGTATTTGTATGTATGTGAATAAATTAAAAAAAAGGCTCGCCGTTCTGGCGAGCCTGGTCGATCGATGCTGTCTACTTATTCCGACAAAACGTCGTCTAGGGCGTATACAGATGTGTACATCAGGGGATGATAGCCGAGCGGACCTCGGCCTTGAGAGGCCCGGAAGTCTTTTCGGCGGAAGGAAAATCCCTGATGAAGGTGACGAGGGCGAGGGTGACGACGAGGGCGATGACGAGCTTGCGCATGCTTCTCTCCAGTTCGGCGCGATACTAGCTCTCCAGGCGAGCGCTGTTCAAGCGCTCACTTGAGGTATTTCAGGGGATTGACGGCCGCGCCGCCCTTGAAGAGGCCGAAGTGGAGGTGGGGGCCGGTGCTGTAGCCCGTGCTCCCGACGCGGCCTATGACGGCGCCCTGGCCCGCCTTCTGCCCTACTTTTACGGAGATGGCGCTCATGTGGCCGTAGAGGGTCTGGAGGCCGCCTTCGTGGCTGAGGATGACGTAGTTGCCGAAGATGGCGTTGTAGCCGGCGTCCGCGACCTTCCCGTCCATGGCCGCCCGGATCGAGACCCCGGTCGAGGCGACGATGTCGATGCCCGCGTGGAACTGCCGCACGCCGGTGAAGGGGCTGGGGCGATAGCCGAAGTAGGACGAGATCGCGCCCCGGAGGGGCCAGGCGACGAGCTCGCCGAGGACGCGCCGCAGCTCCTGCGGCGGGAGCTTGGCCCCGGGGATGAAGATCGACTGGCCGGGGATGAGGACCGAGGAGCCCAGGTCGTTGGCGTCGGCCAGCTTGGTCATGTCCGTGCGGTAGGCCTTGGCGATGGCGGCCAGGTTGTCTCCGGGACGCACGCGGTAGACCAGGCCGTCCATGTTCGGGATCCGGAGCGAGGCCCCGGCCTTGATGCCCTTGGCGCTCTTGATGCCGTTGAGGGAGACGATGCTGTCGATGGAGAGCCGGAAGCGCTTGGCGATGGAGGCGAGGCTGTCGCCCGATCGAACCGTGTAGCCCTGGATCTCGAGGGTCGCCGGCGGGGCCGGGATCTTGGCGAAGCTTTCCTCCTCCTCGGCGCCGGGGGCGTCGGGGAGGGCATAGGAGAGGAGGAGGTCGGCGGCGGCCCCGTCGTCGGGGAGCAGCTCGCCTTGAGGAAGGGGGAAGCGCGGCCCGCGGAGGAGGAGGGCCCCCAGGGTCGAGGCCGTCAGGACGAGAGCCAGGAGGGCGGCCCCCAGGCCCAGGGCCTTCTTTCGCTCGAGGGAGGAGAGGGCGAGGCGGAGGGCCCGGGCGCGGCGGCTGAGGCCGGAGCCCAGGGCGGCGCTGGAGGCGAGGAGCCGGCCCGCCAGGCCGCGGAGCCCGGTGCCCGGCCACCGGCGGCGGGGCGGGGGAGGGCTCTTGAAGAAGGCCTCGAGGGAGGTCGAGGAACTCGGCGGCAGGTGCCCTGCCCCGGCTTGGCGCGGCGCGGAGCCCCCCTTGGCGAGAATCCGGGGACGGGGCTCGGGCCGGGGCGCGGCCCGGCGCCCGGCCGCGCCGAGGCCCCCCTCGAGGAAGAGGAAGTCAGCTCGGGGAGCGGGCTTGGGATGGGGGCCGAGGCCGCGGAGGAGGCCTCCGAGTCCGGGGTTCCGGGCCCGCCGCGAGGAGGAAGTCGGGCGGCGGGGAGCGATCTTCTGTCCTGCTATGATGCTTTCCATGGCTTCGCTTAGTGTCTTATCGACAATTCGCGAGGCGGGCATTATAGTCGGACATCGTCATGCGAGCCCCCCGTCCCCGCCCCGGCCGAATCCTGATCGCGGCCCTCCTCATAGCGATCGCGGTCAAGACCTTCGTCCTCGACGCCGCCGTGGTCGAGGGGCGCTCCATGCTCCCCCTCCTCGCGCCGGGCTCGGTCGTCCTCGTGCTCCGCTGCGCCTATGGGCTCCGCCGGGTCCCGGGAGCCGGCTACCTCCTTCGCTGGGCCGAGCCCGGGGCCGGCGAGCTCGTCGCGGCCTCGAGCCCCCGCGACGGGGGCCCGGTCGTGAAGCGGGTCGCCTACCGCGTCCCCGAGGGCTTCTTCCTCCTCGGCGACAACCCGCCCGAGTCGCTCGACTCGCGCGACTACGGGCCGGTCCCGGCCTCGGCCCTGCGCGGCAGGGTCCTCCTCCTCGGCGGGGGGGCGCGCCATGACTAAGCGGGACTTCCGCTATTGGAGCCTCGTCGCCTTCTTCGTCCTCGCCGCGGCCCTCATCCTCGGCCGCTACGCCTCCCTCGCCGCCTCCAAGGGCGAGCCCGCGGCCGCGGCCGCCCCCGAGATCGAGCGGGGACGGATCTCGGACCGGAACGGCCGCCTCCTCGCCCTCGACAGCCCCCTGTACAACATAGCCGTCTGGAGGCCGGAGACCGACCGCGAGGCCTTCCCCGCCGAGGCCAGGCGCCTCGCCTCCCTCCTCGACCTGCCCGCCGAGGAGCTCCTCGAGCGCTGGCGGGGCGGGGAGGCCGATTTCTTCTACATCAAGAAGCGGGTCCAGCCCCAGGCCGCCCGGGAGATCCAGGAAGCCAAGGCCGCCGGGGCCTTCGCGGGCCTCGTCGTCGAGAAGGTGGCCGGCAGGCTCTACCCCGAGAAGCGCCTCGCCTCCCACCTCGTCGGCTTCGTCGGCGACGGGAACCGGGGCCTGGCGGGGGTCGAGGCCAAGTACCAGGACTTCCTCTCCCCCGCGGCGGGGCCGGCCGGGAAGGGGGCGCCCGCGCGGGGAGACGACCTCTTCCTCAGCCTGGACCTCGACATCCAGCACTCCCTCGAGGAGGTCGCGCGCTCGGCCCTGGCCGGCACCGGGGCCCAGGCCGTCATCCTCCTCGCCTCCGACGTGCGCACGGGCGAGATCCTCGCCTACGTCGCCGCCCCCGACTTCGACCCGAACGAGTACGCCGCCTACCCGGCCGAGGCCTGGTACGACTGGCCCTCCGTCTACGCCTACGAGCCGGGCTCGGTCTTCAAGGTCTTCGCCATGGCCTCCGTCCTCGACACCGGGGCCGTCGACCTCTCCACGGCCTTCGTCTGCGACGGGGCCTACCGCAAGACCGCCCCCTCGGGCGAGAAGATCGCCATCAAGTGCCTCGGCCAGCACGGGAGCGTGAACATCGGGCAGATCCTCGAGTACTCCTGCAACGCGGGCGCGGCCTACGCCTCCGACGAGATCCAGGCCCTCGACTTCTACGAGCGGCTCCGCGCCTTCGGCTTCGGCTCGCGCACGGGGGCGGCCCTCGCCGGCGAGAGCGCCGGCCAGCTCCGCTCCCCGGAGACCTGGTCCCTCCGCTCGAAGCCGACCATCGCGATGGGCCAGGAGCTCCTGGTCACCGCCCTGCAGATGACGGCCGCCGCCAACGCCGTGGCCAACGGGGGCCTGCTCCTGAAGCCGGTCGCGGTCAGGCGCATCGTCTCGAGCTCGGGGGAGGCCGTCCTGGACAACGCGCCCCAGGTCGTCCGGCGGGTCCTCTCCGAGGGGACCTCGCGCTCGATCCTCGCGGCCATGGAGAGCGTGGCGGGGGCGGGGGGCACGGGCAAGCGGGCCAAGATCAAGGACCTCCGCATGGCGGTCAAGACCGGCACGGCCCAGATGATCGACCCGGCGACCAAGCGCTACTCCGAGAAGGACTTCATCGCCTCGACCCTGGCCATCCTCCCGGCCGAGGAGCCCCGGGTCGCCCTCTACCTCGCCATCGTGAAGCCCCGGGGCGAGTCCTACTACGGGGGGCGCATCGCCGCGCCCTATATCAAGGAGGCCGCCGAGGCCCTCCTCTCGGTCACCGACCTGCCCCGGGGGGACAGCCCCCAGGTCCTCCACCCCGGCACCGTCTCCATCCCCGCCCCCGAGGCGGCGGTCATCGGCGCGACCATGCCCGACCTCCGCGGCTGGCCCAAGCGCCTCCTTGTACCCCTCCTCGGCCGGAGCGACCTCAAGCTTCGCTTGAGCGGCGAGGGCTACGTCGTGCGGCAGAGCCCGCCTCCGGGAACCAAGATCGAGGCGGGGACCGAGGTCCTGCTGGAGCTCGAGTGAAGTCTCGCGAGGATACGCGCCGCGCCGCCAACCTCGAGGCCCTCGGGCGGCGGCTCCCCGGCCTCGCGGAGCTCCTCCGGGCCGAAGCCGCCTCCGAGGCGGCAGTCCCGGGAACCGAGGCCGCGCCCTTCCTCCTCGCCGAGACCCCCTCGGGCTGGCCGAGCGCCCGGCTCCCCGGCGGGGCCTGGCTCCACTCGAGCCGGGACCCGCGGCTCGAGGCCTCCCGCCTCGCCGCTTCGGCCGAGGGGAGCGCCGACGCCATCCTCGTCCTCGGCTTCGGCCTGGGCTACCTTCCCGAGGCCCTCCTCGCCGCGGGGGCCGAGCGGGTGATCGTCTGCGAGGCCGAGCCCCGGGCCCTCCTCGCCGCCCTCGGCGCCCGGGACCTGGGCCCGATCCTGGGCGACGAGCGCCTCGGCTTCGTCCTGGGCGGGGAGCCCGACGCCGCCGTCACGGCCCTCGAGCTCTCCGGGGCGAGCCGGGCCGCCCTCCTCGGCCTCCCCGCCGCCGAGGCCGCGAGCCCGGCCTGGTACCGGGCGGTCCGGGCCGCGGCCTCCCGATGGAACGCCAAGGGGGCGGTCAACGAGGCCACCCTGCGCCGCTTCGGCCGGCTCTGGGTGCGCAACCTCTCCGCCAACGTCGGGCGGGTGGCCTCCTGCCCCGGGGTCGAGCGGCTCGCCGGCCTCGCCGCGGGCCTGCCCGCCATCGTGCTCGCGGCAGGCCCGAGCCTGGACGAGGTCCTCCCCTCGATCCGCGAGATCGCCCAACGCGCCATCGTGGTCTGCGTGGACACGGCCCTCCGGGGCCTCCTCCGCTCCGGCCTCGAGCCCGACTTCCTCGTCGTGGTCGACCCCCAGTTCTGGAACTGGCGCCACCTCGCCGGCCTCGCCGCGCCCTCCTCGATCCTCGTCTCCGAGTCGGCCGCCTGGCCCGCCGTCTTCCGCTTCCCCTGCCGCCGGACCTTCCTCGGCGGCTCCCTCTTCCCCCTCGGGCGCCGCCTCGAGGCGGCCTCCGGGCGGAAGGGCCTCCTCGGCGCGGGGGGCTCGGTGGCGACGAGCGCCTGGGACCTCGCCCGCCTCATGGGTGCCGAGCCGATATGGATGGCCGGACTCGACCTGGGCTACCCCGGCGGGAAGACCCACGCCCGCGCGAGCCTCTTCGAGCAGCGCTCCCTCGCCGCGGGGACGAGGCTCGCCCCCGCCTCCTCGGCCCAGGCCGGGGCCCTCTTCGGGGCCCGGAGCTTCTCCGCCCCGGCGGCCGGCGGAGGCTCGGTCCTCACGGACGAGCGCATGAGCCTCTACGCCTGGTGGTTCGAGTCCCGCCTGGCCCGGCCGGGCTCGCCGAAGACCCTGAGCCTCTGCCCCGCCGGCCTGGCCATTCCCGGCATGGCGGCGGGCTCCCTCGAGGAGCTCCTCGCCCTTCCTCCTCGGAGGCGAGAGATCGAGGCCAGGCTGGGAGCCCTCGCCGGCATCGAGGCCCCGGCCTCGGCCCGGGAGGGGGCCCGGGCCGGCCTCGCGGCCCTGAAAGCCGAGCTCGGGCAGATCGCCCGCGAGGCCCGGGAAGCCGCTAGGACGGCGGCCCGGGGCCGGGCCGAGCTCGCCGCCGGGGGGAGCTGCCGGGTCGAGCTGGCGGCCCTCGCGGCCGCCGACGAGCGGATCCTCGGCAACGCGGCCCGGGACCTGGTCGGCTTCCTCCTGCCCCCGGCCGCCGAGCTCGTGGGCCGGGCGGCGAGGGACCTCGGCGAGAGCCTCGAGCGCTCGGAGCGGCTCTATCGCCAGACCGCCGAGTCGGCCGAGTACCAGCTCGAGCGCCTGGCCGCGGCCGACCTGGGCTGAGCCGGGGCCGGGCCGCGAGGGCCTTCAAGTTTTTCGCCCTTCCTGCCGACAATGCTTGTAGAGGGCAACCTCTGCAACGGTATGCACCAAGACGTCCAGGCATACCGTTTTTTTATGCCCGCGCGCCTTAAGCCCTTCCCCGCCTTCCGCTCGGGCAGGGAGCTCTGCTAGAATCGGCCCCAACGAAGGGGTACGACATGCAGAACCGCGACGAGGCCCTCGAGCTCTGGCGAGCCCACAACGACGACGACTATCTCTACCGCCACGCCCTCTCCGTCGAGGCGGTCATGCGCTACTTCGCCGCCAAGGCCGGCGAGGATCCCGACTGGTGGGGCCTCGTGGGCCTCTTGCACGACATCGACTTCCAGGAGCATCCCGAGGAGCACCTCAAGCACGCCCGGGCCATCCTGGAGCCCGCGGGCTACCCGGAGGCCTTCGTCCGCGCCGTGGAGAGCCATGGCTACGGCCTGTGCACCGAGGTCGAGCCGAAGAGCTACATGGAGAAGATCCTCTACGCCTGCGACGAGCTGACGGGCTTCATCTACGCCTGCGCCATCATGCGGCCCTCCAAGAGCGTCCTCGACATCGAGGTCAAGTCGGTGACCAAGAAGCTCAAGACCCCGGCCTTCGCCGCCAAGATCGACCGCTCCGTCATCCAGAAGGGGGCCGAGATGCTCGGCCTGGGCATGGACGAGCTGGTCGGCCAGGCCATCCTCGCCCTTCGTCCCGTCGCCGCCGAGATCGGGCTCAAGGGGAACCTCTAGGCCGGGGGCGCGGGCCGGCGAGGCGGCCGGCCTGAGCCTCACTCGAGCTTTCGGATCGTCGACCCGCTCGTGACGTAGAACTTTCCGGAGACGCTGGCGATCCCCTGCGGGTAGGCGAAGGCCGCGGCGGGGCCGAGGCCGTCCGCGCTCCCGGAGACGCCCGAGCCCGCGAAGGTGCTTACCTCCGCCGTGGCGAGGCGGAGCCGGCGGATCTTGTTGTTGAGGCTGTCGGCCACGTAGAGGAAGCCCCCGGAGAGGGCGAGCTGGTGGGGCGAGTAGAAGCCCGCCGCCGCGCCGATCCCGTCCACGGAGGTATCCGCTATGTCTCTCGAGCCGGCTATCGTCTCCACGGCCGAGGTCGCCAGGCTGATCCGGCGGATGAGCCCATAGGTTCCATCAGCTACATAGACGTAAGTCCCGTCCGTCGCGAGGCCCCAGGGATTCGAGGCCCGAGCCGCCCCCCGGGCCCAGGGCCTGTCCCTCGGTGAGGGGGAGGCTGAGCTCGGGCGATACCGTCAGGGAGAGGCGGGAGAGGAGGGCGGGATAGGGGGAGGCCGAGGCCTGCGAAGAAGCCAAGGCGAGGGCGAGGGCACAGCACGCGGTGCTGCGCGATGCGCGCGGGAATCTTTTTCTCATGTCAGCCTGCCTCCGCGGACGAATTGCTAGTATTCTGGCGCCGCGGGGCGGGAAGTCGACCTCGTTTTGAAAACTAGGACTTCCCGAGGGCCTTTTTCCTGAACTCCGAGGGCGCGGAGCCCTCCTCCTTGGCGAAGGCGGCGTTGAAGGCGGATTTCGAGTTGAAGCCGACCGAGAAGGCAATATCGAGGATCGAGAGCTCCGGCTCCTCGACGAGGAGGCTCTTGGCCTCGGCGAGCCTGCTCTGCTTGATGTAGGCCCGGAAGCTCATGCCGAGGCCTTCCTTGAGGAGCTGGGAGAGCTGGTGGTTCTGGATCCCCAGGCGGATGCTGAGGGCCTGGAGGCTGAGCCCGGGGTCGCGGTAGAGCCCTTCCTCCTCGACCAGGCTCCTGAGCCGACGGAGCTCCTTCGAGGCCATTCCTTCCGCGGTGGATAGTTTCTGGACCCTGAGGGCCGGGTTCCTCGTCCTGAGCACCCGCTGGGTGCGCTCGGGGTAGCGGAAGCTCAGGAAGAAGAGGTAGGTCGTGTTGAGCCCGTTGGCGAGGACGGCCATGCCCAGGGCCGCGTCGCTGCGGAGGGCGTGGCCAAGGGCGAAGCCGACGATCGTGAGGAAGCCGACCAGGTAATAGGCGAGTACCCCGCGAAACGCCTTCCGGAAGGCCGGCTGGCCGGCCCGGTAGAGCCTGGCGACGCTGGCCGTCGAGGCGGAGACGCAGCCGAAGAAGTAGAGGTCGGCGATCGCGTTGAAGGAGGCGATGGCGCGGCTCGAGAAGTAGTCGGGATTCGCCCCCAGCCTGGCCGGACTGGGAAGCCCCGGGCCGGGCCGGCCCAGGATCAGGAAAGCGAGGAAGGCCCCGCCGAGGCCGAGGGTCAGAGGATAGAGGATACGGCGCCGCGGCCTCTCCCCGATCAGCCCCTTGGTATAGAGGACGAGGGCGGGGCCGGCGAAGAATTCGACGAAGATATCGCTGTAGATCAGCCAAGGGGCCCAGGCGAAGGCGGTCGAGCGATAGAGCCCGAAGTAGGCCCAGATGTAGCCCAGGCAGAGGACGTAGGCGGCCAGCCAATCGCTCACCCTCGTCCTG
>ERZ795054.2996-NODE-2996-length-13678-cov-4.454085_pt1 | contig 13678 bp, 12 predicted proteins | sample MGYA00375138_ERZ795054 | MGnify/ENA primary metagenome ERZ795054 (study PRJEB30183, sample SAMN05720215) | anaerobic digester metagenome | isolation source: active sludge of municipal wastewater-treating anaerobic digesters | place: USA | collected 2014-12-23 ...
ACTTGTTGAACGCATCCTTGATCGGCTTGACGCTCGCCACGGTCTTGGCCGGCGCGGCCGGCTTGGTGGTGACGGCGGCCTTCTTGGCCGGTGCCTTGGTCGTAGTCTTCTTTGCAGTTGCCATCGAGTCTGTGGTCCTGAGAATTGAAATGAGCCCGAGACTTTCGGGCCGGGCGGATTCTAGGTGCGCGCGGCTACACCCCACGAAGCCCGAGCAGGCGGCGCAGCCAGCCCCGAGGCTCGGCCTGCGGCGGCGGCCTGGCAATGCCCATTGCGCAGAGCCGGTCTTCGACCGCCCTCAGCCCCGCCTGCCGGGCCGCCTGCACCGGCGTGACGCCGTCCGATTCGGAAGGCAGATGCGGCAGCGCGCCATGGTCCAGCAGGTACATCGCCACTGCTTCCTGCCCGGCCAGGATGGCTGCCACCAGCGGCGTGGACAAGAACTCCGGGTGCGCGAAGTTGACGTCCACGCCGGCCTTGACGTGGTAGTCCACCAGCGCCAGGTCTCCTTCGCAGCCTGCGTTGAACATTTCCTTCCAGTTGCCGCCGGACATGGTTGGCCTTCGTCGCCCTCTCGATGTACTGGCGCGATGGTAGCCATCACAGGCCCCTGGGTCATGGGGAAGACAAGTGCGGCAACACGGCCCACACTGTGCAACCATGGACAGCCAGAGACGAGCTCCCCGCTTCCACGCCGGCACGGCCATGGCCGCCGCGCTGCTGACGCTGGCGGCGTCGGCGCAGGCCGACCCGCTGGCGCGATGCGAACGCGCGGTGCGGCAGGCGCTGATGCCGCAGGCGGGGCCGGCCGCCGAACTGCGCCTGTCGCCCGCGCCATCGCGATCGCCGTCCGACGGTGGACCGCTGCTGCTGCAGGGCGAGGGGCAATGGCGCGAGGCCGGCACGCTGCGCAGGTTCAGGTTCAGCTGCAACATCGACCCCAACGACAGCGAGGCCGTGGGCGTCGTGATCCGCCAAGCCAGCCCGCCACCAGCGGCGCAGCGCGACGCCAAGTCGATCGCGGAGCCCGACCTCAGCCACCTGTCGCCATCGGCCTGCGAGTCCGGCGCGGCGCTGGCGCTGCAGCAGCGCTGGCCACGGGTGTCGCAGATCACATTCGATGCCGAGACGCGCAGCCTGACGCAGCAAAGCGCGTCACGCGCCGAACTGCACGGCCAGGGCCGCGCGCGGCCCGCGCCGGAGTCGACGGTGCTGGTGCACTTCGGCTTCGACTGCACCATCGACCCGCGCGACGGCCGCGTGGTCGGCATGCGGTTGAGCGGCTGAAGCGCCCTACCCCACCCAGACAACCTGCATCTCGCGCCGCAGCGCGGCGATCACGCTGCAGGCCACCGGGTGCACGCCCTGCCCCAATTCGGGCTGCACCTCGACGTGCAGCGTGCCGGCCGTGCTTTCGGCGCGCAGAGCCAGCCGGTTGCGAGCGACCGGACCGGGGTGCCGCACCTCGATGTGCGTGGCATCCAGGCCCGGCCCGGCCAGCGCCGCAGCCACGGCCACATTCACGGCGTTCGGGAAGCGCCGCGCCGCCTCGCGCACGGTGCCGCTGAAGCGCGCTTCGGCCGGCGCAGGACCGGGCAGCAGTTCGATGTCCAGCGCCAGCGTGCTGCCAGGCGCGTTGGCCGCGGCAGCCACGCCATCCAGGCCGGCAAAGGCGCCGGGCAGGATGCGCAGGCGGTGGCCGCAGGCGCGGCCGGCGGCCTCCAACCGCTGCGCCAAGGCTTCGTCTGCCAACGCCGCGGCGCTGGTGGTCCACAGGTCGGCGCAACGCAGCACCTGTTCGCCCACGGCGGCCAGAACCGGTGGGCCGGCCACCTCCACCACCAGGCTGGGCCGGGTGGCGAGAAAGGCTTCGAGGCCGGCGGTGAACAGAGGGCCTCGGCCTGCATCGGCGCGCTGCACCAGCACGCTGCAAAGGTCCCAGCCCGGCAGCTGGCCGGCCTGCCAGGCCGCGAGCACCGGCGCACCGATACGCCCACAGCCGATCAGCCCCAGCCGTCGTGGCGCAGCGTTCATGCGTCGATCTCCAGGTCGGACACGGGCACGGCCAGGCAGGCCAGGCATTCGTTCGCTTCCAACGCCGGCGCGTCGCCGCGGTGCCAGACCTGGCCCGCGTGCAGCCGCACCCGGCAGGTCTCGCATTGGCCGACGCGGCAGCCGCCGGCCAGCGGCACGCCGGCGCGTTCGGCCAGCGCGAGCAGGTTGCTATCCACAGCAGTCCACACCGCCTGCACGCCACTGCGCGCGAAGCGCACCTGGCGGCCCAGCGCCGAGGTCGGCGCCGCGGCGGCTGCAAGGGTGAAGGCCTCGCTGAAGATGTCGTGGCGCGGCACGCCCCGCGCCACCAGGCCGTCGATGACACTGCGTGCCATGGCGGGCGGGCCGCAGACGTGGAAGCTGGCGCGCTGCTCGATCCAGTGCGCCGCGACGCGCGCTGCGCCGACATGACCGAGTGATCGGTCTGCCGAGCCCTCGCTGTGCAGTGAATGCAGCTGCAGCTGCGGCAGGCTGCGCGCGATTTCGGCCAGGCGCTGCGCATAAGGCTGTTCGCCCGCGCTGCGGCTGCCGTGCAGCAGCAGCGCGGGGCACTGCAGCGTGGCGGGGTCCGCCGCCCAACCCTCGAGCAAAGCCATGAAGGGCGTGATGCCGACGCCGGCTGCGAGCAGCACCACCGGCCGCGACGGCCAGGCGGGCAGCAGGAAGCGTCCCGCGGGACGGTGCAGCCGCAGCGGCACGCTGCGACCGGGGTCGCTGCGGAAGCATTGGTGCAAAGCGCTCGACAGCCGCCCGCCGTCGCGGGCCAGCCCCACCGCGATGCGGTAGGTGTGTCGGCCCGACTCGACCGCTGCGCCCACCAACGAATAGCAGCGCTCGCAGTCGCTGCCATCGTCCAGCCGCATCGCGATGCGCACATGCTGTCCTGGCAGGTAGTCGGGCAGGCGACGGCCATCGGCGGCGCTCAGCGCCAGCTCCAGCACCCGCGACGACGGCCAGCCTGTGCAGCGGGCCTGGGCGTCGATGGCGCCGTCCCAGCCGCCAGCCTCGTCGACTCGCGCAATCGCACAGGGCAGCGAGCGCAGCGGCGCCGAACCCGAAGGACCGTCCAGCCGCGCGGCGTCGATCAGGGCGTTGGGGTTGGCATGGCCGGGCGCCAACGGGTCCACGGCGGGCAGCCCCAACTCGTCGCAGCCCTGCCACCAGCCGAAGCTGGCCAGTACCGTGCCGTCGGCCACCGTGGCGTCCAGTTCGGCCCTGTAGCGGGCGCTGCCGCGCGCCGTACGCACGTCGATCCAATCGCCGGCCGCGATCGTGTGCCGCCGCGCGAGCTCGGGATGCAGGCGCGCCAGCGGCTCCGGCTCGCGCAACCGCAGCGAGGGCAACGCGCGGTGCTGGCTCTGGCAGTAGTAGCCGCTCTTGGCGCTGCACAGTGTCAGCGGATAGCCGGTGTCGGCGCCGCTGGCCGGCGCCACCCACTGCGGCACCGGGGCAATGCCGGCGCGGGCGAAGCGGTCCGAATGCAGCTCGACGCGTCGGCTCGGCGTGCGGAAGCCGGCGACGCGGCCATCGGGCAGGCGTTCGCGGTAGGCACGCTCGACCTGCGGCAGCGGCACGCGCACGCCGGCGGGCTGTGCGCGCAGTTGCGCCATCGACAGGCCGATCGGCGCCAGCACGTGGTCCTGCGCGCGGTCGAGATCACCGTCGAAGAACTGTGCGCCCAGCCCCAGCCGCGTGGCCAGCGCGAAGACGATCTCCAGGTCGGAGCGCGCCAGGTTGCCCGGCGGCGGCAAGACCAGCGCGCGCCGCAGCTGCACCTGCTCCATCGCGCGCGGGCTGATCTCGAAGCCGATACGCAGGCCTTCACGTTCCCACGGCGTGCGCGCCGGCAGCAGGTAGTCGGCGTGGCGCGCGGTCGGGTTCTCGAACAGGTCGATATGCACCTGCAGCTCCAGCGCATCGAGCGCAGCTGCAGTGCGCGCGGAGTCCGGCTGCGACAGCACCAGGTTGGCGCCGAAGCCCACCAGCGCGCGCACACGGTAGGGCACGCCCTCCAGCGCGGCGCGCTGGAAGTCGTCGGCCAAGGCCCAGCCGAAGGCCGGTGGGCCCAGCGGCCGCTGCGCCAGGCCCAGCGCCAACGCGGCCTGCTGCGGGTCCATCAAGGCACGGTCGTTCGGCGCGTTCACCGGCAGGCGGCGCAGGTGGCGGTTGCCACCGGGTGCGTCGACGCAGCCGGTCAGCGCATACAGCAGCGCGATGGCGCGGTCGGTCTGCGTGGCATTGGCATGCTGGGCGATGCCGGTCCAGCTGAAGTAGCTGATGCGCCGTGACGCCGCCAGCAAACGCGCGGCCTGCTGCAACTGCTCCGGGGGGATGCCGGCCGCCTGCTGCACGCGCTGCGGCGTCCAGGGCTCGCAAGCCTGGGCATAACACTCCAGCGCGGTGTGGCAGACGATGCCGTGCACCACGTGACGGCCGCGCAGCGCCAGGCCTTCGGGAAAGCAATGACCGGTGTCCAGCACCACCGGCACCGCGGCCGCTTCGTCCCAGGCTACGGGCTGTTCGTCGCCGGCCGCAGGATCCAGGTCGCGTGCCGTCAGCCAGCGCCCGGTGTCCTCGCGCACCAGGAAGCAGGCGTTGCTCCACTGGCGCACGAAGGCCTCGTCCCAGCCACGCGTGTGCATCAGCTCGCGCGCCAGGCCCAGTGCCAGCGCGGCATCGGTGCCCGGCCGCGGCTGCAGCCACAGCTCGGCGTCCTGCGCATGTCGCGTGCGCGCCGGGTCGATGACGATCAGCTTGGCACCGCGCGCACGCGTCTCGGCCAGCGCCTGGGCCTGGGCCAGCCACACGTTGCCGGGGTTGAAGCCCCACAGCAGCACCAGATCGGTGTTCGCATAGTCCGGCATACCGATGCCGGTGCCGAAGGTGTGGGCATGGTTGTGGTCGCGGTGCCAGTTGCACAGCTCCACGCCGGTGAGGAAGTTCGGGCTGCCGAAGGCGAAGATCAGCCGCTCCAGCCAGTCGAGGCTGTCCGACATGCCGCTGGCGCCCGGCGAGGCGCTGGCGAAGGCCACGGCGTGAGCACCATGCGCGTCGCGGATGGCGCGCAGCCGAGCGGCGATGTCATCCAGCGCCTCGTCCCAGCCGACCTCCTGCCAGCGCGGATCGGCGGCGCCGCGCGGCGTGGTGCGCCGCAGCGGCTTCGTCAGGCGCTGCGGGTGCGCCTGCAGTTCAGGGGCGGCGCGTCCCTTGGGGCACAGGCCGCCGCCCGTGGGATGCTCCGGCCACGGTTCCACGCCCAGCAGCCGATCGCCGTCGACCAGGTAGCGCGCGCCGCAGCGCGAGCGGCACAGCACGCAGAAGCTGTCGTGCCGCTCCACGCCCTTGCCCGTCTGGCATCAGCCGTTGGTTTCGCCCAGGGGCACCGCACTGAAGTCGGCGTGATGCAGCGAGCGCTTGCCCAGCCGGGTGATCTTGAAGCGCGCGCCGCAGGCCGGGTCGGTGGAGGCGATCAGGCAGTCGGAAGTCATCCAGTCGTTGGGATGCGTGGGCCGCTGCTTGGCCGGGATGAAGGGCAGCACCGCCAGCAGACCGTAGAGCGAGAACTCCGGCCGGTCCTTGGGGAAGACGAGGCGCCCGCCAATGACGTCGAAGTAGTCGCCCTTCTTCACGTGCATGATCGCCGGCCGCTCGGACTCGACGACCTCCACGCGCAGGTCGTACATCTCGAAGATGTCGTTGTCGGAGTTGCTCATGTTCATCCTCTCAGCTCGTTCAGGTTCGGTGCCATCAGCATCTTCTCGGGCGCACCGTGCACGTTCTGGTTCATCTGCATGATGCGCTTGTGGATGCTGGCCGGGTCGCGCTCCACGGCGTAGCAGTCGCCGGGCGCGCCGGGCGACGACGCTGCCAGCGCATCGAGCGTCTGGCGGTCGGCGGCGTCGAGCCTGACGCGGAAGATTTCCAGGGTCTCGGCCAGGTGTTTGGCGTCCTTTGCGCCCACCAGCGCCAGCGCCACCTGCGGCTTGTCCAGCACCCAGCGCGCGGCGATGGTGGAGATGCCGGTGTGATGCTTGCGCGCGATCGCATCGAGCTGGCGCAGCAGCTCCTGGAAGCGCGCCCAGCCGCCGAATTCCTCGACCATCAGCCGGTACTTCACCAGCGAGCGGTTGGCATAGGGCTGCGGCGGGTCCGGCTGGCCCAGCCACCTGTTCGACAGAAAGCCGCCGGCGATGGTGCCGTAGCAGAACAGGTGGATGCCGTGGTCGCGGCAGAACTCGACCATGCCGCGCTCCGGGCGCAGGTCGAGCAGCGAGTACTGCAACTGGTGACTGAACAGCTTGACGCCGGCGCCGACGATGTCACGCATGTGCGCCACGTCGAAATTGGTGGTGGCCACGTGCGCCACCTTGCCGGCCTTCTGCATGTCCTGCAGCCACAGCATCGCCTGCACGCAGCCCGGGACGTCGTAGTCCCACCAGTGGAACTGCACCACGTCGAGCTGCTCCACGCCCAGGCGCTTGAGCGAGGTGTCCACCGCCTCCTCGACATGGGCCTTGGTCAGCGTGGGCAGCAGGTCGAGGTCGGGCGTGTACTTGGTGGATACGCGCAGGTTGCGTGCGAGTGCCGGATAGCGCGCGCGGAAGCGGCCGATCAGCTCTTCCACGCCCACGTAGTGGTCGGCGCAGTCGAAGGCATTGATGCCGGCCTCGACGAAGCGGCGCATGTCCTCCACCGCCACGTCGTGGTCATAGGCCGCGCTGTGGCGCTCGGCCAGCTGCCAGTTGCCCTTGGCGACACGCGAGACGGTGTAGCCGGGCGCCAGCGTGATGGTTTCGACCGCTGCGCTCACAAGCCCACCTTCTTCTCGATGGCCTGCATCTCCTCGGTCGTGAAGGTGCGCTCGGTGACGATGTTGCCGCCCTGCACCTTCCACACCAGCATCGGGCCGATGACGTCGCCGTTCTTGTCGAAGGTGAAGGGGCCGGTCGCGCCGACATAGCGGATCTTCTTGCCGGCCTTGAGCGCGTCCAGACCTTTCTTCAGGCCGTCGACACCGGTGCCGACCACCTCGCCCTGCGGGTCCTGCACGGCGCGCAGCGCATCGCGGATCGACGGGCCGTCGAGCTTGGGCGCGGCCTGCATCGCCAGCAGCGTGACCGCCGCGGCGTCGTACATCGTCTGCAGGCCCGGGCCGACGGCGGGGCGGTTGTAGGCGGCCTGGAAGTCGCGGCTGAAGGCGTCGGCGCTGGGGCCGCTGGCCGGCGCGTTGTCGATGCCCACCGCCTTCTCCAGGAACTTCTCGCCGACGTTCTTCAGCACATCCGGCGAACGCATGGTGTTGTGCAGGATCACGTTCTGCGTGCCGCCGAGCGCGAACCAGTCGCGCAGCACCGCGGTGCCGTCCTGCGACAGCCCGATCAGGATCAGCGCATCCGGGTTCATGGCCAGCGCCTTCTGCACGTCCGAGCGGTACGAGGGCTGGTTCTCCGCGTAGGGCACCATGCCCGCGACGCCGCCGCCCAGCTTCTCGATCGCGCGCTTGGTGTCGGGCGCGACGCCGTTGCCGAAGTCGTTGTTGATGTACATGATCACCGGCTTCTTGTAGCCCTTGTCGATCGCCGTCGTCGCATGGACCAGCGCCGTGCTGCGCGCCACCGGGATGGTGCGGAAGAAGTAGCCGCCAGTCTTGCCTTCCTCGGCCAGCTTGGTCAGCGCCGGCGTCACCGCGCAGCAGGCCACCGTCGGGATCTTGTTCGGTACCGACACAGAGTTGACGACCTGCAGCGCCGTGCCGCTGCCCACCAGGCCGACGATGGCGTGGACCTTCTGCACGTCGACCAGGAAGCGCGCGGCATCCAGGCCCACCGAAGGCTGGCTTGTGTCGTCGCGCACCACGAACTCGACCTGGCAGCCCTTGACGCCGCCGGCCTTGTTGACCTGGTCCACCGCGAGCTTGCCGGCGTCGGCGATGACCTTGCCGATCGCGCCTTGCGCACCGGTGAGCGCGAGCACGCCGCCCAGCTTGGGGCAGTCCTGTTGCGCGGCGGCCTGGCCTGACGCCAGCACGAGAAGGGAGGCGGCGGCCGGAACGGCCAGTCGGCGAAGGATAGGCATGGTGAGCTCCTGGGTTGAGTGACGAAGGGACGAGGCAGACCGTGATTCAAGCGGCGCGGCGCGCGCCGAGCAAGCCCTGGGGACGCAACAACAAGGTCAGCACCAGCACCAGGCCGACCAGTATCGATTGCAGCGCACCCGCCTGCGCCTGCCAGCGTGGCGGCAGCAGCAGGCCGATGAACGCGCCGGACAATGTCCACAGGCCCCAGACCACGAAGGTGCCGGCGATGGCGCCGCGGTTGCTGCCGCTGCCGCCGACGATCAGCATCGCCCAGATCTGGAAGGTGAGGATGGGCATGAACTCGCTCGGGCTGGTGGTGCCGACGAAACCCGCGTACAGCGCACCCGACAGCCCCATCAGCACCGAGCCCAGCACGAAGCTGGACAGGCGCAGGCGCACCACGTTCTTGCCCAGTGCGGCACAGACGGATTCGTCCTCGCGCATCGCGCGCTGCACACGGCCCCAGGGCGAATGCAGCAGCGCCTGCAGCGCGGCGTAGCACAGCGCCAGCAAAGTCAGCACGATGGCCGCATAGGCCCAGGCGAAACCCACCGCGCCCAGCGCTTCGAAGGGCCGTGGAATGCCCACCAGGCCGCGCGAGCCGCCGGTCAGCGGCTCCAGGTTGTTGGCGAGCAGCTGGATCGCCGAGCCGACGCCGAAGGTGGCGATGGCCAGGTAGTCGCTGCGCAGGCGCAGCGTGGCCAGGCCAACCAGCAACGCGGCCGCGGCGCTGGTGACCAGGCTGGCGGCCAGCGCCACCGCGAAGGGCAGGTTCCACTGCACCAGCAGCCGCTCGGTGGCCGGCATGCTGAGCACCGCCAGCGTGTAGCCGCCGATGGCCACGAAGCCCACCACGCCGGCATTGAACTGACCGGAGATGCCCCACTGCAGGTTCAGGCCGAGCGTGGCGATCGACAGGATCGACGCCACGGTGATGAAGAACAGCAGGTAGGACAGCATCGCTACTTCTGCCCGGCGATGGGGAACAGGCCCTGCGGCCGCACGTAGAGCACGACCAGCAGCAGCACGAAAGGCACCAACGGCTTGTAGGAACCGGGCATGACCAGCGACAGCAGGTTTTCGGCCAAGCTGATCAAGAAGGCGGCCAGCACCGCGCCCGGCACGCTGCCCACGCCGCCCAGGATCGCGGCGGTGAACAGCGGCAACAGCAGGCCGATGCCCATCTCGGGCCGCACCTGCACCGTCACGCCATAGAGCACGCCGGCCAGTGCCGCCAGCGCGGCGGAGACGATCCAGGTCATGCGCACGGTGGCGGCGGTATCGATGCCGGCGACGCTGGCCAGCGACGGGTTCTCGGCGACGCAGCGCATGGCGATGCCGTGCCGGCTGCGCTGCAGGAACAGCCACAGACCCGCCAGCACCCCCAGCGTGACCACGAATACAAGAATCTGGTCGGGCATGACCAGCACCGGGCCGGGCAGCCGCAGCGCCATCTGGATCTCGGTGCTGTACTGGTGCGGATCGGGCCCGAACAGCAGCAGGATGAGGCTGCGCAGCAGCAGCGCCAGTCCGAAGGACGCGAACACCAGCGTCAGCGGATCGGCCGCGCGCTGACGCAGCGGGCGGTAGACCCAGCGTTCGAGCAGCAGTGCGATGGCGACCGCGACCACGATGCCGACGATCAGGCCAATGAGCAGCAGCCAGCCGAAGGAGAACGGACCCAACGGGGCATCCAGTGTCTTGGCGGCGCTGCTGACCGCGGTCAACAGAACGACGCCCAGAGCGCCGTAGGCGCCGACGCCCAGCAGGTCGCCGTGCGAGAAGTTGGCGAAGCGCAGGATCGACAGGCTGAAGGTGACGCCGATCGCGCCCAGCGCGGCAATCGCGCCGCTGAGCAGGCCGTCGACGATGGCCTGCGCGATCATGGCGCGGCCCCCGCATCGGCAGGGGCGCCGTGGCGCCCGAGGTACAGCTCGGCCAGCAGCGGATCGCCCCGCAGCGCCGCAGCAGCGCCCTGGTGCGCGACACGCCCGCCCACCAGCACCAGGCCGCGGTCGGCAATGGCGAGGCCGGCCTTGACGTTCTGCTCCACCATCAGCACGGCGATGCCGCTGTCGGCGATGGCGCGCACCTGGCGGAACACCTGGCCGACCATCAGCGGCGACAGGCCGGCGCTGGGCTCGTCGAGCATCAGCACGCGCGGCGCCATCATCAACGCGCGCGCCACGGCCAGCATCTGGCGCTGCCCGCCCGACAGCGCGTGCCCCGGCAGCCTGCGCTTGACCAGCAGGTCGGGGAAGCGCGCCCAGGCCTCGTCGAGCCGCCGGCGCAGCAGCGGGCGCTCCAGCAGATGCGCACCGGCGCGCAGGTTGTCCTCGATCGACAGCGTGGTGAAGATGTTGGCGGTCTGCGGCACGAAGCCGATGCCTGCCGCGGCGAGCTGGTGAGCGGCCAGCGCGCTCACGTCCTTGTCCGCCAGCCGCACGCGCCCGCTGAAGCGCGGGCAGGTGCCGGCCAGCGACTTGACCAGCGTGGACTTGCCGGCGCCATTGGGGCCGAGCACGACCAGGATCTCGCCCGGGGCCACCTGCAGGCTGGCGTCATGCACGATCGGCAGGCTGGCGCGATAGCCCGCGACCACGTCCTCGGCCACCAGCAGCGGCAGGTTCATGGAGCCCCCAAGACGCCTGCGGCGTCGGCCCCCCAAGGGGGCGCGAGCCGGCTTGGGGCGGCCCGCCGCCGGCTCACAACGCATCTCCGAGATAGGCGTCGATGACACGCGGGTCGCTGCGCACCGCGGCAGGTTCGCCCTGCGTCACGAGCTTGCCCTGCGCCATCACCACCACCGGGTTGCACAGGCGCATCACCAGGTCCATGTTGTGCTCGATCAGCAGGAAGCTGACCCCGCGCCGGTGCAGCTGCTGGATGCGTTCGACCAGGCTTTCGAGCAGCACCGGGTTGACGCCGGCGGCCGGCTCGTCGAGCAGGATCAGCTTGGGGTCCACCATCAGGATGCGCGACAGCTCCAGCAGCTTCTGCTGGCCGCCCGAGAGCACGCCCGCGGGCTCGTCCATCAGCGGTGCCAGCCCGGTGAACTCGAGCACCTCGCGCGCCTTTTCGCGGTGCGCCGCTTCCTGCGCGCGGATCGTGCCGCGCCGCAGCCAGGCTGCCCAGAAATGCTCGCCGGCCTGCGCGGTGGGCGCGAGCAGCAGGTTCTCCATCACCGTCAGCGCCGGCAGCGGTCGCGGGATCTGGAAGGTGCGGCCGATGCCGCGGTGGAACACCTGGTCGGCGCGCAGGCCGGCGATGTCCTGGCCTTCGAACAGGATGCGCCCGGCATCCGGCGCCAGCGCGCCGGCGATGGCATTGAACAGCGTGGTCTTGCCGGCGCCATTGGGGCCGATCAGCCCGGTGATGCTGCCGCGCGCGACGGACAGGCTCACCCCATCGATCGCGCGCAGCGCGCCGAAGGACTTGCTGAGGTTGTCGAGCTGCAGCAGGATGAGATCCAGGTTGGAACCGATTTCGGTATGTTTTTATACCAAAATGGCTTGCCCTGTCACCGGGTTTTTCGCGTCTTGCGTGCCGGCAGGGGCTTGGCAGGGGCGATCGCAGGCGGCGCCATGCCGATGCCTTCGGCCACCAGCCGCAGCAGCGGCCGGCGGCGCAGGCGCTTGCCGGTGGCCCGCTCCCACGACTGTTCCAGCAGCGCGATGCGGCCGAAGGTGGCGCGGTCGATGTTGTCGGGGTCGCCGCTCTCGATCGCCGCCAGGCTGTCGGCCAGCGTGCGCGTGGACAGCGTCACATCGTCCAGTTCGGCCAGCGCACGCAACCGCACAGGCTCCATGCGGCGCAGCAGCAGCTCCATGATCTGCACCATCATCGCGTTCTGCGTGGCGCGTGCCATCGCGATGTTGAAGCGCGTGCTGGCCAGGGTCATCAGTTGCATGCCTTCGGGCGTGATGCGGCGGCGGCGGAAGGGGCGCGCGGCCTCCTCGCTCAACGCGACCGCCGCGTGCATGGCCTGGAAGTCGGCCGGCGTGCCGAAAGCCGCCGCCATGCGCGCGACCTGCGGCTCGATCAGCCGCCGCGCCTCCATCACCACCGCCAGGTCTTCCATCGGCATCTCGGGCAGCGGCTGGCCGCCCAGTTCGGTGGGCACGGACTGGCTGATGACGAAGATGCCGCCGGACGAGCCCGGCCGCACTTCCAGCACGCCGGCGGCCGACAGCAGCTTCAGTGCTTCGCGCAGCGTCGGGCGGCTGACGTTCAGCTGTGCGCTGAGGTTGTTTTCGGAAGGCAGACGCTCGCCGACCTTCACGTCACCGGCGCGAATAGCCTCGGCGATACGGTGCGCGACCACCTCCGCCGGGCGCACGAGCTGGACCGGCGGGAAGACATGGCGCGTGGCGGGAGTACGGGGCACGGTAGTCGATGCTGGGAGCCCGGGCCGCGGAACAAGAAGCCCGGCAGCGACGGATGAAGCCGCGATGGCATTGCGCGTCGGTGGTAGGCCGTGCTGGGCTCGAACCAGCGACCAAAGGATTATGAGTCCTCTGCTCTAACCAACTGAGCTAACGGCCCGCCGCGCGGGCATTGTAGGCAGCGCTACTTGTGGCTCAGCGCGTTGCCCACCAGCCGGGCCGTGATGTCGACGATCTGGATCATGCGTTCGTAGGCCATGCGCGTGGGGCCGATCACGCCCAGCGTGCCGACGACGCGGCCGTCGACTTCGTAGGGTGCGGTCACCACCGACAGTTCCTCGAAGGGCACGACGTGGCTTTCGCCGCCGATGTAGATGCGCACGCCCTCGGCGCGGCTGCTGACGTCGAGCAGGCGCATCAGTTCGGTCTTCTGCTCGAACACGTCGAACAGCTTGCGCAGGCTGCCCATGTCGTTGCCGAAGGCCGGCACGTCGAGCAGCTTGCGCTCGCCGCTGACCACCACCTGCTCGGTGCTTTCGGCCAGCGCGTCGCTGCCGGCCTGCACCGCGGCCTGCATGAGCGTCGCGATCTCGCCGCGCAGCGCCTCGATCTCGTGCTTCAGCCGTTCGCGCACCTCTTCGATGCTCAGGCCGGCATAGTGCAGGTTCAGGTAGTTGGTGGCCTCGACCAGCTCGCCCTGCGTGTAGTCGCGGGCGGTGAAGATGACGCGGTTCTGCACGTCGCCGTCAGGCGCCACCAGGATGACGAGCACGCGGCGCTCGCCCAGCCGCAGGAACTCGATGTGGTGGAAGACGCTGGCCTTGCGCGGCGCGGTGACCACGCCGACGAAGTTGGACAGGCTGGACAGCAGGCTGGCCGCCTGCGCGATGACCCGCTGCGGCTGGTCCGGGTGGAGCTGCTCTCGAACCACCGCCATCTCCGGCGGCACCTCGGCCAGGTTCACCGGCCGGGCGGTGAGCATGGTGTCGACGAAGAGCCGGTAGCCGCGCGCGGTGGGGATGCGCCCGGCGCTGGTGTGCGGGCTGGCGATCAGCCCCAGCTCCTCCAGGTCGGCCATGACGTTGCGGATGGTCGCCGGCGACAGCTCCAGCCCGCTGGCGCGCGACAAGGTGCGCGACCCCACCGGCTGGCCTTCGGCGAT
>ERZ795054.2999-NODE-2999-length-13673-cov-5.993979_pt1 | contig 13673 bp, 8 predicted proteins | sample MGYA00375138_ERZ795054 | MGnify/ENA primary metagenome ERZ795054 (study PRJEB30183, sample SAMN05720215) | anaerobic digester metagenome | isolation source: active sludge of municipal wastewater-treating anaerobic digesters | place: USA | collected 2014-12-23 ...
CCACATCAGCGCTGTTTGTGTCATCGTAGATGCCGCTAAGTATCTGCATGTCAGTCGCCTGAAACTGATTGTCAGTTTTTGTGTTCCAGGCGCCAGAGGCAAGCACTACAAGGCCGGTAAGGGTGCAGATGCAAATTGTGTCAATAAAAGGCTCGAGCAGAGCTACCATACCCTCGGAAACAGGCTCAGGGGCACGAGCGGCTGAGTGTGCAATCGGGGCAGAACCCTGTCCTGATTCGTTAGAGAAGAGGCCCCTGTTTACCCCCCTGTTCATGGCGAAGGCGAAGGTGGCACCCAGGAAGCCGCCGGCAGCAGCTGAACCGGTAAAGGCGTCTGCAAAAATTGATACAAAAGAAGGGATAATATTACCGGGATGGGAGAAGATGACCAGAAGTGAACCGATCAGGTAAAGGATTGCCATAAAAGGAACCATGACCGAGGTGACCTTTGCAATCCTCTTTATTCCGCCAATAATTACCATCCCGAGAAGGACCGCCAGGATGGCGCCGGTTATTATATGCTTTATCCCGAAGGTTGAAAAGACAGAGTTGGATATGCTGTTTATCTGCGGCAGGCTGCCTGTGCCAAATGAACAGAGAATTGTGGCTCCCGCGAAAAATGCTCCCAGAATGACACCGGTCTTCAACACCCTTCCACCGGAAGTTGTTATGTTAAGCCTTTTTTTCATGTAATACATCGGGCCGCCTGAGACCGATCCGTCAGGAAGAATGTCCCTGTACTTATGCGAGAGGGATACCTCAACCATTTTTGTGCACATCCCTATTGCAGCTGTTATGAGCATCCAGAAAAGTGCCGCCGGACCGCCAAGGTGTATTGCAAGTGCCACACCTGCAATGTTGCCGGTACCCACAGTGCCTGACAGAGCCGTGGCAAGCGACTGGAAGTGAGAGGTGTCTCCGACATCGTGAGAGTGATCATATTTGCCGCGGGTAATCCTGATGGCATGCCGGAAATATCTGAACTGCGGGAATCCCAGATAGATTGTGAAAAACAGGCCTGTTCCGATTAGCAGTACCATGAACCATGGATGCCCTCCGAGATACCCGTCGAGCATTACCAGAAAGTCATTAATCTTGTGCATTTGAGTGCCGGAGTTGAGGTTATGTCCTAAAATGTCCTGTCCCGTTGAGGGAAATAATTCTGGTCGCAACGGGAGCAAGCCATCTTGTATGAATTGATAAGTTTTTCAAAAGCTTAAAGGTGGTAAAATTCTTATATGCTGCAATGAATTGCTGCTAAAAAACAGGAAATCATCTGCCAGTATCTTAAAACAGGCAGAGACGTTGTACCCAACGTCTCTGCGATATTCCTGTCAGAAAATCAGTTTAATAGGATTCCCTTGCGATGTAATGCGTGTGCAGAAGCTCATGCGACTTATGCCCGTTGGCTGTACCCAGGAACTCCTCGTAAATGGCTTTAACCTCGGGATTATCATGTGACTTCCTCAAATCCATGTGGATGTCTTCCGAGTAGATTGCCTCCATTCTCTTCTGCCTGACGGCAGCGTTTGTGGGGATGGGCTGACCACCGCCTCCAAGGCATCCTCCCGGGCAGGCCATAATCTCGATGAAATGATATGTGGCTTTGCCCGTGCTCACAGCTTTCGCAACCTTATTTGCATTTACAAGTCCGTGGGCGATTGCAACCTTAAGTTCGGCACCTTCAAGGAACCTCCATTCTTCTGTTGTTCCTTCAATCTTGATTGTGGCCTCCTTGACGCCATCCATGCCTCTCACAGGCATGATTTCCAGGTTCTTGAAGGGCACCGGCCTGCCTGTCACTATCTCATAGGCTGTACGCAGTGCAGCCTCCATGACGCCTCCTGTGGCACCAAAGATCACACCCGCGCCAGTTGAAGTACCCATTATTGAATCGTATTGACCCGGCTCCAGCGTGCGGAAATCTATCCCTGCCTGCTTGATCATAACTGCCAGTTCGCGGGTTGTCAGCACATAGTCGATATCCTTGAATCCGCTTGATCTCATCTCAGGCCTGTCAGCCTCGTACTTCTTTGCAGTACAGGGCATAATTGATACTGAAACCACTTTTGCAGGATCGATTTTGCGCTTCTGTGCATAGAATGTCTTCGCCAGCGCTCCGAACATCTGCTGCGGAGATTTGCAGGTCGAAAGGTTCGGGAGCATCTTCGGGTATTTGTGCTCAATGAACTTGATCCATCCGGGTGAGCACGAGGTGAACATCGGCAGCGCCATAGTGTGATCATTCTCCACAAGTACCTTCTTCAGTCTTGTGAGAAGCTCTGTTCCCTCTTCAATGATCGTGAGGTCCGCGGTGAAGTCGGTGTCAAGCACTGAGTCAAACCCAAGCTGACGGAGGGCGGTGACCATCTTGCCAGTAACACGCTCACCCGGGTCGTAGCCGAGGTCTTCACCAAGAGCTACCCTTACTGCCGGAGCTGTCTGCACAACCACATGCTTGTCAGTATCATAAATAGCATCCCAAACCTGATCAATATATGTTTTCTCAGTAAGCGCTCCCGTCGGGCAACGGTTGACGCACTGCCCGCAGTTGGTACAGACCACGTGACTCATCGGCCTGTCATGGAACGAAGAAATCTTCATATGTGATCCCTTGTTTGCCACTGCAATGGCGCTTACATGCTGCAGCTGTGAGCATGTGCGCACACAACGCTGGCACCTGATGCACTTGCTGTCGTCCTTGATGAAGGCTGGCGATGACCTGTCAATCGTATATGAATGATCTTCAACCAGGTCAAGGAAGAGATGCTCCCCGAAGGAGTATTCGTTTGCCAGCGCCTGAAGCTCACACTTCTGGTTCTTGTAGCACTTTGTGCAATCTGCTCTGTGTTCGGAGAGCAATAGTTCAACTATATGCTTGCGGGCATTCCTCACCTTCAGCGAGTTGGTGTGAATGTCCATACCTTCTGATACGGGCATCGCACATGCGGCAATGAGGGTCCTGGCGCCCTTCTGCTCCACCACGCAGACACGGCAGTTGCCTGCCACGCAGAGGTCGGGGTGGTTGCACAGGGTGGGGATGATTACACCCAGTTTTTTGGCTGCATCGAGAACTGTGGTTCCTTCCGCTACCTTTACTTCCTGTTCGTTTATCTTTAGAGTTACCATATTGTTCTGTGCTTGTGTTAGTAAATTATCTCTTCCCTGAAATTCTCGACTATCGATTTGAAGGCGTTGCCAACTGACTGGCCGAGGCCGCATTTCGAAGCCACTTTCATCGTATCAGCCAGCTTGACCAGTTCGTTCAGGTAAGTCGACTTTGATTCGCCCTTCTTCACCTTTTCAACACCCTTGAGGAGCTGCTGGCATCCAACACGGCATGGAGTGCACTGCCCGCATGACTCTTCCGCGAAGAAGTCAAGGTAGTTGTGAAGTACGTTGTACATCGAGCGCGAACTGTTGAACAGTTTCATGGAACCGCCTGTTGGAACTCCTTCGAAACCGATTATAGTATCCTCGAACTTCTTGCGCGGTACGCAGAACCCCGATGCGCCTCCCACCTGAACAGCCTTGGTGTCGCCGTCACCGAACTCATTCACAAACTCCTGTACCGTCATCCCGAGTTCAAGCTCGAAGATGCCAGGTATTGGGGTGTCACCTGATATCGAGAATACCTTTGAACCGCGTGAATCCTTGGTACCCAGCTTGACGTACTCCTGCGGGCCTTTTGCAATGATCATCATTGCAGTCACAAGCGTTTCGACGTTATTTATCGAGGTGGGCTTGGAGAAAAGACCGGAGGTGGTCGGGTAAGGCGGTTTGTTTCGCGGCTCGCCGCGGAATCCTTCAATAGACTCGAAGAGAGCACTCTCTTCTCCGCAAATGTATGCGCCGCTTCCCATACGGTACTCGATATTGAAATCATACCCTATTTCAGCGATCATCTTGTGGAACTTATGCAGTTCCAGGTAGAGCTGCGGCAGCAGGAACCTGTATTCACCGCGGAGGTAGATAAAGCCCTTCTTCGCTCCCATCGCCTTGCCGGCTATAGCCATACCGCCGTAAACCTTGTATGCTGCCCTGTCAAGGATTTCGCGATCCTTGAAAGTACCAGGTTCGCCTTCATCAGCATTGCATACTATATATTTATCAGGATCCTTCTCGGCAGCGGTGAATTTCCACTTCATCCCGGTAGGAAATCCTGCTCCTCCCCTTCCCTTGAGGCCCGATTCCAGAACCTGGTTGATAATCTCTTCATTTGTCATCGAGAAGGCTTTCACCAGCACCTCCCTGGAATCTACACTTTCAAATATCAGATCAACTTTGGTCAGTCCTTTGCTTTTCATAATGGTGCCTCCCTCTCTTATTTACGCATGTAACCCTTAATAATATCTATCACCGTCTCGGTCGTGAGGTCAGTGTATGGCATGTCATTGACCAGCATTGCAGGTGCCTTGTGACACCAGCCGATACAGTTTGTCTCGAGAAGAGTAAACATCTTGTCAGGCGTCGTCTGACCCACCTTTATCTTTAAGATTTCCTCAATTGTGCTGATAATATCATTCTTCCCCTTCATGGAGCAGGTGATTGTCTTGCAAACCCTTATCACATTCTTACCCCTCTCCTGCGTGTCAAGGAAGGTATAGAACGAAGCTGTCCCGTATACCTCCGCCGCCGAGATGTCGAGCTCAGTGGCCACCTCCACCATCGCCTCGTCGGTCAGAAAGTTATGCTTCTTTACAATGTCCTGAAGAATCGGCATGAGGCTCTCTCTCTTTCGCCCGTACTTGTCTGCCAGCTCCTTCACCATGTCACCGGTGTTATACATTTCTGTTTGGTTTTAGTTATTACTTTTACTGAAAGTATGTCTCAGATTCCAGCTGTGAAAATAATAACAATAAGCTTTCAAAAAACCTTACTTATGTCATGTTTTACGAAATAAAAATTAACAACGGCCTCTTAATATCAGCATGAGCGGTGTTATCCGGTGCCAATTTCTCCACCCATTTTACCCGATTCGTCCACTATTTTTTTGTATTTTAAGCCAACTTTGTAACTGATAACTCAAAGAACATGAAAACAAATACCGAGGTGAGATATGCAGCCCATCCTGATGATGTAAAACATTGGGATACTGAACGTTTGCGCAGGGAACACCTGGTAGGATCCCTTTTCCTGGACAATACCGTAACGATGGTCTATACCCTTTATGACCGTATGATTGCCGGAGGAGCCAGACCGGCTGGCGAGGCGCTGAAGCTGGAACCCGTCGACGAGGTAAAGGCATCATTCTTCCTTCACCGGCGTGAGATGGGAATTTTCAATGTCGGAGGCATGGGAAGGGTGCGAGCCGGTGACAGCGTGTTCGATCTTGGCTTTAAGGAGGCTTTGTATCTTGGAAGCGGGGACCGTGAGATCACCTTTGAAAGCGCTGATGCCTCCAACCCGGCTCTCTTCTATTTCAACTCCACCCCTGCCCACCGCAACTACCCCGACCGCAAGGTGACAAAAAATGAATGCATAACAGCGGAGATGGGCTCGATGGAAGCCGCCAACCACAGGGTGATAAACAAGATGATAGTGAAAGAGGTACTGGAAACATGCCAGCTACAGATGGGAATGACCGAACTCAGACCAGGAAGCGTATGGAACACTATGCCGCCCCATACCCACGGCCGCCGAATGGAGGTCTATTTCTACTTCGAAGTTCCCGACGGAAGCGTGGTTTGCCATTTCATGGGACAACCGACCGAAACAAGACATATCTGGATGAAGAACAATGAGGCGGTTATATCTCCGCAATGGTCCATTCACGCTGCCACTGCAACAGCCAGCTATACATTCATCTGGGGCATGGGAGGAGAAAACCTCGATTACGGTGACCAGGATTTCCTGAAACAGACTGACCTTCGTTAAAGCGCACACGAACCCGGAATGAACAAGAATATGGATATGAATATTTTCAGACTCGACGGAAAAGTGGCTCTTGTCACCGGCGCATCCTATGGTATCGGTATGGCGATGGCAAAAGCCCTTGCTCAGGCAGGTGCAACAATTGTCTTCAACGACAGGAACCCGGAGAGGGTGACAACAGCCATGGAGGAGTACAGGAATGACGGCATTGATGCCAGGGGATACCTCTTCGACGTTACTGACGAGAAGGCCGTAAAAGAGCATATTGATAAAATCAACTCGGAAGTTGGCATCATAGACATCCTTATCAACAACGCAGGTATAATAAAGAGAGTTCCTGCCCTCGAGATGGAGGCAGCCGAGTTCCGCGAGGTGATTGATATTGACCTCACAGGCCCCTTCATCATGTCAAAGGCAGTTGCTCCAGGAATGATTAAAAAGGGCGGCGGCAAAATAATAAATATCTGTTCAATGATGAGCGAACTGGGTCGGGAGACAGTGTCGGCCTACGCTGCTGCGAAGGGCGGACTGAAGATGCTCACCCGTAACCTGGCATGCGAATGGGCTGAATTCAATATTCAGGTGAACGGCATCGGCCCGGGATACATTGCCACGCCTCAGACTGCACCGCTGCGCACCGAGGGGCACCCTTTCAACTCGTTCATTATAGGACGCACCCCGGCAGCACGGTGGGGAACTCCTGAAGACCTGCAGGGCCCGGTAGTATTCCTCGCCTCAGGAGCATCCAACTTCGTCAACGGGCATATCCTTTACGTAGACGGCGGAATACTTGCATACATCGGCAAACAACCCAAATGAACCAATCTGATACAATGAAAAAACTCTGTCTTTTGCTTATCTCAGTCCTTCTACTCGCCGGTTGTGCCGACGACCGGATGAAGGTTACAATTGAAAATGTGCTTCCGATTGACAGGATGGCTGAGACCATTGAGATCCCGATCGGTGATATCACCGGAAAGCTGGGTGAAGCTGAACTGTCAGGGCTGGTGGTCACTGACAGCGAGGGCACCGAAGTGCCCTCGCAACTGATTTATGACGGAGAGCCCGCACCGAAGTCACTCATCTTCCAGGCCGATGTAAAAGCCGGAGCCACTTCAGTTTATCATATAGCGAAAGGCGTTCCCGTGGAGTATGAGGCAAAGGCATACGGACGGTTCGTGCCGGAAAGGATGGATGATTACGCCTGGGAAAATGACCGCATAGCATTCCGAATCTACGGCCCGGCCCTGATAGCCAAGGACGGACCAAGCAACGGCCTCGATGTGTGGATCAAGAGGACGGATAAGCTAGTGATCGACAGATGGTATGCTGAATACCTCGCCGGGAAGAACAGCTATCATGACGACAACGGAGAAGGATGCGACTGCTACAAGGTGGGCCGCACACTGGGCGCCGGAGCCATGGCGCCATTTGCAGACGATTCTCTCTGGCTGGCCATCAACTTTGAAACGTGGGAGAGACTCGACAACGGCCCCATACGTACATCATTCCGCCTGACCTATCCTCCCTTCATGGTCCGCGATGTGTTGGTGACCGAGACCCGCACCATCTCACTCGATGCCGGAAGTCAGCTCACGAGAGTCATTGAGGAATATGACGGGATAGAAAACGAATTTAACGTGGCTGCAGGAATAGTTAAAAGAGAGGAGGGCTCTCCCCTGCTCTTCCCCATGGAGACGAACGCAATATCGTATCGGCTTGACGGAGGAGAGGGAGGTATAACCTATGTGGGAACCGTGCTCACAACACAGGCTGCAGCAGTAAAGGAAAATGGCGATCACCTTCTTATTGTCACATGGTACAAGCCGGGAACACCGCTCACATATTATACGGGCGCCGGCTGGAGCAAGTGGGGATTTGAATCTGATGCCGCATGGGTCCGTTACATCGATGAATTCTCACAGAGACTCCGGTCACCGCTGAATGTCACAACCGAATAAATGGGTATGCGCTCCTTCGCCGGAAAGTTCGTTCTGCTGCTTCTGCTGCTGACAGTCATGCCGGGAACGGCATCCGGTCAGTTCAAGAGCGCATTCACCCACTATTCCGTGGAAGATGGTCTCTCTGAGGGCGTTGTACTGACAATGCACCAGGATCGCGAAGGGCTCATGTGGTTCGGCACTTTTGACGGCCTCAACCGGTTTGACGGCTATAATTTCAAGGTATACAAGTCAGGATTCAACTCAAGCTACGGCCTCACAAACAACAGGGTTGACAGGATAACCGAGGATGATCTCGGTTATCTCTGGATAATGAACAACGATGGCGAGGTGTATCGTATGAACTCACGCACGGAAGAGTTCATCAATTTCAATGAGGTCAGCTCCTCAGGTCCTGGCAATTACTCACCGGTAAACCAGATTTACACATTCAGCGGAGGTGAGACATGGCTCTCCTCAGAGGCAGGTACCTGTACAAGAGTCATCTCTTCAGCCTCTGTCTCAGCCTATGACATGCAGCGGTTTGAATGCCGCAGCGGCGGTGAAACTGTCAGTTCGATCAATCTCATAAGCAGGGACTCACGCGGTGTAGTCTGGATCCTGACGGATACAGGCCTTTTCAGCATCAGCAGTGATGACAGCTCGCCCAGGCAGGTTCTTACCGGGCAAAACCCGGCCGGCAATGCAAAAGCTTTCTTCTGTCTGCACGAGGCAGGTGACAGGATATGGTTCGGAACTGTCAATGGCACAATTATAGTCACTGATGCAGGGGGAGAGATGGCCGAAGAGATCCGCATGGGTGTGAGTTCTGACATAATCAGCATTAAACCTCTCAACCAGCGCGAACTTATTATCCTCACTTCGGACAACGGCTTTTTTGTCTATTCTCCGGTCACCGGCGAAAAAAAGCAGTTTGATGCCTCCCGTTACCCGGTGCTGCCCACAAACAGAATGGCTTCGGTGTATGTTGACCGCTACGGCGAGGCCTGGATCGAATCGCAGGCTGATGGCGTGATCCATTATGACCCATTCGGCGGAACGGTTAAGCACTTCCGGATGAATGTGGACAAGACAAACCCCAATGTACTTCTTCCCAGTTTCGTCATTTTTGAAGATGTCAATGACATCCTGTGGATTTATCCCCGCGGTGGGGGATTCTCGCGCTACAACCGGGTTGAACGTCGCCTGGAGTACTTCTATAATGAACCCGGAAGCAGTGACAGGCGATTCCCTAACCTCATACACTCAGCTCTCTCTGACCGCCAGGGTAACCTGTGGATGTGCACAATCACCCGCGGGATAGAGAAAATATCCTTTTTCCCCAGCCTCTTCAGGGTGATAAGCCCAAAGCCGGTGACAGCCTCACACTCGGAAAACGAGGTCAGGGCCATCTTCGAGGATAACAACAAATACCTCTGGGCCGCAACGCGTGACGGCCGTGTATATCTGTTTGACCCCGCACGAAACATGGTGGGCTACCTCAGGGATAACGGCACATTCAGCAGCGGAGAGGCATTCAGTGCCCTTGTCTATGTGATTACCCAGGACAGCAAAGGAAACATCTGGATGGGCTCGAAGGGAAGAGGTCTCTTCAGGCTTGAGCCGACCGGAACCAGCTCCCCGTGCTGCTACCGGATCACCGGGTTCAGGCACGATGATGCCGACCCGGCAAGCCTCAGCCATGACAATGTATATTCCGTCCATGAAGATCCTGATGGCCGTATCTGGGTGGGAACCTTCAACGGCGGTCTAAACTATATCTCCACGGAAAACGGCAGGACGGTATTCATCAACTCATTCAACAGGCTCCGCAACTACCCCTACTCAAACCACAAGCGGGTAAGATACATCACATCCGATAATAAAGGAAAGATCTGGGTAGGAACCACAAGCGGCCTGGTGGTATTCGACAGAAATTTCAGGGAGCCCGAAGATGCAAAGTTCAGGACCTTCTTTTTTGACCCAAAGGTCGAAACCAGCCTGGCAAACAATGATGTACACTATATCTACTGCTCACCTGATGACGAAATCTTCGTCGCCACGTTCGGCGGAGGCCTCAACAGGGTCATTGGTGACGGAGAGAACCCCGGATTCAAATCCTATACAGTCAGGACCGGGGCGCCGGACGACGTGATTCTGAGCATCGTTGATGACCTCCACGGCAATCTGTGGCTCAGCAGTGAAAGGGGTATCCTGAAGTTCAGCAGACAGAGCGAATCATTTGAGATATACAGCGAACAGAGCGGTGTTGAGAAGAGATATTTCTCAGAGGCAACCGGGATGAGGACCAGTGACAATGAGATCATGTTCGGCTTTGACAACGGCATCTACTGTTTCAACCCGGCACAGGTAAGGAAGGTGAACTACGTACCTCCCATCCTCTTTACGCGTCTCTCTGTTGCAGGGTCGGATATACACACATCCGGAGGATCTCCGGTCTCTCCTGAGAGCGACTCCGGTCTGACCACGATGGAGCTGACACACAACCAGAAGAGCCTGTCAATTGAATATGCCGCCCTCGATTACAGGAATCCCGGGAACATCCAGTATGCCCGAAGGCTTGAGGGGGTGGATCAGGACTGGATCATAGAGAGGGGGCAGCGGATTGCATCCTACACCAACCTCGACCCCGGGGAGTATCTCTTCAGCGTCAGATCAACCAACTCCGACGGCATGTGGGTTGACAACAACCGGACAATAAGGGTGGTTGTTAAACCCTCATTCTGGCAGACACTCCTGGCAAAGATCCTGATCGCGGCAGTAAGCCTGGGGCTGATTGCACTGGCTATTTATGTAATATTCACAATGTACAAGCTTCGCCATAAGGTCGAGGTGGAACAGCTAATAACCAACCTGAAACTTAAGTTTTTCACGGACATCTCTCACGAGCTGCGCACACCGCTGACGCTGATATCATCGCCGGTCACCAATATCCTTCAGAACAACCGCCTTGATCCGGAGGTAAAGGATCAGCTCATGCTGGTGCAGAATAACACCCAGAGGATGCTGAGGCTTGTTAACCAGATTCTCGACTTCAGGAAAGTGCAGAACAGAAAGATGAAACTGAGGATCGAAGAGTTTTCACTCGGGCCGTTCATTACAGGCATTTGCAATGACTTCCGCAAAGTGGCAGAGGACAAGGGTATAAGACTTGTTATTGATGACCTCTCCGGAGGTGAAAAGGTCTGGGCTGACCCTGACAAGGTGGAGAAGATCACATTCAATCTACTGACAAACGCTCTGAAATTCACGCCGCGTGGCAAAAGGGTCAATATAACTGTAAAAAAGAATATCGAATCCCTTGAGCTCATAGTGGCCGACCAGGGCACAGGACTTTCAAAGGAGAAGATGAAGAATCTTTTCATGCGTTTCGGCAGCGACGATAAGGAGGTGATTACAATGCAACCCGGTACAGGCATCGGCCTGTCACTCAGCAGGGAACTGGCCGAACTGCACCAGGCGGAACTGACAGCTGAGAGCGAGGAAGGAAAGGGTGCCACTTTCAGGGTCATTTTCAAACTTGGATTCGCTCACTTTGACAATGACACGGAATTCGTGCTGGCCGACGGTCAGAGCCCCCTCCGCCCGCAACACCCGGCCTCAGCCGTGCAGGAGGACGAAGAGGAGGCTGAGGACGCTGGCCAGAGTGATGATGAACCGGTTCTCCTGTTTGTCGAGGACAACGAAGAACTGCGCAGCTTCATAAAAATCATTCTCTCTGACGGATTCCATGTAATTGAAGCAGGAAATGGCATCGAGGGATTTGAGATTGCCCGGAACCAGCTCCCGGACATCATAATAACCGACCTGATGATGCCGGAGATGGACGGTCTCGAGCTGGCACGCCGTATTAAACAGGAGGCCACCACATCACATATCCCGGTGGTTGTGCTGACAGCCAAGACTGACCTCGATACACAGGTGGAAGCCCTTAAGAGAGGAGCCGATGACTTCATCACAAAACCATTCAGTTCGACCTACCTCAGGGCAAGAGTTGAGAACATTTTGCAGCAGCGCAGGAAGCTTCAGGAACTTTTCCTCGCAACACTTGCTGACTACCCGCGTGAAAAAGCCGGCAAATCCTATGATATAGCTCCCTCGGATCCTCTTGTGGAAGCCTATGACGACAAGCTGATGAAGAACCTAATGGAGGTGATGGAAAAGAATATTGACAACTCCGACCTTACAGTTGATGAGCTGGTCGCAAAGATCGGCATCGGAAGATCGGTCTTCTTCAAGAAGCTGAAGAGCCTTACCGGGCTTGCTCCCATCGAGTTCATCAGGGAGGTGAGGGTGAAGAGGGCAGCTCAGCTCATCGAATCAGGAGAATATACAATATCCCAGGTCACATACATGGTAGGGTGCAATGATCCACGCTATTTTTCGCGCATATTCAAGCAGAGGTTCGGTGTTACACCTTCAGAATACCGCGACAAACACGTAAAACAGAAACAGGGCTGACCGCGCAAATAACCGGACAAATGAAAAAGAGAGCAACAGCAACAGTAGCCGCAGCGATTGCATTAGTCTTTGTCATCTCCTGCGGGAACGGAAAGAATCGCGGACTCGAATCACCGCTCTGGTCAGTGCGCATGGCCGAGTCGGAGATGATCCGGAACCCGTCACTCTGGATGGCCGATTTCGTGACGGAGAAGAAGTGGAACTATACCCAGGGTCTGATGGGTCTGGCATTCCTGAGACTTAATGATGCTACGGGAGACTCACGTTACTATGATTATGCGAAGGGATATGCCGATTCGCTCATTGACAGTGATGGGGTCATCTACAATTATAAGATGTCGAACTATAATATTGACCAGATCAACCCGGGAAAGATGATGTTCCTCCTCTATGATCGCACCAGGGACCCGAGGTACGAAAAGGTTATACACACACTGAGAGAGCAGATTGATTCTCAGCCCAGGATAGCCGCCGGAGGTTTCTGGCACAAGAGGATTTACCCTGACCAGATGTGGCTTGACGGGCTCTATATGGGTGCTCCGTTCTATGCAGAGTATGCTCTGAGGTACAATCGTCCGGGGGATTTTTCCGATGTTGTCAACCAGTTTCTGATTGTTGCTGCCAGTACATATGATCCCGCTACCGGGCTCTACAGGCACGCCTTTGACGCATCGCGAAAAATGGCATGGGCTGACAGCCTGACCGGTCAGGCACCGCATGCGTGGGGCCGTGCCATGGGATGGTTTTCAATGGCCATTGTGGATGTGCTCGACTTCCTGCCTGCAGATCAGACCGGCAGGGATCAGATGATTGACATACTGAACCGGATGGTGAAGAAACTGGCCGAAATCCAGGATCCTGCCACCGGCGGATGGTACCAGGTGCTCGATAGGTCCGGTGATGATGGTAATTATATCGAGACCTCCTGCACTGCAATGTTCGCGTACTCGATCTTCAAGGGGGTAAGGATGGGATATCTTGATCCGGAATACCTGGCTACGGCTGAGAAAGCCTACCGGGGCCTGCTTGACAACTTCATTGTCACCGGCCCCGACGGCCTTGTCTCAATGAAGAACATCTGCGGTGTGGCAGGCCTTGGCGGTGATCCTTACCGTGACGGCTCATATGAATACTACATCGGCGAAGTGATCCGTGACAATGACCCCAAGGGTGTCGGGCCATTCATAATGGCCAGCCTGGAGTACGAGATGATCCGGAAGTAGTTTGAAAGTCTGAAGGTCTGAGGGTCTGAGGGTCTGAGAGTCCTGCAGTCGGCAGTCTTCAGTTGGCAGTCAGCAGTCGGCAGTTCAGGTTTTGGCCGTGGGCCATAAAGCATTGTAGGTCAAAAGACAGGATAACAATTGTTGGTCGTAGACCA
>ERZ795054.3000-NODE-3000-length-13664-cov-8.083033_pt1 | contig 13664 bp, 11 predicted proteins | sample MGYA00375138_ERZ795054 | MGnify/ENA primary metagenome ERZ795054 (study PRJEB30183, sample SAMN05720215) | anaerobic digester metagenome | isolation source: active sludge of municipal wastewater-treating anaerobic digesters | place: USA | collected 2014-12-23 ...
ATGAGGTCAAGGGGATTCTCACCTCGCAGTATTCGGGCAACAGGGTCAAGTACCTGTCGAGCGGGGACATCGAGCTTGATATCACCTCCGACGGGATGGTGACTGCGGCCCTGTACTTCAACCATGTAAAGGTGCTGTACAAGATCAACGTGGCGCTGAAATACGGCGAGATATCCAAGGTGAAAAGCAGGCTCGTCGAATCATACGGCCAGCCGAACGATTTCATCAACGAGGAGTATTACGATTCGGACAAGCGCTTCCTGGTCGCGCGCTGGTTCTTCGACAGGCAGTACAGGGTCATGCTCTGGGAGGGATACTACTGCCGCAACCAGGTCATGATCCCGTGCGTTGTCGAGGTGCACTACCTCGATATTCGCGGCAAGGAGGCCAAGGAGCTTCATGAGCGCAAGGTCAAGGAAGAGGAGCAGCTTCAGAAGGACAAGAAGACATACGACGGATTCTGATCATCCGGAAAAACCTTCAATTGCCGATCACCTCTTCGGCGGGCGCATCTTCCGGTTGTTTGTTCCTGTCCCGGTATTGCTTCGGGGATACGCCCGTGATCCTCTTGAACCATTCGTAAAAGACCGTGGTTGAATTGAATCCCACGGCGTAAGCCACCGAGATTATCGTGCGGCTCCTTTCGGCGAGGAGCATTTTCCTGGCTTCCCCGATCCGGTATTCATTGATGAAGCAGTTGAAATTTCTGCCGAAGTTTTCATTGATGATCTTGGAAAGCTGGTACGGCTCTATTTCGAGCTCCCCGGCCAGGCCGTTCACCGAAAGGTCCTCGTCGCAGAATCTCTTTTCCTCCTCCATCAGCGAACGTATGTCCGAAACTATCAGGGCCACATCGAGGTTTTTGGTCCTGGAGTCTTCATGGCGTTTTTCTTCAATCTGCATATTCAGGAGCTTGAAAAAATTTATCTCTTTCTTGTCCATGATGAATATGAACAGGGTCACGAGGAATGAACCCGCGGTCAGGGCCTGGACAACGCTGAAATACAGCGAATGGAGTCCTCCGAACACGGTCATGGCGATCACGCTTCCGAAAAAAATGATCTCCAGAGGAAAAAGGATGAGCATGACGATCATGAGGTAGGGGGATATGCTTTTTTTCCTGATCAGCCTGTAGTCCAGCATGAAAAAACATTCCCTGACGAAATATATGAGATACCCCGCCAGGTTGACTATGACCGCCATGAGCAGCCATGAGTACAGTTTGAGAAGGGGGGTGCTGCCCGCAAAATACGGGGCTTCCATGATGAAAGACATCTTGGTAGCGACATCCATGGTGAAAAGCGGAACCATGAAGGGGATCGCGACGATCCCGCAGATGAAATGGAGATAGTCGACCGGCCTCAGCCTGAATGCATCGTCATTGGCGGATTTGAAGGTCAGGAGAAACAGGGGCCCGAGCCAGGCGATGAAGGGCAGGTGCCAGAATATCAGATAGGAGTATTCGGCGAATTTGCCCGAAACGAACATGCCGTCAAGGATCTGGAGCGCCCCCAGGCAGAACATGGTCGCGGTAAAGAGGTAATTAAACGTCTTTTTGTCTTTCTCTATCATGAGTCCCAGAGCGATGGTCCAGGACATGAATCCGCCGAAAAATATGAAAAAGCTGCTCAAATCGTTGATCATACCGTTAGTCCTCGTCCCGGGCTTGCGGCCCGGCCTGGTCTTTATGCTGTACTGTATTTTTATGTATGCCGGTATGATTGCGATTTAATGTGGATTTGCCCGCATGGAATTGTACCTCTTATAATGATCCTGGTTTTTAGGTCATACTCATTATTATTTGCTGAGTTTTCATATTTCAATGCCGCCATTTTTCTGTCAATACCATAAGGGAAACTCTATTTAATAAATTCTTATTCCATGCCTGTAACAAAAATCATCCGCTCGTCACACTAATCAGCATCGGGCGAAATGCCGGTTTCAGCCATTTTTTAGTGGACAAAAAAATCAGACGTATCTTGAATATTTTTCTTTGAAACGATAAATCTGAATGCAGGGAGTTTCACCTATGGATTACGCCGCAATCGAAAAGATCACCGAAGCAGTAAAAGCCGAGAACGGCTTCATCGGGGCCATCAAGAGCGAAATGTCGAAAGTCGTCATCGGCCAGGAAAAGCTCGTCGAGCGCATCATCATCACCTTCGTTTCGGGGGGCCATATTCTCCTCGAGGGGCTCCCGGGCCTGGCCAAGACTCTTACCGTACGGGCGTTCTCCAGGGCCATCGACACGGGGTTCAGGAGGATTCAGTTCACGCCGGACCTGCTTCCCGCGGACCTGATCGGGACCCGCATCTACAATCCTAAAGAGCTCGATTTCTTCACCAAGAAAGGCCCGATCTTCACCAACCTGCTGCTTTCGGACGAGATCAATCGCGCTCCGGCAAAAGTCCAGTCCGCACTGCTCCAGGCCATGGAGGAAAAGCAGGTCACCATCGGCGACGAGACTTACTCCCTCGACTATCCCTTTATGGTTCTCGCGACCGAAAATCCCATCGAGCAGGAGGGGACCTATCCGCTTCCCGAGGCGCAGCTCGACCGTTTTTTCATGAAGGTGCTGGTCGATTATCCGACCTATGACGAGGAGCTCGGCATACTGACCCGGTTCAGGGAGATCGACTTAGATAAAATTCAACCGGTGATCAGCCCGGACAAAATATCGGCAAAGGCCGGGCTGATAGACTCGATCTACATCGACGACAAGCTCATCGAATATATCGTCACCCTGGTCGGCCAGACGAGACGGCCGACGCGCAAGGAGCTCAAAAAATACATCGAGTTCGGCGCGAGCCCCAGGGCGTCGATCGCGATCATGAAGGCCTCGCGCTGCATCGCGTTCATGAGGGGCCGCGGGTTCGTCACGCCTGACGACATCAAGGAGATCGGGGCCGACGTTCTTCGCCACAGGATAATCCTTTCATACGAGGCCGAGGCCGACGGCAAGTCGCCCGACGACGTGGTCAGGCTGCTCTTCGATTCGGTGGAGGTGCCCTGATTGGAACCGCGTGAGCTGGGCCTGCTGAAAAAGATCAAGCTCCAGTCGCGGAAGAAGCTCAACTCGCTTTTCGTGGGCGAATACCATTCGGCCTTCAAGGGCATGGGCCTTTCGTTCGACAGCGTCAGGGAGTACAATTTCGGCGACGACGTCAGGAGCATCGACTGGAACGTTTCGGCGCGCATGAACCACCTGTTCGTCAAGGAGTTCGTCGAGGAGCGCGAGCTTTCGGTCGTGCTGCTGGTCGACGTTTCGGGCTCGCAGGATTTCGGGGGAGAAAAATCCAAGAGGGAGCTGCTGCTGGAGGTCGTCACCCTTTTTCTCTATCTCGCACAGATGAACAACGACCGCATCACCGTGATCCTGTTCAGCGACGTGGTCGAAAAAATCATCAAGCCCCGCAAGGGGAGGCGTTTCATACTCAAGGTGCTCGACGAGATCATGAAGCACGAGCCGGCGAGCAAAGGCACCGACATTTCGGCGGCGGTCGACGCGGCGCGTCGCATACTCAAGAAGAGAAGCATCGTGTTCGTCATATCCGACTTTCTTGACGATTCCGGCGACTTTCAGCTCAAGTTGAGGCTCCTTTCGCGCAAGCACGACATCATCACGGTGCAGATTTCAGACCCGCTCGAGAAGGAAATGAAATTTTTCGGCCTCACCGAGTTCGTCGACCTCGAGACCGGCAGGGTGTTCCTTTCCGATACCCTGCCCGAGAAGGGCAACTATCCGGACCTTGCCGGTTTCGACGCGATACATCTGAGCACCGGGGAAGGCATCGAAATGCCGATACTCAAATATTTCGAGAAAAGGAACAGGACCAGGCATGCCGCGCGGTAGTGGAGGATTCCTTAAAGGTTTGGCGTCGCGGTTAGCGGCCGCGCTGATTCTATTCGGGGCGCCTGCCGCAATTTTTCCTGAGGCGCAGAATACGCCCCTTGTAAAGGCGGTCGTGAAGCCGGCGTCGGCCACGGTCGGTGCGCCCCTCGAATATCGCATCAATATTGCCGGCAGGGGGCTCGGCCCGAAAGACATCGATGTGCTTCTTCCGGAAAATCGCGAGTGCTATCCTGAAAAAGAAGCCGGCGACAGGCCGGTAAAAAAGAACGATGATGAAGAGGAGGATCCGGCGCAGGAAGTCCCCCTTTACGTGATCTCGAAGGCCGCGAAGGACGACCGCTCGGTCCGGGACATGCTCGATCTCTCGGTCGTGCTCGATGTTGCATATTTCAGGCCCGGCAGGTATTCCCTTCCCGAAATCGAGATCAGGGACCGCAGAGGAGAGAAGATTGCGTACGAGCTTCCCGTGATCGAAATCAAGGAGACCAACGCGCAGGGCGCGCTTGAAGAGATCGAGCCCCCGCTCGATCTCGGCGGTAATCACACCAGGCTCATCCTGCTTGTCGCCGGGGTCATTGCCGCGACGCTGATCACAGTGTTCGCCGTATATTACATCAGAAAGAAGAGGGCCGAAAATGCCGCCAGGGTCGAGCCGGTGCCGCCGCTCGAGGTTTTTTTACGTGACATGGCGAAGCTCGGCGCGCCGTCGCTTATCGCGCAGAACAGGGTCGAGGAATACGTTTTCGGCGTGTCCATGGTTTTCAGAAAATACCTCTCCGCTGTTTATGACATCGACGCGACGGAGATGACGTCAGACGAGATCGACCATCTTCTCAAGAAGGTCATGCCGGCGCGGGATTATTCCCGCTACGGCGACGCAATCATGCAGAGCTTTCACCTGTGGGACCTTTCGAAGTTCGCCGAATTCGCCCCTTCGAGGGAGATACTCGAAGCGAACCTCGAAAAGACCGAGAAGCTCGCCAGAAATCTTTCACGGGAGGAGACCGTTGACCCAGCTTGAGTTCAAGAACCCGCTGCTCCTGCTGCTCCTGGCCCCGTACGCCGCCCTGGTGCTGTGGTATTTCTACGCGCGCGTGTACCGCAGGGACTCGGCCGTGGCGCTTTCTTCCGAACGGGTCCTGACGAAACGCAGGTCGTTCAGGGTCGCGACGTACCGGTTTCTTCCCGCGCTGAGGTTCGCCGCGATACTGCTGCTTCTCGTCGCGGTCGCGAGGCCGGGCAAGGGGGTGCATTACACCAGCGTGAAGAACCTGGGGATCGACATCGTGATCGCGCTCGACGTTTCGGGCTCCATGCAGGGAGAGGACTTCCAGCCGAAGAACCGGCTCGCGGTCGCGAAGCAGGTGGTGGCTGATTTCATATCGAAGAGAAAGCATGACCGGATCGGTATGGTCGTGTTCGCGGGCGAGGCGTATCTCCAGTGCCCGCTTACGGTCGAACACGACATGCTCACCGATATTTTACAGGAGGTCGATTTCGGCACCGTGGCCACGGACGGCACGGCCATAGGCGACGCTCTGGGACTCGCGGCGTCGCGCATGACCGACGACAAGGCGAAGAGCAGAATCATACTGCTTCTCACTGACGGCATGAACAACAGGGGCGCGATCGACCCCGAGACAGCAGCGGACGCCTGTAAGGAGATGGGGGTCAAAATCTATTCGGTCGGGATCGGCAAGGAGGGCCGCGTGCCGTATCCGGGGCCGGGGGGCGTGTTTTTCGGGCAGCGTTTTCTGATGAACCATTTTGACGAGACAGTGCTCAGGGAAATATCTGAGAAGACCGGCGGAAAATTCTACCGCGCCCAGTCGAGCGGCGTTCTGTGGGAGAACATCCACGACATAGACCGGCTTGAAAAGACCGAGGTCGAAGTCAAGGTGTACCATGAATTTCATGACCGCTTCCAGTATCTGCTCGCTGCGGCAATGGCTCTTTTCTTCATCGAGATAATACTCAGGTCTGCCGTTTACAGGAAGATACCGTGATGGGGCTGGGAAACTATAAATACATAATATACGTCTCGCTCGTCAGCTTTGCGGTGCTGGCGCTGTACGTGCTGTACCTGTTCTGGCGCAGAAGGGCGCTGAAGCTCCTGCTGAAGAACAGCAGGGTCAGGGAATCGCTTGTCAGGGGTTCGGCCGCGGTTGCGAGGGCCAGGGAGGCCCTGATTATCCTGAGCATCCTGCTTTTCGCCTTCATCTTTCTTCGGCCGCAGTGGGGCGAGGAGGTGCGCGAGGTGAACTCCGAGGGCTCGGATGTGCTCATCGCGCTCGACGTGAGCAACAGCATGCTGGCCCGCGATGTGCAGCCGAGCCGCCTCCAGCGGGCGAAGGACGCGGTCAGGTGGATCGCCGAATCGCTCCAGGGAGACCGTATCGGCCTGGTTCTTTTCGCGGGAGACGCCTTTCTTCAATGCCCGCTCACCAATGACATCCCCGCGTTCATGATGTTTCTCGATGCGGCGGACCCGTCGGCGATACGGCTCCAGGGCACCGATATAGGCCGCGCACTTGCCGAGGCTTACCGGGTCTTCGAGAAGAAGAGACTCACCTCGAGGATGCTCGTGCTCATCACCGACGGCGAAGACCACGAGGGGTCTGCCGAAGAGGCGGCGGCGCTCTTTCGCGACCTGAACGTGTCGGTGTACTCCGTCGGCATCGGGCGTGACGAGGGCGAGGTCATTCCCGCGAACGAAGACGAGGGAAGCGGGGACAATTACCAGCACGATTCCTCGGGCAAGCTCGTGCGCACGAGTGTCAATCCGGGACTTCTCAAGAAGCTCGCGGCCATGACCGGCGGCTCGTACATTGACATCACGCGGGACTTCTCGGGATTGAGGTTCATCCTCGAGATCATCGGCGACCAGCAGAAGAACAAGTACGGGTCGCGGATCGTCAAGGAGCGCAAGGACCGCTACCAGATATTCGCGCTGATTCTCGCACTGATTCTGGCCGCGGAGCTCGCGCTTCCGGAAAGGGAATCCGGGAAGAGGAAAAAGTCGTTCAGGGAAAGGATCGCCCTGCTGCGCGAGCGGGTTGTTTCTGCGCGACGGCGGATATCCCGGCTGCGTAAGATGCGGGCAGGGAGAATCCTGCCGATATTTCTGCTGTCGCTTCTTTTCATCGCCTGGCTCGACCCGTACCGGGACGAGGTGTCGAAGGGGAACTCGCTTTTTCATGAAAAAAAATATCCCGAGGCGAAGAACCATTACCGCAGCGCCGAAAAATTCGCGCCCTCGGAGCAGGACAAGGACAGGCTTTCGTTCAACAGGGCCGACGCCGATTACATGACCGGGGACTATGACAGCGCGATCGCGAGCTTTCAGAAATCGATTCAGTCCGGAGACCGCGAGGTGCAGAAAAAGGCCTTTTTCAACATGGGCAATGTATACCTGAAGCAGGAAAAATACAGGGAAGCGGTCGCCGCATACATGAACGCGCTGAAGATAGATCCCGGGTACGACAAGGCCAAGAAGAACATCGAGTACATACTGAAGAAAAAACAGAACGACCAGAAACAGAAGGATGAAGGAAAGGATAATAAGGAGCAGGACAGGAACGGTGATCAGCAGAAAGAACAGGACCAGGAGAAGCAGCAGAAGGAAAGCCGCAAACAGCAGGCAAGGCGGCAGATGAACCGCGAACAGATGAAAAACATCCTCAAGGAACTCCAGAACAAGCCGGTCCAGAGGAGAAAGGAACAGAGCAATGAAAGGGAAAATCTCGAGAAAAACTGGTAGGGCGCTCGGCGTCGTTCTCCTGGTCGCGGCCATGGCCGGCCAGGCCCGAGCTGCGAACATAGATGTGGAGCTCGACGACCGGGTGATCGCGGCCGGGGAGACCACCGCCCTCAAGGTGAAGATTTCGGACGCCGCGGAGATCAGGCCGGTAAGCATCCCGTCGGTGCAGGGCCTGGAGATAACCTACGCTGGCATGAGCCGCAGCATTGAGATCGTGAACTGGAAAAAATCCATGAGCTCGGTGTTTACGTTCCATATAACTGGATTCAGGACCGGCACCTATACTGTTCCGCCGTTTGTTTTCGAGACGGATGGCAGGCGGGCTTCAACAAGAAAACTGTCCCTGACCGTTTCGAAGAGCGGGCCGGCGAGGCCGACGAGACCGGGATCGTCGGTGTTTCCCGACAGCGAAGGGCCCGCATCCGTCAGGTCGCTCGCTGAGCTGAGCGGCCGCGCCGCCTATTGCGGCGAGCCGCTGGTCATGCGCTACTACATCCTTTCTTCCGGAGGCCGGTATAAGGTCGAGGGGATAGAAAAGCCGCCCGAGGCCAGGGGCTTTGTCGTGAAGGAACAGGAAGAGGAGCAGGAGGACGGCGTCGTTGCCCTTGACGGCGCCGAATATTCCAGGCGGCACCTCGTCACCTATATATTGATTCCGACGGTTTCAGGCAGGCAGACCGTCGAGGGAGGGAGCTGCATAATTTCTGTCCAGGAATCGGGATCGTTTTTCCCCTTTGCGCGCCAGCGGCGCCTGGTTTTTGAATCGAAGGACATCGACGTACGCGACATACCGGTCGCCGGGGCGCCGGGCGGATTCAACGGCCTTGTCGGGGAGTTCACGATTGCGGCGGATTGTTCCAGGGACCCGGTGCCGGTGTACGGAGAGAAGGCCGTGACCGTAACCGTGTCCGGGCGGGGCAATCTTCTCACCATGGGCAAACCGGAGATTTCGGGCGGCGCCGGGAAGGTCAGGACCATAAGCGAGGAAGGCGAAAGCTCCATTCGGCTGACGTCCCGCGGCGTCGAGGGCGACAGGAAATTCATCTTTACTGCAATACCCGAGGAAAAAGGCGAAATCAATCTTGGAAGTTTTTACCTCGTGTTCTTCAATCCGCGGACCGGAAAATTCGAAACCGCGCGCACCGGCGATATATCTCTGACCGCGACCGGGGACGGCAAGTCCGCGACGCGCATGGATTTCGAGGACGAGACCAGAGGGCCCGATTTCAATCCGCTGCTTATCGGGGGGATCATCGCGCTGCTGGCGGTCATGATCGTGCTGGTCGTGCTCTGGGAGAGAAGGCGTTATTCGATCGTCGGCGCCGGCGGCAGGGATGCCGGCCAGAAGGAGGAACCCGAATCACCGGCGTTGATCGATTACAGAAAGGAAATGTTCGCCGCGATGCAGAAGGACGACAGCGAGGGATTTCTGCGGTCGACCGAACGCGCGCTCTCATCTCTCGAGAAGGAGCAGAAGCCGGAAAACGCCGAGGCCCTCAGGAAATGCAGGGAGAAAATCTACGCTTCCAGGTTCGGGGGCGGAGCGCTTACCAGGGACGATATCGAGGAAATCTACAAAGCGGTCGCCAGGATCATCGGTTAGCGCCGCGCTCCTTCGCCTTGGCGCGGTCCCACAAGGCGTCGAGCTCCTGGAGCGACATTGAATCAATTTCCCTGCCTTCGGCGGCCGCGAGCTTTTCAACGTGCCTGAAGCGGGCCATGAATTTTTCGACTGCGCGCCTCAACGCCTCTTCGGGATTGATCTTCATGAAGCGCAGCACGTTGACTATGCTGAAAAGAAGGTCTCCCGCTTCATCCGCCATCGCGTCCCTGTCTCCCCTGCCGATGGCTTCCCTGAGCTCTCCGATCTCCTCTTCGAGCTTGACCGCCGCATCGTCGATTTTTTCCCAGTCGAAGCCGATGCGTGAAACTTTCTGCTGCACCCGGTACGCCTTGAGCAGCGCGGGCAGGTGAGCGGGCACGCCGTCCAGTATGGATTCCCTGTCGGACTTTTCCTTTTTCTTTATTTTTTCCCAGCGGTCGCTCACCTCGTCGGCGGATGTCACCACGTCGTCGCCGAAAACGTGCGGGTGGCGGTGGATGAGCTTTGCGCCGATACCCGCCGCGACATCGTCGATGGTGAACAGGTTTTTTTCGGAGGCTATCTGGCTGTGGGCGTAGACCTGGTAGAGCAGGTCGCCGAGCTCCTCCTTCATGCCCTTGATGTCTTCTTTCTCGATGCTGTCGTAAAGCTCGTAGGCTTCCTCGATGAGATACGGCTTCAGCGTCTGGGATGTCTGCTCGCGGTCCCATGCACAGCCGTTCGGGGCGCGGAGGATGTCCGCGATCTCCATGAGACGGTACAGGGGCCTGTTCTCCTTGAAGTCCATGGCGGATTAAAACCTGAGCCTGTCCTGAGCCCCGGCCCTGACGCATGCGCCGTTCACGATCGTGTATTCCGGGTAAATTCTTTTATCGAAGGCCATCTTGTTCCACCCGGCGTCGTAGTAGCTGCTTGGCTCCTCCCTGACGGAGAACACCGTCAGGTCGATTTTCTTGTTGAGCGCGATCGCGGGCTCAAGTCCGAGCATCGTGCGGGGGGCCACCGATGCTTTTTCGGTGATGTCCTCGATGGAGAGCCCAAGGGCGAGGAACTTTGAGATTACATTGCAGAACGTCAGCGCCTTGTCGCTGTACGAGAGGCAGTGGAGGTCGGAGCTGATGGTGAAATCGGTGAATCCCCTGTCGAGCGCCGCTGCGGCGGTGTCGAACATGAAGCTTTCTTTCCCGTGGCCGACATCGAAGCGGACTCCCTCGGACTTCGCTGCGGCGACTTCGGGCCTTATTTCCCACGAAGGATTCAGGGCGCTGTTGGTCGTGTTTCTCAGGAAATGCGTGATGATGTCGCCCTCTTTCGTGTTGGCCAGGAAATCGGAGATGTTCGGCCTGCCCGATGTCGCCTGCGATTCCCCGAGATGATACATGACCGGCAGACCGAGTTCGGCGCCGAGCCTTGCCGTGGTTTCCGAAAGGAATGTCGGATATGTCCTGCTGGTGTTCGACCGGTCGATGCGGACCTTGAGGCCCCTGATGATGTCGGGATATTTTGCTGTAAGTCCGGCGGCGCCTTCCACGTCTTCGACTCCGGGATTGTTGAAGGTGAACATGTTGGTCAGCTTGATGCCGTCTTTGCGGACATTCAGAAAGCAGAACATCGGGATCTCGGATTTTTTCCAGTATGACTTGAGGAAGCTCGAGAAGGTCCCTGGTCCATAGGTCCCGGCGTCGACAAGGGCCGTCACGCCCATTTTCGGGCCGAGATAGAAGGGGTCAAGCCCCATGCCCCCGATGTGGCAGTGCATGTCGACCCAGCCCGGAGCAATGTACAATCCGGTGCAGTCGATTATTTCAGGGCTTTTTTCGCTGATAAGAGAGGAGTATCTGTCGATCATGGTCAGTGTCGTGTCGATTTCGGCAACCATCCCGGAGCGGATCAGGATGTCGCACGGCAGGTATTTTCCTTCTATATAGGCAGAGCCGTTTTTCAGTATGATGTATTCCGAAGCGGCGTCGTCGCATCCCAGAAAAAGCCCTGACCAGGACGAGGCCAGAACCGTCGATGCGGTGGCTGTGCCGCATATCTTCAGGAACCGCTTTCGTGAAACCGTGTTGTTTTGTGGCATGGCCGCCTCCCCCCTGTGATACCGGAATCATGTATCAGTGCATCCAATTCTGTTGCATCTGAATATTTTAATCAACTGTTATTTTAATGGTTTTTTATTTGGGGCATGACGCACGGCCAGGCTGTGCGTCATGCCCCAAATGATTAAATATCTTGACAGTGTTCCGAGGGGATGCCAATGATGAAAGACCTTTTCGGAGCAACCCATGGAAAAAATGTTTAAAACGCTTGATGAGTTCATCGCGGCCGTGAAGGAGATCGGCGTCAGCAAGATCGTATTCGCGCAGACAAACGAGAAGCGGGCGGTCCAGACCGGCGAGAACATGGTCGAGGTCGTGCAGTATGTCACGGTCGAGATCCTTGCATATAAAAAGCCGATGATATACAAATGCCGATTCGACACCGGCCTTGACGCCGCCAAACTTGACGGGATGTACGGGCGACTGGTTTCGGCAGGGTTCGATGTGACCAGAAAAAGCAGGAACATAACATGAACGGCGGCCAGCCACCACTTCTCGATGTAAAAAACCTCAATGTCTCTTTCCCGCTCGAGGACGGGACCGTTTACGCGGTGCGGGACGTTTCCTTTTCGCTGGAAAAAGGAAAGACCCTGGGCCTGGTGGGCGAATCCGGATGCGGCAAATCCGTGACCGCATTTTCCCTGCTGCGCCTGCTTTCGGCTCCCGGGAGGATAGATTCCGGTTCGGTTCTGTACCGGGGCAGGGACCTCCTCTCGCTTTCAGGAGAAGAGATGCGCCGTGTGAGGGGAAAGGAAATCGCCATGATATTCCAGGAGCCCATGACCTCGCTCAATCCCGTGCTCACCATAGGCTACCAGATAGCAGAGAGCGTCATGCTCCACCTGGGCACATCGAAGGCCGAAGCAAGGGACATCGCGCTCGATCTTCTCGGACAGGTCGGGATCCCGAACCCGGCCGGGCGCTATAATTCATATCCGCATGAATTTTCGGGCGGAATGCGCCAGCGTGTCATGATCGCCATGGCGCTGGCGCCGCAGCCTGCCGTGCTCATCGCCGACGAGCCGACAACCGCCCTGGACGTGACCATACAGGCCCAGATACTTGACCTGCTGCTTGAGCTCCAGGCATCCCGTGACATGTCGTTGATCCTTATAACCCACGATCTGGGCATCGTCGCAAACCTGGCGGACGACATCGCGATCATGTACGCCGGGGAGATCGTCGAGAACGGCCCTACCGCCGATGTTTTTGAGAAGGCCGGGCATCCGTACACGAGGGGACTTTTCGACGCCATACCGAGGATGGGAGCGGCCGAGGGCAGGTTAAAGACCATTCCCGGTTCGGTGCCGACCATAAGCTCAACGCCGAAAGGGTGTCCGTTCCATCCGCGCTGTTACCTGGGGTCCGACGAGTGTCTTGCCGCGCCGGTGCAGCTGCGCGGTCATGACGCGGGCCACCGGGTCAGGTGTATCAGGTATTAGGCAATCCCCCTCATCCACTCTTTATCTCCCTATCCCCTGAAATTACACCTCTTTCATTTTTTTCTCTGTGTCCTCTGAGTCTCCGTGGCGGATCTCCCCTGTAATGACTTATTTATTTTTAACAATATTTTGCAGCGGCTTGACCATCTCCTGGGGAATCCTCTTTCGTATCTCTTTTCTGATCCGCGGGATTTTCGTCAGGAGCATCATGACGAAATTGAGCCTGCGCATCTTGTAATCTTTCTGGGGAAAGTCGTACCCGCCGTGCGTCCTGTAGTATTCATGGTCCTTCTGGAAAACGAACCTGAGCCTGCCCCACACCGCATCCCTGAATATCTTTTTTCCGCCGACGCCAAGGAACGACTGCGGCTGAATGTAGCCCGCGGCGGCGAAATCGAGGAGTTTTTTCGCCAGGCCGTCGATATGGGTGTCCACAGAAGCCGAATCCGCCTCGTCAGACACGAAGCCGGCGAGGTTAGATCTCTGCATCTCGACCATCGCCTCGCACATCTCGCGCAGCGCCGGAACCTGCCCGAGCGGGCCGGACACGAGCACGCCGAACTGCTTGTCGGGCAGCATGGGCACATGGCCGTTGTAGAAGCTGCGGTCCAGGAAGAGCTTCCAGTCCGACGAGAAGTAGCGGTCTTTGATCGTTCCCGCGAAGATTATGATGTCGGCGGTCTTTACCTGTGAATCGTACGCTTCGGCGAAGTTGTCGTCGTGTATGCAGATGTTGTCGAGGCCGCACCTGCAGCACCCGCTGCAACCGGCCTTGGCGCCCATGCCGGTGATGTTGATTATCTTCACCATGCCCGACATCGCCCGCGAGAAACGTTCGATCATCCTCCCGATATTGCTTTTCGGGTCCGAGCAGTCAGTTACTACCGCGATGATGTTGCCGCCGGGA
>ERZ795054.3002-NODE-3002-length-13664-cov-4.869498_pt1 | contig 13664 bp, 12 predicted proteins | sample MGYA00375138_ERZ795054 | MGnify/ENA primary metagenome ERZ795054 (study PRJEB30183, sample SAMN05720215) | anaerobic digester metagenome | isolation source: active sludge of municipal wastewater-treating anaerobic digesters | place: USA | collected 2014-12-23 ...
CTCGCCACCGGCGCGTTCTTCGTCGCCGGACTCCTTATCCTGGCTGGCGTCGATCCCGAAAGAGGCCGGCGCGCCGCCGAGCCCGGCTGACCGGGTCGACGCGGCCTGTCGCGGTCGACGCCGGATTCAGGGCAAGTTTCAACCGGCGGCGTGGCCGCCAGCGCCTGGGCGGTGACGCCGACGGTCAGCGTGTAGCTGGCCCAATTCGTTGCGGCGTGCGGCATTGCGCATCAGATATCTGTGCGAGACGGGCCGTCGTCGCGCACGATCGCTGCTGGCGATTTGTCCCGTCTCGTCGCACGATCCCGACCTCAAGCAAGCGACTCCGGGCGCGACGACGGTCGCCGGGTCAGGCGATTTGCAATCGCGCCAGTGATGCAAGTGCGTCACCACCGCCAATTTCCGGAACGATGTCGAGTTCGAGCGTGGTGACTCCGGGAAGATCGACCTGATGGTCTTCCGTTTCGGCAGTCGCGCCAGCGGGGTCGAAGTTCCATTGCTGCCGCACGATTTCCCGGAAAGATTGTCCGCCATCGGCAGACCAGCGCAAGACATACTCCTGAGTGCGCCGGACCGATGACTCGACGAAATTCAGGCGTATGCAACGGATTCGCTGCGGATTGGAAAAAAGCAGCCGGATACATTGCTTTCCCGGCTCGGCGGCGCGCCATCCGACTCCGGTTCCCGGCAGCAATGCAGACTCGATGGGATGCAGCGCATCCTCCGAGGTAATTTCCACCTCGGCTAGATGTTCCAGGTCCAGCCAGTCGCGATCCAGGTGGCGTTGGTCTTGTCGGATGGGGGTAATCAATCGTTTTCGCATTTTCGTGCATCCTTATGGTTCGGGTGCGGTGCGATTCGGCCTGCCGCCGCGTCAGGAAGACCCTGTCTGGCCAGACTGCAACGCTGCCTGATTGGCTCCTGGCATCAGCAGCCCTTCAGAAGCTCGGATTTTCGAAATCCACGTGATGCCACGGCTTCACGCGCAGGATCATTGCCTGATCGTTATCGGGACCAATTTGTAAGTGATGCCGCGCACCACTCCATAGGTGCTTGGCGCCGCTGAGCAGATCCTCGACCACGAAGTTGTCTTGTTCGGTCAATCCCAGATCATGCAGGGGAATCTCGATGTCGGTGCCATGGGCATCGAATGGATCCAAATTGACGGCAATGAGAATGATGTTGGCGCGATCCGCCGATACCTTGCCGTAGAACAAGATATTGTCATTGTTGGCGTTGTAGAAGCGGAGGTTGGTCAACTCCTGCATGGCCGGGTTCTCGCGCCGGATGCGGTTGACCTTGGCGATCAGCTCCTTGATGTTGCCCGGCCGATCCCAGTCCCAGACCTTGTATTCGTACTTCTCGGAATGAAGATATTCCTCCTTGCCAGGCACGGCAGCGGCTTCGCATAGCTCGTAACCGTTGTAGATGCCATACACGCTGGAAAGCGTGGCAGCCAGCACGAAACGGGTGGCGAAGCCCGGGCGGCCGCTGCCTTGCAGGTATTCCGGCAGGATATCTGGGGTCGACGGGAAAAAGTTGGGGCGCATGTACTCGGCGACCGGCGATTGCGTCAATTCGGTCAGGTACTCGGTGATTTCATGCTTGAAGTTGCGCCAGGTGAAATAGGTGTAGGACTGGCTGAAGCCCACCTTGGCCAGAATGCGCATCATCGGCGGGCGGGTAAAAGCCTCGGCCAGGAAGACCACATCGGGGTGGTCGCGCCTGATTTCGCGGATCAGCCATTCCCAGAATGGCACTGGTTTGGTGTGCGGATTGTCGACACGGAAAATTTTCACGCCAAGTTCGACCCAGAACAGCACGGAGTGCAATATCTCGTGCCACAGGCCCTCCTGGTCGCCGGTATAGAAATCGACGTTAACGATGTCCTGATATTTCTTTGGCGGGTTCTCGGCATATTTGATCGTGCCGTCCGGGCGAAACTTGAACCAGTCGGGATGCTGCTGGATCCACGGGTGATCCGGCGCACACTGGATGGCGAAATCGAGCGCTACTTCCATGCCATGATCAGCCGCTGCGGCGACAAAGTGCCGAAAATCGTCAATGGTGCCCAGATCCTTGTGCAATGCGGTATGTCCGCCCTCATCGGAACCGATGGCATAAGGGCTGCCCGGATCGTTAGGGCCGGCGTTCAGGGTGTTGTCTGGCCCCTTGCGATGCTTCTTGCCGATCGGATGCACGGGGACGAAATAGATGACATCGAAGCCGAGGTCGCGAATCTCCGGCAGCCGGCATTCGCAATCCTTCAGGGTGGCATGCCGTCCCGGCACCTTGCCCTGGGAGCGGTGGAACATTTCGTACCAGCTGGCATAGCGCGCGCCAACACGGTCGACGAAGACTTCCAGTTCGAGATCGTAGCGGCTGGCGGTACCCCGATCCGGCCAGCGCGCCATGGTTTCGCTCAACTGCGTCGCTTGCAGCAGCGTGCAACGCTCCTTATAGTCGGCCGTGGCGAAGCGTTCCTGCGTCTTCTTGAAGTAGCGTTTATCTTCGCCTGTGGCGCGCCCTGCTGCGTCCTCGACCAGGCCGCAGCCCTCGATCAGTTCGAGCGAGACATCCACGCTGGCCGCCAGCTTCTTGTGCACCTCGTCGCGCCAGCTTTCGAAAACGTCGCTCCATGCCTCGACGGTATAGACGTAGCCAGTATTCTCGGTCAGCACGACACGTCCCTGCCAACGGTCGAGGCCGTGATTGATGCAGGTCATGGGCACTTCGCGCCAGTTCTTTTCGTTGCGCTGGCGCACCATCAACATGACCGTGAGCTTGTCATGGCCTTCCTTGAACACATCAGCCGACACGACGAGTTCATCGCCGACCTCGCGCTTGATGGCGAAGCGCCCCCCGTCCACTTCCGGAGATACGTTCAGAATGACCACGGGGCGGCTCCTGAGGCCGGCCGTCAAGGCTTTCCCCACTGTCTCCGCCTTGTGATGCGGCGTTTTGTAACCGGCTTCACCTGACTTGGTCGTGGCCATGGGAATCTCCCTATTCAATAATCGACAAAAATGCGCGCCGCACCGGGCGCCAATCCAAAACTCTCGCCTGCCGCGATGCCCGTGCCATTGCTGCCGGGAGTCACTTCGCGCGCCGCGAATGCGGCGTCATCTATCGCGACAATGCGGGCATCGCGACCATGATGCAGATCGGTATTGAACACCGAGAGAACCCATGCTGGCCCCGCATGTGCGCGGCGTAGCAGGCAGACCACGGCTGGGTCGCCGCCGTCGATCTGGTTTTGTGGCCCTTCCTCATTGAGGATCGGTATGCCAGCGCGCATGCGGTTAACTTCGGCAATGTAGCCGCTGATGTCGAACAGCGGCGTTTCCCAGTGCTCCGGGCGGGTGTGCACAACGTTGAGGCGACCGCGAAAGCCGTATTCGAAACCGACCGGCATCATCACGCCGGTCGAAAACACGGCGGTAAACATGTAGCGCATGCGGTAGGCGCGCTCGATCAATACTGGATCGTGCAGCCCCTCCCGTTCCAGATCCGCTGCCACGCGCTCGGTGTCGTGACTTTCCGGGAAGGCAACCGAGGGGGCGATATAACGAAACGAGTTGTATTGCTCAAGCAGCCAGGGCGAACGGAAATCCCACCACTTGGCGCTGTTGAACAGATAGTCGAAGCCGGCTGAATGCAGGGCTGCGATCTGGTCCAGACGGCAGCCCAAGGTTTCGGCGAAGAAGGTGGCGTCATTGCGCTTGAAGCGCGCGAAGGAGATCAGTTGCGACCAAACCCCGGCCGGCACCAGGTAAGCGGCATCGCAACGGAAGCCGCGAATGCCGCAATCGAGAAAGTGCCCGATCAGTTGGCCGTAATAACTTACCAAGCCTGCCCGGTGGGCGGGTCGGTGGTAATCGATCTCGGCCAGATCGCCCCAGATGGTGACCTTGCCCGGGTCGTCAGGGTCGACGGCGCGCGGCGAACGCAGGGAGCCGTCGGCTTCGTGCATGAACCATTCTGGATGTTGCTCGGCCAGCAGCGAATCCTTGGACGTGTGATTGATGACCAGATCCATGATGACCCCCAGGCCATGCTCGCCTGCTTTCCAGCAGAATGACTTGAGCAGGTCTTCCAGGCTGTGCTCGCCATCCCACATCCGGTCATGGATGCGGTAGTAGTCCTTGACCGCATACAGGCTGCCGGAAAAGCCGGGGTAGTGAAACGGATTGAGGTAGACCCAATCGAAGCCCATGGCGGCGATGCGCGGCAGGTGGTCCTCCCACTGACGCACCGAGCCGCAAAGTAGCGGAAACAGGTTGTAGATGCGCGGACCGTCGGTCATGGCCGGGTTCTCCGGCCAACGCAGGGCCCCCGGGCGCGGCTGGACCTTCCCCCTCGACCCTTCACTCTCACTGGCTCCGAGGCAGGCTCTTGTACAAGGCCAGAGTCTTCTCGGCGATACTGCGCCAGGAATAGTTGTCCAGTACTCGCTTGCGGCCCGCAACACCCATCCTGGTGCGCAGTTCGGGATCGCGCACCAAGCGATTGATGCCTTCGGCCAGAGCAGTGGAGAAACCCTCGGGGTCCATGGGATCGTGCGGCATGGTGGGCGATATCCCGGCGTCGATCAGCAATCCGGTTTCGCCATCCACCACCACTTCCGCGATGCCGCCGACCTTGCTGCCGACCACCGCCGTATTGCAGGCCATGGCTTCCAGATTGATGATGCCGAAGGGTTCGTATATTGACGGGCAGCAGAACACCGCAGCCTGGGAATACAGGGCGATGGTCGTGGGGCGGCTGACCATTTCGGCAATCCAGACGATGCCCGCGCGGTGCTTCTTCAGTTCGGCGATGATGGCTTCCAGCTCCTTCTGCAACTCGGGCGTATCCGAGTCGCCGGCACAAAGCACCACCTGGGTCTCCGGGTCGAGTTGCGGAATCGCCTGCAACAGGTACAACAGCCCTTTTTGCCGGGTCATGCGCCCGACGAACAGGACGTAGGGTTTCGCCGGGTCGATACCGTATCTGGCGAGAACCGATGGGTCCACCGTCCGCTTGTATTCGTCGGTATCGATGCCGTTGGGGATCACCGGAACCTTTGCCGGATCGATATCGAAGAGCCGCAGGATGTCGTCGCGGGTGCTGCTGGAAACGGCCACCACGGCATCCGCCATCTCCAGAGCGGTCTTCTCTACCCAGCTCGAGAGGTCATAGCCGCGGCCGATCTGCTCGCGCTTCCAGGGCCGCAGGGGCTCCAGCGAGTGAACGGTAATGACCAGCGGAATACCGTAGAGCAGTTTGGCCAGGATGCCGCCGAAGTGGGCGTACCAGGTGTGGCAGTGAACGACGTCGGCCGCGATGCCGTGGGTATTGAAGGCAAGGCAGGTGGCGAGCGCCTTCAAGGGTGAAACCAGTTCCTTGCTGCACGCATAGCCGGAGGCGTCGAGCTTGGTGCCCAGAACCCTTAACTGATCCTTGCTGAAGTCCTGCTCCTGAAAACTGCGCACCTCGACCGGCGTCAGCCTCGACAGTTCACGCGACAGATACTCCACATGCACACCCGCTCCACCGTAGATGTTCGGCGGAAACTCGTTGGTCATCAACAGCACGCGCATTTCAACTAACCCTTGTGTTTGTCTATGCTAGACGCCGCGATAAAGCCATTCTTCGTGGCTCGCCGTTGCTCGGGACGGGAGGCGAACGGCAGTCCACGAGAACGTGGACAATTATATCTTGCAAGGAGGGACTTGCTGCGCGGCTTCCATTTCGCGCAATCGCAGTCCGCTGCCGATGCAGTTCATTTCGCCACGCAGTCGTCATAGTGGCAAACCGCGCCGCAGTTGCCATCCTTCACCAGGCCATGAATGTCGGTCTCGAAGCCGGGAAACTTCTCGTTGAAATCGCGCGCGAATTCCAGATAGCGGACAATGGTGGCGTCGAAGCGCTCACCCGGAATCAGCAGTTGGTTGCCCGGCGGATATCCACTGCCGGCTGCACCAGCGCAGTAACCGCTGCCCGGAGCGGCGAGTTGGGCGCCAGCACCCCGCCCCACAGGGATTCCTGTTTGTCATAGTAGCTATGACGCTGTTTGCGTGGCGACGGGATCAGTGCCGCAAGACGATCGAGCAATTGCATTGGCGTCAGCATCAGACTGACGCTTCCTCACGGACAGGGGCTTCATGCTCTCTTACACCAGATGTTCGGGATCGGCGGCCCCAGGTCACCCCGTCTCGCGCAACCGTTCCAGCGCGAAGGCCGGACGGGCGCAATACCGCAACAGCCGTTCCAGACTCTCGCGCTCGTGCGCCTCGATGCGCACCTCGGCATCGACCGACAAGCCGCTGCCGTGCTCCCTCTCGGCCATCATTTACGAGTCGTCTGCCGACCCCGGTCCTGCCGACGGCCACCCTGCAGTGGACGGTATCGACTGGTCGGCGTTCTCGCTTCTGGTTGAGCGCTCGCCGTTATCCGTCCATGCGCTTGGCGGTCTGCAGCCGGAGAGGCTCGAAACGGCGGGGAAGCTTGGCGGACCCGGCATCGCGTTGATGCGTGGCGGCGATAAATCCATCAGTGGGTTTCCCTGCGATCCTACGGAAAGTGTCCTTCCATGCTGAGAATCTGTACGCTGCGTGCCGCCACCGGCGTCGTTTTCTCGCACAGGTGGGTGGCGAAGGGTGCAGGAGCGCTGCTGTCGCAAACTTGTTGCCAGGCGCCTGTCGGTAGCAGGAAGGAGACTGGGAGGTCGTCGCGGTTGATCAGACAAAGCAAGGTTTCGCCGTCCCGCGCGCAACCTGCGGCTGGCAGGTCGGGGGCGAGCTGAAGACCGAAGGCGCCAAGTTTTTTCGACTCCCAGTCGGCGTGGCGCATCGGTCTGCCCGCGGGATGCCACCAGACCACATCTGGCTGCCCATCGACAGTCACCGCGCCGGTCAGCCAACGGCGGCGCCGCAGTTGCGGGAAACGCCGGCGCAAGCCGATCAGACCGGCAACGAAGTCGATCAAATCGGCATTGGCGTTTTTCCAGTCGAGCCAGGTCAGCGCATTGTCCTGGCAATAGGCGTTGTTGTTGCCGGCCTGCGTGCGTCCCAACTCATCGCCGCCCTGCAGCATCGGCACCCCCTGAGACAACATCAGCGTGGCGAGAAGTGCGCGCTGCAGTCGCCGGCGTTTTTCGAGGACTGCCGGATCGTGGCTCTCGCCTTCCTCGCCGCAGTTCCAGGACGAGTTGTGGCCGTGGCCGTCGCGATTGTCCTCGCCATTGAGTTTATTGTGTTTCTTCTGGTAGCTGACGAGATCGCGCAAGGTGAAGCCGTCATGCGCGGTGATGAAGTTGATTCCTGCCTGGGGCGCGCGTCCGTTGGCGCCGAAAATTTCGCTCGACCCGGCAAGCCGTTGCGCCAGTTGTCCGACGCCTGCCCCGTGCGTCAGCCAGAAGGCGCGGACGTCATTGCGGAAGCGGTCGTTCCATTCGCTCCAGCCCGGTAGAAAGCGGCCGAGGTGGTAACCATCCGGTCCGATATCCCAGGGCTCGGCGATCAGCTTGACGCGCTGCAGCAAAGGGTCCTGCCTGAGCGCGGCAAGAAAGGCGCTGTCGCGGGTGAGTGCGGCGGCGAGATCGAAGCGAAAGCCGTCGACGTGCATGACGTCAACCCAGTAGCGCAGCGCATCCCCCACCAGTTGCAGAACGCGCGGGTGGGCAAGATTCAAGGTGTTGCCGCAGCCGCTGAAGTTCTCGTAACCCGCTAGATGGCCAGGCAGCAAGCGGTAATAGCTCGAGTTGTCGATGCCGCGAAACGACAGGGTCGGGCCGTGTTCGTCGGATTCGGCGGTATGGTTGAAGACCACGTCGAGAATGACTTCAAGTCCGGCGGCGTGCAAGGAACGGACCATCGTCTTGAACTCGGCAATCACCGACTGCCCACCGATCCGCGCTGCATAGCGCGGCTCCGGCGCGAAGAAGGCGAGCGAGTTGTAGCCCCAGTAATTGACAAGACCCTTGTCTACCAGGTGCCTCTCGTCGAGAAAGTGGCACACCGGCAGCAGGTTGATGGCGGTGACGCCGAGCCGCTGGAAATGTTCGATCATCGCCGATGTGGCGAGGCCGGCGTAAGTGCCGCGCAGCGGCTCGGCAACGCCGGGGTGTTGCCGGCTGCTTCCCTTGACATGTGCTTCGTAGAGAACCGTGGCCGCCAGGGGTATTGCCGGCGGTGCGTCGTCCCCCCAGTCAAATCGTTCGTCGACGACACAGGCCGTCAGGCAGTCCGCCGGGTCATGATGCTTCCCCCAGGAAAAGCGGCCGACCACTTCGCGAGCGTAGGGATCGAGCAACAGGCGTCTGGCGTCGAAGCGGTGGCCGCGCTTCGGCGCATCGGGGCCATGCACCCGGTAAGCGTAGCAGAGTCCGGGTGCCGCACCGGCAAGATAGCCGTGCCAGACATGGTCGGTTGCTTCGCGCATAGGCAACGTGCGCATCCGCGTACCCTCGAAGATACACAATTCGACCGCTTCGGCGTGCGCTGAAAAGAGCGCAAAGTTGACGCCGTGTCCGTCCCAACTGGCGCCGAGCGGCCACGGCCGCCCGGCTTCGAGCTCGGTGCTGCCGCTTACGCGATCCATTCGAGGTACAGGGCGGCGAGTGGCGGCAGCGTCAGATTCACCGACCATTCGCGGCCATGCGCCGGCACCTGCTCGGCATATACCGGATCGAAGCCGTTGCCGACGTTGCTGCCGCCGTAATGCTCCGAGTCGGTGTTGATCCGTTCGCGATACATCCCCGACATCGGTACGCCGATCCGGTAGCCATGCCGGGCGACCGGCGTGAAGTTGCCGACATAGAGGATGGCCCGGGAACGATCACGCGACCAACGGACGAAGGCGACCACCGAACAATCGGCATCGTCGGCGGCCATCCATTCGAAACCGGCCGGCTCGAAATCGACCTGGTGCAGCGCCGGGTTGCTGCGGTAGATGCCATTGAGGTCGCGAATGAGATTGCGTACGCCGGCGTGCAGCGGAAAGTCGAGCAACCCCCAGTCGAGCGAAGTGTCGTGATTCCACTCGTTCCACTGGCCGATCTCGCCACCCATGAACAGCAGCTTCTTGCCCGGATGCGCCCACATGTAGCCATACAGCGCGCGCAGGTTGGCAAACTTCTGCCAGTAGTCGCCGGCCATCTTGCTGATCAGCGAGCCCTTGCCGTGCACCACTTCATCGTGCGACAGCGGCAGGATGAAGTTTTCGGTGTAGGCGTACATCATTCCGAAGCTGAGCTGATTGTGGTGATAGCGGCGATGCACCGGGTCCTTGGTCATGTAATCGAGAACGTCGTGCATCCAGCCCATGTTCCACTTGTAGTGGAAACCGAGGCCACCCATCTCGGGTGGGCGGCTGACCATCGGCCAGGCGGTCGATTCCTCGGCATAGGTGGAGGCGCTGGGGTGCTCCTGGCCAAGAACCTCGTTCATGCGGCGCAGGAAAGCGACGGCCTCGAGGTTCTCGCGGCCGCCATGCACGTTCGGTAGCCATTGCCCCTCTTCGCGGCTGTAGTCGCGGTAGAGCATCGAGGCGACGGCATCCACGCGCAGGCCATCGATGCCATAGCGTTCGATCCAGAAGAGCGCGTTGCCGATCAGGTAGTTGCTGACTTCGCGGCGGCCAAAGTTGTAGATCAGGGTGCCCCAGTCCTGATGCATGCCCTCGCGCGGATCGGCGTGCTCGTACAGCGCTGTGCCGTCGAAGCGACCGAGACCGTGTTCGTCGGTCGGGAAATGCGCTGGTACCCAGTCGACGATGACGCGCAGTCCGGCGTCATGACAGGAATGGATGAAGTTGCGGAAACCGGTCGGGTTGCCATGGCGGGCGGTGGGGGAGTACAGCCCCAGCGGCTGGTAGCCCCAGGAGCCATCGAAGGGGTGCTCGGAAATCGGCAGCAATTCGAGATGCGTGAAGCCGAGGTCGACCACGTAAGGGATCAGGGTTTCGCTTAGCCGCTGCCAGTCCGGAAAGCCGCCATCGTCAGCACGCCGCCAAGAGGCCAGATGCACCTCGTAGACCGACAACGGTGCGCCCAACTCGTCTCCGGCCGCTACCGGCGTGGGTTCCACGGGTTCCGGCAGGTCGCAGACCATCGACGCCGTCGACGGACGCATTTCGGCCTGGAAGCCATAGGGATCGGATTTGAGCGGCAGCAGATAGCCATCGCGCGCGCGAATTTCGTATTTGTAGTGCGCGCCGGCGCCCACTCCCGGCAGAAAGATTTCCCAGACCCCGCATTCCCGGCGCAGGCGCATCGGGTGGCGACGACCGTCCCAGGTATTGAAATCGCCGACGACACTGACCCGCTGCGCGTCCGGTGCCCAGACGGCGAAGGCGGTGCCCGGCACCCCATCGATTTCGCACAGGTGGGCACCAAGACGTTCGAAGGGCCGCAGGTGCGAGCCTTCGGCCAGTAGCCAGACGTCCATTTCACCAAGTACCGTCGGGAAGCGGTACGGGTCATCGGTTTCCTGGACTCCTTCTTGCCAGACGATCCGCAGGCGGTAGGGAAAACTGCGGCGGCGGCGCGGCATCAGCCCTTCGAAAAAGCCTTCGACTTCCTCGATCTCAATGTGCGTCAGTTCGGCAACCCGCTTTCCAGTCTTGGCCTCAAGGACAGTCACCGAGAGCGCTCCTGGTTGCAGACTGCGAACCCACAGCCCACCGTCGGCATCGGTGTGCATTCCGAGGACCGCATAAGGGTCACCGTGTTCTGCCCGGCAAAGGGCGATGATCTCAGCATGGTCAAGCATTTGCGACTTCCTTACTTAAAGTGTGTGAATCTTCCAGGTATCGTTGGCATAGTCAGCGATCATTCGGTCAGCCGAGATGGAACCCATCCCGGCGACACTGAGAATTGCTTTGCACTGCCACTGGGCAGGCGTCAGATAGTGGGCGTCAACGCGCGCCTGGGTGGCGATATAGTCCGCGTAGTCGGCGAGTAGCAGGTAATGGTCCCCATGGTGAACCAGGCAGTTAAAGATATCATGATAGCGTGAGCGTTCGCCGGGTGAGAAGAAGCCGCTATCGATCCGGTCGAGCGCCTCCCAGAGGCCGGCGTCGTTCCGGTAAAGATCCGTCGGCTGATAGCCGACCTGTCGGATGGCACTGACCCGCGCGGTATTGTTACCGAAAATGAAAATGTTCTCGGCAAAAGATAGGAATTCCAGCGCCACTTTTTGCAGTGTCTCGCGCATTTCGGTCGTGGTCAATCTTGAAAGTGGTTCTGGGTCGCCGCCAATCTCGCCGGCCTGTGCATGGGCGCCAGCCAGTCGGCCGGCCGCGCGCTGGTCGGCTACCTGAGCCCGGAGGCGCGGCGGGCCGAATTCTTTGGTCTGTGGGGCGTCTCGGTGAAGCTGTCGTCGATATTAGGCCCGCTGACCTACGGCGCCGTAAGCTGGGTTTCGGGCGGCGACCATCGCCTGGCCATGCTCGCCACCGGCGCCTTCTTCGTCGCCGGACTCGTCATTCTCGCCGGCATCGATCCCGAGCGGGGCCGGCGGGCCGCCGATGCCGGATGACCGGGTCGACGCGGCCTGTCGCGGTCAACGCCTGATTCAGGGCAAATTTCAACCGCCGGTAACGAGCGCCTCCGGAATCTCGAAGCGTTCGTCGCCGCCGAAACGGACGATGGTGAAATCCCGACGGCGCTCGAAGACCGGCGTCTCCGGCGAATCCGCAGCGACCACCTCGTGTCTGACGAAGAGGATGCGGCGCTTCATCCCCTCCCCCCAGCGCACCTCGACCGTCGCCGTCCCGTCGAAGCCGCGCCGGATGACGAAGGCGTCGCACTCCTTGACCGTCGACGCGAACGGCACCGTACAGACGACCTTCGCCGAGGCGTGAAAAGGCGTGCCGGGAATCAGCGCATCCTCGGCCGCCGGCGTGGGCGCCAGCGCCTGGCCGCTGACGTCAAGGGTCAGCGTGTACCGGGCCGATTCGTTGCGGCGCGCGGCGTTGCGCATCAGATAGACACGGATGGCGTAGTCGCCATCGGTCGGCAGAACGCCAGAGAAACGGTTGCCGGACATGCTGCCGACGAACATCGCGACATCGCCGCTACCCGGCGGGAGGATGTTGAAATAATTGGCGCCGTTGCCGGTCTTTATCTCGACGCTCAAGGTCTGCCCGGCACCGGCGCGTATCTGGTAGTCGACGTAATGGTAGCCCTTGACCTGACCCTTGATGACCGTCGAGGTCGCGCCCTTGGCGAAGTGGACTCGCTCGCTGCGGCGTTCCGGGTCCGCAGAAGTTGTGGCAGCAGCGACCGGTTGGAGGAGGAGCAGCGCAGCGGCGATTGTGGCGAGGATTCTGTCCATGATTGAGCTCCTTGCCTTATTGGCCGTGAACACTAGGGGGCAGTGGGCAGAACATAAGAAACCTTGGTTCCGTCAACGCTGACGAAGCCACGCTTGCACAACGCGGCGAACAACGCCGCAAGCTGCTGCTCTGACAATTCTTTCTTGAACAACGCGTGAAGGGTGCTCAGCAAGGTTTTTTGTGTTCTGGGTTTCGATGCTTTACGACGAATGAGGTCTGCAACGACAGCTTCCACCTGTGCTTCCGGCGCGGCCGGAAGTACAGGCTTGAAATAGGGAATGTCGGCTATGCAGGTAGAGCGGTGGGCAAAAACCTTCTTGCTCTTTAAATATTTCAGTAAAGGATCAAACCCCGAGTCTTTGGAAATGATGTGAAAAAAAGCATTCGGCTCGAGTGTTGACAAGACACCGATGTAATAGGCAATGTGAAAATCCAGGGCGTTATTTCCAGCCGTTTCGAGAACGATGTATTCGGCGTTTTCCCCCAGCGATTGGAGCGCGGCAGCTAGCGAAATAGGAATCTTGGATTGGTTTGGACCTAAATAGACCTTAACCTTGAACGGCCCATCCTTTAGTAAGCTGATGTCCTTTGGCTGAACATTCTCAAAATCGACGAGGACGAAGTTTGTGCGCACAGTCACTGGCAAAACTCAAAAGTAGTATTTGGCGACGTAAGTGTCGCCTAATCCGGTAATTTGTCCAACAAGTTGGCAGGCTGGCTGCTTCCCTCAAGATTTCAGCAACTCCTCCCGCGACCCGAGCCAGCGCTGCAGGTGGCGCTCGGCCAGGTCGGCATGTTCGATCAGCATCGTTTCGGCCGCGTCGCGCGCCATCTCGACCAGGTCGGCATCCATTTCCAGATCGGCATAGCGCAGCAGCGGGACACCGCTCTGCCGGCTGCCGACGAATTCGCCGGGGCCGCGCAGTTGCAGGTCCTGGCGGGCGATCTCGAAGCCGTCGGTATGCTCGTAGATGATCTTCAGCCGCTGGCGGGCGACTTCGCCCAGCGGGCCGGCGTAGATGAGGACGCAACTCGATTCGTACTGACCGCGCCCGACGCGGCCGCGCAGCTGGTGCAGTTGCGCGAGGCCGAAGCGCTCGGCGTGCTCGATGACCATCAGGCTGGCGTTGGGCACATCGACGCCGACCTCGATCACCGTCGTCGCCACCAGCACGTCGATCTCACCGGCCGCAAAGGCGGCCATCACCGCCTGCTTTTCGTCGGCTTTCAGGCGGCCATGCACCAATCCTACGGTCAGCCCGAAAAATTGCCCCAAAAGAAAATCGTAGGTTTCCTGCGCCGTCTGCAACTGCAGCGCCTCGGATTCCTCGATCAGCGGGCAG
>ERZ795054.3003-NODE-3003-length-13664-cov-4.782423_pt1 | contig 13664 bp, 13 predicted proteins | sample MGYA00375138_ERZ795054 | MGnify/ENA primary metagenome ERZ795054 (study PRJEB30183, sample SAMN05720215) | anaerobic digester metagenome | isolation source: active sludge of municipal wastewater-treating anaerobic digesters | place: USA | collected 2014-12-23 ...
AGGCTTACTTTCAATTGGGGAATTTATATCGGGATCGGGGGGAATACGATAGGGCGAAGAGGATGTACGTTGCCGGCATGAAAGAAGCTCCCCGAGACCTGCTGGGGGGCTATATTGAATTGGCGGAACTGCACCGTATGAATGGGGAAATCGAAGAGGCAAAAAAAATCTATGAAAAGATGATCAAAACTTTTCCGGAAAATCCCTACGCCTACGATAGCCTGGGGACGCTTTATTTGGAGTGTCAGGAATATGAGAAGGCGGAGGAGGTGTTCAACCGGGGATATTTGTTAACGCCTGAATTCGAACAGGGATTGTCCATGATATATTTTCTTCAGGGAAAAACGGAACTGGCGAAGAAGTATGGGGGCGCGAACTATCGTCTTCCTCCGAATAGTCTGCGCGGATATAGAAAGTTGAGAGACGTCGTTTTGGGCAGAGGAATTAAACTGGTTTGCATGCAATATCCCAGGTGCCCGGTGGCGGATCTGGAAAAAGTTTTTGGGAAAAAGGCCGGGATCCGGTATGTGGAAAACGTGGCCAACTTCGAAAAGGCTCTCGAGACACATGAAGTCAAGGAGATATTCAGGGACTTGTTTTTCGGCAATTTCGGGCATTGCACGGATTTGGGGAACAGACTGATCGCGGAGAATCTCGCGGATGCGATTCTCAGGGGGGTGTTTGGGGACCGCGACTCTGTCGGCCGTGGCGCTATGTTGAACTAAATGGGGGCGAAAGGATCGATGCGTAAGCGCCGTCGTGCGGAAAGATTCCGGGGGGCGTTGGTTCAAAGCGGGGGGTGCTGCTGCGGAAAGCGGGATCGCCGTTCCGCCTGCCTCGCGCGGCGTTCGCCGTATTTATGCTGGGATAAAAACGGCGAAATGAGTACAATTCGACAAGATCGTCAAAGCGAGCAAGGGCGGAAAACGGGCGCTGCCTTTTTGATGGTGGGCCATTGTTGAGACGGAGCGGATGGTCGTCTCGGAAACTTCAAAGGAGAATGAAAATGGGAAATCGAACAAAAATATTCGCGGTTTTTGCCGGATTGGCGGTTTTGGTCGCCTGCAGCAGTTTGAGGTCGCGGATCCCCCAGTTGGAAAATCCCCTCGCAAAGGGACCGTTGGCAAAGATTTTGGTGTTTGTCGGGAATGTGCCGCTGGGAGAGACCGGCCCGACTCCGGACGGTTCAAACATGAACATCGGCGGCAGGATATTTCTAACCGCGCAGGGCCGCGACATGAACAATAAACCGTTGGCCATCGTTCCGAAATGGTCTTCCGTCAAACCCGAAGTCCTTGAGATTGCGCCATCGGTGGGGGACGCCGTCCAAGTCAAGGCTCTAAGGGAAGGAACGGGGGGGATCGTCGTGGAGGCCGAAGGCGTGCGGCGGGTGATAGAGTACATTTTTGTAAAATAGTCCCTTAAAGGAGTTCGGCCGTCAATGCCCGAAGATAAAGAAGAAATCCTGTTTGAAGCGCCGCTGAAATACAGTCTGGAAGAGGGACCCGGAGAAGGGGCGGTTTCGGGAGACGCCACGCTCAAGCTGACTCCGGTTGGCATGTTCGTTCGTCCCCGGCGGGGAGAACCGCTCTGCCTTTCCTACCATGATGTTTTGGAATATTCCGCAAAAGACCACGCCATATCCCTCGCCTTGTCCTCCGCAGAAAGACTGAAACTGACGGATATCGGTTATGGATACGACGACCTCATCAGGATATTTACCGGTTTTCGCAACGAAATGCTGCTGCGCGACCTCCTCATGAAAGAGTCGACGATTAAAAAGGACGTTAAAGCGGATTTGTCGGGGAACGGCGCCGACGGGCAAGTTATCGAAGCCAAGAACGTCGCGTTGCGGATTTGCTCAACAGCGTTGGTCTTATTGTTCGGAGACAGAGACCCCGTTCGGATCCCTTTCTGCGATATTCTCGAGACGAACGAGGGCGATTTCAAGTTGGAGATCAAGACCGAACTCGGCGAAAAATATGTTTTGTCCGGCATGGGATACGAGTTCGGCCCCTTCGCCAAGGCGCTGTCCGACCGGATGGGGGAGCTTGCCTTGATGGTGCAAACAACGCTGAGGGAGATCGTTCCGGGGGCGGACCCGAAAATATTGCGTAAAGCGGCGGGTTTGATGCGAGAAGGCAAGGCGGCGAAAAAGTCGGATTTGGACGCCATTTCCCCGGACATTTGGCGGCAGTTGGAAAGGAAAATGGCGCTTACGGAATTGAAAGAGGAATATGAATTTCTCAGAAGCAAGGCACAAGACACCCGGATGGGCATCGGACTAAAGCGGGATTCTTCGGGCGAGTATCTTTGGTTCCTCGCTCCGATATATTCAGACGACCCGCGCGTCCCCGGCAACCTTATCGCCATGGAGTCGGTCACCGAGAAGGAAACCGGGAAGGCGACTTACTTCTACCGCATCGTGAGCCGGAAAGACTACCGAAAGTCTCTCAAGCTGGAAGAGCTCCATAAAGAAGCCGACAACGCGATACGGAACATCAATCGGTGCATGTTGGCCATTAATTTTCGTCGAGAACCGATCTATCTCCCGCCGGAAAAGCTGGCGGAGCCGCAATACCAGAAATACGAATATGCCATCGCCGGCGTCCCCGGCCTGAGGATGCTGCGTGAGCTCTATGTCGGCCGCGTCATCCACTCCTCCGATGGCCAATGGAAAGAGGATGTGGCCGAACTATTGAAATTTAACAGCGAAGCCGAAGACGGTTCCCGGTGGTGCCAAAAAGACAAGGCGTGATTTTGTTCGATGTTTCACAATACCGTCAATTCTGAAGCAAGAGGAGTTCGATCGTGACAGGGTACAAGCATCCATGCAGATATTGCGGCAAATTGATCCCCCCGGAGTCGAAAGTATGTCCTCTTTGTGGGAAGATCAATCCTTTGGACGCCTTGAGATGTCCGAAGTGTCGCATGCCTGTGGAAAAGGAATATAAGAATTGCGCGAATTGTGGGTTGAAGCTGGAGGTTGCGTGTCCCAAATGCGGCAAGGCCACTTTCTTCGGCGACTATTGCGCGTTGTGCGACGCGCGGTTGGCGGTTATTTGCCCCAATCCCAAGTGCAAAGCAGAACAGCCGCCGCTGGACGGTAATTGCATCAAGTGCGGAAAGTCATTGAAACAGGTTCAATAACGGATCAAAGCGGAGATAAAGGAGACTTCAATGGAACTGCAGGCATTCACCGGTAATTTCGCCGACAACAGCACGGAAGCGGGGTTTCAATTCACTTTCTTCTGCGATTCGTGCAAGGAGGGATATAAGACAAAATTCACCGAATCGAAGAGCCATAAAACGGCCGGGCTCCTGCGCGGCCTGGGGCAGGCGGCTTTTACGATCGCCAATATGCTCGGCAAAAGCGGTGTCGGCTATGGCCTGGAGCGCGGAGCGGACGCCTTGAGGGAAAAGTATCGTGGGATGTCGCCGGAATGGCACAAAGAACACGAAAAAGCATTTGAATTGGCGCAGAACGAGGCCAAAGGACATTTCAAACGATGCCCGAAGTGCAAAAAATGGGTTTGCGAAACGGACTGGAACGAACAGGAGGGGCTCTGTGTCGACGATGCGCCGCGAATGAACGTTGAAGTGGCGGCCGCCAAAGCGAAAAAAATGGTGAAAGACATCCAGAGTGCCGCCGATACGAAACAGGTTTTTTCAGGCGAGATCGAAAGCAAACAAACGGTGTGTCCTCAATGCGGGAAACCGGCGGGCCAGGGGAAATTCTGCAACAACTGCGGCGCCGATCTGAGCATGTTGAAATGTTCGAAGTGCGGGGCTCAGAGCCCTGCCGGAACGCGTTTCTGCGGGAATTGCGGCGGAAAATTGTAGCCCGAAGGAACCTCTGGGAACAGGCGCGCATGAACGACGATCAAACGGCGGTTTGTCTCCGGAAGCGGAGTTGAACTTGGTTGTTTCGCGCGGAGATTTATCGGTTTCCCGCCCTCTAGAAAAAAGTGCTGACCTCGGCATCCTTCAATAGACTTCACCGTATTGAGAAGCCTCGCGAGAAACTGGCCCGGGGCGGGCCGGGTGCGCTTAAGGACGAGGAACTGTTGGCCATCCTGCTGCGCACGGGCTATAAGGGGAAAGATGTCTTGACTCTTTCGCGCGAGCTGGTGCGAAAGCACCCTGGCAAGCAACTCTTCGAGTTGTCGTTTGAAGAACTGGCCAAAATCAAAGGTGTCGGTGACACCCGGGCGGCGACGTTGCTGGCCGCTTGGGAACTGGCCCGCCGCCATTCCGGTTCCGGGGATGAGGCCGCCTCGGTGCAGACCCCCAAAGACGTGTGCCAGCACCTCGCCGAAATCCGCGACCGAAAAAAAGAGAATTTCGTCGTCCTGTATCTCGACACGCGGAACCGATTGGCGCATAAGGAGTTCGTCTCCATCGGCACGTTGAACGCCAGCCTGGTCCACCCCCGGGAGGTTTTTGAACCGGCCCTCCGGCATTCGGCCGCGTCCGTGATTCTGGCGCACAACCACCCTTCCGGCGATCCCACGCCGTCGGAAGAAGACCGGCGGTTGACGAAACGCCTCGCGCAGGCGGGGGAACTTTTGGGGATCGAAGTCCTGGACCACGTCATCGTGTCCGCCCAGAAACACCACAGCTTCCGGGAAAAAGGCGATTTGTGAGCGAACCGGCGATATCGAAAAACAAGGCGAACCGGTGGCTGGGTCTCTGGATTCCGCCCCTTCTGTGGTGCGGAGTGATTTTCTATTTCTCCGGCATCCCGGACCTGTCGACGGGCTGGGGGATGTGGGATTTGGTTTTCCGCAAGGCCGCTCACGCGGCGGAGTTCGGTATTCTGGCGGCTTTGTTGTGGCGCGCGCTGGAACACACCTTTTCCTGGACGCTTTCAAGGATTTTTTGGGTCTGCGTGAGTTTTTCCATCCTCTATGCCGCAAGCGACGAGTGGCATCAGGGCTTCATCCCCGGACGGGTGCCCTCCGCGTGGGACGCCGGTATCGATGCGCTCGGCGCCCTTCTGGTCTGCCGCTGGCAGCGGCGGTGGGGGATGAATCTTTTCGCGAAGTTGTCCCCGTTCTACACCCGCCCGGGCCGGGTCGCCCTGGCGCTGTCCTTTTTGGGGGTGTTGGGTTGCGGCCGTCTCGGCTTTTTTAAGGCGGAACGGTTGGAAAAGGCCGGACGTTTTGAGGAGGCGCTGCGGGCCTATGTGGCCGTGGCGGACCAAGTCCCGTCCGGGGCCATCGCGCCCAAGGCGCTCTATGCCGCCGGCCGGTTGGCGGGCCGCACGTTGCAGGACTACGAACTGGCGCGGGGCCTTTTCCAGCGGCTCATCGACCAGCACGGGGACCGGAAAGGCTGGGGCGACAAGGCCGAACGGGCCATCTTCAACACCCCTAATTATTTCCCTTTGGTGGTCAACGGCCAGTGGGAGGAGGGGGATTCGGACACCGGAGGCCGCAACGCCAAAATACGCATCGTCTGCCGCGTGGCCGACGACGACCCGGCGGCCGTGCTGATGACGCACAACTTTTATGCCGGCGACAAGTTTCAGAAAAACCTTTCCATCCGCAAGCGATACAAGAAGGAAAAACTCGAACTGCGCGAGTATCTGAACGACAAAAGCGCCCCCACGGTCATTTTGAAATATCCGTTCGAAAAGGGCAGCCGCTGGACGTCGCGCCGCGACGGCCGGAATTTCATTTTTACCGTCGACGGGATGGCCGCCGTGAAGGTGAGGGCCGGCGAGTTCAGGGACTGTCTGGTGGTGCGTGAACAGATGGAGGGCATCACGGGGTCCTGGCAGCTGAACTATTACGCGCCCGGCGTGGGACACGTCCTCACCACGCTGGCCACCTCCGGCGGCGAGCGGCGGAACACGGAACTCCTTTCCTATAATCTCTCCGGCGGCCACGAGGCCGGCGAGGACAAGCTCGGCCGTTCCGCCCGCGTCTTCAAGGAGAAGGAAAAACAATGAAGACCCACACCGAATATCTGTGGTTCAATACCCGTTCGCGGAAAGAACTGGTCAATATTACGGCGGATGTGGCAAAATATGTGAAGGCCAGCGGCGTGAAGGAAGGGCTCTGCCTCGTCTCCGCCATGCACATCACCGCCGCCATCTGGGTCAACGACGAGGAGGACGGCCTCAAGCAGGACGTGTTCGACTGGCTGGAACGGCTGGCCCCGCCGGCCGATTACCGCCACCACCGCACCGGCGAGGACAACGGCGACGCGCACCTCAAACGCACGCTCTTGCATCACCAGGTGGTGCTCCCCATCACCTCCGGCCGGCTGGATCTGGGGCCGTGGGAACAGATTTTTTACGCCGAATTCGACGGCCAGCGGAAAAAGCGGGTCGTGGTCAAGATCATCGGCGAGTAGGCTTATCTCGGGAGGTCGCAAAAATGGGTCTGAAAGAAAAATTGGGAATTTTTCGGGAACTGCTCGACTATTTGTGGGAACAGAAACTCTGGTGGATGATCCCCATGGTCAGCGTGCTGGTGCTGTTCGGCGTCCTGTTGTTTTTGGCGCAGGGGTCGGCCGTGGCGCCGTTCATCTACACGCTGTTCTAAAACGCTCCGCCGGACGCGGCGGGGACGGAAAACGCTATGGAATCAAACAGGAACTGCTTCGAGTCCATCAACTTCAACAAGAAATGGGACGAAGAGGATTGGGAACGATTCTTCTCCGCCCAGGACGAGTTCGTCCGACAGGTCCGCCCGGGAAGGGCGTATGCCCGCGGCCGGACCGTGGACCCGTCCCTCTCGTTCCGGAACGTCATGCGCCGGTTCGGCATGGACCCGGACGGCGTTTTCGCGCCGGAGGCGAGTTTCGAGCCGCCCGCTGGCCCGTCCACGGAACCGCCCTTGTGGAAGAGCCGTCTTTCTCTGGAAGAGGCCGAGGTGGACGCCCTCCCCATCTACATCCGGGCGAAGTCCTTTGTGGGCGTGGTGGCGTCCCTGTGGGAACGGCGTTTTCAAAAAATGATGGCCAAAACCTATAAGAGCCGTCTCCATCGGCTCTGCCAGGCGCTCCTCGAAGACATCCGGCACCATGCCCGGCGGATCCCGCACAACGTGGCGGAAGGGCATTACGTGGGTTACGGGGCCGCCGCCGTGAAAGGCAACATCGCCCGCTGCCGCCGGGCGCTGACCCACGCGGACGCCTGCGTCGGGTTCGTCTCGCGCCTTCCGCGCCGGTTTATGTCGGCGGAGGAGTATCACCTCCTCTTTCGGGAGACCCTCGGCCTCCGGAACGATTTGATGGCGTGGATTTTCTTCCTCCGGCAGATGAACGCCTGATCTCCGCCTGAAATGACCCCCCTCCAGATTCTCGCTTTTGTGGGATTGTTCGTCGGCCTGACGGTCGTCGGGGCGGCCATTTTTCTGGTATGGCAGATGATGCGCGCCTCGCAGAACACCCGCGCCGCCGACCCCGGCCTCCAGCTCATGCAGCAGCAGTTGGAGGGACTCCGATCCCAGCTCGCCGAGACCCTTTCGGGGCAGACGCAGAACGTCAACCAACAACTCCACCAGGTGACCACCCAAGTGAGCCAGCGCCTGGAGAATATCTCCAGCCAAATGATGACCTCACAAAAAAGCGTGGGCGAACGCCTCGACAACGCCGCCCGGGTGGTGTCGGAGGTGCAGAAATCCCTCGGCACGCTGGGGCAGGCCGCGGAACGGATCTTCGACGTGGGCAAGGACATCGCCGGTCTGCAGGAAATCCTCCGCGCGCCCAAGATGCGCGGCGGTCTGGGTGAATTCTTCCTGGGCGACCTGCTTTCTCAGATATTGCCCACGCGCCATTACGAACTGCAGCACGCCTTCAAGAACGGCGGGGTGGTGGACGCGGTCGTCCGGCTGGGCGGCAAACTCGTCCCCGTGGACGCCAAGTTTCCTCTGGAGAATTTCCGCAAAGTCATGGACGCCAAGACCGACGAGGAACGAAAACCTCTCAAGAAAAAACTCGCCGGCGACGTGAAAAAGCACATCGACGACATCGCCGACAAATACATCCTGCCGGACGAGGATACCTACGATTTCGCGTTGATGTACGTCCCGGCGGAGAACGTGTATTATGAGATCATCGTCAAGGACGAGGACTCGGAAGAGGGGAAATCGCTGGCGGAATACGCCCTCAAACGGCGGGTCATCCCGGTGTCGCCCAACTCGTTCTACGCCTACCTGCAGGCCATCATTCTGGGGTTAAGGGGTTTTGAGATCGAGGAGAACGCCAAGGTCATCATGGAGAACCTGGCCCGCTTGCAGGGCGATTTCCACCGGTTTCGGGAAGATTTCGACGTGTTGGGCGGCCATGTGTCAAAAGTCAAAGGCAAATACGACGACGCGGAAAAACGTCTCGAGCGCTTCCAAGAAAAACTCGCTTCCATCGGCCACTCAACCCCCGACCTCCCCGCTTCCTCCACCCCCGCCCTTCCCCCAAAATCGTAATTCCTCAATAAAAATGAGTTCGTCGTCGGCGAGATAACGCCGATTGTTTTACTGGGCCTTGTTTCGAGGGGAGAGGGAAGTTTTTTTACGGGCGGCAGAGGGGGCGGAGCACGGCCTGGAGGATGCCGCCGTGACGGTAGTAGTCCACCTCCACGGGGGTGTCGAGCCGGGCCACGGCGTTAAAAGTGAACGTGGAGCCGTCTTCGCGCCGCGCGGTGACGGAGAGGACTTTTTTAGGAGTCAGCCCTTCGGCGATGCCGGTAATGCTGAAGGTCTCTCGTCCCGTGAGCCGAAGGCTCTCGCGGGATTCGTTCGGAATGAACTGCAGCGGCAGAAGGCCCATGCCGACCAGGTTGCTGCGGTGGATGCGCTCGTAGCTTTCGGCGATGACGGCACGGACGCCCAGGAGCATGGGTCCCTTGGCGGCCCAGTCGCGGGAACTGCCGGACCCGTATTCTTTGCCGGCGATGACCAGCAACGGCACGCCTTCTTTAAGGTAGCGCTGGGAGGCCTCGAAGATGGAGACGGTGTCCCCGCTGGGCCGATGGACCGTGACGCCGCCCTCGGTGCCGGGAACCAGGAGGTTCTTGAGTCGCACGTTGGCGAAGGTCCCTCGGGCCATCACTTCATGGTTGCCCCGCCGGGCGCCGTAGGAATTAAAATCCTTGGGTTCCACGCCGAGGGATATGAGGTATTTGGCCGCCGGGCTGTCCTTGGCGATGTTGCCGGCCGGCGAGATGTGGTCGGTGGTGACGGAATCCCCGAGGAGCGCCAGCACGCGCAGCCCTTGAATGTCTTTCAGCTCGGCCGGGTCCAGGGCGAAATCCCGGAAATACGGCGGGTGTTTGATGTAGGTGGATTTTTCGTCCCAGGCATAGAGATTTCCTTCGAGAACGGGCAGGGAGTTCCAGTTCTCGTCGCCGTCGGCGATGCGGGTGTAGCGCCGGCGGAAAAGTTCCGGTTTCACCGCTTTTTTGATGGCCTCCCGGATCTCTTTGTTCGACGGCCAGAGGTCGCGGAGGAAAACCGGTTTGCCGTCTTTCCCCGTGCCGATGGGTTCGCTGGAGAGATCGATGTCGACCGTGCCGGCGAGGGCATAGGCCACCACCAGCGGCGGCGAGGCCAGGTAGTTGGCCCGTGTGAGCGGGTTCACCCGTCCTTCAAAGTTCCGGTTGCCGCTCAGCACCGCGGCAGCCACCAAGTTCCCTTCCTTAACGGCGGCGGCCACCGGTTCGGGCAACGGCCCGCTGTTGCCGATGCAAGTGGTGCAGCCGTATCCCACCAGATGGAAATTGAGTTTTTCCAAATAGGGAGTGAGCCCGGCGGCGTTGAGGTAATCGGTGACCACCTGCGACCCCGGCGCCAAACTTGTCTTTACGTAAGGGAGAGACGAAAGCCCCCTTTCCACGGCTTTCTTGGCCAAGAGTCCCGCGGCGATCATCACCGACGGGTTGGAAGTGTTGGTGCAACTGGTGATGGCGGCGATGACCACCACGCCGTGGCCGACTTCGTCCGCCCTTTCGCCCATGCGCAGAGTGACGTGTTTATTGAGAGACTCGGGGGGAAGTTCGAACCCGCGCTCTTTCACCGGCGCAGAGAGAGATTTTTTGAAAGCTTGTTTCGCTTCCGCCAGCGGCACGCGGTCATGCGGCCGTTTGGGTCCGGCCAGAGAGGGAACGACCGCGGAGAGGTTCAGTTCCAAAGTGTCGGAGTAGAGCGGTGCGGGGTCGTTGGGCATGCGGAAGAGCCCTTGCTCTTTACAGTATGCTTCCACAAGAGCGATATGATCGTCCGGCCGGCCGGTGAGGCGGAGGAAGGAGAGGGTTTCCTCGTCCACGGGGAAGAGCCCCGCGGTGGCGCCGTATTCCGGAGCCATGTTGGCGATGGTGGTGCGGTCCGGGAGTGAAAGGGCCGAAAGTCCCTCGCCGAAAAATTCCACGAACTTGCCGACCACGTTCTTTTTCCGCAGCATTTCCGTGACGGTGAGAACGGCGTCGGTGGCGGTGGCGCCGTCGGGCAGACGGCCCGTGAGTTTAAATCCCACTACTTCCGGCATTAAAAGGGTGAGTGGTTGGCCCAGCATGGCGGCCTCCGCCTCGATGCCGCCCACTCCCCAGCCCAGCACGCCGAGTCCGTTGATCATGGTGGTGTGGGAATCGGTGCCGATGACCGTGTCCGGGGAGACGGCGTCTCCTTTGGCGCATACGACCGAGGCGAGGTATTCCAGGTTGACCTGGTGGACGATGCCGGCGCCGGGCGGCACGGCCCGAAAATTGCTCAGGGTTTTCTGCCCCCAGCGTAAAAAGGTGTAGCGCTCGCGATTACGGTGGTATTCCAGTTTCACGTTCTTTTGGAAGGCGTCGGGCGAGCCGAAGAACTCCACTTGAAGGGAATGATCGATGACCAGGTCCACGGGGAAGAGAGGGTTGATGCGGCCGGGGTCCACGCCGAACTTTTTGGCGGCGTCGCGCATGGCGGCCAGGTCCACCACCACCGGCACCCCGGTGAAATCCTGCAGGAGCACTCGCGCCGGGATGAAGGGGATTTCTCGGGTGGGGGGGGATTTGGGCGACCAGCGGGCCAGAGCTTCCACGTCGGCTTTTTGAACCAGCCGGCCGTCCTCGTGCCGCAGGAGGTTTTCCAGGAGGATGCGGACGGTGAAGGGAAGTTGATGGATTTTTGTCAGGCCGGCTTTTTCCAAAGCGGAGAGGCGGAAAATGGCGTGTTTTTTTCCGTTGACGGTAAGTATGCCGGCGCTGTTGAAACTGTTTTCCATGGGAGTCGTCATTTTGTGCGCTTAAGTGCGTATTCAATAATTTTAGCAAAAATTCGTTCGTGCTATTTCTGTTTGTGGTTCTGAGCCTGCGGATACGCAGGGCTTCCCGCCCCGCATCGGGGTTCCCTTTCTTTGCTCGTCCAAAGAAGCCCTGGACAAAGAAAGACGCCCCTTGCCACCCCTCGCTCAGCGATTTTCGGCGCCGGCAGGCCGTGATGTCCGAAGCGTTCGATGGGTTTTTGAGGATGTTAAGTTCGCGGCCGCCGCAAATTGTCGAGTGAGTGCCCGCAGGGGTGCCTTTCTTTTGTTGACTTTTCTTGGGCACGCAAAAAAGTCAGTTGCTGCCGGGCAATCCCCGGCAACGTTTCGGGTCAGGGGTGGGGAACCCTTGAGGCATACAGGTTTTTTAGCGGGGATGAAACATAAAAAGCAACGCATTTTTACCTCCGCCGGGGGGCTGGGAATTTTTGTAAAATAACCGCCTTATGGCGAAGAAGAAAAAACCAAGAAAATCCGTCCGTGGCTTCCGGCCCGTCACCCTCTCCACTCCCGCGGATTACCGTGAAGAGATCGCCGGCGTCTGCCTGAAAGCGAAACAGGCCAGCCGTCTGCTGGCGCTGACCTCGACGGCGGCCCGGAACCGCGCCCTGGAATCGATCGCTTCGGCGCTGGAACGTCGGCGGGATGAGATCCTTTTCAAAAACGAGATCGACCTGGAAGCCGGCCGCAAGGCGGGGCTGTCGGCCGCTTTGTTGGACCGGCTGACGCTCACGGCGGACCGCGTCCGCGCCATGTCGCAGGGCCTGCGCGACATCGCCCAGCTGCCCGATCCGCTCGACGAAACGGTGAGCGAGTGGAAACGGCCCAACGGGCTGGTCGTCCGCAAGGTCCGCGTGCCGTTGGGCGTGGTGGCCATGATCTATGAGGCGCGTCCCAACGTGACGGTAGACTCGGCCGGCCTTTGCCTGAAATCGGGCAACGCGGTGGTGTTGCGCGGCGGCAAGGAGGCGTTCAATTCCAACACCGCGCTGGTCGGCGTGGTGCAGTCCGCCTTGGGGGAGACCGAAATCTCTCCGGCCGCGGTGCAGTTCGTGAGCACCACGGACCGCGCCGCCATCCGGGACCTGGTGCGCATGGATAAACTGGTGGATTTGGTGATCCCCCGCGGCGGCGAGGAGATGGTGCAGGCCATCCGCGACATGGCCACGGTGCCGGTGCTCAGCCACGGGAAGGGGCTTTGCGCGGTGTATGTGGACAAGGCCGCCGACCTCGACATGGCGGCGCGCATCGCTTTCAACGCCAAAGTGCAGCGGCCCGGCGTGTGCAACGCCATGGAAACTCTTTTGGTGCACCGGGACGTGGCCGGCCGGTTTCTGCCCGGGATGGTGGGAAAATACGCCGCCGCCGGGGTGGAGGTGCACGGGGACGACGAGACGAAACGGCTGGGTGGGAAAACCGTCAAAGCGGCCCGGTCCGAGGATTGGGATACGGAGTTCCTGAATTTGACCGTGGCGGTGAAAGTGGTGGCTTCTTTGGAGGAGGCCGTCGCGCACATCAACATGCACGGCAGCCATCATTCGGACAGCATCGTGACGGACGACGCCGGGGCGGCGGAAAAATTTCTTTCCCAGGTGGATTCGGCGGCGGTGTTCCATAACGCCTCCACCCGTTTGCACGACGGGAGCGTGTTCGGTTTGGGGGCCGAGATGGGCATCTCCACCCAAAAGCTTCATGCTCGCGGCACCATGGGTCTGCGGGAACTGACCACCACCAAATACGTGGTCCGTGGTTCCGGCCAGGTCAGGGAATAAAAAATTTCCGCAGCGACCGCTCGTCCACGGCGTATCCCCGTATGAAATTCGGTATTTTGGGAGGCACGTTCGATCCCGTGCACCGGGCGCACGTGGCCCTGGCCGAGGCGGCCCTCCGGGAACTGAAACTCGACCGCGTTTTCTTCGTGCCGGCCGGCCGGCCGCCGTTGAAAAATGCCGGAAGCGTGAGCCCCGCCCGGCACCGCCTGGCCTTGTTGAGAGCGGCGCTGCGTGGCCGGCCGAAGTTTCGGATACTTTTGTGGGAGTTGCGCCGGAGCGGCGTGTCTTATACCCATCACACCGTGGCTTATCTGCGGAAACGTTATCCGGCCGCCGAAGGATACCTCCTGATCGGCGGCGACTCGCTGAAAAATTTCACCCGTTGGCGCCGGTGGACCTGGTTGTTGCGGAACATCCGCGTGGTGGTGGGGCGGCGTCCGGGCGTCGGATTGGGCGGTGTTCCGTCGAACCTCAGAAAGCGCGTGATTTTTTTGAAAAAAAAGCTGCCGGCGGTGTCGGCAACGGAGATTCGGCGGCGGGTCCGGGCCGGGGAAACTCTCAACGGGTTCGTGGTTCCGGCGGTGGCCGGGCACGTCCGCCGCGCCGGGTTATATCGGCGATGAAAAAAGAATCGACAGAGGA
>ERZ795054.3004-NODE-3004-length-13664-cov-4.450437_pt1 | contig 13664 bp, 6 predicted proteins | sample MGYA00375138_ERZ795054 | MGnify/ENA primary metagenome ERZ795054 (study PRJEB30183, sample SAMN05720215) | anaerobic digester metagenome | isolation source: active sludge of municipal wastewater-treating anaerobic digesters | place: USA | collected 2014-12-23 ...
GGCCCCCTTGCCGGGCACGCTCTCCACCTCGATATAGCCGGAAAAGCCGCGAACGATACGGTCCACGATCGACAGCCCCAGACCGGTGCCGGTGCCGACCTCGCGGGTGGTGAAGAAGGGGTCAAAGATCTTTTTCTGATGCTCTTTGGAGATCCCGATCCCGTTATCAGTGACGGAAAGTTCGACCGCGGCCGGGGTTTTGCGCGTTTCAACCGTGATCTTGCCCTGGCATCTATTTTCTTCTCCTCGAAGGTTGCCAGGGCTAGTCCAATTGACCTTTGAATCTTTTAATAGAGAATTGGGCTTGCCTTTTACCTTTCCCTCTTGTATCGCATCACGGGCGTTCACAAGAAGATTCATCAGTACTTGCTCAAGCTCACCCGCGATCCCCTGGACGGGCGGCACTTCCGCGAGCTTCAACTCGACCTCGATATTTTCCTGCTGGAACTGGAAGCTTAAAAGCGCGCAAGTCCCCAGGATCACCTCGCGCAGATCGACATCCTTATGCGGCGTTTCCTCTGCCGTCTTGCGCGCGTATTTCATGAGCTTCTGCACGATCCCCTGGCACCGCTTCGCGCCCTCCTCGATCAGATCGAGCGATTCTTTGACATCCCCGGTGGCCGTCATCTTGAGGATCTGGGCGTTCGTGAGGACCGCGGTGAGCGGGTTATTGATCTCATGCGCCACGCCGCCGGCGAGCGTGCCCAAGGTCGCGAGCTTCTCGGCCTGCGTCAACTGCTCCTGTGTCTTGACGAGTTCCCGCGTCCGGTCCACGACGCGCTTTTCCAGCTCCACATTCCACCGCTTGAGTTCCTCGCTCATTTTGCGGACTTGCGTATAAAGTTCGCTGATATTCTCATACCGCATGGAATTCGAGAAGGCGATCGTGACCGGGATCTTGAGTTGCGCCAGGAACTGGATCTCGGCCGAGCGGTAGGGCTTCAGGTTGGTTTTCCGGCCGAGACTCACCACGCCGATCATCTTACCGCCCAGGACAAGCGGCACGGCCACGGATCCCTGCGTCTGGCGGAAGAACTGCTCGATCTCGGCCCTGAAGGTTTCGACCTCGGGGTCCGCGCCGACGAGGTGGCTCATGACGACTCTATCTTTTTCCTCAAGCCAGGCTAAAAACGGGTGATTTTGAGGGAAAGGCTTAAGGCTGCGCAACCCTTTGGCGATGGCGGGAATGTATTCGTTGTTTTTTTCATCCAGCAAAAAAACCGAAAGACGGCGGACAAAAAGCTGGCGGCGGAGCATGCGCGCGAACCCCTGCAACAGGTCGCGGAGGCTTTTCAGGTGGACAAGTTCCTGGGAAAATTTCTCCATGACCGCGAAAAGGTTCCGTCTCTGACGCTGGAAAAGATAGTCCAGACGGGGCTGAATGGCCTGAAAATAGAAATAAAAAGCCACCGCGACGGCGAGGTAATAGACGGTCGCGCCCCAAGCCGACAAAGGATCGCGGAGGCGCTGGGTCCAGTAGATGAATGCCGCGAACGGAATGACCGCCACGACGGTCGTGGCCAGCCACATGAGGGTTTTGTGGATGACCGTTTCGATATCCATCGCTTTGTAGCGGATGATCGCGTAGGCGACCACAAGGATCCAGAAAAAAACAGCCAGAAAACCGAGCGGTAGGACGGGGTAATAAACGAACTTCGGAAGATAATCGAACGATCCCAGGAACGCCACGAGAAAACCGAGCGTGATAAGGCCGATCTGCGTCCGCCGGACCCCCTTAGGCTCTTTCAGGAGAGCGCTGAAGAAATTAAAGAATGCGCATGCAAGGACCAGAAAAAAAAGCCCCAGGAAATAACGGTTGAGCGGGCCGTACATCGGGTAATAACCCCAAAAATAATGGTAGACGCCCGTGAAACTTCGTGGGGAAAAAAGCCCGACGATGTAAAAAGCCGCGCCGAAGAAAAGCCCCGTGCGGATCGCAAGCTTTTGTTTCTTGAAAAGGCCGAGCCATGTCGCGGAAAAATAATGGGTGCAGGGCGCGATCAGCGCGACGCCCAGGAATGTTACGGTCCGGTACATGAAAAGCGCGGTTTCGGGCGTGCTGGCCGCGTAAGTACCGGCGATCCCGAGGAACCAGAGAAAACCGCAAAAGCCGATCAGGAAGAACGAAAAATTGACGCGGGAGCGCTTGTTCTGGAGAAAAATAAAGATCCCGATCAGAAGCATCAGGATCCCGACCGCCAGCACGGGAACGGCGTATCCGTTGAACTCAAACGCGCGGATCAGTGTCGTCATAGGAACCTACGAGGACCGAAGACTGGGGACTTGAGACTGGAGCAAAAAGAAAAGCGCCATCGGAACCCCGAAGTTTCTAGTCTGTGGTCTGCGGTCTCTCGTCTCATGTCTTGATTCTAATTCCCCGCACTTCTTCATCTGTTACCAAGCGGCGGCCCCAGAAAAAAGGCGCGAGCTCGAATCCGTGCTTGCGCGCCAGCTTAAGGATCTCGGCCATTTTCTCTTTGGTGATATGCCCCTTGCCCCACGAAAAATTCTCATAACGTTCTTCAAGGGCGAGCACGATCGCCTCCGAAAAACAGCCGTAAAGCACCTTCGGGGACGGAAGGCCGATGTCAAAACCGGCATTGAATTCCTGAGGGAGCGAACAGATCCCGCCGGCGAAAATCAGGATGTCCCGGCGGTCGGTGTCGCTATAAGCGATATTTTTGGGGTAACCGATATCACAAATGATGGCGCCGGATTTAAAATTGGCGATATCCACGATCGAATGCGCCACGCTTGCCGCGGCGATCACGATATCCGCGTCCCGGACCGCTTCGTTGTTGTCCTTCATCCCGGAGAATTTGGCCGGGTAGCCCTCCAGCATTTTCCGGACCCGCGCCAGATTTTCGTCGCTTCGGCTTGTGACGATGATCTCCGCGGTTTTTTCGGCGAGGGCCCTCACACAGGCACTTCCGATATCCCCCGCCCCGCCGATCACGGCGACTTTGGCTTTCGAAAGATCCAACTCCCGGAGTTCGGCCGCCTTAAGGACTCCTTCGACGGCCAGTGCGGCCGTCAGCGTATTGCCCGTCGTGACCGGGACATGGATACGTTTTAAGAATTCGTCGCCGCCCCGTTCGCCCGCGATCGAGGTAAAACCGCCGAGGGCCACAATGCCGAGGCCGAGTTTTTCGGCGACCTTGCAGGATTCAACCACTTTGTCGATCACCTTGCTGATATCCGCCGTAAGCATTTCCGGGATGATGTTGCAGGCGATAAAAGAACCGTAGGTTGATTTGCCGCTCCTGGCGTGGAACTCGTTGATGTCGTAGGAGACATAGGAGGGTGTCAGCTCAAAAAGTTTCGTCAGGAATTCCGGGGACGGAAGGTGCATGTCCTTTTTAGAGGACTGGAAATAATGGATCAGATGCTGGTAATTATAGGGGTGGCCGATCACGCCGAACCCGCCCACCGGGTGGACATGACGCGCGCCCCGCTGTTCGTAATTCTGCGCGGTAAGGATCTCCTCAAAAACCGTCAGCAGCCGCTCGAAATAATGCAGGATCTTTTCGGACAAGAAGCCGCCCATCGCCTGCTCAAGGATCGGGATCCCGATCTTGATCGCCGCTTTGAAGAAAACCTCCGTGCCGCCCAGCTTATGTTCCTGGAAAGCCCAGTACCCCTCGAATTTTTCCAGATCGCCGTCGATCGCCTTGAAGCGGATCGCGGCGCGGCGCAGGTCGATATTGCTTTGGTGGATGTCGAGGGTGTCCTTTTCCTGCCAGGAGATGGGCACTTTTCCCATCTCGACCTTCCAGAGGGTCACGGCTTCAGTGCGGCTCCGGGAGAGGACGCGGCATTCCTTGATCTCCGGAAGATAGCCCGGATAGTCTTCGACCTTGGTAAAAAGACGCAGGACCTGCCAGCGCTTGGCGGGCAGGACGCGGCTCGTCGAAATGACAAATTCCCCTTCCGGATAGTCCATAGACGGTCTTCGCCCTTTCCTAAGGATTATCGGCCGGAATGAGGGATCTTTTAACTCTGGGGAAGAAAAAGGGCCGGACGCGCTCCCCTGCGGAGGACGGTCTGGCCCTAAAAAACAACAGCCCCGCTTTTTTGAAGCGGGGCTGTTGGAACTAACGACTTTCCCGGTAACGCGTTGCTTATTGCTTGGAGAACGTCACCTGGTCGATCAAAATGCTGCCGGTCTTCGGGCTGGAGTTGATATCGTCGAAAACGATGACGAACTCGTTCAAGGCGTTCCAGTTCTCAATACGACGGAACTTCTCGAACGGGATCGAGATCTTCTGCCACTGATCCGTGACGCCGCTCACGATATAAGCGGAAGGCTTGTTCGTCATGTCCTTGAGCTCGATCTTGAAGCGCTTGGTGTAGCCGGCCTTGGCATCACCCTTGACGTAGAAATTCAGGGTGTTGTAAGGGGTTGCATCCTCGCCGTTCAGCTTCATCCAGAAACCGTTATACGCGGGGTTCGGAGAATCCACATCATAATCGAGGCGGATCGAATAGCCGGCTGCGTCTCCTTGGCTATCATCCGTATCGAAGGACATCTGGCACCCTTGTGATTCATCATTCGGGTCCTTGTCCCATCCACCGAAATCGCCGCCGATATTGTTCGGCTTATCCCCGGTGTCAAAATCTGCGATCACTAACTCGTTTGCGGAAGCCGCATAAGCCGCGACTCCAAAGCCAACAACCATCAACGCAACGAGCGCTAACGTCAAACCGATGTTGAACTTCTTCATTTTTTTGTTGCTCCTTTCCGTGAAATGATACTGATTGGCGAGGGTCACTTCGAATTATACACTTTTAAAAAGATAAAGACAAGGGTTCCTATAAAAAATTTATCTTTATTAAAAATTTTTAAGAGTCATGAAAATAAGTCGCGGCTTTTTTAAAAAAACAAAAAAGCGGACCTTGTAACCCGATAAGAAAGAAGGAGTTACGTAAACAAAATCTCAGATCTTGGAAAAGGAATCAAGGACCGTTTTCATTTCTTCCGCGCGTTGCCGGGCCTCTTCGGAAGCGGCATTGCGCTGCAGGTCGGTAAGTTTTGACCGTAATTCCGCGAGCTTTTCATGTTCAACGCGCAGACGCCTTAAAATGATATTGATATCATGCGCCATGTCATGAAAGAAGTCCCCTTCGCGGATCTTGATATCGTGGGGCAGCTCCCCGCGGTTCACTTTCAAAAGCGTTTGACGGAAACGGTAGACAGGACCGGCGACCCGGTGAAGGAAAACCACGCCGTAGGCCCCGATGATAATGAGCGTGAGGATCAGGACCAGCGTGACCCGGATGATGATGCGGTAACTCACATCGGAAAGGACCTCAAAGGGATTCACTTTCCCGAAATAGAGCGCTCCTCCGAAGGCCGCGTCGCGGATCGTCTGGTGAATGACCCAGGCCACGGCTCCTGCAGCCACCATGAAAAGAGCGATGAGCATGAAGGAAAATTCCCGCTGCATCGGGCGGTGGATGATGATGTTCTTTACCTGGCGCTTATAAGGGCGTTGACCCGCCGGCGCCTTGACCTGTACGTTGTTGGCGTGGATATCCATTTTTTTCTCCTTATGATTGAAAGTTCGCTGTTCCGTTCACGTGGGCGTTACGATGCCGTTTCATATAGAAAGCGGCCCTTTGGGTTTTATGAATAAACGCTGAAAAAAATGCGGCGTTGGAACCCCGGAATCGCCTTTCATCCAGGCCTTAACGTCCTCGGCCGCCATGATAAGACACGGCAGGACAAAGAGCGTTAACAAAGTCGAACTGATCAAGCCGCCGATCACCGTAATTGCGAGCGGCGACCAGAGGTCGCTCGCCTGCCCGAAACTAAGCGCCATTGGCAAGAACCCGAGCACCGTGGAAGTGACCGTCATCATGATCGGCCTCAAACGGTCCAGGGCCGCTTCCACCAGCCGTTGCTCCATGGGTTTTTGGGGATCAAGGTGGGTCAGGTGATCGACTAAAATGATGGCGGCGTTCACGACATAGCCCGCTAATAAGATAATGCCGATAAAGACTTGCGTGCTCAACGGTTTGGGGGCCGGGATCCATGCAACCCAATTCGCCGGAACACCGAGAAATGTAAGGGGTTTTATAAAAAAGGCGGACCATCCTAAAGCCAGCCAAATACCCGTCGCCGCCATCGGAACGGTCGCCATGATCAACAAGGGGTAAAGATAACTTTGATAAAGGCATGCCATGACCATGTAGACTAAAAAGACCGTAAGGATCACCGCAAAACCAAGCTCGGTTTTGCTTTTCATCAGTTCTTCAAAACCGCCGCCGAAGCGCCAGTAATAATCGTCGGGGAGTTTTACGTCCTTGAGAGCATCCTTAACGTCAGCCGCGATCTTTTCGATCGGCTTTTTGGTGTCTCCTTTAACGAAAACATAACGGTGTTTGTCTTTCCGGTCGATCGTCTGCGGGCCTGTCGAAGGGTAAAAATTCGCGATCTCGCTTAAAGGCACCTGCTTCGCCTCCTGGGTCTGGACGTAGATCTGGCCGAGATCCTCAAGTTTCTGGCGGTAGATCGCCTGGAGGCGCGTGATGGTCTCGATCTCTTCTCCTTTGGAAAGTTCGTGGAATTTCGTGGGACGCATGCCGCGGACCTGGGCATGCATGCTGTCGGCAACCGTCTTGACGCTCAATCCGTACATGGCCGCTTTGCCTTTATCCACCACAAGCGAGTATTCGGGCCGCTTGCGAAGGTCGGTCATGACCAGGTTGCTTAAACCGTCCACTTTGGACATCTTGTTGGCAAATTCCTTGGCGAGTTTTTCAAGTTCATCGCCGTCCTGCCCGTAGATATTCACGACAAGTTTTTTCTGCTCGGAAGAACCGGCGCCCTCGTCGACGATCAGACTATAGTCGCTATGGATCTCTTTGATGGCCGCGTTCCCCTGCTCGTCGATAATCTTCATGATCTCGTCCTTGGAATACTGCCGCTGGCGGGACGGTTTCAGGCGCACAAAAAGCCGGAGGTCATCCTTGGAGACCGTCGTCGAAAAAAGCGTGATGTCGGGGATCTTGGAGAGGATCTCCTCGATCTTAGCCATGGCTTCATCGTTGGACTCCAAGCGCGCGCCGGCCAAGGGGAAGGTCACGACCGCGAATTCGTTCTCCTCAAACGATGACGGCCAGTCGATCGGCGTGCGGCTGAGCATCCAGATCGAAAAGCAGCAAAGAACTGTCGTTATCAAAAGAACGCGCCACCGGCGGCGGAGCGTCCACAGGATCGCGCGGGCATAGCGGTTTTTGATCCGTTCGATGAATTTTCCCGAGGAATGCTCGCGTTTATCATTAAGCTCGGAACGGGCGAATTGCCGGATCAGCATGGGGATCAGCATAAGGGCGGAGAAAAAGGAGCAGATCAGGGACACGGCGATCGTGAAAGCGAACCCGCCGTACGTCAACTGGATCGTTTTATCCGAGAGCACGATCGGCAGGAATACCACGAGCGTGGTGACCATGGAAGCCAAAAGCGGGAGCCACACCTCCTCGCTTCCCTCGCGGATGGCAAGCGTGTCCCCGAGGCCGTGTTCTTTTTTGGAGGAAATATTCTCCATGATCACGACGGCCGTATCGACCAGAATGCCGGTCGCCAGGGAAAGCCCGCTTAAGGTCATGACATTGATGCTGATATTGCAGGCCGCCATAAAGATGAACGTGGCGACCAGGGAGCACGGAATGACCACGAGAATGATCGCCGAAAGGATTCTTTTCCGGATAAACGCATAGATCACGCCCATTGTCAGGATCAACCCGACAAAAAGCGCGCCTTTGACGTCCCCGATCGCCCGGCTGATCGTATCCGCCCGGTCGTTGACGATCACGATCTTCAGCTCGCCCTTGTGATCGACTTCGAAGGCATCAAGCACTTTGTTAAGATCATCGGCGACCTCAAGCGTGTTGGCCATGCTCGCTTTTTTCACATAGACCGTCACGTTCTGCTCCAGATTCAGCCGCGCCTGGTCGGTCGCCTCGAGATAGGAATCTTTCACAGTCCCGATCTCTTTAAGTGCGATGATGGAACCCTGCCGGGTGGCTTTCATGCCGATATCCCCTACCTCGTCGACCGTGAGGAAGGAACCCATGCTGCGGACCGCGAACGCGAATTTCCCGGTCTCCACGTTCCCGGCCAGAAGGTTCACGTTGCTTTGGCCCAGCACGTCCATCACGCGTTCGATCGCGATGTTGTAAGACACCATCTTGTCCCGGTCGAGCTCCACAAGGATCTTCCGCTCGCGGCCGCCATAAACCTCGACGCTCGCGACGCCGTCCACGCGGCTTAAGACCGGTTTCAGTTTGATATCCACGAGCTCGCGGATATCCTCCGGGGACATGCTCTCCGAGGTCACCGCAAACACCATGATGGCGGCCTGCGCGTCGTCATAATTGGCGATCACGGGTTTTTCGATCTCTTTGGGAAGAAGCGGTTTGACGCGCGCGAACTTCTCGCGGACCTCCAGCGCGGCAAATTTCATGTTCGTCCCCGGCTCGAATTCCATCGTCACGCGGGACTCGGCTTCGCGGGAGCTCGAGTAGAGGTTCTTCATGCGGCTCACGGTCCCGATCGCTTCTTCGATGGGTTTGGTGATCATCTTTTCGACATCCTGGGAAGGAAGGCCGCCGCGGGCGCGCACCACGATGGAAATAATGCCCTGGCTCTGGCCCTGGTAAAGTTCGACCTTCAGGCGCATAAGAGAGATAATGCCGATCACGATGACCGCGGCGAAAAGAATGGCGGTCATGACCGGACGTTTGAGTGCGAAACTAGGGAGTCCCATGATCAGGCCGGAGGCGTTTCGGTGTCTTCTTGCTCTTCTTCTTGTTCCTGGGTCTCTTCTTCATAACCGAGATATTTCTCCAAGAACCGGTTGACGACGATATAAAAACACGGAAGCACGATCAAGGTAAGTACCGTGGAGGAAAAAAGGCCGCCCATCGCCGTCACGGCCAGAGGCGACAGAAGCCCGGCGCCTTCCCCGAGGCCGAGGGCGATCGGGAACATACCCATGATGGTGGTGGTCGATGACATCAATACGGGGCGCGTTCGGGTGCGCACCGCTTCCCAGACCGCGGCGACCATTTCCTTCCCCTCCGAACGGAGCTGGTTGATATATTCCATCAGCACGATCCCGTTGCCGACGACCACGCCACCCAGAAGCACAAGGCCGAGAAGCGAGATCACGTTGAAGGTCGTGCCGGTGATCTTAAGCGCGATCAACGCGCCGCCGAAAGAAAGCGGCACGGTCACCATGATGATCAAGGGCTGGAGGAAAGATTCGAATTGCGCGGCCATGATCATATAAACAAGCATGATGGCGAGCACGAATGCGAAGATGACACCGCCAAAATTCTCGCGGATCTCTTTCGCCTTGCCGGAAAGACGGACCTGGAAATCCTGCGGGATATCGTCGGGGATCCGGAGCCCCGAGAGGAATTTCTGAACATCTTTTAGCACATCCTTATCTTGCCGGGTCTTGTCGATCTCGGCGGAAATGGTCACGGTGCGCTCCTGGTCCATGCGCTTGATCTCGCTGGGGCCCCGGCCGCGCTCCACGCCCGCAAGCTCTTTTAAAGGCACATGCACATCCAGGACTTTGGAGTAAAGCAAAAGCGTCCCGAGGTTCGAAATATTCTCCTTGTCTTTTTCGCTCAACCGGACCCGCACGTCGATCTCGCGGCCGCCCTCCCTGTATTGGGTCGCGACCACGCCTTCAATGGCCGCCTTGGCCGTCAGCGAAATATCCAAAGCGGAAATTCCGTAAAGCGCCGCCCGTTTTTTATTGATCTCGAGCTTGGTCTCGGGTGTTTTTTCGCCGATATCATCCTGGACATTGATGATGCCGGGGATCAGCGCCAAGCGTTCTCTCAAACGCTTCACAAGGTCCTCCATGATCGTAAAATCGTACCCTTTGACTTCGATCAGGACCGGCTTGAGGCCTCCCGCTCCGACCGAAAATTCGCTTTCCTGGAGGACGAACTCGACTTTGGCTTCGTCCCTTTCAAGGTTCAGCGCTTCAAGTTTTTTCGTTAAGCCCGCCACGATCTTCGAAGAGGGCTGTTTTCTCTTCTTATCCAGTGTGACAAGGATCAGCGCCTGGGAGGGGCGCAGAGTTTCGATCTTGATCTCGCCGCGGCTTGTCTTTTCACTTCCGATCGCAACGGAAATATCCTGGACGGCTTTTTCGGAACGCAGCATCTCTTCGAGCCGTTTACAAATATCGTCCGTCACGCCCAAGCGGGTCCCGAGCGGCATATCAACTTTAACGTAGAACTGCCCTTGATCGACCTTAGGGAGAACTTCACGGTCGATCGTTGGAATGAGCAAGAAAGTGGATGCAAGCGCCAAAAACGCGGTGAATAGGATCCCCAGCATAAAGCTGTTCTGCGCCTCTTTGGTCGGCATCTCCATGATCTTTTTATCAAGATCCCCGGTAAGACTCAGAGGTTTATACTCTTGCTGCTTGATGCCCACATAGGTAGAAAGCATGGCCACGAGCGTCAGCGGGATGAAGGTTGAAATGATCTGCGAAAAGATGATCGCCCAAGCGAGGTCCTTGAAGATCTGGCCGGCGACGCCCGGGACAAAAACGATCAAGGGAAAGAACACGGCGATCGTGGTCAGGTTTGAGGAAATGACCGGCCAAACGACTTCCGTGGCGCCGTCGATGGCGCCTTGTTCCGGGTCCGCGCCTTCCTGGCGTTTGCGGAAAATATTCTCCAACACCACGATGCTGGTATCGGTGATCATGCCGATCGCGATCGCAAGGCCGCCCAGGGACATGATGTTGACGGTCACATGCGCCAGACCCATCAGGAAAAAAACGCCCAGGATCGTCAGCGGCAGCGAAACGATCACGAGGACTGACATCGCGAAAGCGCGCAAGTAGATATAAAGCGTGATGAGGGCCAGAACACCGCCCTGCATGGCCTCATGCGCCAGGTTCTGGATCGTGTTGCGGATAAAGACTGAATGGTCGTAGATGATCTTGACCTGAAGGCCGCGCGACAGGAGATCTTCTTCCAGGAACTTTAATTCCTTCCGCAGCAGGTCCACCACCTGGATGGTATTGGCATTCGATTGTTTTTGAATGGCCACCGAGATGTTGGAGGCGCCGTTATAGCGCGAAATGCTGGTCGTCTCCGCGAGGCCGTCGACGACTTTGCCGATGTCCCGGACAGTCACCAGGCGTTTTTCAAGCATCTGTTTTTCGACCTCGCCGCGGAGTTTCTCGATCGTCTCACGCGGGCCTTCGCTCGTATCGCGTTCGACAAAACTCGTTTCTTCACGCCGGAGTTTTTCGACCGTATCGACCCCTACCACCGCATAACCAATTTCGGCCGGCGAGCGGAAATCGCCCACCGTGCGGATCAGATACTCGTAAAGGCCTTTTTTGATGCTGCCCGCGGGATAAGAAATGTTGGCTTCATCGAGCGAATCCACGACCTCGAGAAGCGAAAGATGGTTGGCCTGAAGACGCGGCTGGTCGATCTCAACTAAAATCTCGCGGTTGACGCCGCCCGAGAGAGTAACGGAGGCGACCCCTTCCACTTTTTCAAGGCGGTCTTTGATCATTTTTTCGGTGAGGAGCTTCATGCGGACCGGCGGAAGTTCCGGCGCGGTCACGGAAAGCAAGAGGATCGGACGGGAAAGCGGGTCGAATTTCAATACGACCGGGTCATCGGCTTCTTTAGGAAGCCTTTCTTTGATGAGGTCCACTTTTTCGCGGATGGCGAGAGCGGCGAAATCGATATCCTGGCCCCAGTTAAAGGACGCCATGATGGTGCTGCGGCCCTCGCGGGAAACCGATTCGATGCGTTTTAAGCCCGCCACGGAACCGATCGCCTCTTCGATCACGCGCGTAATGAGCGTTTCGATCTCTTCGGGGGCGGCATTGGAGTAGTCGGTCACGATCGTGACCTGCGGGAATGTGATCGGCGGAAAAAGGTCCTGCGGGAGGCGCTTAAAAGAAAGAACGCCCAGGAGGACCAGCCCGAGCGTGAACATGTAGATCGTGACTTTTTTCTTGATCGAAAATTCGGGAAGACTCATAGTCTAGAGCTCGGCTTCTTGGGTTTCGATCAAACGGATCTTCTTTCCATCCTCCAATCTCTCGAACCCCGTCATGACCACAATCTCTCCTTCGGTGAGGCCCGCGTCGATCTGGGAATAATCGGTGCGCGTATAGCCCACGGTCACGGGACGTTTTTCGACTGTGCCTTCTTCGATCTTTTTGGTGTCGATCTCATCGGCGAGTTTGCCGGATTTCTTATCGCCCTTGCCTTGGTCCTTTTTCAAAGCCGCGGCCATCGCTCCCAGCCCCCCGCCCATGGCGCCTTCCATGCGGGGCTCGACCTTGGGTGTCTCGCTTTCCGGCAACTTGACCACATAAACGAATTTTTCGCCTTCACCGCCCTGGACCGCGTCCGTCGGCACCACGATCGCGTCTTTTTTACTATAAAGCATGACCCTGACGCGGGCGAACATGCCGGGCATGAGCAGTCCTTCGGGATTTTCGATACGAACCTTGGCGGTCGAAGTACGGCTTGTGCCTGTGATCTGCGGCGCGATATTCTCGATCACGCCCTCAAAGGTCTTGTCCGGATAGGCGTCCACGAAAACCTTGGCCTTCTGCCCCAGCGTGATCTTCTGGACGTCGCGTTCCACGATCCCGAATTCCGCGTAGACGTACTCGGTGTTGATGTGGGTCCCGATCAGCGTGCTCTGGCTGATATTCTCCCCTTCTTCAACGTTGACATCGCCCAGCATACCTAAAGACGGCGCGTAAAGATTGGACTTTTCAAGCATGGATTCGTTCGCCTTCATTTCAAGGCGTTGCGCCTCGGCCTCGTATTTGGCGGCATCCATTTCCAGCTTTTTCTTTTCAAGCGTCGAAGGCGGGATCGCTCCCATTTTGAGCAGCTTTTCGTTCTCCGCGACCTCGGCTTCCGTCACTTTTGCCTGGGACTCCGCTTTATTAAAAGCCGCCTGGGCGCGTTTCAGGCGCAAGAGAATATCGTCCTGCTTCAAGGAAACAAGGAGGGCGCCCTCTTCGTAGCGTTCCCCTTCCTTGTAGTTGATGGAACTGATCACGCCCGGGATCTCAAAGCTTAGTTTGAGTTCGACCGACCCTTTGATCGTCCCGAGAACGTTCATGGAATCTTCATAATTGAAACGGCCGACCTTGAAGCCCTTCACGGCCACCGGCGCGTCCTTGGCGGCTTCCTGCTGTTGCTTGATCGTCTCGCTTAAAGAGGGTTTGGACCCTTTAAAAAGATTGAGAATGTATTTTCCGCCAAAAAGAAGGCCGATCAAAACAACGGCGATAATGATGAATTTCATTTTCCCGTGGAAAAAGGAAGGCCCGGGGCCGCCATCCTGGATGGGGGACGGCATCTTGACCCGCGAGTCATGCGGCGCTCTGATCCTGAACGGAGTTTTCCCGCTTTCCCGGTCTTCTTCGTCTCGCATATTCATCTTGAGTCAAACTCCCTTATGGTCTTCCGAATGATATTATTTCAAAAAGGACTACGCCTGACTTTGAGGTTCTTTCGGGGTCCCCAAATTCAAAAAATCCTGGATGCCCACGGCGTGGTTGAGCGACGCTTTGGCTGAAAAATAATCTTTAAGCGCTTTATGGAGCTCCGCTTTCTCGCGCGTCAGATCGGATTCG
>ERZ795054.3005-NODE-3005-length-13661-cov-5.198883_pt1 | contig 13661 bp, 14 predicted proteins | sample MGYA00375138_ERZ795054 | MGnify/ENA primary metagenome ERZ795054 (study PRJEB30183, sample SAMN05720215) | anaerobic digester metagenome | isolation source: active sludge of municipal wastewater-treating anaerobic digesters | place: USA | collected 2014-12-23 ...
GGCGCCGGAGCGTCGCCTCGTTCACGAGAAGGGACATCACTGGGTCGTAGAGACCGGTCAGAGCGCGAGACCTCAGCGCCGGGACGAACGGCTCGGCCGCGCTCACTGCCGGGCTCCCAGCACCGTGGCTGACTCCGCTGGGTGTTTCGGTTTCCCGCAATCGCTGCGTCCTTCCGCGGCGGGTCGGTCCCGCATCCGGTCCTCGCCATCAACCGCCCCGGTCGGCTGCCGTTTCGCAAGCTGACGAGCGAGCTCCGCCTCGAGCTCCCACAGGCTCCCCTTCTCCAGCACGGCGTCCGCACCGAGCCGGAGCGCCTCGCGCCGGAGGCCCTCGCTCACACACCCGCTCCAGACGACGATGGCCGGACGCCGCCGCAGTGCCGCCGCAGCGGACACGACCTCCAGGCCCTCGGTGCCACTCGGGCCCGAGAGGTCGACGTCGGTGACGACGGCCGGCCAGGCCCGCCGGGCGAGGGCGCACGACGCGGAGACGAGATCGAAAGCCAGCTCCACGCCATGCCCGCGTCTCGACAGGAACTCGGCGGTACAGGTGGCGAAGGGGACGTCGTCTTCGACCAGGAGCAGGGCATTCGAATCGAGGTCGGCGCGCATGTCCTCATGGTGTGGGCCGAACCTTGGAATCCGATGAGAGCTGAGGCGTCTCGCCGCTCTAATGCTCTTCTAAGGTCGGCTCCATATCTTCCTCGTCCACGAGGCGGCGGGCGTGGGCGGCTCGCCCCACCGCCGTGCGACAGGAGGAATCGACATGCGCAGGAAGCTCTCCGTTCTCCCGGCTCTCTTCTTCGTCCTGAGCCTGACGCCGGGCCTCGCGGCAGCCCACGACGGCCACGCTCACGGGATGGAGCCGATCCTCGGCACGGTGGCGCACATCGAGGGAGATCGCCTCGACGTTGCCGACCCCGACGGGAAGACGGTGTCGGTCACGCTCACCTCCGCGACCACCTACTTCCGTGGGACGACGGAGGCGAAGAAGGCCGACCTGAAGGCCGGGCTGCGCGTCGCCGTCGAGACGGCCCACGGGAAGTCTGGTCTCGAGGCGAAAGTGGTCCGCATCGGGGCGTCGGAGGAGGTCGTCTGGACCTGCCCGATGCATCCGGAGGTGAAGAGCGCGGGTCCGGGCAAGTGTCCGAAGTGCGGCATGTTCCTCGAGAAGAAGAAGGCGTGACGACGGGGCGGACGGCGGGAGCCGGTCGGTGAAGCGGTCGGCTCGAGTCCTCCTCGTGGCCGCGGCCGTCGCCGTCGTCTGGGGCGGATACGCGCTGGCGACGGCGGTCCGTCGCGGCTTCAGCGCGCGAGACGAGCCGTCCAGAGCCGAGGAGGTCGTGGCTCGGGCTTTCCGGCGGTGGGCGACTCCGGAGGCGATGCGCCGTGTTCCGAACCCCGTCGCCGCGAGCCCCGAGGTATTGACTCGGGCGCGCCGCCACTTCGCCGACCACTGCGCCGGTTGCCACGGAAACGACGGGAGCGGACGGACGCCGATCGGACGGCGCCTCTATCCGCGCGCGCCCGACATGCGCGGCGCCGAGACCCAGCGCCTCACCGACGGAGAGCTCTTCTCGATCATCCGGAACGGAATCCGCCTCACCGGCATGCCTGCCTGGGGCGACGGGACGCCGAAGGAAGACGTCGGCACGTGGGAGCTCGTTCGGTTCATCCGCCACCTTCCGAGGCTCACGCCGACGGAGGTCGCGGAGATGGAAGCCCTCAACCCGAAAGGCCCGGCCGAGTACGAAAGGGCCCGCCAGATCGAGGCGTTCCTCGCCGGCTCCGGCCCGACGGCTCCGTCCTCGCCTGAAAGGAGAATGAAATGAAGAAGGCGCTCGGCCCGGCCAGCCTCCTCGTCCTGACGTTGCTCGCGTCCCCCGCCCTCGCCCAGATGGGCGGGGGAGGGATGTGGAACGGCCCCGGCGACATGATGTCGAATGGCTCCGAATCCCTCATCGTCCCCGCGGGAGTCCGCGGCGACGGAAAGAACGGGACGTTCTTCGTCACGGACCTCTGGATTCGCTCCCAGGGGAACGGGACCGCGACCCTGGCGTTCCACCCGGCGGACGCCGCCACCGCCGACCCGGCCGTGACGGCCACTGTGGCGCTCTCGCAGCCCGTGACCTTCCTCCCGGACCTCCTCTCCGCGCAGCTCGGCCTGACGAAAGCGTTCGGGAACGTCCGGATCAGCGCCACGGTCCCGATCGCCGCGGTGGCCCGCGTCTACAACCAGTCGGGGGCCGGAGCGTACGGTCTCGCGTTCATGGGGATGCCCCAGCGCATGTCGCTCACGGCGATGCCGATGACGGGCACCTGGCCCGACCGCCAGTTCGAGATGTCGATGCTCGGTCTCCTGCCGCAGCCCGGGGCCCGCGTGAACGCCACCGTCGTGAACACGACCGCGACGACCGTGACCGGGACGCTGGACGTCCTCGACGCCGACGGGAGCGCTCCCGCCGGCACGGGACCGAAGAGCTGGCCCTTCCGGATCGCGGGCTACTCCTCGACGCAGGTCGACGACGTCCTCGCGGACGTCGCCTCGCGCTTCCCGTCGGGCGGAGCCGGCCTCCAGCTCCGGGTCCGCCTCGACCGCGGCGCGGGCGGAATGGTCATGGCCTACGCCGTCGTGAACGACAACCTGACGAACGACGGCTACGTCGTGATGGGAAGCATGATGAACTCGGGCCTGGGGATGGGATCGGGCTCCGGCATGGGGATGTAGGCGTCGAAACCGTTCCCCGGGACGCGGCTTCGCGGGGCGCCGGCCGGCGCCCCTCTGCTAACCTCCCCCCGCGCCTCCGCGCCTCACATGGACATCGCCGCCTTCCACGCCCGCTGGCTCGGGAACGAGGGGGGAGAACGGGCCAACAAGGACCCGTTCCTGAACGACCTCTGCGACCTCCTCGGCGTGCCGCGCCCCGATCCGGCGACGGGCGACGCGGAGAGGGACCTCTACGTCTACGAGAAGCCGGCCGTCCTCCTCCACGCGGCCGGAAAGCCGACGATCGGGAAGATCGACCTCTACCGTCACGGCCGCTTCCTCCTCGAGGCCAAGCAGGGCTCGAACGTCACCCGCACGGGCCGGACGCGCCGCGGGACGAACGCCTGGCACGGCATGATGTCCGATGCCCTCGGGCAGGCGAAGCGCTACGTCGAGACGCTCGACGCCCCGCCCCCGTTCCTCCTCGTCGTCGACATCGGGCACTGCGTCGACCTCTACGCGTCGTTCGACGGCTCGCGCGTCTACCACCCGTTCCCGAACGCCCTCGCGAACCGCACCTACTTCGCCGACCTCGAAGCGCTCCTCCCGACGCTCCACGCCGTCTGGGAGGAGCCGCTCTCCCTCGACCCGCTCCGGCGGACGACCGCCGTCACTCGCGAGGTCGCCGCGCACCTCGCCGGCCTCTCGAAGGAGCTGGCCGAGGCGGGGCATTCCCCCGAGGCGGTCGCGACGTTCCTGATGCGGGCCATCTTCACGATGTTCGCGGAGGACGTCGGCCTCCTTCCGAACCGCCTCTTCACGCGGACGCTCTACGAGCGCTGGATCCCGCACCCCGAGACGTTCGCGCCCGACGTCCAGGCGCTCTGGACGACGATGAACCGGGGCGGGTCGTTCGGCTTCGAGGGGGAGATCCTCCGATTCAACGGAGGCCTCTTCGCCGCGCCGCAGGCCCTCGCCCTCACGCGCCGCCAGCTCGAGATGCTCCACGAGGCGGCCCGCTGCGACTGGAAGAACGTCGAGCCCTCCATCTTCGGGACGCTCCTCGAAAGGGCCCTCGACCCGAAGGAGCGCCACGCCCTCGGCGCCCACTTCACGCCGCGCGCCTACGTCGAACGGCTCGTCCGCGCGACCGTCGAGGAGCCGCTCCGCGCCGAGTGGGACGTCGTGAGGACGCTCGTGAGGACCCTCGTCGAGGACGGGACCGAGGCGAAGATCGCCGAGGCCGAGAAGGCCGTCCGCGCCTTCCACGAGAAGCTCTGCGCCACGCGCGTCCTCGACCCGGCCTGCGGCACCGGCAACTTCCTCTACGTCACCCTCGACCTCTTCAAGCGGCTCGAGGCCGAGGTCGTGAGGCTCCTCCGCGACCTGCGCCCCGAGACGGGGGCGACCGGCTTCCTCGACCTCCACGGCGTCAGCGTCACCCCCCGCCAGCTCCTCGGCATCGAGGTGAAGAGGTGGGCGAAGGAGATCGCCGAGCTCGTCCTCTGGATCGGCTGGCTCCAGTGGCACTTCCGGACCCACGGCGACACCGCCCCCGACGAGCCCGTCCTCCGCGACTACGGGAACATCGAGTGCCGCGACGCCGTCCTCGCCTGGGACCGCGTCCAGCCCGAGACCGACCCCGTCACCGGTAAGCCGGTCACCCGCTGGGACGGCGAGACGACGAAGCCGAGCCCGGTGACCGGCGAGCCGATCCCCGACGAGACGGCGCGTGTGGTTGTGGAGAGGTACGTGAACCCGCGGAAGGCGACGTGGCCGGAGGCGGAGTACGTGGTGGGGAACCCGCCATTCGTGGGCGGCTGGCGGATGCGCTCCGCCCTCGGTGACGGGTACGTCGAGGCGCTCTGGTCGACTCGGGCGAACGTATCTGAGAAGGCCGACCTCGTCATGTACTGGTGGGATACCGCTGCGACGCTCGTTCGAGAGGGCCGGCTTCGTCGCTTCGGCCTGATCACGACGAACAGCGTGACGCAGGTCTTTCAGCGCAGGGTGCTTCAGGAGCACCTCGACGGAGGTGTCAAGCTCGCGTTCGCGATTCCCGATCACCCCTGGGTCGATTCGACCGACGGCGCGGCGGTCCGAATCGCGATGACGGTCGGGACGGCTGACGTAACGGAGGGAAGGTTGCTCACGGTCGTCCGGGAGGACGCTGACGTCGAGGGAGTTGCCGTGCCTTTGTTCCGCGAGACGCGGGGCCGGATTCACGCGGACCTCTCCATCGGCGCCGCGCTCCTTTCGTCGACGGCACTTCGGGCAAACGATGGCGTGACGAGCCCCGGTGTTCAGCTCTACGGCGATGGTTTCATCGTCTCGCGAGAGCTCGCGGAAAGCTGGGGGCCTGGGGCAATGTCAGCACGTGAGGCAGGCGTCCTGCGGCGCTACATGAACGCTCGGGACCTGATGCAGACCTCACGCGACGTCGAGGTCATCGACTTCTTTGGCTTCGAAGAGGCCGGAGCGCGTAGAGCGCACCCGGCTCTCTATCAGCACGTCTTGCTTCGAGTGAAGCCGGAACGCGAACAGAACCGACGCGAGTCGATCCGTCGCATGTGGTGGCGGTTCGGGTGGGAGCGGCCGGTCCTACGGAAGCAGCTTCAGGGGCTTCGCCGCTTCGTCGTGACCGCGGAGACGGCGAAACACAGGGTCTTCGTCTTCGCCGATGCGGCCCTGTTGCCCGACAACATGTTGACCGCGATCGCCCTCGAAGACGCATGCCACCTCGGTGTCCTTTCGAGCCGCGTACACACGCGGTGGGCGCTTTCGGCTGGCGGGAGGCTCGGCTATGGCAACGATCCGCGCTACACGAAGGCGCGTTGCTTCGACCCCTTCCCCTTCCCCGCGGCGAGCGGAGCCCAGACCGCTCGCATCCGCTCCCTCGGCGAGTCCCTCGACGCCCACCGCAAGCGCCAGCAGGCGATCCATTCGGGCCTCACGATCACCGGGATGTACAACGTCCTCGAGAAGCTCCGGTCGGGCGAGGCGCTGACGGCGAAGGAGAAGGTGATTCACGAGCAGGGGCTCGTCTCGGTCCTGAAGCAGATCCACGACGACCTCGACGCGGCGGTCTTCGAGGCCTACGGCTGGCCGCCGACGCTGACCGACGAGGAGATCCTCGAGCGGCTCGTCGCGCTGAACGCCGAGCGGGCCGAGGAGGAGAGGCGCGGGCTCGTCCGCTGGCTGCGCCCGGAGTTCCAGAACCCGGGCGGCGCGAAGGCGGCGACGCAGGAGGCGCTCCCGGCCACCGAAGACGAAGAGGAGGAGCCGGCCACGAAGGCCGCGGCGCCGCTCGCATGGCCGAAGGCGCTCCCCGAGCGGATCGCCGCCGTCCGCGACCTGATGGCCCGCGCGCCGTCCCCCCGCTCGCTCGCCGCCGTCGCGTCGGCCTTCGCGAAGGCGAAGCCGAAAGACGTGGAGACCGTCCTCGAGAGCCTCGCCTCCCTCGGCCTCCTCGTCTCCTTCGACGCCCCCGACGGCCGCCACTGGCAGGCCGCCGCCGCGCCCCGCGCGTAGCGGCGGCCTTTCGGTGGTAGCGTATGAGACGTGTTCGCAGGTGAGTAGCCTGCGACAGGAGAGTCGACATGAGCACGTACAAGATCGCCGTCCTCGTCGGGAGCCTTCGCCGCGACTCCTTCAACCGCAAGCTGGCCCGCGCCGTGGCGAAGCTGGCGCCGCCGGAGTTCGCATTCGGCGAAGTCCGGATCGACGACCTGCCCCTGTACGACCAGGATGACGACGGGAGCCCCGCCGCGTCCGTCAGGCGGCTGAAGGACGAGCTCGCGGCCGCCCAGGGGTTCCTCTTCGTCACGCCCGAGTACAACAGGTCCATTCCGGGCGTCCTCAAGAACGCGATCGACCACGCCTCGCGGCCCTATGGCCAGAGCTCCTGGGCGGGGAAGCCGGCCGGCGTCATGGGCGCCTCGATCGGCGCCATCGGCACGGCGATGGCGCAGCAGCACCTTCGCAACGTCCTCGCCTACCTGGACGTGCCGACGCTCGGCCAGCCCGAGGTCTTCATCCACGCGAAGGACGGGCTGTTCGACGAGGCGGGCGACCTGGCCGCGGGGAGCAAGGCGTTCCTCCAGGGATGGATGGACCGCTACGTCGCCTGGGTGAAGGCGCACGCCGCCTGACCGGTTTTCGGGAGGTCGACGGATGAAGAGATTGCAGACCTACGACGCGCCGGGGATCACGGTGACGTTCGACCCGAACGTCTGCCGCCACTCCGCGGTCTGCCTGCGGACCCTGCCGGCCGTCTTCGACGTCGGCCGCCGCCGGTGGGTGGCGCCGGAAGCCGCGGCGGTGTCGGAAGTGGCCGCGGCGATCGACGCCTGTCCGTCGGGGGCTCTCCGGTACGTCCTGAAGGATTAGGGGGCGCCGGAGGCGTAGGAGTAGGGTGACGGCCCGCGCCGCTCGACAGGCCCTCGTGCGAGCCGGACTTCGCATTCTGCCGATGGCCACGATCGCCCGGTGGCAAAACGGTGCCTCGCCGAGGAGCATCTCTTCCACGACATCGCCGAGAACGTGAAGCAGCTCGGGCTCGGGAAGTAGCCGGCCTCACGAACCGTTCCCGCCGGCGGGCCTGCCGCCGCCGCGCTCGGCGCATGGCGGCGCCGGCTGGCGCCGGCGCGTAGAATCGCGTCATGAGGTCGTTCCCTGCCGTCGTCGAAAAGTGCCCCGAGACGGGGCTCTTCGTGGGCTGGGTCCCGGGATTCCCCGGCGCTCACTCGCAGGGCGAGACGCTCGACGAGCTGCATCGGAACCTCCGGGAGGTCCTGGAGCTCCTGCTCGAGGACGGCGACCCGAAGCTCACCACCGAGCTCGTCGGCGTCTACACGGTCCAGGTCGCCTGACCGTGACGCCCCTTCCCGTGCTGAAGCCGCGGGAGGTCGAACGGCTCCTCGAGCGCCTCGGTTTCGTCGTCGTCCGGCAGCGCGGCTCTCATCGTCAGTTTCGGCACGCCGACGGCCGATAGACAACGGTCCCGTTTCACGGCGGGCGGGACGTCTCTCCGCTCCTTCTTCGGCAGATCGCGCGCGACGTCGGCTTGACGCCCGAGGAGCTTCTCGCAGCGGATCGTCGAGAGACGGGCGCCGGTCAGGAAGCGGTTCACCGACCGGGACGAGGAGGGGCGCGAGATCGCGCGCGTCCCGCGGAGCGTCCTCCGCGGGATCGACCTGCCGACGGGCTGACCGGTCCTTACGGACCGAAGTCGGCGACGGCGCGGTCCAGCTCCGTGGCGATCGCGCGGAGGGCCGCCTCGATCGGGCTCATCGGCGGCGGGGCCATTGCACGGACCGGCCCGCGGAGTCTCCGGCCTCTGCGCCGGGCCGCTCGCCCCTCCACGCCTCCATGAGCGCCTCGATCTCGTCCTCGCTCGCGTTCGGGCGCTCCCGGCGGAAGCGCTGCGCGCGCATGGCGTCGGCGACGGCCGAAAGCTCGAGCGCGAGGCGCATTCGCGCGGCGGGGGAGTCGGGCTCGAGAGGCCGGTCTGCCACGAGGCGATGCTACGAGCCCGAAAACGGACCCGCCCGCCGTTGCGGGAGGGAACCGGGAGGACCCGGCCCCTCGCCGCCCCGGCGGGCGGGAGAATCGGTTTCCGGGGGCGCCGTTCGCCGCCCCCCGGACCCGGGAGACGACGAGCGCCTTCGCCTAGCCGGCGGAGACGCGGCGCCGGAGGGTGTCGATCAGGTCGGTCACCTTGCGACAGGAGTCGCAGTCCATGTTCGTGTTCGTGCAGGGGACGCCGTCCGCCTGCGACTCGGAGCACTTCGGGTCGACGGCGAACTTCAGGACCTCTCCGAAGAGGGTGTCGAGACGCTCCTTCAGGGGGCTCTCGGGAATGGCGCGGAGGGCGGAGACGAGCTTCCACTCCTCCGGGGAGAGCGTCACCTGCACGGGCGCGCTCACGGGACGGTGACCTCGGAAGCCGCCTTGACGCCCCACTCGAACGCCTGCTCGTTGAGCGGGATCATGGCGCACTTGTCCTTGAGGGCGCGGCGGACGGCGGTGAGGAACGTCTCCTTCGGGAAGATCCCCGTGGCCGCCTGGAGCGCGCCGAGGGCGACGATGTTCTTGACCATGAGCTTGCCGAGGTCCTTGGCGATCTCCGACATCGGGACGCCGACGACCTTCACGCCCGACATCACCGGCGTGTAGTCGGTGATGACGGAGCTGTCGTAGATGATCGTCCCGCCCGGGCGCACGTCCGGCCCGAACTTGACGAGGCTCGGCATGTTGAACGCGATGAGGACGTCCGGGTTCGGGGAGGCGGGGGAGAGGACCTCGTCGGCGGCGACGTGGACGTCGGCGTAGGAGGTGCCGCCGCGCGACTCGGGGCCGTAGGCCGGGATGTGCGTCGCGTCGAAGCCCTCGTTGATGCCGGCGTGGACGATGAGCATCGCCGCCGTCTGGGCGCCGTCGCCGCCGGAGCCGGCGAGCTTCAGCGAGATGTCGCTCTTCGCGACGTGAGACGGGAACGACGTGCAGAAGCGGGGAGCCTTCTCCTCGCCCGCGCCGATCTCGGCGAGGACGCGGTCGGTCTCGAAGGTCGGCCTCTTCGTCTCCCACCAGGGCTCGCGCGTCTCGTCCTTCTTCACGCCGAGCGGGAACATCGGGAGCATCTTCTCCTCGACCCACTTCTCGGCCTGCTCGGGCGTCGCCTTCAGGTGCGTCGGGCACTCGGCGAGGACCTCGACGAACGAGAAGCCGCGCTTCTCGACCTGGTTCTGGAGCGCCTTGTGGATCGCCTTCTTGGCGCGGTTCCTCTGCTTGGGGTTGAAGAGGGCGACCCGCTCGACGTAGACGGGGCCGTCGAGGCCGGCGATCAGCTCGGCCATCTTCATCGGCTGGCCCATGAACTCGACCCGGCCGTCGGGGCTCGTGGCCGTCCGCTGGCCCATGAGGGTCGTCGGGGCCATCTGGCCGCCCGTCATGCCGTAGATCGCGTTGTTGACGAAGATGACGGTGATCGGGATGCCCATCTGGGCCGTGGAGACGATCTCGGCGAGGCCGATCGAGGCGAGGTCGCCGTCGCCCTGGTAGGAGATGACGATCGACTCGGGGTTCGCGAGCTTGTGCCCGATCGCGACGGCGGGGGCGCGGCCGTGGGCGGCCTGCGTGTTGCCGACGTCGAAGTAGTAGTAGAGGAAGACGGAGCATCCGACCGGGGAGACGGCGACGGTCTTGTCCTGGATGCCGAGCTCGTCGATCGCCTCTCCGAGGTACTTGTGCGCGAGGCCGTGGCCGCAGCCCGGGCAGTAGTGGGTGGAGTGCCCCTTGAGCCCCTCGCCGTGCGAGTGGCGCTCGAACTTGCCGTAGAAGGCGGACGTCGTCATACGGTCACCTCCTGCCCCGCGGCGACTTTCAAGATGACCTCCTCCATCTGCGGCAGCACGCCGCCGTAGTGGCGCACGTGCTCGATCTCGGGGTACTCGCGGATCCGGGCGTTCGCGAGGGCGATCTTGAGCTCGTCCTCGAGCTGGCCGTTCGAGGCCTCGACGACGACGATCCGCTTCGCGTTCGGGAGGACCGTCTTCAGCTTCTCGATCGGGAAGGGCCAGACCGTGATCGGTCGGAAGAGCCCGGCTTTGATGCCGCGCGAGCGGAGGACCTGGACGGCTCCCTTCGCGGTCCGCGCGGGGGTGGTGCAGGCGACGAGGATGACCTCGGCGTCGTCGCACATGTAGAGGTCGGCGCGCTGCTCGACCTGCATCGACGCGTACTTGGCGTTGAGAACCACGTTCCACTTCTCGAGGTCGACCTCGGAGAGGTAGATCGAGGAGATGAGGTTCCGCCGGTGCTCGAGGTCGCCGTAGACGGCCCACTTCGGGATGCCCGGCTTCACCATCGACTCGGGGAGCGAGACCTTGCCGGTCATCTGGCCGAGGTAGCCGTCGGAGGCGATGATCACGGGGTTCCGGTACTTGAACGTCAGCTCGAACGCGAGCATCGTCAGGTCGAGCATCTCCTGGGGCGTCGAGGGGGTCAGGACGATGGCGTGCGTGTTGCCGTGGCCGAGGCCGCGGCAGCAGAGCTTGATGTCGGCCTGCTCGGGGGCGATGTTGCCGAGGCCGGGCCCGCCGCGCATGACGTTGATGAAGACGCCCGGGACCTCGGCGCCGATCATGTAGCTGATCCCCTCGAGCATCAGCGAGAAGCCGGGCGAGGAGGTGAACGTCATGGAGCGCATCCCCGCGCCGCCGCAGCCGTACATCATGTTGACGGTCGCGACCTCGGAGACGGCCTGCAGGAACGTCCCGTCGAGGTGGGGCATGAGCTTCGCCATCAGCTCGGCGCCCTCGGTCGAGGGGGTGATCGGGTAGCCGAAGAAGTGCCGGCATCCGGCGAGGAGCGCGCCGATGGCGGCGGCGTAGTTCCCCTTCAGGACGAGCGGCTCCATCCTCGGGAGCGGGACGACCTGGTCGGGGACGTCGACCGGCTCGGGGGCGTCGGTCATCCGGTCGCCGAAGAGCTTGGCGGGGTCCTGGAGCTCGTAGTCGGCGTCGGCCGGGGTCTGCTGAAGGCCATAGGGCTCGGGGCAGGCGTCGATGCAGAGTCCGCACCCGTTGCAGTTCGTCAGGTCGAGGACGATCGGCGTGAGCCCGGTCTTCGGGTTGATCTCGGTCCCCATCGAGATGCAGTGCTTCGGGCAGGCGCTGATGCAGCGTCCGCACCCCTTGCAAAACTCGGGGAGGACGAACGGTTTCGGTCTTTCCTTCAGGGCGGGCATGAGGCCTCCTCCGACGAGGAGTCTACCGGCCCGGGCCTGATGAAATTTCACCATTTCCCGGGTAATCGTTTCGGATCAGAGCATGGTATCAGCACACGCGCAAACGCGACAGCCCGCGAAGCGCGCGGCCGCGAGATGCCGGACGGCGGGATCTCAGCGGCGCCCGGCCGCGAGCTGGGCGTCGATCGCGCGGATCGCCTCGAGGGCGCCGAGCGGGAGCGAGATCCCCGACGGGCGCGCGGCGTGCCTCGAGGTCGAGAGGAGATGCTCGAGGGAGTCCGAGGCCGGCGACCCGAAGCCGCGGCCGAGCTCCGGCTCTCGAGGGTTGATCCTCACGAGGGTCCGTCGCGTGCCCTGCACCGCCCGCTCGGAGAACGTCCGGACGGAGGGAACGCTCGTCCCCGCGCCGAGCTCGAGGACGACGAGCGGGCCGGAGACGCCGTCGAGCCAGTCGCCGAGCGTCTCCATCTGGGCCGAGGTCCGCGCGTCGTCCCAGCCGAGGTCGCCGAAGAGGAGGATGTTCGGGCGGGCGAGGCCGCGGCAGCCGGGACACGTCGGGAACGGCTCGCGGGCTCTGCAGGTGGCCGGGTCGACGTCGACGACGACTCCCTCGGCCGAACGGATCGGCTCGCCGCAGCCGCGGAGGCACTGGAGATGGTGGATGGAGCCGTGGCACTCCGCGACGCGCCCGTCGGGGAAGCCCGCCTTCTGGAACTGGCCGTCGACGTTCGAGGTGAAGACGAACGCCCCGTGCCTCGTCCCCGAGGCCCAGCGCAGGAGCGTGCCGAAGCCCTCGTGAGGGACCGTCTCCCGGTAGAGGCCGAGGCGGTGGCCGTAGAAGCCCCAGGCGAGCGCGGGGTCCCGGAAGAACCAGTGCGGGCTCGCGAGCTGCTCGAAGCGGAGGCCGAGGTCGCGGAACGCGGGGTAGGCGCGCCAGAAGCCCTCGGGGCCGCGGAAGTCGGGGAGGCCGGAGTCGACGCCGATCCCGGCGCCCGCCGTGACGAGGATCGCCTCGGCCTCCTCGACGGCGCGGGCGGCGAGGTCGAGCGCGGGGTCGAGCGGGGCGTCGACGGGCACGGGGTGATTGTAGGGAAGGGGCCGTCCCGCGGCCGAGGTTCTCCTTGCGGGACGAGAAGCGCCTCCCTATCTTCGTCGTCATGCGCCCCTTCCTTACCCGGGCCCTCCTCCTCTCCGGCCTCCTCGCGTCGACGTCGTGCACGCAGGCTCCCCGCGTCCCCACGGCGTCGCCCGAGGCCGCGCCTTCCGGCATCGACCTCGCCGGGATGGACCGTTCGATCGCGCCCGGAGACGACTTCTTCGCGTGGGCGAACGGCTCCTGGCTGAGGAGCGCGGAGATCCCCGCCGACCGGAGCTCCTGGGGCTCGAGCGGGGAGATGGCCGAGCGGACGGCGAAGCGCGTCGCCGACCTGATCCGGGAGGCCGCCGCCTCGAACGCTCCCGCGGGGTCGGAGGCCCGGAAGGTCGGCGACACGTTCGCGACGTTCCTGGACGAGGCGACGATCGAGGCCCGGGGGCTCGAGCCCCTCCGGCCCGAGCTGGACCGGATCGACGCCGTCGCCGACGCGACGGGGCTGGCGCGCGCCCTCGGCGGGACGCTCCGGGCGGACGTCGACGCGTTCAACGCCACGGACCTCTACACACCGAACGTCCTCGGCCTCTGGGTCGCGCAGGACCTCGACGAGCCGGCCCGCTACGCCCCGTTCCTCCTTCAAGGGGGGCTCGGGATGCCGGACCGCGACTACTACCTCGACCCGTCGCCTCGCATGGCCCGGATCCGGGAGAGCTACCTGCGGCACGCGGCGAAAGTCCTCGACCTCGCCGGCGTCGCGGACGCGGGGGCGGTCGCGGAGAGGGTCGTGGCCCTCGAGACGCGGATCGCCCGGAACCACGCGACGCGAGAGGAGTCGTCGGACGTCGCGAAGGGGAACAACCGCTGGACGCGGGACGATTTCCCGAAGCGCGCGCCCGGCCTCGACTGGTCCGCCTTCTTCGACGCGGCCGGCCTCGGAGGCCAGCAGGCGTTCGTCGTGTGGCAGCCGGAGGCGGTCACGGGGCTCGCGGCGCTCGTCCGCGAGGTCCCGCTGTCGACGTGGAAGGAATACCTCTCCTTCCGTTGCCTCGAGTCCGCCGCGACGTACCTTCCGAAGGCCTTCGCCGACGAGGAGTTCGCCTTCTACGGAAGGG
>ERZ795054.3008-NODE-3008-length-13650-cov-5.381905_pt1 | contig 13650 bp, 11 predicted proteins | sample MGYA00375138_ERZ795054 | MGnify/ENA primary metagenome ERZ795054 (study PRJEB30183, sample SAMN05720215) | anaerobic digester metagenome | isolation source: active sludge of municipal wastewater-treating anaerobic digesters | place: USA | collected 2014-12-23 ...
GATCGCCAGTCGGGCCACGTATAGGACGTTGAATGAAACGGCCGCCGAAAGCATCATGAAATAGGTGATCTCCGTCGGCGTCATCGACCGGGAGGCTTTCCGGGAGAAGATGTTGAAGAAGGCGGCGGTCAACACCGCTCCCATCAAAAGGAGAAAACCCCAAATCGAACCGGTTCCTTCCGCGGGCTTGGCCAGTTGAATCAAGAGGATTCCAACCACGCTCAGAAGGATGAAGAGAACCTGCAAACGGGTCGGTTTTTCCCGCAACAGAAAGGCGCTCAGCACGGTGACGAAGATGGGGATCAAAGCGATCATCATCCCCGCTTCGCCGCTCGTAGTCCACTGCAGCCCATAGGTTTCAAAGAGGAAATAAAGAACAGGTTCGCACAAAGCCACGGGAAGCCAGATTTTCCATTGGCCTTTCCAAAAACGGACCTTGATGACTCCTGCCAACCGCAAAATCTCAAAAACGCCGAATGCGAGCAAAAATCGATAGCTGATCAACCCGATTGGGCTGAGAAAAGCCAATGCCGTTTTGGAAAAGAGAAAGGTGAAGCCGAAGATCAGCGAGAAGGCCACTCCGGCCAAATGGGCGGTTTTGTTCATGATATCCACAGCGTGCCGAGGCACGCGGTCTCCCGGTTTTCGATTGACGATCGTTCGCAATCATTATATCATCCTTCCGGGGTTTCGCGCCACCGCCATGATCATTTTCCCGGGATTGCCGCCATTCCGGAGGGACTCCTCCCCGAAATGGGTTTTCTTTCAAGCAAACTGCTTGGTGAAGTGACAAAAAAATGATATAGTGGAATCGAAGAAACACCCATTCAAAGGAGGATTCCCCATGTTACCCAGCAATGTCTCGAAGCTCTTGAACGAGCAGATTAACAAAGAAATGTTTTCCGCCTACCTGTATTTCGACATGGCCAATTACTACATCTCCAAAGGATACAACGGTTTCGCCAACTGGTTCAACGTCCAAGCCCGCGAAGAAATGGACCACGCCCTCTTGTTCGTGAAATATCTCCAAAACAACAACTTCGACGTTTCTCTCGCCGCCATCGCCAAACCCGAAATCCCGTTCAAAGATCTCCGCGAACCGCTCACGGAAGCCTTGAAGCACGAAGAATTCGTGACCGCTTCCATTCATGCGATCTACGCGGAAGCTCTGAAAACCAACGATTACCGGACGATGGAGTTCCTGCAATGGTTCATCAAGGAACAGGGCGAAGAAGAGAAAAACGCCACCGACTTGATCATTTCATATGATCTTCACGGAAGCCAAGGCCGGTTTGCCCTGGACGGCAAGCTTCATGCCCGCACGTATTCCGCCCCGTCCCTCGAACTCGACTGAAACAAAAAACCACGCCGAAGCGTGGTCGTTTCCTGAGATTGCCCGAAAGCCGGGCAATCTTTTTTTATTCTTTTTTCGCCGATTCCGGGGTTTTTTCCGCGTACATCTTCTGGTCGACCCGAAGATAGAGATCGTCCAATGTCATCGAAGGGTCGAAACGTTGGTATCCCGAAGAGAAGGCCAAGTCCCTGATTTCCGCCAAGTTGCTTTCCCCGCAAAGCCGCCGGACTTCGGCGGTTTGTTTGGATAGATCCGGCCAATCTTCCTCGATGACGATCATGAACTCGTCACCCGCCAGCCGGGCGACGAGCCGGCTCGGGTGAAACGCCCGGGTCAAGATTTTCCCGAATTCCACCAAGATTCGATCGCCGGTCTGATGGCCGAAACGGTCATTGATCGCTTTGAATTTGTCCAAATCGATCAAACAGACCCCGAACGGCTTTTTTCCCTCAACGAGATGGCGGACATAGGCTTCGTAACTGAGACGGGTGTACAGATTGGTCAGATAGTCTCGTTCCCCGGAGGTGGATTCCAAGAAGGCATAAGCGATGAGCACCGTGGCGGAAACCGCCGTCCAGGAAAACAACAGCCTGACTTCCAAAATCTGAACCACCAGGCCGAGGATCGGAAAGATCGACAAGGCCAGGAAGATTTTGCCGAGATGGCGGGGAGCCTCCTGCCGGTGTCTCACCAAGAAAACGATCATATAGAGATAGATGGCCCCGATGATGGCGTAACCGAACCAAAAAATCGGTCCTACTGAATAGGCGTTCGTGACCGGATCGACCCGGAAGTACCATGGAACGAACAGATTGACGATCAAAACCGCCAACATGATCAAGGCTGGACCCATGTGAAACCGGCGGACGACTAGACGTTTTCGACTGAGAAGCAGTTTGTAATCGAGATAGGAGAGCATCAAACCCGCCAATACCGGTCCCATCAGGGACAACAGGAAATTGGTGGAATACTCCAGAAAAAAGGCGCCGGGAAATTGCTTGCCGTCGAAGATCCACGTCAAAGGTTCCAACACCAAGGCCAACATCCCGAAGACGATGATCCACGTCAAAAGAATTTTGGAAAAATGAGTGACTTCCGAACGCTTCTGGAGGATCATCAAGACGATTCCCATGACCACAAAAGCCAAAATGTTGATTTGAAATTGAATTAGGTAGTCCATACGCGACCCCCATGGAGATCTTGGCCCGCATCGGGTCGAAGGATCTTTCCGATGTTTCTATTCTACCACGTCTTCGATCCGAATGCCATCGCATCCCAAGAATTGACATGCCTATTTCCGGATCGATCGATTGACAAGCAGGAACAACGGTAGTAAAATAGACATCGTAATACCCACCCTGGGAGGGTGGCGAAAAGGATGTGACACCCATGGATCCGAAAACTTGGAAAATCGAAGGGATGACCTGCGCTTCTTGCGCCCGCGCGATCGAAACCGCGGTCGGAAACCTCGAAGGCGTTCAAAGCGCGGTTGTGAACCTTGCCACCGAACGGCTCACCGTTCTTACGGATTCCGAAGCTTTCCGCCCCGAAACGGTGATTCGAGCGGTCGAGGAAGCAGGATATCGGGCAGTGGACGAGAAGATTATTCGAAAGAGTTTTGACCTTCAGGGGATGACTTGTGCGGCGTGCGCCGCCGCCATCGAACGATCGACCCGGCGGCTGGAGGGCATCGTTCGCGCCGATGTGAACTTGGCATCCGAGACCCTTTCTGTCGAATTCGATGCCAGTCTTTTGCGCAGCGCCGATATCGCTCGAGCGGTCAAGGCGGCGGGTTATCGGGCGACGGAATCGGCGGAAGATGCCCATCAAGAAGAAAAAGACCGGCAAATCCGTCGTCTTCGTCGGCGGTTCTTCTTATCGCTCGCCTTTACGTTGCCCTTGCTGTATTTATCGATGGGAGCGATGCTCGGGGCCCCGATCCCCTCGTTTTTGACCCCCGAACTCCATCCCCTGATTTATGCCGTGATGCAACTCGCCTTGACGCTTCCCGTTCTTGTTTTCGGCTGGCCGTTTTTTCGGGTCGGCTACCGATTGTTGTTCAAGGGGCATCCCAATATGGACTCCTTGATTGCCATCGGGACTTCCGCGGCGGTCGGACACGGTTTGTTCGCCATTGTTATGATTTTATTGGGGGAACACGGTTTTGCTCATGAACTCTATTTCGAATCGGCCGCCGTCATTTTGACGTTGGTCACTTTGGGAAAAACGATGGAAGCCGTTTCCAAAGGAAAAACCTCGGAAGCCATTAAAAAATTGGCAAGATTGGCCCCGAAGACCGCAAGGTTGATCCGTAACGGGACGGAAACCGAAGTTCCATTGGATGAAGTGGTTCCCGGTGACCGGATCGTGGTCCGGCCGGGAGAAACGATCCCGGTGGACGGCAAGGTCGTTTCCGGATGGACGTCCGTGGACGAATCGATGATCACCGGTGAATCGATTCCGGTGGAAAAACAATCCGGCGATCCGGTGATCGGCGCGAGTCTCAATCGAAACGGATCGATGGTCATCGAAGCGACGAAAGTCGGAAAAGACACCGCGTTGGCCCGCATCATCAAGATGGTGGAAGACGCCCAAGGATCGAAGGCACCGATTTCCCGATTGGCAGACATCATTTCCGGGGTATTCGTACCCGTTGTCATCGGTTTGGCCATCCTCTCCGGTTTGGCCTGGGGTTTGTTTACAAAAGACTGGGTATTTGCCCTGACGATTTTTATTTCGGTGCTCGTCATTGCCTGTCCGTGCGCATTGGGATTAGCTACTCCCACCGCCATCATGGTCGGCACCGGAAAAGGAGCCGAATACGGGGTGTTGTTCAAAAACGGCGAAGCTCTCGAAACGGCCCACCGGTTGCGGACGATTGTTTTGGACAAGACGGGAACTCTTACCGCGGGAAAACCGGTGGTGACGGACGTTTATGCCGAGTTCTCCGAGGAGAACGATCTATTGAAATGGGCCGCCTCCGCCGAAGCTGGTTCGGAGCACCCGTTGGGGGAAGCCATTCTCCAAATCGCGGAAGAACGCGGAATCCCGCGGATCTCTTCCGAACGGTTTGTCGCTCTTCCCGGACGGGGTATCGAAGCTGTTGTGGATGGGAAAACCGTTCATTTGGGAAACGATCGGCTGATGCGGGATCATGGATGGCTCGACGAACGAGCCACCGAAATTGCGGAACGCTACGCCGCTTTGGGAAAAACCCCGATGCATGTTGTCGTTGACGGACGGTGGTACGGGGTGATCGCGGTCGCGGATCCGTTGAAAGAAACCTCTCTCTCCGCCGTCCGCCGCATGCACGCCCTCGGACTTCATGTTGCCATGATCACCGGAGACAATCGCCGCGTCGCGGAAGCGATCGCTCGGCAAGTCGGAATCGATCAAGTCCTCTCCGAGGTCCTCCCCGAAGACAAAGCGCAAGAAGTTCGTCGGCTCCAAGAAAATGGGACAACGGTGGCGATGGTCGGGGATGGCATCAACGACGCACCGGCCTTGGCACAGGCGGACATTGGCATCGCCATCGGGTCGGGAACCGATATCGCCATGGAATCCGCCGACATCGTCTTGATGAAAAACGATTTGAACGATGTCGTGACCGCTTTGGAAGTGAGCCGAAAAACGATTCGAAATGTCAAAGAGAACCTGGTATGGGCGTTTGCGTACAATCTTTTGGGAATCCCGGTGGCCATGGGAATTCTGCATTTATTCGGAGGCCCGTTGCTGGACCCGATGCTGGCCGGGGCGGCGATGAGTTTCAGCTCCGTCTCCGTCGTTCTGAACGCTTTGAGGCTTCGTCGGTTCAAACCTTCCTTCCGGTAGCGTTGTTTGAAAGCATAAACACAAAATCCCACGCCCTTCAAACGGCGTGGGATTTTTGGATTGTCGTGATTATTTGACGTAGGTTCCGAGGATGTCGATGAGTTCCGCGATTTTTTCTTCCCCTTGATTCTCGCGGATGGCTGCAGTGACACAGGAGTTCATGTGATCCTTCAATACCAACAGGTTGGCGTTGCGCAAGAGGGCGATCACGGCGAGAATCTGTTTGGAGATGTCGACGCAGTAGCGGTTCTCCGCATACATTTTCATAATTCCATCCATTTGGCCCCGGGCAGTACTGAGGAGTTTGTGGACTTTTTCCTCGTGAAAATGCATCGGGACGGATCCTTGTTGGGATGATTCCATCGGTTTTCTCCTTTCGGGGCCCACCATGGGAGGGTCTATGATATCATTATATCACCGTTTCCAAAGAGACTCAAGATTTTCCTTCTGGCGTTCACGACCTTGACCGATGAAACGGAGAGTCGCGGGAGTGGAAAAAATCGTCGGGATGCGGTATAATGGTATCAGTCCGCTGTTGCGGCGATTTGATCTGCCAAGGAGCCTTCTCATGACCTCATCCCCCATTCGCCGTCTCACCCTCTCCGGGTTATTACTCGCGCTTGCGATTGTTTTGCCGTTTTTGACGGGGTCGATTCCCCAGTTGGGGCAAACCTTGTTGCCGATGCATCTGCCGGTGTTACTTTGCGGATTCCTCGTCGGCTGGAAAGAGGGGGGAATCGTGGGAGGAGTCGCTCCGTTGTTCCGCAGTTTCTTGATTGGAATGCCCCCTTTGTTTCCCACCGCTTCCGCGATGGCTTTCGAATTGGCGGCGTATGGGATCGCGGCCGGGCTTTTGACCCGTCTTTTTCCCCGAAAATGGCCGTATTTCTTTCTTTCCTTGATTTTGACGATGATCCTCGGACGCCTGGTTTGGGGTGCGGTTTCATTCGTGTTTTTCACTTGGATGGGAAATGCTTTTCCCTTTTCGGCGTTTATTGCGGGTGCCGTTCTGAACGCGTTACCGGGGATCTTGATGCAATGGGTTCTGATTCCCCCGATTCTCGCGCTTTGGTACCGTAGAGGGGAACGGGAGGCTCGCACATGAACGTTTTTCCAACGATGGACGATGGCGCGGATTCCGTCTCCGGAGAGGTTAAGCGGTTTCGCGTCGTGAAAACCATCCCGATTTCCCAAAAGTTGGCCGACCTACAGTTGGAACCCACTCAAGCTTCACAGGGATTGACGGAGAGAACGTTGAATCGGTTATCCGTCGGGATCGGTGATGAGAATACCCGGGTGAACATCGAAGGAACGGAACTCCGCCTTCGTGTACCGCGGGAAATCGTTCCTTTCCTTCCGGTTTTTGCGTTTCTCGACGGGTATTTGGCGCTCCATCCCCGGGCGATTCTAGCCATCGACGGACCGAGCGCCTCGGGAAAAACCACGCTTTCGCGATGGCTTTCCGCGGTGTACGGATGTGAAACGATCCACATGGATGATTATTTTCTTCCCCGTGAACGGGCGGTTTCGGAACGACTGGCGGAATCCGGCGGTAACATCGATCATGAACGTTTCGTCGAGGAGGTTGTCCTCCCGTTGCGAAAGTATCTCCCCTTGATGATTCGCAAGTTTGATTGCGCGACGCAGACCCTTTCCGAGCCGATCGCTTTGACTCCTACGCGCCTGTTGGTGGTGGAGGGGGTTTATGCATTGCATCCGAAGTTCCGTTCCCTATATGACCTGACGATTTTTCTCGATGTTTCTCCATCCCAAAAAGCCTTCCGCATCCTTCGCAGGAACGGCTTGAATCTTAAACGGACGTGGAAACATCTCACCGTATGGATTCCGTTGGAGAATCGGTATTTTCGGACGGAATCACTCAGAGGCAACACCGATGTCTATTTGCGGACCTGAATCTCTTTCGGGACGCTAAAAAATAAGGAGGATTCACCATGATCGGAACCACCAGTCATTTGTCGGGAAAACCCATTACCAACCCCTTGGCCAAAGATGCCGTCATGAAAGTGCTGGTATCTCCCGAACAGGGATGGCAGGACCATGTGATGCGGGTGATCGAACTCGGACCCGACGGATATACTCCGTTTCATTCACACCCCTGGCCGCACATCAACTATGTGATCGAAGGCCAAGGCGAATTGCGACTGGGCGAAACCTTGACCCCGGTGGAAGCCGGAGCCTACGCCTTCATTCCCGCCGGCACGGAACATCAATTCCGGAATGCGGGAACGGCCAAGTTCAGTTTCATCTGCATCGTTCCCAAAGAAGGACACATTTGAGGAGCCCCGCGTCGGAAAGAAAAAGTCGGATTCCCTTTCATCTGGGAACCCGACTTATTTTTATTTTTTGGTCAGAAGGTTTTTGACGGTTTCAACGACATGGTCCGCGGTGATGCCGAAATGTTCATAAAGGGCGGCGTAGGGAGCCGACAATCCGAACGTGTCGATGCCGATCGCCTTTCCGTCCAAACCGACATATTTATGCCATCCGAGCGTTGAACCGGCTTCCAAGGAAACCCGAGCCCGAACTTCGGCGGGGAGGATCGACTCGCGGTAAGCGGGGTCCTGGACATCGAAGAGTTCCAAACACGGCATCGAAACCACACGGACATCGATCTGATCCTCCCAAAGTTTCTTTTGGGCTTCCAGCAAAATCGCCACTTCCGACCCGGTTCCCATCAGAATCGCTTGGGGAACGAGATTGCGGCTGTTTTGAAGGATGTATCCGCCGCGCATCGCCGAAAGACCGCTTTCGGCGTATTGCGGGAGGTTTTGCCGAGAAAGAACCAGACAGGTCGGCCCCGAGGCTTGCAAAGCCGTCAGCCAACCGGCTACGGTTTCTTTTCCGTCCGCGGGTCGGAATACCCGTAGATTGGGCATCGCCCGCAAACCGGTGAGGTGTTCCACGGGCTGATGGGTCGGACCGTCTTCACCCACCCCGATGCCATCATGGGTCAGAATATAGGTGACGGGCAATCCCATGATTGCACTCATGCGGATGCCGTTTTTCATATAGTCGCTGAAAACGAAGAAGGTGGCGGCATACGCCCGGAGTCCGCCGTGAATCTGCAGACCGTTGGCGATCGCGGACATCGCGTGTTCGCGAACCCCGAAATGCATATTCGATCCGTTCCGTTCAAGAGCGGAATAATAGGGACGTCCTTTCATCACCGATTTGTTGGACGGGGCGAGGTCGGCGGAACCGCCGATCAGATTGGGGATTTGCGCGGCCAAGCGGTTGAGGACCACCTCGGAAGTGTTGCGGGTGGCTTCGGGCTTTTCAAACTTCCAAAGATCGGGAATCCGGGATAAATCGGGAAGCGCCCCATCCATCCATCGCCGATATTCGGCCGCCAGATCGGGAAATGACGATTGATAACGCGAGAAGAGGTCGTTCCATTCCCCCTCGGCTTGAACTCCTCGACTGGCGAGATCCGCGTAATGTGAATAGACGGCTTCGGGAATGACGAACGCCGGTTCGTTCCATCCGAGGTTTTTCCGGGTCTGTTCGAGATTGGCTTCTCCCAACGGGGCGCCATGGCAAGCTTCTTCGCCCGCCAAGGGCGAACCGAAGCCGATGGTCGTTTTGCATACGATGAGGTTCGGCCGATCCTGAGTTACTTTGGCTTTGGCCAACACGGCGTCGACGGTACGAAAGTCGTTTCCGTCCGCATGCCACACGTGCCAACCCAAAGCTTCGAATCGGGCGCCGACGTCTTCCCGGAAAGCAAGGTCGGTGTCGCCTTCGATCGAAATCTCGTTATCGTCATACAAAACAATCAATTTTCCCAATGCCAGCGTCCCCGCCAAAGAGGCGGCTTCGTTGGTGATGCCTTCCATCATACAACCGTCTCCCACCAAGCAGTAGGTGTGATGATCGACGATGGGGAAGCCTTCACGGTTGAACATCGCCCCCAAACGGGTTTCGGCGATCGCCATCCCGACGGCGTTGGCGAATCCTTGGCCCAAAGGTCCGGTAGTAGTTTCCACCCCGACCGTATGGCCATATTCGGGATGGCCGGGCGTTAAAGAGCCCAGTTGGCGGAATTGTTTCAATTCCTCCATCGGCAGTCCATAGCCGAACAGATGCAACAGGGAATACAACAACATCGAACCATGACCCGCAGACAAGACGAAGCGATCGCGGTTCTCGAAACGGGGATTCTTCGGATTGTGGATCAGATGATGGCCCCATAGGGCATAAGCAAGAGGAGCGGATCCCATCGGTAATCCGGGATGTCCGCTTTTGGCTTTTTGGACCGCATCGGCCGCAAGGATGCGGATGGCATTGATGGCTTGTTCGTTGAGACCTTGATTCATAGAGGATCCAGCCTTTCTGTGAACCGGGGTCACGCCCTCGAGTGGGGTGATTTCCGGATTTTTTGGAATGCGGATTCATTGTATCATGAATCGAGGCAAAAATCCAGTTTTGCCGGGACGAAAAGTTTCCCAGGAGAAACGAAAATTGCGGTTTCGATTAAGGTTTTTAAAGGAACCCACATTCTTTCTCTGCCAGCTCGATTATCCCACCATAGGTGGGATTTTTTTGGCATATATAAGGAAAGAAGCGGGCGAGACGGAGAGAAAAATTATTTTTTTTGAAAGTCGTTTTCATTCTTGCGTCCCTTGGGTATTGTGGTTATAATGTATCTAACCCGAACAAATCCCCCCGAGAAGAGGCCGCGATTCCATGCATACTTACGAACCGAAACTGATTGAAAGACTCAACGCCGACATCAAGGTTCATTTTCCCCACTTGTTTTTAATCGACGACTCCATGAACAAAACCTTTGAGGGCGTTTCGCGATTGGTAATGCTGGATCGCTATGCTCAAAAAGACATCAACCACCAAACCCTTTCCATCGGCGATTTGGTCTTGTGCGTGGTCGTGGATGACCCCAAATTCCCTTCTCGGGGAATCGGGTATGTCGCCAAAATCAAAGGTGATTTGGTCCACATCCGACTGGAAGATGCCTACGCCGTCTTGGCGAAAGACCTTCAGCCCAATGGCGAGGTGATCCGTCCGGTCGGTCAAATCGATAAACCGATGGAGATTTTCTTTGAACAGATCGCCCATCGAGTCGCCAATAACCTCCTTTTCGGTGAAACCGTCGATCACGCCAAGGATTTTTACCGAGAGATCGCCGAACTTAATCTCGTCCCCGCCGGGCGGGTTCTTTTCGGAGCGGGTTCGCAGAGCGCGGTGACCTACTTCAATTGTTTTGTCATGCCCTTTGTTCACGACTCCCGCGTGGGTATCAGCGAACACCGCAAACAGGTCATGGAGATCATGTCCCGCGGCGGGGGAGTCGGAACCAACGGGTCGACCCTGAGACCCAAGAACACTTTGGCCAAAGGCGTCAGCGGAAAATCCAGCGGGGCCGTCAGTTGGCTTCAGGATCTCAGCCAATTGACCAATCTGGTCGAACAAGGAGGCTCTCGCCGCGGAGCCCAGATGATCATGATGGCCGACTGGCATCCCGACATCATCGAATTCATCGTTTCCAAAATGCAAAACCCCAAAATTCTTCGCTTTCTCATCGAGAACATCGCGGATGAGGATATCGTTCGCGAAGCCAATGCCAAACTGAAGTTCGTTCCGTATTCCGACGAAGAAATCGAAATGATCGAAACTCTGAAAAATACGGAAGAATCCCAACCGGGTACTTTGAAAGCTTCCACCCTTCGAAGAGTGTATGACATGCTGGCGACCAAAGGAAAATTCGAAGTCAGAAATCCTGACTTTTTCAACGGAGCGAATATTTCGGTGGCGATCACCAAAGAATTCATGGAGGCCGTCGAACAGGACGGCACCTATGACTTGCGCTTTCCCGACGTCGATCACTATACCAAAGGCGAAAAAGCCGCATATGACGAAAAATGGTCGTCCGTCGGCGATGTCCGCGAATGGGAGAAGATGGGGTATCGTGTCAAGGTACACAAAACGATCCGGGCCCGCGACCTGTGGAATCTGATCAACATCTGCGCCACCTATTCGGCCGAACCGGGCATTTTCTTCCTTGACAACGCCAACGATATGACCAACGCCCGCGGGTACGGACAGAAAGTCGTCTGCACGAACCCCTGCGGAGAACAACCGCTCGCCCCTTATTCGGTGTGCAATCTCGCCGCCATCAATCTGGCGAATATGCATGATGGGATCACGGGCGATGTCGATTGGGACAAACTGGAACGGACGGTCCGAACGAGCGTCCGCATGCAGGATAACGTTATTGACCGTACCACGTACTTTCTTGAGGAGAACCGCCGTCAAGCACAAGGAGAACGGCGGGTCGGATTGGGAATCATGGGTCTTCACGACCTCATGATCTTTTGCGGATTGCGGTACGGATCCAAAACCGGAAACGCCTTTGTGGATAAGCTGATGCGATTCATCGCCATCAACGCCTACTCGGCTTCCATCGATTTAGCGAAGGAAAAAGGGAGCTTTCCCTTCCTCGAACAATATGGCTCGCGAGCCAAATTCATCGAATCGGGCTATATGAAACAAATGCCGAAATTCATCCGTGACGGGGTCCTGAAATACGGAATTCGCAACTCTCATCTCCTGACGATCGCTCCGACCGGGTCCACGGGGACGATGGTGGGCGTATCCACCGGCTTGGAACCGTATTTCGCCTTCAAGTACTTCCGTAGCGGTCGGCTGGGGAAATTCATGGAAGTGGACGCTCCGATCGTTGAACGGTATCTCCAACTCCATCCCGAATTCCGGGGAAAAGCGCTGCCTGACATTTTCGTCTCGGCGATGGATCTTCCGGCCATCGAACACGCGACAGTGCAGTGCATCATCCAGCGATGGGTCGATTCCTCCATTTCCAAAACCGTCAATGCCCCCAAGGGGTACAGCGTCCAGCAGGTAGAGGATTTGTACATGTTCTTGTACAAGCATGGTGCCAAAGGCGGAACCATCTATGTGGATGGCAGCCGCGACGCCCAAGTTCTGACCTTAAAAGGGGAGGAAAACGTTCCCGTCCAACTCGATATCATCGACATGGGCATCCATGTCGAAGAGACGAAAACACCGGAAACGGAAAGCCAGCTCCATCTTCGCACCAAAGCGGGAAGGAACATCGGTGTGGAAATCGGGGACATCTGCCCGATTTGCTTGGAGGGCACGGTCGAAGATATCGGCGGATGCCATACCTGTTCAAACTGCAATATCCAATTGAAGTGCGGATTATAAAAATAACCTCGTTTTCGGTCCTTTCATCGGCCCGGAAACGAGGTTGTTTTATTCCGTTTGTTTGATCAGTTCCACAATCGCCGCTTCCATTCGCGAAGGTGGGGTGGTCGGGGGAAACCGTTTCACGACGCGCCCTTGCCGGTCGATGAGGAATTTGGTGAAATTCCAAGGGATTTGCGAGCGGAACCATCCGCCCTTTTTGGATTTCAGAAAACGGTAAAGCGGTGCCGTCCGTCGCCCGTTGACGTCGATTTTCGCAAATTGCGGGAAAGTGATCCCAAACCGGCCAGTGCAAAAAGTGTAGATTTCCGCTTCGGTTCCCGGGGCTTGTCCGGCAAACTGGTTACAGGGGAAATCCAAGATTTCCAACCCGTCTTTTTGGTATTTGAGATATAAATCCTGCAATCCGGCATATTGTGGGGTAAAACCGCATTCGGTGGCGGTATTGACGATCAGAAGCACTTTGCCCCGATAGCGGGAAAGCGGGACATCCTGTCCGAAGCGTTCTTTGACATCGATATCATATAAAATCATCGGAATTTGCTCCTTTCCTTGGAGTCATCCTGTCTGCATTATCGCACGTTTTTCGAGATACGTCAAGGAATGCGCCCATTCTTGTTTTTCGGTTTCCGCCGATGCGTCCGAGTGGCGTTTTGGGAACCCGCGAGGTATAATGAAAGTGAAGAAAATCATTTCCAAGAGGTGAAAACATATGAACAAATTATTCGAAACCACGGTCAAAAACGTCGGAGGCCGGACGGGACGTTCCTTTTCCCCCGACGGACGTTTTTCCGTCGACATCGCTCCTGCCCGCGAACTGAGCGGGATCGAAACCGCCGCCACCAATCCCGAACAGTTGTTCGCCGCCGGGTATGCCGCCTGCTTCCACAGCGCGTTGCAATCCGTCCTTCGCCGCAACAAGGTACCGTATGAAGCCACGGAAGTCAACGCCGTCGTTTCGTTGTGGCTCGAACCGAAAGAACACAGTTATTCCATCGCGGTTCGCATCCAGGCATCCATCAAGGGCATGGATCCGGAAACCGCCCGTCCGTGGGTGGAGAAGGCGCATACCGTCTGTCCCTATTCCAAAGCCGTCCACGGCAACATCGACGTCACCTTGGAAGTCTATTGACCCTTTCACGACAAAACCCCCGCTTCGGCAGGGGTTTTTCTTTGGAACGGAATCGGGTTACCCTCCGCTTTCCAAGGATATGATTTTCTGATATTCGTCCTCGACGATCGTT
>ERZ795054.3011-NODE-3011-length-13648-cov-6.527110_pt1 | contig 13648 bp, 8 predicted proteins | sample MGYA00375138_ERZ795054 | MGnify/ENA primary metagenome ERZ795054 (study PRJEB30183, sample SAMN05720215) | anaerobic digester metagenome | isolation source: active sludge of municipal wastewater-treating anaerobic digesters | place: USA | collected 2014-12-23 ...
CCGGAGGCGTCGGCGGCAGGGGCAACACCTTTTTCAAGACCTCGACGCATCAGACCCCCAGGTTCGCGCAGCCGGGAATGCCCGGCGAGGAGAAATTCCTCGTCCTCAACCTGAAACTGATCGCCGATATCGGACTGGTGGGCCTCCCGAACGCCGGCAAATCGACCCTTCTTTCCAGGCTGACCAACGCCAGGCCCAAAATCGCAGACTATCCTTTCACGACGCTGGTGCCCAATCTCGGCGTAGTCGAGAGGGAATCCGGTCTTGTCTATACGATCGCCGACATCCCGGGCATCATCGAGGGCGCACACATGGGCCATGGGCTCGGGCTCTCGTTCCTTCAGCATATCGAGCGCGTCAAGGTTATCCTGTATCTCATCGACGTCAGCGAGGAGGATCCGGCGTACAATCTGGGCCTGCTGCGCTCTGAGCTCGAAACCTACAGCCCGGGCCTGGTGTCCAAGCCGGGATTCATCGTGTTGACAAAAAAAGACCTCGTCGACGAAGACGGATTGCAGGAACGCGCAGAGCAGTTCCATGCCGATAATATTATTGCGGTGTCGGCCGTCAGCGGAGACGGCCTCGACCGCCTGACTCAGATACTCGACGAAATCATGGAGAAAGAACGTGCCCCGCAAAACCCTGATTAGCAACGTAAAACGCATCGTGGTCAAGGTCGGCACTTCGACCATATCGCAGAAGGGGAAGCTGTCCCCGGCGAAGATGTCGCACATCGTTTCGAACGTGGCCGAGCTCGCCCGCCAGGGATACCAGATCGTGATCGTCTCCTCGGGCGCGATTTCGGCCGGCGCCTCGGCGCTGAACAAGGAAAAGGCCGGGCTGACGATCCCCGAGAAGCAGGCCATGGCGGCAGTGGGACAGGCCATACTCATCAACGAGTACCGGAAGCTGTTCGGCAGAGAGGGGCTCTCGGTAGGCCAGATACTGCTCACCGAGGACGACGTCAAGCACCGCAGGAGGTTTCTTAACGCGCGCAATACGCTCGAAACGCTCCTTGACCTGGGAGTGGTGCCCGTCATCAACGAGAACGATTCGGTCGTGGTGGAGGAGATCAAGTTCGGCGACAACGACACCCTGGCGGCCCATGTCGCGGGCCTCATCAACGCCGACCTGCTCGTGCTGCTTTCGGACATCAGGGGATTTTACTGGGACCTGTCGGACCCGGACCCGGTCGAGGAAATCCACCGGATCACCGATGAGGTCATGGCCCGCTGCGGCGACGCCGGATCCGAGCACGGCACCGGGGGCATGGTCACCAAGATTCGGGCCGCCGAAATCATCCTGCGCTTCGGCGAGAAGATGATCATCACGCACGGCGGGGAAAAGGACGTTCTGCTCAGGATCATGCGCGGTGAGAAGGTGGGCACGATTTTTACCGGGACAGCCAGGCCCCTTTCGAGCAGAAAAAAATGGCTGGCCGCCCGCAGCCACAAGGGCGGGGTGATCATTGACGACGGCGCCGTCGACGCGGTGGTGAACAGGAAAAAGTCGCTTCTCGCATCGGGTATCGTGTCGGTCTCGGGCTCCTTCGACATGGGCGATACGGTCGAGATACTCAGCACGGGCCGCAAGCGGATCGGCAAGGGCATCGTCAAGTACAACCATGAGGAGCTCCAGATGATCATGGGCAAGAAAACCCGCGATATTGAGAAAATCCTCGGCATCCGTTTCTACGATGAGGTCATACACCGGGACGACATGGTCATCTACGACTGACAGTCTCCTTCCCGGTCATTTTCGACGTTATCCGCCATTTAATGATTGTACAATCCGGCAGGTAGGTTTATACTGTAAGACAGGGCGCTTCGGACCGTTGTGTTCAGGTGAATCCCTGTTTTCTTTCCATGTTTACAGGTTCCCCTTTTCATCATAATGAAGGCCTGACCCGTTATGAAAAGACATCTAATAATAGTCGCGATCGCGCTGATAACAGCCGCTGCGGCGGTTTTCCCGACGGTCGCCTCATCGGTCGCCCCGGACAGCGACGACCGATGGCTGTCGCTGGTGCCCTTTATTGAGATACTTGAAGACAAGGGAAACGTCTTTACCATAAACGACATGCTCAACAGCGGTGTCCCGAAGAAATTTTTACCACTGGGACCCGGCAGGCCGAATTACGGTTATGTCGATAGTTATTTCTGGATGCGTTTCACCATCGACCCTACGTCACTGAAGGGCGCCGATCGCACGGATTATTACATGGAGATCGGCAATCCCCTTTTCGATATGGTCGAGGTTTATGTGTTCGATTCGCAGGGGGGGCTTAACCTGATGCGGGGTGGGGATGAAATCCCCTTCTCGAGCAGAAAAATCCTGCACCGGAATTTCGTTTTTCCGGTTTCCCTGAGCCCCGATGTCAGGCAGACGGTGTATGTGCACATAAAATCGAGCGGGTCCGCCCAGCTGCCCATAGCGCTCGTGCGCTCCGATTATTTCATCCAGAAAGAACAGCTCGCGCTCCTGGCCTTCGGCTGTTTTTACGGGATTCTGCTTGTCATCGGCATCGCCAGCATCTTTTTCTTTTTCATCGAGATGGACGGCCTGTATCTTTCCTACGCAGCGTTTATTGCGGGCATCATCCTCTGGCATTCGTCCCTTGACGGGCTCGCCTTTCAGTTCCTGTGGCCCGAATATCCCTGGTGGGCCAATAAGTGCATCCCTTTTTTCATAATCCTACTGTCCGCCTCGACGGTCTTTTTCACCAGAAATTATCTTTCCATGAAAACCACGGGCCCGGTTTTCCACAGAATACTGACCTACATGCTCGTCCTCAGCGCGGTCATCATGCCGGCAGTCTTTGTGATACCCTATACGCTCGCTGTCAAAGCCGTTTCGCTGTACACGGCGGCGGTCTCGGCGCTTCTTTTTCTGGCGGGTTTCTATTATTTCATCCGCGGGAACAGGCTCGCCAGGTATTTTTCAGGGGCCCTGGCCCTTTTTCTCCTCGGTTCGATCATACTCGCCCTGAACAAGTACGGCCTGATCGAGAAAAACCTGGCGACCGACGAGGCGCAGAGGATCGGTTCGATCATCCAGATCATCATCCTTTATTTTGCGCTCGGCGAGAGAATCAATATAATCAAACGGGAAAAAAACGACGCCAGGAGCGAAGCCAGGGAGACCAGGGAAAAATACGAGATCATCGTCGAGGAATCGGGTGATATGATTTTTTCGCTCGACGATGCATGGAACTTCATTTCGGTGAACAGGGCAGTCAAGAACCATCTCAAAATCCGCCCGGAAGATGTTTTAAAGATGAACCTTCTCGACCTCATCTATGATGAAAATGAAATCCAGGGAAATGAATCGGTTCGTCTTTTGCGGAACAAGCTCGAGAAGTTTCAAAAAGCCGGAAAACCGCTTTCGTCGAGAATGATCTTCAGGTCGTCTTTCGGCAGGGAGCCGGTTGAGATGAATGTCAGACTCGAATATATCAAGGTGCACGAGCGGAACGAGATCCTCGGCAGGGCGAGCGGCATATCCGAGGACACATTGCTGAAATACTTCGTCGAGGAGAAACAGAAGTACGAGATCGAGAATTACATACTGTCCGCAGATGAACTGACGCTTCGCCTGACCAGAAACCTCGCCCGCAGCCTTTCCCCGAGGGATGTGAGCCTGGTCAGGATAGCCCTGAGGGAAATTCTGATCAACGCCATCGAGCACGGGAACCTGGGGCTGAGTTTCGAGGAGAAAAGCGCCGCGATCGCCGACGGGAAGTACTTCGAATTGATTGAAAAGAGAAGAAGCGACCCCGTTTTCGGCGCAAGAAAGGTTTCAATCGATTACAACCTGGACGGGGGAAAGGCCCGGTATGTGATTACAGACGAGGGAGAAGGTTTCGACTACGCAGGAATAATCGAGGGAATACGGGCGGAAGAAGGGCCCCTTTTCATGCATGGGAGAGGCATCGCCATAGCGATGAACATATTCGACTCTGTCTCCTATAACAGGAAAGGAAACAAAGTCACGCTGGTAAAGGTTTTAAGGTAGCCTATACCGATTTTTCAACCTGCAGGTTGAGGCTTTCGGACACCTGGGCCAGCTCTTCAGCGGCAACCGACAGCTCGTTCGCGACCGAGGTGTTCGACTGAATGAGCGAATTGATCTCCGAGACCTTGCCCGCAATCGTATTCAGGACTTTTTCCTGCTCGGCGGTATCGTCCTTGATTTCAACCGAGCGTTTTTTGAGGTCGTTTATCCTGACTTCGATTTCGTTTTTAATCTGCTCCTGATTGTTTATGTGCAGGAATATGTCCTTTGACCTCGAGTCGAGGGTGCCGATGGTCTCGAAGATCTTCTTGATAAGCCTTATGATGACCTCTATGTTCTGGCTTCCTTCTTCGGCGCCTTTCACGTTCGAGCTGATGAGCTGGTTTATCTCCTTAAGGCTCGTCATGGATTTCTCAGAGAGCTTGTTGACCTCGTCTGCGACGACCGCGAAACCCTTGCCCTGGTCCCCGGCCCGGGCCGCCTCGATGGCCGCGTTTAGAGCCAGGAGCTGTATCTTGTCAAACAGGTCCTCAAGTATCTCCATGATCGAGGAAAGCCTGGAAGTGCTTTCGATGAGCTCCTTCGAATTCCTGTCTATAGTGGAGACTGCGGTCTCGCTCTCCTTCGCCAGTTCGATCACCGACCCGAAAGCGGAGCGGACGTCCACGGAGCCTTTCTTCAGCTCGTCGGTTTCGAGGGCAAGCTTGTCGATGGACTGCACGAGGTCGATGACCGAGGAATACTGCTCCTGTATGTTGGTGGCGCTTCCGGCGACGCCCTGCGCGGCCTTGGCCGTCGACGTGTTTATTTCGCCGGTTGACAGGGCCTGGTCCTGGAGGTTCTTCGAGAAGTTATGCGTTTTTCCGAAGAGGTTTTCGGCGAACGAGGAAATTTTACGGGCGCTTTCCCTGATCACGCTATAGAGGTTTTTCATCTCGTGCATCTGTGCGTCATTTCTTTCTTTTTCCAGGTTGGTGAGGCTGATCGAGTTCTGGAGCATGGTTATCGAAAGAAGGCTTATGATATATGCGAGAAACAGTGCGGCGAGGCTGTCTATCAGACTGACCTTGAGTATCGCGTACGTTTTAGGATCTTGCACTGAATGATGAATGAAGAAGTAACCGATGTTTGAAACTACGAATGCGATCATCACGATCGATGCTATCTTTTTTGTCGAAAAAGCTGCGGCGAAAACAAGCACAACGAACATGAAGTAGACCATCGTATTGTAGGCGACAGATGGGTCTTTTCTGAAAAACCCCATTATAACAACGATGGCGCACAAAGAGACAAAAATGTGCGCAGCCATTTCGGATTTTCCTATCTTGAGAAAAAACAAGACCAGCACCGATACGAGCGAGGCTCCCAGTGCAGACTCGAAGAATGTCCTGGCCCTTTCCGGGCTTACAAAGATAAGAGATAGAAGCGCTCCGAAATTGAGGGCGACTGCGACCACCACGGCGAAAAGGAATATCAACCCGGCTTTTTTCCTGGTCAGATAGTCCTTGTCTTCATAGCGTTTTAAAAAAAAGGACGTTATCGGATTTGACATTGCTTTCCCCTGGAATTCTTTTTTTGATTTGAATTTAGATTATTATTTTAATTTTGTCATTTCATTTTTTATTGTCAGGAATTGAAAAATGCATGAAAGTTCGTTCGATATGCGATAGATCAAAGAAGCCGGGATGTGCACTATAAATGAGCGGGTATGGATGCGGTCACGCCTGAAATGGTTGAATAAGGGTGTTCACCAGGCCGTCGATCGTGTGCTCGGCTGAAACTCGCGATACGGTGAACCCGATCTCGCGCGCTGTATCCGCCGTGACCGGTCCGATGGCAACGCATGAAATGCCGTTCAGGTCTTCAATCCCGAGCAGCTTCAGGATAGATGCGAAGTTTTTTACGGTCGAGGAACTTGTGAAGGTTACGCAGTCGAATTTTCGGTTAACCAGCGCGTCCGCGATTTCGGAATCCTGGTCGATGCCGGACTGAACCGTGCGGTACACGGTCACATCGTCGGCGAGCGAGGCGCCCTGACGCAGGAGGTCTTTTCTCATTTTTTCCGGGGCGATGTCCGCCCTTGCAAGCAGGAATTTTTTACCCCTGATTTCATCAAGCGAAGCGAGTGACTCGACGATGCTTTCGCTGATAAACCGCGGCGGAACGAGGTCCGCCCTGATGCCCCTGCCGGCAAGCCTTTCGGCCGTGCCGGGCCCGATCGCGCAGATTTTGTTCGCGCTCAGGGCCCTTGAATCGAGGCCGGCTCCGGACAGGTGGGCGAAGAAATGGTCCACGCCGTTTGCCGAAGTGAACAATATCCAGTCATATTCGCCGATGCCGGCAATCGCTTTCATCACGGGCGCGCTGTCTTCAACCGGAAGTATTTTTATCGACGGCACCTCGATGACAGCGGCCCCGAGCTCGCCGAGCCTTGCCGTCAGCTCTGATGACTGCTCGCGCGATCGGGTTACCACGATAGTTTTTCCGAAGAGCGGTCTCTTGTCGAACCATGCAATCCTCTCCCGCAATTCGACGCATTCGCCCACAACGATTATGGCCGGGGGCTTTATGCCGTTTATTCTCACCTGGTCCTCGATCGTGTCGAGGGTGCCGGTCACGCATTTCTGCGAGGGATAGGTGCCCCGGTGGATCACGGCCACGGGAGTGTCGCCGCTTCTTCCGTTTTTCATGAGCTCGTTCCTGATGAGCGGCAGGTTCTTGATTCCCATGAGAAACACGAGCGTCTGGATGCCTGTGGCCAGCTTGTCCCAGTGGATGTCGCTGTCAGGCTTGGTCGGGTCCTCGTGGCCGGTTATGAAGGCGACCGAGGCCGCGATGCCGCGGTGCGTCACGGGAATGCCTGCGTATGCGGGGGCCGCATAGGCGGATGACACGCCGTTGACGACCTCGAAGGGAATGCCGGCCCGGGAAAGCTCGAGCGCTTCCTCTCCTCCGCGACCGAATATATAGGGGTCTCCGCCCTTGAGCCGGACGATCACGCCGCCTTCGGAGGCCTTATGCACCAGCAGCCGGTTGATGTCCTCCTGCTCCATGCTGTGGTGCGCCCCGGATTTGCCCACATATATTTTTTCGCGGTCGTCGGGGCACAGAGCTACGATGCGGGGATTGACCAGGTTGTCGTAAACGAGGACATCGGCAGCTTCTATGAGCTCCTTCGCCCTGAGGGTGAGCAGCCCGTAGTCTCCAGGCCCTGCGCCCACCAGATATACTGTTCCCTTCGCCGGCATGATATTTTTCCTGTCAGTACTGTGGGGTTTTCCCGTAGATTTCGTCAAGCACCTTCCGTGCGCCCGCTTCGAGCAGCATCTCGGCCATCCGGATTCCCGTTCCTGACGGGTCGTCGGCCCTGCCGCTCATATGATCGCGGAATATCAGCGAACCGTCAAGGGATGCGACAAGCCCGGTGAAATGAATGGCCGGTCCCCTCGACTGGCACAGGCCGGCGATCGGCACCTGGCATCCGCCTTCGAGGCGCGACAGAAAAGCCCTTTCGCACATGATCGCTTTTTCGGTGTCGTCGTGATTGAGGCTGCGGAACACCCCGGAGAGCAGGGGATCGTCGGCGCGGCATTCGATCGCGAGCGCGGCCTGGCCAACCGGAGGCAGGATGATCTCGGGGCTGATTATCTCGGTCACTGCGTCATTCATGCCGAGACGCGATATTCCTGCATGCGCCAGGATCATTCCGTCGATGTCGCCGCTGGCCTGCATTTTTTCCATGCGGGTCACGATGTTGCCGCGCATATCCACGATATTGATGCCCGGGACCAGGGCCATGATCTGCGCGCGCCTTCTCAGGCTGCTCGTCGCGATCGTGTCTCCTTTCCTGAAATCCGTGAGCTTTTTGCCGTTTTTCGAAACAAGGACGTCTCGTGGGTCGAGCCTTTCGGTGACGGCCGCAATGCACAGTCCGGCGGGGAGCCTGGTGGGCATGTCTTTCATCGAATGCACGGCGCAGTCGATGCCCCCGGAAAGAAGCTCCTGCTCGAGCTCCTTGGTGAAAAGGCCCTTGTCGCCGATCTTTGAAAGCGGCGCGTCGAGGATCCTGTCGCCGGTGGTCTTGATCACCACGATCTCGAAGGAGTTGTCGGGAAACTGCGCTGCGAGCCTGGCGCGAATTTCTTCGGCCTGGACAAGCGCAAGTCTGCTTCCGCGTGTGCCTATGCGTATGGTCTTCATGGTTATTCAGTAATGCCGATATCGTTCATGAAAAAGCGTTTATGAACAGTCAGCGACATTGTTATTCCGCGTATTAAAAAAAATCGTGCGGACAAATCAAGTAAGAAATATCGCCGGAACAAAATTTGTATAAATCCTGAAATCCCGGACCGTATATCGGCCGTATTTTACCGTACTCATGGCCTTATCGGTCGTGGGGTTATGCTGCCAGCGGGAGCATCGAACATTTTAACCCCGGCCTAATGAGAAAAGGGCGCTTGGCATTGAAATCGATGGTCCCGCCGAAGAGGGTTCTGAATATTTTGGCATTGATACAATAAGCGGTCGTACGGGATGCTAGAATAGTGTTTGACAATATCGTAATTCTGCATATTGTTATGCATTTGTATAATAATTCTGCAAGAGGTACTGATGAAAGCGATTGCCGACTTTTTCCTTTCCCGTTACGAATCCGCAGATTTCATAATCCAGAGAAAGGCGCGTGCGCTGATGTTTTTCTGCATCTGGACCGTCATACTGATGGCCTTGATTTTCATCTCTTTCGTAATTTTTATGCCGCACATTCTCTTACAGGCCGGAATCGTTATCTGGGTCGTCCTGATTTCAGGCCTGGCCGCTCTGGCGATTCTGAAGACCGGCAGATATTATCTCGCGGCGAATTTTATTTTCGGAGTAATGGCTATCGGCGTAAGCGCCGGTCTTATGGTAAAACTGGGACGGGATGTCCATAACGGTTATAGCTCCTTCATCTATTTCATGATAGCTATCCTCGTAGCGACCGTGCTGTTCTGCAGGCGGTCGTTCGTATTGGCCGTCTTCACGCTTTTTCTCGTCTCGGATATCGCATTTTATTTTCTCGCAAAAAATAGTCTGGAAGGCCTTTATCTCCAGTCGGCAACAGTGGGGATGATCGATTCTTCATTCTCGCTGATTTTCACGTTCGCAGTCGGTTTGTTCATCATGATCATCAACAAGCAGTCGCTCGGCAACATGCAGCAACAGGCCGACCAGATAAGGGAGAGCTACTCGAAGGTCCAGGACCTGATGCAGTCCATTGCCGAGGTGTCGCGTGACCTGACTTCTTCTTCGCAGAACATGAATACGACCGCTTCGGCCTTTTCGGAAAACACCCAGAGCCAGGCTGCGACGACCGAAGAAATAATGGCTTCCATCGAGGAGGTCTCTGCGGGCGTCGACACGGTTGCCGGCAACGCGAGGGACCAGTATTCCAGGATGGAAAACCTGCTCGGGAAGATACATGAGCAGACAAAGGCAATCGCCGAAATGGGAACAACCACAGTAAGGGCCCTTAGTTCGACGAAAGAAATCGTAGGGCAGGCCAATAGCGGCGGTGAATCGATGAAGACCATGAGCGAGAGCATGGGCAAGATAATCGGCAGCTCCGAAGAAATGAAGAATATCGTCGGGATCATCAACGACATATCCGACAAGATCAACCTTCTCTCTCTGAACGCGGCCATTGAAGCTGCGCGGGCGGGGGAGCATGGCAGGGGATTCGCGGTGGTCGCCGACGAGATCGGCAAGCTCGCAGACCAGACGTCCTCCAGCATCAAGGAGATCGACAACCACATTAAAAGCAACAACGAGGAGATCTCCAGGGGAAAAAAGGCGGTCGAAGAAACGGTTTCGGTCATAAGCCGCATCATCGAGGGCATAAACGGTATCAATCATATGATCAACGACATTTCCGAGAAGATGAAACGGCAGCAGGAAATCAACGATACCGTTAATTCCGAGGCAGAGCGCGGGATCTCGTCGTCGGAGGAGATGAGAATAGCGACCGAAGAGCAGAAGACCGCCGTCGGGGAAATCACCAGGGCCCTCGCCGGGATCAACGAAGCAACCCAGGCAAACTCGGCGGGCGCCGTGCAGATGCATCAACAGTCCGAACAGGTGAGAAAGCTTGCCGAGACCCTCGGCAGCAAGCTTTTCAGCTAAAATTACTTGCCAAATACCCTCCTTTTATTGATACTACCCGCGATAACAGGAGGTGAAGCCATGGATTGTCCCTGGAGGCCCCGCAGGAACAGATCGTCGCGGATTCTGCGCGATCTGGCGGCCGAAACCGTGCCAGACCGTAAAAAGCTGATCATGCCGCATTTCGTGATGGAAGGCTCGGGACTGCGCCAGGAAATCGCGTCCATGCCGGGGATCGAGCGCGTCTGCGTCGATAACCTGCTTCGCGACGCCGAATCGGACCTGCGCCTCGGAATTTCCGCCGTGCTCCTTTTCGGTATCCCCTCGCAGAAGGACCCTCTCGGGAGCGGGGCATACGCCGAAAATGGAATTGTTCAGCGAGCTGTTCGCGCGCTGAAAAGAGAGCTCCCGGACATCTTGGTCATCACCGACCTGTGCCTGTGCGAATACACCGACCACGGTCACTGCGGCGTGGTGCGTGACGGCGCGGTGCTCAACGACCCGACCCTCGAGCTGCTTCAAAAAACGGCGCTGTCCCAGGCAAGGGCCGGCAGCGACATGATCGCTCCTTCAGACATGATGGACGGACGGGTCGGGGCGATACGGAACGCGCTCGACGAGGGCGGCTTCGACTACCTGCCGATAATGGCGTACTCCGTGAAATACTCCTCGGCCTTTTACGGCCCGTTCAGGGACGCGGCCGGCAGCGCGCCGCAGTTCGGCGACCGCAAGACATATCAGATGGACTGCCGCAATTCCCGCGAGGCCGAAAGGGAGGCGCTGCTCGACGCCGACGAGGGGGCCGACATCCTCATGGTTAAGCCGGCCCTGTCGTATCTCGACATCATAGCCAGGGTCCGGGCCGTAACCGACCTTCCGCTGTGCGCATACAACGTCAGCGGCGAGTACTCGATGGTCAAGGCCATGGCGAAGCTGGGATACGGGGATGAAAGAAATCTGGCCGTCGAAATCCTGACCTCGATATTCAGGGCCGGTGCAGACATGGTCATTTCGTATCACACCCGCGACGTGTACCGGCACGGCTGGTTTTAGGCCGGAATGCGTTGGCGGATCGCGGAGAATCAGGATGAACATTGAAAAATCGAAAGAACTGTACAGTAAAGCCATCAGGCTGATGCCCGGCGGGGTGAACTCGCCGGTGCGGGCGTTCAGGTCGGTCGGCGGCGAACCCCTGTTCATGAAACAGGGCAGGGGATCCCGGCTCGTCGATGTCGATGACAACGAATACATCGACTACTGCATGTCCTGGGGTCCTCTGATTCTCGGCCACGCCGACAGTGACGTGATAAAGGCGATAACCGGCGCTGCGGCAAACGGGACGAGCTTCGGCACGCCGAACCCGTTCGAGGTTACCATTGCCGGGATGGTCGCAAAGCGTTTCCCGTCCATCGAGAAGATCAGGTTCGTCAACTCGGGAACCGAGGCCGTGATGAGCGCCATCAGGCTCGCTCGCGGTTTCACCGGAAAAAACAGGATTATCAAGTTCGACGGATGCTATCATGGCCACGCCGATCATCTGCTCGTGGCCGCCGGATCGGGCCTCGCGACCTTCGGCACTCCCGATTCAGCCGGCGTTACGCCCGGCAACGCGGCCGATACCCTCATCGTGCCCTTCAACGATCTCGAAGCAGTCGCCGAAACCGTGGAGAAAAACGGCGATACCATAGCTGCCGTTATCCTCGAGCCGCTTCCCTGCAACTATTCCATGATCCCTCCGGCGGATGGATTTCTGCGCGGCGTGCGGGAGCTGTGCGACCGCAAAGGGATTCTCCTGATCTTCGACGAGGTGATCACCGGGTTCAGGCTCGCGCCCGGGGGAGCGCAGGAATATTACGGCGTGGCGGCCGACCTCACCACCCTCGGGAAAATCATCGGCGGCGGCCTTCCGGTCGGCGCATACGGCGGGCGGGCCGATATCATGTCGATGATCGCGCCGGACGGCCCCGTATACCAGGCGGGCACCCTTTCCGGTAACCCGCTTGCGATGGCGGCGGGCATCACCACCCTCGAAAAGCTCGACAGGACCGGCGCGTACATGAAATTGAAAAAGCTCTCGGACGAATTCGCGGGCATTCTCGCTCCGGTGCTGAAGAAACATGAAGGACGCTTTCTCTTGCAGCGGCTCGAATCCGTATTCGCCTTTTACTTCACCGGCAGAAAGGAGGTCTCATCCCTGGCCCAGGTCAAGGAGTGCGACATGAAGCTTTTCGGCAGGTTCCACGCCGGGATGCTGTCACGGGGGATATATCTTTCGCCGTCGGGCTATGAGGTCGGATTCCTTTCGACTGCGCATTCTTCGGCCGACCTCGAAAAAACCGCGGCAGCCATTGATGAATCGCTGAGGGCCGTTTTAGCGTAATGAACGTTCAGAAGAAAAACACGAAAACCGGTCCGCCCCTTGTGCATGTGCTCGGCATGAGCCACAAGACGGCGCCGGTCGAATTCAGGGAAAGGTTTTCAATCGCGCCCGACCTGATCGCCGGCTTCCTGCATGAAGCACGGTGCTCTGGCGTGGACGAAATCGTGTACCTCTCGACATGCAACAGGGTCGAGATATATTTCGTTGCGCCCGACGGGGGCGACGGAGCCGACATCATCATGAAGATGCTCTGCGACTCCTCAGGAAAAACCCCGGCCGAGATACGCGGCCGCTTCTACGAGCACCGGGGCGTTGACGCGGTGAAGCACTGCCTGTCGGTCGCCTCGTCTCTCGACTCGATGGTAGTGGGCGAGAATGAAATTTTCGGGCAGATGAAAGAGGCATACCGGATCGCAGTAGAGGGCTCTTCGACCGGGCCGGTGCTCAACAGGCTCTTTCACCACGCCTTCAACGCGGCCAAAAAGGTCAAGACCGAGACCGGGATCGCGCGAAATCCGCTCTCGATCGCCTATATAGCGTGCGAGCAGGCCAGGAAGGTTTTCGACGACCTTTCGACCAAGAAGGCCCTGCTCATCGGCGCAGGAGAAATGGGAGAGCTCATTCTCAAGTATTTTACCAAGTACGACATAAGGGACATCACCGTGGCCAACAGGTCCCAGTGCAATGCCGAGAGGATCGTGGGCGAGATCAACAGGGACGCGAGGATCATCGGGCTCGGAGATATCTCTGCGGCGATGGTTCAGGCCGATATCGTGATCTCCTCGGTGGCGTCGCCCGGATACATCGTCACCGCGGAGTCGATGAGGGATTTCGCGAAAAAGAGAAAAGGCCGGCCCCTCTTCATCATAGACATAGCGGTCCCCAGGAACATAGACCCGGCCATCATTTCGATCAACGACATTTTCCTGTTCAACATAGACGACCTGAAGAGGATCGCCGACGAGAACATGAAGAACCGCATCAGGGAGGTCGCCGTGGCCGCGGAGATGATCCAGTCATCGGCCGCAGAGTTCATGAGGTGGATGGCCGATTTGCAGATAGCGCCGGTCATCGAGACCATGCAGAACGCATTCAACGGTATCAGGGAGCGGGAGA
>ERZ795054.3014-NODE-3014-length-13633-cov-4.038960_pt1 | contig 13633 bp, 9 predicted proteins | sample MGYA00375138_ERZ795054 | MGnify/ENA primary metagenome ERZ795054 (study PRJEB30183, sample SAMN05720215) | anaerobic digester metagenome | isolation source: active sludge of municipal wastewater-treating anaerobic digesters | place: USA | collected 2014-12-23 ...
TGTTGTAGGTTCTATGTTCTATGTTCTATGTTCTATGTTCTATGTTGTAAGCAGTTACCATCAGCCCGTATTACTTGCAGTACCCACTTTTCACTACCCACTTTTCACTAGCTACTAGCCACTAGCCATGTACGCTGTCATCGACATTGAAACCACCGGGGGCAACTTCCACAAGGAAGCCATGACGGAAGTGGCCGTATTGATCACTGACGGACAGCGGCTGATCGACTCCTGGTCCAGCCTGCTCAATCCCGGGAAGAGCATTCCGATAGAAGTGAGCCGGATCACCGGGATCACCAACGAGATGGTCCGCAACGCCCCAAGCTTCCCCATGGTAGCGCGAAGGATCGTGGAAATGACAGAGGGCTGCACCCTGGTGGGGCATAACGTCAGCTTCGACTACAGTTTCATCCGCGAGAATTTTCGCAGGCTCGGATATCATTATAAAAGGGACACCCTGTGTACGCTCAGGATGAGCCGCCGGGTCTTCCCCGGCCTGCCTTCATACAGCCTGGGCCGTTTATGCCGTTCGCTGAATATAGAGGTGAACAACCGTCACCGCGCTTCGGGAGATGCCCTGGCAACCATGGAGCTGCTGCATCTTATCCTTAGCGAACACCCTGCGATACTGGAGGAAGGGAAAGCGCTGGTGGATACCCGCATACGACGGGAGATACTGGCACGACTGCCGGAGGCACCAGGAGTCTATTTCTTTCATGATGATTCAGGCAAGGTGATTTATGTTGGGAAGAGCAACGACATCCGGAAAAGGGTGGTTTCGCATTTTGCCAACGACAAGACGGTGAAAGGTGCGGCCATGAAGGACCGCATCGCCGATGTCAGCTGGGAGCTCACCGGCTCGGAAACCCTGGCACTGCTCCGCGAATCTGCAGAGATCAAGCGTATGATGCCGGTGTTCAACAAACAGGGAAGAAGAAAAGGGACCACCTACGGCCTCTTCCATGCCTCCGATGAGCAGGGATATCTCCATCTCAGCATATTGGCCCTGGGTAAACGCAAATGCCCTGTACATACCTTCAGCACCAAGGCAGAAGCCCGTGCGTTCATGGTAAGGCTTTGGGAAGAGTTTGACCTTTGCCAGAAGCTCTGTGGCATGTATAAGTCTTCTGAATCATGTTTCTATCATACCATCGGGAAATGCCACGGGGCCTGCGTGGGCCGGGAGCACCCGGAATCGTACAATGCGAGGGTGAACGCGGCCCTCGACCGCTACCGCTTCCAGGTGAACGATTTCGCCCTGGTTGACCTGGGAAGGCATGAAGATGAACGCAGTGTGATGGTTGTACAGGGTGGGGAATACAAGGGCTATGGCTATTTTTCGCAGGAATTCATCGCCACGCATCGGGAGGAATTGCCCTCTCTGGTAGCGCCCCAGGACCATGACCGGGATGCCCGGATGATCTTGCGACAGGCATTCCGCAACGGAAATTACCTTGATCTTATCACCTTAGGTACCTCCCGCGACTGACCTTCCCGCTGCACGGATGCCGCTTTTCATACCCGGCACAATGTTCACACCTTCTCCTGGTTCCGGATACGGCCGGCGATGTGCTCGAAACGCTGCAATGCGATCAGTACCAGCAGGGTGAACATAAAGCTGGAGATCCCGCTTCCGGCTATTATGGCAAGCTGCATGGGATAAGCCTTGCGTTCTGCCCGGTAGGCATCGTTTACAATGAACTTCTGGGGCAGGTCCTGGCGAGAGTCCATCCCTGCCTTCTCCCATTTCGATTTCAGAATGCTCAGCCTCTCCTTCTCCAGCTTAAGTTCCTCCTGCAGGGCAATGTAAGCACCGCCGTCCCGTCCAAGCCCCTGCAGCTTGTCCTCCAGTGCCTGGGCTGCCCTCACATTGCCGCGCCCGAGCTGAATGGCCAGTTCTTCATAGATTACCTGGGCCTGGGATTCGTAGTCGTGCACCCCCCTGGCCATAATCCGGCTGAGGGAGTCTTCCAGGAGGTGTATATACCGCTGCTGGTCTTCGTAGGCGGTCAGCGCTACATGCTCCGCACCCAGGGCACGGCCCTGCTGCATCTGATGGGTAACCGAATCCAGGAGCTGCGCCATCTTGTTGGCCATATCCGCGGCCAGCTGGGCATCCGTATCATAAACAGTAAGCTCCACGGCCCCATACTCGTTGATGCGTACCTCCACATTGCGTTCGTACTCCTTCCATAGTCGCGTCAGGGGGTGTGCATCGGTAGTGTCGATCTGGTAATGCTCAAAAAGCCGGTATCTAACGATCAGGTGGTCACGTATCGGTTCCGACACCAATATCTGCTTGAGTTGGTTCGCCTCCTCCCTTTCCCCGAACTCCAGGAGATCCTCCTCAGACCACTGCAGATCGCTCAGCATAGAGGAGGAGAGGGAGGAGGTGGAGGTAGGGTACATCACTACGGTGGAGCGGTAGCGTGGCGGGATCATCCATGGAAGTGAAAAGGCCAGGGACAGCATCACCGCACCCAGGGTGGTGAGCAGAAAAACCCTTTTCCATCGACGGATGAGGCTGATAATATTCTCGAGACTTATGGGGTGCATTATCCTGGCCGGTGGATTGGCACTTCAAAGGTAAGAAAGAAGCAGGAGCGCCGAGACCTGTCTCCATAAATGGCGGAACCCCCGGGACCGGGGGTTCGCGGAGAACGAGGGAAGGATGGGGGGATGGAGGGGGGAAAGAAATCTGTCACAAAGGTGAGGCTTATACCCTGTCCCGGTGTTAAGTCAGGGTTATGAAAAGGTTAAGCAATAGGTGCATCGCAGGCGGTCTGGTATGAACAAGCGGTGATCGTTGTGTGACCATAGTTTTATCTTTACAGAAAAAATTACCGATGAAAATCCGAATCCTTGCTGCCATCCTTTTCGTGATGCTCCTTGCAACAGCCCAGGCCCAGCTCGATTTTGGGGCTAAAGCAGGGCTAACGGCGTTCCGCCTCACTGAGGAACAAGGCTTCACGGAAACCAATGTAGAACTGGGGGTCCTCTTTGGCGCCTTTCTTCGTTATGGGGATGACCTCTATGTCCAGCCCGAACTGAACTACCTGCGCAAAGCGACAGAGGTTAGCCTGGATGGAGTGGTTTTTGAGGATGAGCCTAACCAACGGCTCGGGTTTACCTCCCTGCAACTGCCGGTTCTCCTGGGATATAAGGTATTCAGGTCCGCTGACGGTACATCCTCGGTGCGGGTCATGGCCGGACCCGTTTTTGAGCTGCTCCTTCGTGCCGATGATAATGCCTATGACCTCCGTACCAAGGATTATAACCCGGCCACACTGGCGGTGGAGGCCGGACTGGGCCTGGACCTCTGGTTTCTTACGTTCGATCTGCGCTATGGATATGGGCTGTCCGAAGTCCTTGAACAACAGGAAAATGTACGTTCCCGTATGCTTACCCTGGGTGCAGGGATCAAGCTCTGAGCCAGGGCTTCTGTATTCCGACAGGCCTCGTCTATTATAAGATTCCTCATCCTTTCAATCCACTGAAACCTATGCGTAAAGGCAGTCACAGCCCTTTGTCCGCAACCGGACGTTCTGCCGGCATCCTGATGCATCCCTCCTCCCTACCAGGGAATGAGGGGATAGGGACCCTGGGGGAGCCCTCACGGAACTTCCTCCGCTTTCTCAAGGAATCAGGACAACGCTTTTGGCAGGTTCTGCCGCTGGGGCCGACCGGATATGGGGATAGCCCATACCAGTGTTTCTCTTCCGCTGCCGGCAATCCCTACCTTATTGATCTTTCGGAGCTGGCCAGTGCGGGATGGTTGGATCCAGCCCTTCTTCATGGAGCCCCCGGAGAGGGGCACAAGGTGGATTTCGGGCAGTTGATCCCCTGGAAGATGGAAAGGCTCCGCAAGGCCTGGGCCGGGTTCAAAGCATCAGCCGGAGCGACGGACCGCGAGGCACTGGAGTCATTCATTTATACCGAGTCTTCCTGGCTTCACGACTTCAGCTTGTTCATGGCCTTGAAGCTGAAGTTCGATCAGCGCCCCTGGTACGAATGGCCGGAGCAGCTTCGCCTGCGCGACCCTGAGGCACTGAGGTCAGCCCAGGCAAGCCTGCAGGAAGAGGTCGACTTTCATGCCTTCCTTCAGTATGTCTTCTTCCGGCAGTGGGAAGCATTGCGCGAGAAAGCACAGGAATCAGGGATCCGCATCATTGGCGACATCCCTCTCTATGTTGCCCGCGACAGCGCCGATGCCTGGGCCGGTCCGGAGGTTTTTCTTTTCGATGAAGCGATGCATCCTACCCAGGTGGCCGGAGTGCCGCCGGATTATTTCAGTGCCACGGGACAGCTCTGGGGAAACCCTGTGTTCGACTGGGATTACCTTGAGCATAGCGGCTATGCCTGGTGGATTGAAAGGATAAGGCGTAACCTGAGGATGGCGGACCTGATCAGGATTGACCACTTCCGCGGTCTGGAGGCCTATTGGGCCGTTCCTTTCGGGGAGGAGACCGCAGTGAATGGACAGTGGCTGCCTGCCAGGGGGCGAAAAATGCTGGAAGCCGTAAGGGAAGCCCTGGGAACGGTGCCCCTTATTGCAGAGGACCTGGGGGACATCTCCGAGGAAGTGTACGCCCTGCGTGATGATTTCGAGCTTCCGGGGATGGTGGTGATGCAGTTTGCCTTCGACGGTAACCGCAGGAACATCCACCTCCCATACCTGCACCGCCGAAACAGTCTGGCCTATACCGGCACCCACGACAACGATACCCTCAATGGATGGCTGGCTTCCTTGGCTCCGGAGACGATGCATTGGCTGAAGGATTACTTTGGGTGCGCGGAGCATTCCCTGGGCAATGCCGTGCTCCGTGCCGCCCTGGCCTCAGTGGCTGAACTTTGCATCGTCCCCTTTCAGGATTGGCTGGGCCTGGATTCATCTTCGCGGATGAACGCCCCCGGTACACTGGGCGGCAATTGGACCTGGCGCTGTTCGGAGGCTCAGCTTGGAAATGATCTGACGAAAAGGATACAGGAACTTACCGAGATTTACGGCAGACTTGGTCATCGGGAATAGCTGACACATGCATCTGCTTGGTTATTGGGATAGCTTGCGTCAGTGACAGGGGATGCCTCAGGGAGGATTAGGTTGAGGTGATGCGGTTGCCAGGTATAAAAAGTTCTCGAAACCGAACCGTTAATATCCGTTACCAACCGTTTCTAACGATTTGCAGCCGTTGTTAACGGTTGGTGTTTGATCGCGAAGACAGGCTGCATCCTCCAGATCTCCCCCCACCCCTTATGCCACAAACCATGCTCGCTTACTTCTTCTCCAAAACATAATACTGCCAGGGACCCAGCGTGGCCGGCAACTGTTCGAGCAAGATGTCCTGCTCATCCCCCAGGGGCGCCCATCGCTCCTTGCAGGTGAAGGAAAGTTGATAGGGAACCGGTTCAGGGCTAAGATTGGCCACGACCAAAACTTCTCTACCCTCTTTTTTTCTTAAAAAGGCAACATACCTCGCTCCGGCATCCCCTTCCACAAACTCGCATTCCCCTCCTTCAGCACCATTTCTCAGGGCAGGATGGCGGTGCTTGAGCTGGCCAAGATCAGTATATAACTGCCGCATTGGATGCTCCTTCCATTCGATGCTGTCTTTGTCGAAAAAGCTGAGCCTGCGGTTCAGCCCGGCCTCCTGCCCTGAATAGATCAGCGGCATACCCGGCAGGGTATAGCTCAGCACGGTCATCACTTCCACCGCATCGCCCAGGCGCTCATACTCGGTGCCGTTCCATGAGTTCTCGTCGTGATTGCTGGTGAAGTTCATGCGGTAGGCATCCGGCGGGAACTTTGAAAGGTCCCTTGCCACGAACTTTCGCAGGCTGTCGGCGTCTGACTCCCCCCTGGCGATCCTGTTGAAAAGGTGGTGGAGGTTCCAGGCGTAGGTCATGTGGAAGGCGGAATCATGCAGGTAAACCTCCTCCGCCTCTGCCAGCATGAAGACGTTGTGCACCTGCTGCAAGCGGGTGATGGCATAGGGCCAGAAGTCCTGGGGCACCATCATGGCCACATCGCAGCGGAATCCGTCCACGCCGTAGTCCCTTACCCAGAACTCCATGGCTCCGGCCATATAGTCCCAAAGCCCCTGTTGCTCAAAGTCAAGCTCAGCCACGTCGGTCCAATCATAGGGGCTTAGCACCTTGCCAGTGGAGTCGCGCAGGTACCACTCCGGGTGCTCCTCCATCAGCGGGTTGTCCCAGGCGGTATGGTTGGCCACCCAATCCAGAATGACATACATCCCCAGGGAGTGGGCCTCTTCCACCATGGCGCGGAACTCTTCCATCGTTCCATAGGCGGGATCCATTGCCTTGTAATCCTTAACGGAATAGTAACTTCCCAGGCTGCCTTTGCGGTTGATCTCACCGATCGGATGGATAGGCATCAACCATAGGATGTCCACGCCCAGTTCCTTAAGCCGTGGAAGGTGCTCCCTGAATGCCGCCAAGGTTCCCTCCGGGGTGAACTGACGGAGGTTGACCTCATAAATGACCGCATTGCGCGACCATTCGGGAGGATCCATGGTAAAGGCCTTATCTGCAGCGGTTTTATTGCCTCCGCAGGAAAGAAGGATCAGGGCCAGTCCGGTGATCGTGGCGAATACGGTACATTGTGTCAGGGATCTCATAGGTCACAGGGATTTTTTCAGGGTGATGATCTCAAAGGAAAGGGGACGCAGGCGGACCTCGAGGCCAGCGCCGCCCAGGGTGGCCGGATGACCGTTCATGGTCCCCAACAGTTGGTAAGGACCCACGGTGCCGGCCGGGATGTTCAGCTCACGCGGGGATTCGGAGCGGTTGAGCAGGATGATCATACTCTCGTTGAAATAGGTTCTTCGGTATACATAGAGGTCCTGGTCCAGGTAGACCAGCTCCATGTCGCCATACAGCAGCGCAAGGCTGTGCGAACGCAGACCGGCCAGATCCGACACGCACTGCTTTACCTCCAGTTCCTGCGGACTGAGGCCCTCAAAGCGCATCATCCTGCGATTGTCGGGGTCGTTGCCCCCGGGCATGCCGATTTCATCCCCATAGAAGATTACCGGCAGTCCGGGAACCGTGAAATTGAAAGCATGTACCAGCATCAACCGGTCGTAGGCCCGAGGATCGCCCACGCCGATTTCCCGGGTCCATCCCGCTTTCTTGGCATCTTCCCCGAAGGCCAGGGCGCCACCGGCGTAGGAGATGAAGCGGCCCCTGTCCTGGTTGCCGCTGATGTTGCCCATAAGGTGGTGATGTCCATACCAGCGCAGGCTCTGGCACTGTACACTGCGGACCTTCTCAAAGCTGCCTTCCTTCTGCCCTGCCGCATTGGCCAGGGCATCGTAGAGATTGAAGTCGAATTGTGCATCAAGCATCCCAGGTCCTACATAGCTCGAGATCAGCTGCGGGCTGCCGTAGGTCTCCCCGATCTGGTAGATGCTGCGTTCATGGTCCTTAACGAGGATGCTATCCTTGATCTTACGCGTCAACAACCTCCAGAAGGACTCAGGAATATGTTTGGTGGCATCGTGACGGAACCCGTCCAGGTTGAATTCCTTCAGCCAGAACAAGGCAGAATCACTGAGCATTTCACGCACGGGCTCGCGTTCCAGATCGAGCGTGGGGAGGAATACATCAAACCAGGTGGTAAGGCGGTACTCATCCCAGCGTTCGGTGTTCAGGCTGCCATCGGGAAGGTACAGGGAGGTGGCGACCTCAGGGTGTGCCCTGTAGAAGGGGTGCTCCTCATGCACATGGTTGGCCACGAAGTCCAGCAGTACGCCCAATCCCTGCCCATGGGCTTCATCCACAAGACCCCGCAGTTCATCCGCCTTGCCGAAACGGGGATCGACCTGGGTGAAGGATACCGGCCAGTAGCCGTGATATCCTGAAAAACGGGTTTGAGGATCGGGCCACTGCCCGTAAGGCCCTTCCGGGTTACGAACTACTGGACTGATCCATAGGGTATTAATACCCAAGGACTTGAAGTAACCGTCCTGTACCTTCTTTCTTACCCCGGCCAGGTCGCCCCCATGATAATCGGCACGAGGGTGTACTTCCGGGGTGCGGAGCGGACGGTCGTTGGTGCTGTCCCCGTTGAAGAAGCGGTCTATGAATACGTTATAGATGATCTTGCGCTGGGGGTCATCTTCTGTGAGCTGGGATGGGTCCAGCACCGGTACGCCTTTTTCGAGGGGAATGAGCACATCGTTGGAGCGGCCGTAGGCATTCCATGCATAGACGCGGATCCAGCTGCGCTTCATCCTGGCAGCTTCCTTCGGGATGTTCAGCACGACCTGACCCTGGCGTAGCTCAGTGCCCCTGATCTGGTGGTTCTGCCAGAAGGCGACGGCCCCCACCGGTCCGTTGTTTGCGCTAAGCACAACCTTCCTCCCCTGCAGCTCCTGGGTCTTCAGGTGAGGAGTAAGCTGTCCGCATACATCGCCCACCTCCATCTGTGAATTGGTGCCGCCGATCCCGTTGGGAACCTGCTTCACTGCCGCAGGATCAAGGACCCACTGCCCGTCAGCCACAAATTGGTACTGGTACTGCCCCGGCTCCAGCATCAGCATGACTTCCCAGGCCCTGCCCGACCATTCCATGGGGGTGGCCCGCGGATCCCAGGCATTCATTTCCCCAACCACGGTCACCTCGGAGTACTGCTTGCCCTGAGGGTCGAACCTCAGCCCGACCCACAAAGCCGAGGGGGCATATACCGGGATGTCATACCATTCGCCCTTCAGCCGGAATCTCAGGGCATCCACTCCGTGCATCTTCTCAGGCGGGATGAGGCGGAGGACCCGGCCACTGTCTTCCAGCCCGGCCCAACTGCCTTCCGGGGCCTGGATAGAGTCGATGAGCAAGGGATCCTGAAAAAAGTCGCCCAACACGATGAGGTTATTGCCATGCACCAGGCGCAGGGGCCCGGCCAGGCCGAGGATAGGCTCTTCGCCCGCAGGGCGGGAAGGCTGGCATGCATCCAGGCCTATCAGGAGCAGGCCCAGCATCAGTGTTCCGGTGAATGTGGATATCCTTCTCATGTTCATTGGAGTTCAAGGATCATGATCGATTTTGGGGCGAGGTCCATTCCCTGGTCAAATATGAGCATCTGGCCGCTCACCACTTCAATGCCGCGGGTGGCACTCCCCAGTCCTTCGGCAAAGCGTTCGGGCATCCATCGGACGGTCTGCCGGGCATTGTTCACGATGACCATCACCCGCTGATGCTCATGCAGGCGGAAATAAGTGTATACCCCGTCCTCCGGGAGATAATGGAGAAGCCGGCCGGTGTGCAGCGCCTTAGCACCCTTGCGGTAGTTCAGGAGCTTTCGCAACATTTCCTGCATTTCGGCCTGGGCTGGGCTCAGCCCGCGCCCCGTGAAGGCGTCGACGCTATCCCCGGGCCAGCCCCCAGGAAAGTCCTTGCGCATAGGTCCGTGACCTTCCGACTCTTTGCCTGGCATGAGCACTTCGGTGCCATAATAGATCATGGGGGTGCCCCGGGTGGTCAGCAGCGTGCCCAGGGCCATGCGCAGCAGGGCAGGGTCTTCGTTCACTGAACTGAAGATGCGGCCGACGTCGTGGTTGTCGGCGAAGGTGAGGATGGAGCCGGGATCCACGTATAGGAAATCCTGGGCCAGCGTTTGATAGATGCGAAGGGTGCCCTCGTTCCATCCATCCTCCTGGGTAAAGGCATCGCGCAGGGCATAGTGCAGGGGGAAATCGGTGACCGAGTTCATGCCGGAATTATACTCGTCCGGGTAGTTTTTTCCCCCTTGATAGAAGGCGGTATAGGCCGGATAGTCCAGCCAGGCTTCGCCCACGATATCCAGCTCAGGATATTCGGCCTTCACCCGGGTGGCCCAGGCGGCCACTCCCTCCAGGCCAGCATAGGGTTGGGTGTCGAGGCGCAGCCCGTCCAGCCCGGCATATTCGATCCACCAAATCGTGTGCTGCACCATGAAAGTAAGCAGGAAGGGGTCATCAAGGTTGAGGTCCGGCATATGGCGGTCGAACCATCCGCGCTGGAACCGCTCCCGGTCGGCCACGGAGGCATGGGGATCGGTGAGGGTCACAGAACGGTAGGTAGTGCGGGTGAATTCCGGCCAGGCATTGATCCATGCTGGGAAGGGAGGCTTCTGCACCAATGCGTTCCGGTCGCCCCAGTGGTTCAGCACCACATCCATGATCAGGCGTATGCCCCGGGCATGGGCGCTATCCGCCAGGGCGCGGTATAGCGCATTGTTACCCAGGCGGGGATCGACCTGGTAAGCATCGGTGATGGCATAGCCGTGGTATGACCATGCCGGCATATTGTTCTCCTGAACAGGCGTAAGCCAGAGGGCAGTGAAGCCCATTCCTTCCAGGTAATCCAGATGGTCGATCACCCCTTGCAGGTCTCCGCCATGGCGGTGGTCAGGGTCTTGTCGACGGCTGCCCTGCAGCATGCCCGGTATGGAATCGTTGGTGGGGTCCCCGTTGGTAAAGCGGTCCGGAAAGGCCATATAGATGACATCGGCAGGTCCGAAGCCCCGTCCCTGCTCCCAGACCGGAGGGCGCTCGGAAAGGGTGTAGCTGCAGCTCAGGGCCCTTCTGCCCTGCAAGGTAAACCTGAAGGTCAGTTCGTTTGCGTGGGCCAGATCGCTCAGATCCAGGTCTACGAAGAGGTAATCCCCGTCATCGGCGGGATAAACGCCAATGATCAAGGCTCCAGCGGGTTCACAGCTCACCCTGGCCTGGCCAATGCCGGGGGCATGGAACATCAGCTGCAGCCGGGGGTTGCGCATACCCACCCACCAGGAAGGGGGCCAGACCTTCACCTGGGCCCATGCCCCTTGCCCCATCAGGATCAACAGCAGCAGGGTAAGCAGTCGTGACATCATCCTGGGTCGCATATCAATACTCCTGGGATATGGGGTGCAGGACGATCTCATCCACCAGCACGTGCGGGGCTTGCCTGCATATATAGAGCACGGCCTCAGCCACGTCCTCCGGGTCAAGCCAGTCCAGTTTGTAGTTCTGCATGGCATCCTGTCCATCGAAGGCAGTTGCCACCAGCCCTGGATAGATGGCACTCACCCGACGGCCCTGTGCCTGCCATTCCTTGCGCAGTGAGCCCAGAAAGGCATGGGCCGCGGCCTTGGAAGCACTGTAGGCCGAGCCGTATGGAAAGAAACGGGTGGCCGCATCGCTGAGGATGCCAATGAGCAAGGGGGCGCTGCTGCGACTAAGCATGGGCTCCATGGCCTGGGTCAGCCTGAAGATGGCCGTGGCGTTCAGGGCCATCTGCCGTTCCCAGTCGTCAGCACTCAGCTCATCCCCCAGTTTGAACACTCCCATACCGGCATTGTGTACAATAATGTCCAGGGAGGGATAAATGAGCCCTGTAAACTCAACCAGTTCCTGCAGGCCTTCACCGGTGGTAAGATCCGCGGCACAATGTACCGCATTCCCATCGCGATCCGAGATATGGTTCACCAGCTCCGTCAGGGCCTCGCCGTCCCTGGCATTGAGCATCAGCGCCGCGCCTTCCGCTGCCAGCGTCAGGGCGATGGCCCTCCCTATCCCCTGGCTTGCGCCGGTCACGAGGACCGTAGTGCCGTCCAAACTTCCTCTTTTCTTCATAAGAACCGCTATCGTGGGTAAAAATACCCAAAAATCCCTCAAGGGTTTTGTTGTTAATTTTGCTCAGGTTTCAACTGATGTCCGATGATGATGGAGCGAGAGATCACCGACAGGATGCGCCTCTTATGGGCCAGCCTGTATCCCGGCGATGACGGCCGGCTGCTTGAGGAACTCTTCCGGGAGGTCCGAATCCGCCGCATTTCCCTTGACCGGGCGCCGGAAAACGGCGACTGGTACAAGGATGCTGTGGTGTACTCCCTTTATGTCGACCTTTTCAACCAGGACTTTGCCGGACTGGAAGCTAAGCTGCCCTACCTCCGGGACCTTGGGGTCAACTGCCTGTGGCTGCTCCCCATCCTCGACAGCCCCATGCGCGATGCCGGCTTCGATATCCGGCGCTACGACCGCATCCGGCCCTCCCTTTTCAGCCTGCCGGAGGATGCTGACGATGTCCTCATCCATGGCCGCTTCACTGATTTTCTGAAGGCAGCCCACACCCTCGGCATCAGGGTCATCTTCGATGTGGCCATGAACCACACCTCTGAAGAACATCCCTGGTTTCAGCAGTCGCGCAGCAGCGAGGATAATCCGTTTCGATCCTATTATATCTGGAACCACGACGACAGTAAATACTCCGGGGCCCGTCTGCTGTTCAAGGGGATGTGCCCCAGCAACTGGGAGAAGGACGGGGAGGGATACTTTTTTCACCGCTTTTTCGAGTTTCAGCCCGACCTCAACTACCGCGATCCCAGGGTGCTGGTGGAGATCAGCCGGGTACTGCTGCACTGGCTGGCCAGCGGGGTCGACGGCTTCCGGGTCGATGCCATTCCTTATCTCTGGAAAGAAGAAGGCACGAATTGCGAGAACCTGCCGGAGACCCATCTGATCGTCAAGTTCTTCCGCAGCGTGGTGGACCTGGTCTGTCCGGGCACCCTGCTCCTCGCGGAGGCCTGCCAGCCCCCGAATGAAGTCGTGAAGTATTTCGGCGAAGGGGATGAATGCCATGCCGGTTACCATTTTCCTATCATGCCCCAGATCTTCAAGGCCCTGGCCCTGGGTTCCGCCCTGCCGGTGAAAGCGACCCTCAGCCCGGAGGTCACCCCGGACATCGCCCCCGGCAACCAATGGTTCATGTTCCTCCGCCTGCACGATGAGCTGACCCTGGAAATGGTGAGCCCGGAGGACCGCGCCATCATCCATGGCCATTACTGTCGCGATCCGCGATGGGATTTCAGGGTGGGAGAGGGCATCTCCGCCCGCCTGGCCGAGCTGTTGGAATTCGACATGAGGCGCATCCGGCTGGCTTATTCTATCATGTTCACCCTTCCAGGTACACCCATCATTTATTATGGGGATGAGTTTGCCCGTGGCAACGACGAGCGGTATTACGAAGAGGTGAAGGCCCTCACCGGCTATAACGACACCCGGTATTTTGTGCGCGGCCCCATTCGCTGGAACGAAACGGAAGCTTTGCTCGCTGACCCCTCCAGCCTGGGCAGTCAGGTCTTCCAAACACTGAAGGAAATGATCCATGTGCGCTCCGGTCACCCAGCCTTCGGGCGCGGCAGCCTGGAATGGATGGAAATCAGCAACCCGTCCGGCATACCCCTTCCGGAGGTGCTGGCCTACCGGAGAACATTGGAGAACGACGAGGTCATCGTAATCCAAAACATGGGCCCACAGCCCATAACCTGCGACCTGACTCCCTTTGAGGGTTACCGCGACCTCCTGGCCTCAGATCTGCCCTTTTCCCCCGGCCCTGCAGCCCAACTCGCCCCCTACGAGATTCACTGGCTATGGAAATAACCGTCATGTCCGCCAGAAAAAACATCCCTTCGGAGCGAAAAACTTACCTTTTTCACTAGCCACTAGCCACTAGCCACTAGCCACTAAAATGCACTGCATCTTCGACCTCGACGGCATCATCACCCGCACGGCCACAGTCCACGGCCGGGCCTGGAAACGCATGTTCGACGCCTACCTCCGCGAACGCAGCCTTCGGCTGGATGTCGCCTTCC
>ERZ795054.3018-NODE-3018-length-13621-cov-7.679714_pt1 | contig 13621 bp, 15 predicted proteins | sample MGYA00375138_ERZ795054 | MGnify/ENA primary metagenome ERZ795054 (study PRJEB30183, sample SAMN05720215) | anaerobic digester metagenome | isolation source: active sludge of municipal wastewater-treating anaerobic digesters | place: USA | collected 2014-12-23 ...
CCGCGAGTTCTTCAGAAATGACGAATTCATCGTCCGGCAGGCCAAAGGGGTCACGAGCAACGTCATCACGCTGATGAAGGAAGGCCTCGAGGAACGCCTGAAAGGACGGCTCGTGCCGGTCACGGAATGAATCCGCCACCGTGCCGGAATCTCCCATCCCTCACGCCGCCTCTTTTGGGAAGTACCAAAAAGGTTTAAAGGTTACCATCCCTAAAGAATCGTTTACCAGAGTGGGGTATCCCGGTACCTTCAATTTCTGTTCATGATACGAAAATCTCCACACTGCTATCTCCTGTCCTCCGGTGGGCAGAGTCAGCCACGAGAACGGGGAGCTTTATGTCATTTGCCGGCAGCGGACAATTTCCGGAGTCGTCATGCGGCAGACAAGCCCTGGACCAAATGCCTGCAAACCGGGTAAAGGGAGTATGATCGCAAGGGATCCAGAACGGGAACAGGGGAACGGCTTTGAGCGGGACAAGGGAAGTTTTACCAGGGACGGGGTTCAGGATGAGCGACGGTTCCTGCGGGAGGGGGTGGCCGCCGGATTCCGGCACATCCGGGGCCGGTGAACAACGACCATGATAGCGATCGAATACGTCCTTGCCGGTGCCGCGATCCTGATCCTGTTCTGCATCATCGCGAACAAGGTCTCGGGGAGGCTCGGCCTTCCCGCCTTGTTGATCTTCATTGTTGTCGGCATGCTTGCCGGTTCCGAGGGCCCCGGGAGGATCTACTTCGACGACCCGTTTGTAGCGCAGAGCATTGGCGTTGTCGGCCTTGCCCTCATCCTCTTCTCGGGAGGTATCGATACGCGGTGGACCGAAGTACAACCCGTCATGTACAAGGGTCTCGTGCTCTCGACCGCAGGCGTTGCCCTCACGGCGCTGATTGTGTGTATCTCAGCGATCTTCCTGCTCGGGTTTGACCCGCTCGAAGGATTCCTCCTTGGTGCAATCGTCTCGTCAACCGATGCAGCGGCGGTTTTCTCAACCCTCCGCTCACGGAGGGCAAGCCTCAAAGGCGACCTGCGTCCGCTTCTTGAGTTCGAGTCGGGCAGCAACGATCCCATGGCAATCCTCCTGACCATCGGGGCCATCGCGCTCCTGATGCAGCCGGGTACCTCATTCTTCTCGCTTATCCCGCTCTTCGTGCAGCAGATGGCCGTCGGCGGCCTCCTTGGCTATGGTATGGGAAAGGGTGCAGCCTGGCTGATCAATACCGTGAAACTGGAGTACGAAGGGCTGTACGCCGTACTCACCCTGGCATCCGCACTGCTCATCTATGGCCTGACGGCCATCGTGGGGGGCAACGGGTTCCTTGCAGCCTACGTTGCCGGGCTCGTTATTGGCAACAGCGCCATCGTCCACCGGAAGAGCCTGATCCGGTTCCATGAGGGCATCGGATGGCTGATGCAGATCACCCTATTCCTTACGCTCGGGCTCTTTGTCTTCCCCTCCGAACTCCTTCCCGTACTCATCCCCGGTATCATCATATCCATCGTCCTGATCTTTGTGGCACGGCCGGTTGCCGTGTACCTCTCGCTCCTCCCCTGGAAGATGAAGAAGAACGAGAAACTGATGATCTCGTGGGTCGGGCTCCGGGGTGCTGCCCCCATCGTGCTTGCCACGTTCCCGCTTATCGCGGGCGTGCCGCAGGCCAGTGTCTTCTTCAACCTGGTCTTCTTCATGGTGATCGCTTCCGCCCTCCTCCACGGGACATCGATCCCCTTCGTGGCAAACCACCTGGGGCTCTCCGCACCGCTTCCTGCACGGTCGCGGTTCGGGATGGAACTGGATTTTCAGGAGGAGTCCCACAACGAACTCTTCGAGCTTGTCGTCCCCTCCGGCTCCCCGGCCTCCGGCAAGCAGATCGTGAACCTCGGCCTGCCGTCCGGCACGCTCATCATCCTGATCGCAAAGGGCAGCGAACAGTTCCCGCCCCGCGGGGCAACGGTGCTCGAAGACGGGGACACGCTCCTCATCCTCACAACACCGGCGGCAGCGCAGGCTGTCCGCCGCATCATCCTGGGGGAGACGGCAACGGCACCGGAAGAGCCGGAACCTCCTGACGGGGGATGGCCCTGGGGGGACGGCTTCAGGTGGGGGTCGACAAAACAGGCCGAAGATGAACGGGAGAGATCATGAGCGCACACAGCATGGAGCGCTGGTCATCGCATTTCACATTCATCCTCGCGGCAGTCGGGGCTGCGGTCGGGATCGGGAATATCTGGCGGTTTCCGGCCCTTCTCGGCCAGAACGGCGGGGGGGCATACCTCGTGCCCTACGTTATTGCCGTCTTCGTCTTTGGGCTCCCGCTCATGGTCCTTGAGATCACGGTCGGACGCCACTTCCGCAGCAGCGTGGTCAGCTCGTTTAAGGCGCTCCGTGCTGAGTTCCGCATTGCGGGGTGGCTGCTCGTCGCCATCCTGTTTTTGATTCTGAGCTACTACATTGTCATCACCGGCTGGACGCTCGCGTATGCCGTGTTCTTTGCAACCGGGGATGAGACAACGTTCTCCGGGTTTACCGGATCTTACCTCCCGCTCCTGTACGGGGCGCTTGCCGTTGTCCTGACCGGCATCGTGGTCGCCCTCGGGGTCCGGCAGGGGATCGAGCGGGTCTCGGTCCTGATGGTCCCGTTCATAGTCATCATCCTTGCCATCCTGGCCCTGGTCTGTACAACCTTAAGCGGGTTTGGTACCGCGGTCAGCTTCCTGTTCACGCCGGATTTCTCGGTCCTCACGCGTGCCGAGCTCTGGGTTGCGGCGTTCGGGCAGGCCTTCTTTTCCCTCTCGGTGGGGGAAGGGATCCTGCTGACCTATGGAGCGTACATGGCAAAAGACCAGGATATCCCGCGGGCCGGTCTTGTGATCTGCATTGCCGACCTTGCCGTTGCCCTGCTCGCCGGGCTGGTCATCTTTCCCGTTGTCTTCTCGTTCGGCCTCTCCCCGACGGCCGGCACGGAACTGGCGTTCACGACCCTGCCGCTGGCCTTCTCGCTCCTGCCGGCAGGGCACCTTTTCGCGGTTGCATTCTTTGTCGTGCTCTTCTTTGCTGCCTTCACCTCGGCAGTCTCGATGCTGGAGGTCGCCGTCTCCTCGGTGCAGGAGGCTGCCGGGTGGGGCAGGAGAGGAACTGTCGCAGTCCTGACCGCGATCCTCCTGCTCGTCAGCCTCGTTCCTGCGCTCAGCTTCAGTGCCATGAATCTGAACCTGTACGGGATCCCCGTGCTCGATATCATGGACGAGACCATCGGGACGCTCGGTCTCCACCTTGCCGCAGCCATCCTCGCGATCGCGTTCACGTGGTTTTTGCCCCGCGGGGTGTTTGAAGCGGAGATCGGCCGGGACTCGTCCCTGACCCGGCTGGCATTTTTCCTCTGCAAATACGTGATCCCCACTGTCCTCCTCATCACCATCGGCATCCACCTCATCGCCGGCTTCGAGATGCCCGATGCGACCTATATCGCCGGGAGGCATTTCCTGGGCGCGTGGCTCCAGAGCGGCGGGCTGGCAACGTTCCTTCTGGGGATTCTCGTGCTCACCCTGATCGCTGACAGGGTTCGCCGGTGAACCTTGGCACGCCACGACGATATTTTTACGATGAGGTCTGACCGGAAGGAAATGACGCTTGAGCGGAAGATCGCAACGGTATTTGCGCTGGATGATCAGACCTGGCGCCGGCATGCAAACCCGTGGAGCGTGCTCCTCCGCAGCACCGTGCTGCCGCTCCTCGTCCTCGCCTGATGGAGCAGGCTCAGGCCCGGCGGGTACGCGTTCGTCCCGCTCGCTCTCGCCCCGCTCTGGACCTGGTTCAATACCCGGATCTTCCCCGCCCCGTTGTCCTTCGAAACCTGGGCGTCAAAGGCCGTCTTCGGTGAACGGGTCTGGCTGAACCGCGATGTTGTGCCGGTGCCGGACCGCCACCGGACCGTCCCGAATGTCCTCTCTGTACTTTCAGGGGTCGGCATGCTCTTTGTTTTCCGGGGTGTACTGCTTTTTGAAACCTTGCCGGCACTCTTTGGCATGGCACTTGTCTATACCGGCAAACTCTGGTTCCTTGACCGGATGGTCTGGTTGTGGGAAGATATGAAAGACAACCCTGCGTACGCCCGGCTGACCGTCTCAGCCGGAACGAATCACCGGTGCCAGGAATACCCGCACGGCTCATAGGTTCTTCCCATGGACCTGCCAGCTCCCCACCCACCAGAGTACCAGGGCTATGGTGAAGGAGATCCAAAAAAGGTGAACCGGTAAAGGTTTGCACGTTTCTAGAGAGAGAATAATCTCATTCTTATGTCAACCGTTCTGACCTGGAACGCTCCGGAAACAAGGATCGTTTTCTGGACAATCCATCGAGAGGTTTACAGATTTTCCTCTCTGATCTGCCGCCCGCGTACCGTCCAGAGCACGAGCGACGTGATGAAGAAGAGGAGGAAAAATGTAAACCGGTTGAGTATTGCCATTTGTACGGGAATCCCCTGCGGGGAGAGGAGAAAACCAGCCACAAGAAAGAGAACGGTTACGATGAAAACCGTGGGAATTGCGTAGTACCTGCTCGACCAGTAAGCCAGGATAAGGGGGATGAAATAGAGAAGCCAGACCGGCTCTCCCAGAGGTGTAACGGTATCGATGGCATATACCGTAAGGATGATCAATGCAGCGGTGAGCAGGATCCCGAGATCCGATGCAAGTGCATTGAGCAGATTATTCATCGGGATTTGGTTACGATGTCTGGCAGGGGTCATGGGATAATCCGCCATTCGTGGGCGGTTATTTCTCAGTTATTAGAACGTATTCCGGAGTATATTGAAAACCCTTGCGATCTTTTTTAGAACTCCCCGGCCTATTCATAGAAATGAACTGAAATGTCTTTGATATTCTGACCTATTTTCAGCCCCTGTTCAGGTTTTCCGTTCTGTAAATCGGGAATAACACAAAGGGTTTAAAGGATGAGCCGAAAGTAAAAGTTTACTGAGTGGTGCACACAGTATCTATCAATTTCTGTTAATAGCATCAGGAAATTTCCGCACCGCTCGACCCTGCCCTTTGACGGGCAGAGAACACCCCCCTGAACCGAGGTGATGAAAATGGACCCGAAGTACATAACATCAATTTCCGAGCTTGACAACCTTGTCGGGCTTGCCCCCAAAGAGAGGGAGAAGATGGAGACGGTGACAGACCTGTTCCCGTTCCGCTCCAATGACTATTATCTCTCCCTCATTGACTGGAAAGACCGTCACGACCCGCTGCGCAGGATCGTTGTTCCCGATCCCCGGGAACTCCGCGATGGAGGATCTGCCGATCCTTCCTGCGAGAAAGATTACACAAAACAACCCGGCCTGCAGCACAAATATGACCAGACCGGCCTTCTTCTCCTCACCGATCTTTGCGGCGGCATCTGCCGTTTCTGTTTCCGGAAACGCCTCTTCCTCTCCTGCGAACGCGAAACCGTGAAGGACGTAACGGAAAATATTGCCTACATCCGCGAGCACCCCGGAATAACCAATGTCCTTCTCACCGGTGGTGACCCGCTCACGCTGGAGACGCGCCGGCTCGAGAAGATCCTCCGCGAGCTCCGGGAGATCCCGCATGTGGGCATCATAAGGATCGGCAGCAAGATGCTGGCGTATAACCCGTACCGGATCCTGAGCGACCAGGACCTCCTCTATGTGCTTTCGCGGTACAGCACACCGGAGAAGCGGATCTACCTGATGGCCCACTTCAACCACCCCCGGGAGCTGACCGAAGTGTCGCTCAGGGCATCTGAGGCGCTGCAGAAGGCCGGCGTCATCGTCGTCAACCAGACCCCGATCCTGGGCGGCATCAACGACAGCCCGGAGATTCTCACGGCCCTTTTCCGGAAACTTTCATTCGCCGGCATCTCGCCGTATTACGTCTTCCAGTGCCGGCCCACGACCGGCAACCATTTCTACCAGGTCCCGGTAGAGCTCTCGTATGAGATCCTCCAGCAGTCCTGGCAGGCCTGCTCGGGGCTTGCCAAACGGGCACGGTTCGTGATGTCCCATGCAACCGGGAAGATCGAGGTCGTTGGAAGGACCGCGGAGCACGTCTTCATGCGGTACCACCAGGCTGCGGAGAAGGCGGACATCGGGAAGTTCATGGTCTTTCGGACAAACCCGGTTGCCCGCTGGTTTGATGAGTATTATCATGCGCTGACGGATTTCGAGCCCGGGAAGGTGTGGCTGTTCCAGGACGGATCTCTGTGACTCCGCCATCCATCCTTTCGGTGACAGAACGGGCAGGTTCGGCGGAGATCCCGCTTCCGTACCGCATCGTTGCGCTGATGGAGGAGCGGAATCGCCTGTTTGCCTATCCCCTCGAGCGGATTGCTGCTGATATCCGGGCAACCCGGTTCCGGTGCAGCCGCTGCGGGGAATGCTGCACCCGGAGGGTGAACAGCCATATCTTTCTCATCGACCATGACGTGGACCGGGCAAGAGCGATCGATCCGGCCTCGGTGGAACCGGCGCCGGATCCGGAGTTCTGTGATCAGGACGGCGTTCTGTACGTTTCCGGCTCTGCGCTCCGGATGCGGGACGATGCGGCAGGGTCCTGCTGGTTCCTGGATGATGGAAAATGCCGGATCTACGGCGACAGGTTCCTGATATGCCGTATGTATCCCCACATGCTCCGCTGGTACCGGGATGAGACGGGGACCGCAACCTGGCTGCATTTTTCACGCAGGAACAGGCATGGACGCTATGATGCACGGCAGTCCCGGGAAGACTGCATCGCGATTGCCCGCGGGGTCAGGGAATACGAGAATGCTTTTCTTACCCAGCAGATCGCATTCCTCGAAACGGTCCATGAACATTTCGCGGTGCATGGCCTTTGGCATGATCCGGCCATCCTGCGGGACCGTGTGCAGCGGCTCAGACGGGGACTGCCGGTCAGGATAAAGGTATTCCATGCCGGGGAACTGGAAGATTTCCCGGTTCCGGGCTTGAGCCCGGGCACTCTTCCTTAACGAACAGGTTATCCGGTCGCGCTGATCCCGGAAAGGGGTTTCACATCACGACCCGTGTCACCACACCGTGAATCTTCTCCGGAGGCAGGGTATAAAACTGGACGAAGGGCGGGGAAACCTTCTTGATAATCCCGTAGAGTATCCAGAGCGGGTCATCACTCACGATATTTTCAATACCATAGAAGATGGTCTTCTCATCGATTGAACGCTCCTTCAAGAGGCCAACCACGTTAAAGACTTCCATATACCCCGCGGTGACGGTAAAGATGTGGAGGCCCGGGGCAATGGAGGAATCAAACGCCGTACTGATGCCAAACGGTTTGTCCGTGATATCGATCGATACCAGGATATTGTTCTCGTACAGGATCTCGTTTTTAAAAATCACCTGGGAGATGTACGGAGAGAGTGTCTTTACATCCTCCATAAAAAACAGGGCAGTCCCCCGGATTTTCGGGAGGGTTTCGTAACTCTTGCGGTACGGTAAAAGGAACTCCTCCATCAGAACCGGCCTGAGCATGGCATGAAGTTTCTCCTGCCCCAGGATGAACGTGACAATGATAATGAGCGGGATGGCGGCGATAATGAACGACCAGAATGCACCATGCGGGATCTTGAACAGCGTCGAAATGAAGAACAACCCGTCAATGACGATGAGTGATGCGGACAGGATCATCTGGACCGGTTTGTGCCGGTACAGGAATATGATTGTCATCATAATGGCGGAGATCGTCATGGAGCCCGAAACGGCAAGACCATAGGCTGCTGCGAGGTTCTCCGATGAACGGAACTCGAACATGACGACGAGCACTGCCGCGAGCAGCATCCAGTTGACGGCCCGGATGTAGATCTGGGACTGGAGTTCCGGCGAGGTATATTCAACCTTCATCTTCGGGAGGATGCGGCTGGTCATTCCCTGATACATGATAGAGAACATGCCGGAGATCATTGCCTGCGATGCGATGACGGTTGCACAGAGACTCAGGAGGAGGAAGGGGAGATAGAGGATCGGGCTCAGGTGATGGATCATAGAGAAGAGGACATTGTGGGTGTTGCCGGTCATTATCACAAATGCCCCCTGACCGAGATAACTGAGCACGAGCGCCGGGAAGACCACGACCCAGCCCCGGACAATCGGCTCCCTGCCCAGATGGCCCATGTCCGCATAGAGCGCCTCGCCCCCGGTAACGCAGAGGATGATAGCGGACATGACCAGGAGCGAGGCCCAGCCGTTTTGGAGGATGAACCCGAGGGCATAGGCCGGGCTTAAGGCAAAGAGTACCTGCGGGGCACCGAGGATCATGATGGCGCCGGATACTGCAAGGGCAGTAAACCAGATCGCCATCACGGGCCCGAACACCCAGGCCACACGGTCGGTCCCCCGCCGCTGGAAGAGGAACAGGCAGATGGCAATGAGCGCTGCGATGAGTAAAAGGACCAGCGTGTCGGTCCCTTCAAATCCGGGGACCAGCCGGATACCTTCAACTGCCGAGAGGATACTGATGGCCGGGGTGATGACGCCGTCGCCGATAAAGAGCGCGATGCCGATGATCGTGAGGACAGAGACCGTGAATGCCGCGACACCGGGCTTCAGCAGGGAATCAAGGATTCTTTTAAGAACTATCGTCCCGCCTTCACCTTTGTCGGAGAGCGACATGGCGAGCCAGATGTACTGGATGGTGATGATGGTAAACAGTGTCCACGTGATCAGGGAGAGGAGCCCGAACATGCTGGACGTGGCCGGCACGATGAAAAGCAGGATTGCGCCGACGGTATAGATCGGGCTGGTGCCGATATCGCCGAAGACGAGGCCGAGGGATTTGATGATCTTTGATAACGATGCCCCGGCTGTATCACCCATGATACTCACCTGTTTTCCCTTAAAAAGGGGTAAATCTTTTGGATTTTTTTTCTGATTCCAATCCGGAGCCTGTAGGATTTACTGATCAGATAATATGCAGGAAATTATGGAGAACAAGCCAGACCAGTACCAGAATAGCGATCCCCCCGGCGATCACCTGGAGGGCCCGGATGCCATCGATGCCATTTGGATTCCCCCCGATCATCTCCCGGTCCACGGTGAAGGTACCGGAATCGTCACTCCCCGTTTTTTTACTCCCGGCCTCTGCAGGTTCGGGTCTCCTGCTGACAGCCTCCTCCTTCCCACTTTTTTTCCTGCCCTGTTTCATGCGGTAAAATGGGAAGGTACCCTTTAAACCTTTTCTGCAGGGGAGAACAGGGCAGTCGCGCAGTATCGATCAGGTGAGCCGCCCGGCCATCTCCGTGAATACCTTGTTCGCCGCCTTCCGCAGATACCCGATGAGCGTGGTCTTGCAGTACCCGAGCTTCTTAGCTGCGGCCGGACTGCCCCAGGTACCTACACGAATCCCGACAAGGGCCAGGAGGGAACCGGAGAGGAGCAGGGTCACATTCGGTTCTTTCGCAGGCAGGTACAGACTGGCGTTATCGCGATGTGCCTGCTGGTGGCATCGGTCCTGACCGGTCTGTATGGGATCTTTCTGATCTCTGGAACCGCAGCCGTCATCTACCTTGCCGGGTTCATCGTTGTCTGGCTTGTTTTTATCTGCGCGTTCTGTACCAAATGCCCGGTCCATGACCAGTGTATCCATGTAGTCAACGGTTGTCTGGCCGGCCTGATGCCACAGCGTCTCCCTGAAGCATATACCCGCGGGGAACTTCTGGCGGTTGCCTTGTTGCCGTCCTCTTCCCGCTCTCCTGGCTTGCCGGAAAACCGATCCTGCTGATTCTCTTCATCGTATTCTTTGCCGGAAACCTTCTCCTCACCCATTTTACCTGCTGCAGGGGATGCGGCAACCGGTCCTGTATGCTCCGGTACGGATGAATAGTAAGCAGGGCTCACGTCCCTTTTTTGTGGCAATCTGGTCGCCGTGACGTTTTTACCGTGGATTACTGCACACCACATCACCGGCTCCGCCGTACCATTTCTCCCTGAGCCACAGCGCCACATTCACAAGACCGATCAATACCGGTACCTCCACAAGCGGCCCGATGACCGTTGCAAATGCCGCTGGCGACGCGATGCCGAAGACCGCAATGGCAACCGCGATTGCCAGCTCGAAATTATTGGATGCTGCGGTGAACGAGAGCGAAGCCGACTTCCCGTAATCGATCCCGAGGCGGTATGCCATCCAGAAGCTGACGAAGAACATGATCAGGAAATAGCAGAGCAGCGGGATCGCGACCCGTACCACATCGAGCGGGACATTCACGATATATTCTCCTTTGAGCGAGAACATCACGATGATGGTGAAGAGCAGGGCGATGAGCGTAATGGGCGAGATCCTGGGGATGAAGGACTGCTCGTACCATTCCTTCGACTTCACGCGGAGCAGGGCGAACCGCGTGATCATGCCGGCAAGGAACGGGATGCCGAGGTAGATGAAGACACTCTCCGCAATCTGGAGGATGGTGATATTCACCGCGGTCCCTGCACCGAGCCCGAGCAGCGGTGGCAGGAACGTGATGAAGAACCATGCGTACACTGAATAGAAGAAGACCTGGAAGAGCGAGTTGAGGCCAACGATCGTTGCGCAGTACTCGCAGTCGCCGCCGGCAAGCTCGTTCCAGACAATGACCATGGCAATGCACCGGGCAATACCAACGAGGATGAGCCCGTACATGAAGAACGGCTGGTCCCGGAGGAAGACAACGGCAAGGATGAACATGAGGACCGGGCCGACGATCCAGTTCTGGACAAGGGAAAGACCGAGAACCCTGGTGTCCCGAAATACGTTCCGGAGTTCCTCGTACCGGACCTTCGCGAGCGGCGGGTACATCATCAGGATGAGCCCGATGGCGATCGGGATCGAAGTGGTCCCGACCGAGAGGCCGGTGATCAGTGCCGGTACCGCGGGTGAGAAGTACCCGATGGCGATACCGGCCGCCATGGCAAGGAAGATCCAGAGGGTCAGGTAACGGTCAGGGAAGGAGAGTTGTTCTGTTGCCACCATGTTCTAGTTCCCTCCCTCGTTGCTCAGTATGTTTTCCAGAATGTCAGCCGCATCCCGCACCAGGGCCGGGCATTTCTCAAGGAAGATGCCGCTTTCCGATGCAGCAGCATACTCGTCCGGACTGCTCAGGTTGTACCCAAGCAGTTCCGTGCAGCAGATGGACCCGTTCTTCCTTGCGAACTCGGTGATGAATTGCCGCGTCAGTTCCCGGGTCTTCTCCGTTGCGGCATCATCCCCTTCCACGCACTTCCCGTACTTCAGGCCGATCACCATGATCGCCCCGGAGACCGCACCGCAGATATAACCGGTCTTCGAGATCCCGGCCCCGAAGCCGCACGCGATCTTCTTTGCTGTCTCCGCGTCAAGGCCCAGGTCCGGGGCGAACGCGGAGAAGACCGCCGCCGAGCAGGTGAACCGTTTCAGGAATGACCGGTGAGCGTCATCGGCTTTCGTCATATCCTGTCCTCACTAATAGTACCTTGGCATCGCATTAAACAGGTATCCCTTGATGAGTGTGGTGGATGAAGAACGTTCATGGACGATGAAGGCGGTGTCCCTGTATTAGCCCCCTGACAGAACAGGCGAGCCGGTTTGGTGAAGAGTTGCAGATAGTCCTGCATGGTTATCCCCTGTTCATCTTCTGGTCGATGACCTTCTCCATCTCATCGGCAAATTCTTTCACCCGCAAACCCGCTGCCGGGGAGACTCCGTTCACCGCATGTACGAGATGCCTGATGTGGAGCAGACCGGACACTTCCTTGTCGCAGGTCTTCCCGAGCCGGGGTGCCCGGCAGAAGTGGCAGATCCGGAGGCCATAGTGCCGGAGCTGTTCTGGACTTAGCTGCGTGCCGGGAAGTTCTGCGCTCGCGGCAACGGTGGAGCCGCAGGGAGACCCCCGAAGGACACGGATATTTTCTATGGTCCCGTCATCCCGGACTTTCACTTCAAATTCAGGTTTTCCAAACACTTTTGCAAACTCGTTGATCGCCGGCACCCAGGTGTTGTCTTCAAGCGAGCACATCGTCGGCGGCGCGATGATGTTCTCGTTGATTGCCTTTGCCTGCCGGAGGAATCCCGGGCCGAAACTGACGCCAAGGATGACCGGTTTCTGCTTCCCGATGATCGCAAGCGCGACATCCGGGTGACGGACGTAAGAGATGTAAAGATCGCACTCCGGCAGAGGAAGGTCGAGGTCATCGACCATCATGCTCTGCGGGAACGGGGCCACGATCCATTCGGTCGGGAATTTCTCCTGGATGATCTCGTACGCCCTATCGCCGAATTTCCCGTCGCTCACGATGCCGATCTTCATGAAGAAATTCCTAACGCCCGGTACGCCGCCTTCCGGATCATCACTGCCGGTAAGTCTTCGTACTGCACGTCGTCGATCTCAACAGCCCGGCAGCAGGTGCTCTCTCCGGCGAGGGTGTCGCAGGACGGGCAGTCGGTTGACACAACGCTGGCTGTCAGAAGGTCTTCGAGCGGGATCCCGTTCATGAGAATCTCGTTCGATTCGGCTATCCGGGTCTTGGCAGGGATCGTCTCGGTCAGGTTGATCCTGACACCGGCGGGGCCGAATTCTTTCCTGAGCTCAACAACAACGGACCGTACCGTATCGCGGGTCTTCCCGCACCGCTCGCAGGTTGCATCGCCGGCCGCGAAATGTTTCCATTCAATTTCAAGCCGCTTGTACCGTGGTATCATTGTCATACCTGCCAGCTTCCCCTCATGTGGCGAATGAACCGTAGATCAACCCCGCAAGCGTGCAGAAGAACACGATCAGCAGCACGTACGCGATGGTCTGCTTCGTCCCCATGAACTTCCTGACCACGAGGATACTCGGCAGGGAGATGACCGGATCGGCAAGCACGTACGCGAGCAGCGGCCCCTTTGCCATACCGAGGTCGAGGAACATCTTCGCCATCGGGACTTCGACAAGAGTCGGGAAGTACATAAAGGTCCCGAAGAGTACGGCGATCAGGTTGGCCGTGACCGTGTTCGAGCCAAGGTACAGGCCGAGGAAATCCTTGGGCAGGAGTGCGCCGATGATACCGGCTGCGAAGATCCCGATGAAGAGGAGGGGGAAGATCTTCTTCATAAACGACCAGCTCTCTTCCAGCCATGCCTTTTGCTCATCCTTCGAGAACCAGCGGTGCGCCTCGACCACGATCAGGAGGATAAGGAACGGGAGGACGATGAACCGGAGCGGGATGCCGGCAAGCCGGTTCTCCATGAAGATCGCCCAGGTGCCGGCAAAGAGGATCGCGACGAGGGTCGCGATGAAGAGGACAACGTGCCGCTGCCCCTTCTCTGCAACGGCCTCAGCAGAAGGAGCGCAGGCGCAGGCAACAGGGGCGGGGGGGGCTGCCGTGGTGGTTTCCGCGAATACTTTTGATATAATGAGCCCGATCATCACGGCGAACGTGACCGAGAGGACGATACGGGCGATGGCGAAGTCCGCCCCGATCACGCTCCACGTGAATGCTATGGCAAGGATGTTGGTCGCGGGAGCTGTGTAGAGAAAGGCGATGGCCGGCCCAATCCCTGCACCTTTCTTCTTGATGCCGGCAAAGAGCGGGAGAATAGTACACGAGCAGACGGCAAGGAGGAGGCCGGCAACAACCGCTACCGGGTATGCCTTGT
>ERZ795054.3023-NODE-3023-length-13604-cov-3.986420_pt1 | contig 13604 bp, 6 predicted proteins | sample MGYA00375138_ERZ795054 | MGnify/ENA primary metagenome ERZ795054 (study PRJEB30183, sample SAMN05720215) | anaerobic digester metagenome | isolation source: active sludge of municipal wastewater-treating anaerobic digesters | place: USA | collected 2014-12-23 ...
CGCCGAAATCGTCCGTCGCGGTGAAAGTCATCGGCAGTTTTTCATTGGCCGACAGCAACAAATCCTGCGCCGGGGAAAGGATCTGGACGTGCGGCGCCCGATCGTCCTCCACCTCGATCCGCCAGACAAGCTCGTCCCGGGCCGCCCCGGACTTCAGCGCGAAATGCAACTCGGCGGATTCGTGCGCGGTCAACGACATTTCGAGGGCGTCGCCGTCGTTCAGCGTGGCGCTCCAAACGCGGCCGTCCGGAGAAGTGACCGCCAGATCGTCCACTTTCCTATCGAGCCGCCCCCGCGCGGTCAACGCCGCCCCCCGCAACACCCGCGTGGTCATGACGTTCTCCTGGCGTTCCCGCGGCTTTCGGGTATACGGCGGATAGACAATATCGACCCGGAACCGTTCGAAACGAGGCGGGCGAAACGGCTCGATCCGATAAACCCTGCTCCAACGCCCCTGATGACGGACCTTGTAGGACACCGGTTCCAGCAGGTTTTTCAGCGTATGGGAAAAATCTCTCTCGGCCGTTTTGAAAAGATCCCGCTTCTGCCAGGTCGCCCCCCTCTTCAGCCACAATTCCGGGGAAACCGACGGCGTCCGCAGAGTGACCCGAATGGGGACGTCGCCGCCCACGGGAACGCGGGCGTCCCCCGGATCGACGGAGACGCCGGCGAGGTTTTCGCGGAGCGCGAACGGACAATAAGCCCCCCACAACGAGGCGCGGGCATTTTCCGGCAAAAGCAGGAAAAGGCCCGACACGAGCAGGGAGGTCGCCGTCGCCAGGGCGGTCCATCGACGCCAGTTCCCCGGACGCATCGTTTTCCCGACGGACAACGGCCGAAGCCGCTGACAGACCCGCTCCACCTCCCGCTCCACGAGTTCCGGCGACACGGCGCGTTTCGCGATATCCCCCCGGCCCATTTCCCAGGCGTTCAGAACGCAATCCGCCGGATGGAGGGGGCTCCCCAATTCCGCCGCCACGGCGGAGGAACGCCACTGACGCGGGCGGACCCCATTCGCCGCGGCCAGGGCCAGGGACCCGGCCGTCAAAACGAGCCACGCCCCCATCCGAACGGCCGGGGACAACGGAAACAGCCGGTCCGCGAGGAAAATCGACATGCCCGACGCGCCGAAAAAAACGAGGGTCTTCTGAAAAATCAGGAGGACGGCGTACCCGGCTTTCCAGAAACGCGCCCGACGGAGGCGCCGACGGATGAAAGAAAGGCCGTCGGTCATGTCTTATCCGTCCCTCCGAGCAGATCCACCGCCCAGAGGCTCTCCCGCCGGACCATTTCGGGTTTCCCCATCCGGCCGAAAAGCCCCGCGAGCCGTTGGTGCGAAAGCGCGTCCCGCGTGACGTCGTAGACGAGCAGGCTTCCGGCCAGGACTTTTTCCGGCGCGCGGTTTTTGAGCCAGTCGAAAATGTCCTTGTCGGCGAAATAGGTGCTTTGCAGGTTCGTCGCCGAGACGACCAGGAGCGCCCGGGGCTCGGCCCGCAGGTCCACATCCTGGTCGGCAAAGGCGGGGAGGGTGTACGGGGCCACGGCGGCATAGGAGATCCCATAGGAGGCCGGTTCCGCCGTGCCGAAATACGAAAGATAGATCCGGCCGACCTTCTGTTCGGTCAAGTATTGACGAAGCGCGCGCATCCCCTGGCCCCAGTCCACGTTGGAATCGGTCAGATATTCATACCCGGCGACGCGGGCGGCGGTGAGGGAATTGAAATAGGAGAGGAACCAAGGCCGGGCGGCGAACGTTTCGGCCAAAAGCCACACCCCGAGGGCCCACAGGCCGTAACGGGCGGGCCGATGGGCCCAAAGCGCCGCCGCCGCGATTCCCAGCATCACGAACAAAAAGGGATACACGGGCAGGATGTGCCGATGGCCGATCTGGACCGACGAGGCGCAGGCGGCCAGGAAATAGACCAACGGCGGCGTGACCACGAGCCAGGGCCACCGGACCTTCTTGCGGAGCGCCAGCCCCAGGGAGAACAGGAACCCCACCAACACCGGGGTCGCCGTCTTCAGGAAAAAGACGGTCGGGAAATAGAACCACCACCCCTCGGTGGAGTGATTCCCCAAAAGGAAGGTGGCGCGGCCGCCCTGAAGCCGTTCCAGGGTATACCGCAACCCGCCGAAGAAAACGGGCAGGGCGGTGACCTGATAGACCAAGAGCAAGGAAACCGCGGCCGTGGCGAAACACACCAGCATCCCACGGAAAGAAAGGCCCGGCCGGAATTTCCGGTGAAACAGCCACAACAGCACGGCGGGGCCGACCGCCACCGCCGAGAACTTGCTGCAGAACGCCAGCACCAGCGACATCCCCGTGAGGCCCGCCCAGAGAAAGGCCCGCGGCCCCGGACCGGGCGCCTCCTCCGTCGAGCGATCCCACCGGTCCAGAAAATAGAAAAAGAAGAAATAAAACCAGGTGAAAAGATAATCCGTGGTCACCAGACTGCCGTGGGCGATGAATTCCGGGCTGACGGCCGCCAAAAGGAACGCGACCGAGGCCGCCACTTCCCCGAAAACGGACCGGACCGCGAAGAAAAAGCCGACCAGACAGACGGCGGAACAAAAGAGCATGGCATACCGCCCCGCGTTCACCATCCGGTCCGCGTCCAAGCCCGAGGCGTTGTGGTAGAGGAAACGGTTGGCGAAGGCGTATTGGCGCGTCGGGTCGCCCCACCGCGGCTGGAGCCAGAGCGGGTCGTCCTGCGGCAACGCCGGCCCCATGAAAAGGAGCGGAACGGCCCCCACCAGCGACGACAACGGAGGATGATGGTAGGCGTTGAGTCGATAATCGCGCGTCTTCCAATAGACGAAACCCGCGGTGAGGTGGAGCGGTTCGTCGAACGTGGGGGACTGGGCCCGAACGGCCAGCCGGCCCGAACAGACGTGCACGCCGATGCCCAACACCAGCAAAGGGAGCCAGAGAACGGCCGCCCTCCGCGAAAAAACGGGCGGCGGCGAGGCGGGAGTTCGGCGCGCTTCGATGTTCTTTTTCGGATTCGTCATCAAACCTTCTTCTGTCGGGGATCGCACCGCCCGTCGGGGAGAAAGAGACGCTTTCCCCTCAGAGCGCGGCGGCTTCTCGACCCGATCCCTTCCGACGACCAGGGACCGTTTGCGGCGGCGTCCGCCCGCTCGAAGAATAACGCGAGGTTATTGTTCGAGCGAAGTCGAGAACACAACGGCTGCCCCACGGCAAAGATGCCGCACCCCTCCTGGGCGCGGAGTGTCACTTTTTCAATGCCTGTTCGCGCAACGCCCGCGCTTTGTCGAGAAAATAGGCGGCCTGGGCGTTCCCCGGGTCGGCGGCCACCGCGGCCTGCATGTGGGCGACGGCCTGGTCCCACTCTCGGTTCCAATAGGTCACCGCCCAATTGTAGTGGGCTTGGGAGGATTTCGGGTCCAACCGGACCGCCTGGGCGTAACTGTTCCTCGCCGCTTCCAAATCCCCCCTCTTCTCCGCCAGCACGCCGCGGTGGATCCACACCTCGGCCGCCTCGCGACGCAGCCCCTCCACCACGGCCGGGAGGCTTTTGTAATAGGCGGCGCGGCGGAAGAGTTCCTCAAAAATCCTCGAGGCCCGCGCGTCGGCGGCCCCGCTTTCCTCCAGCCGGCCCTGTTGATAAAGCACATAGCCCCAGTTGAACGGCAAGGCCGGAAATTCGCTGTCGAAGACCATGCCGCGCCGCAGGGACAGCGCCGCCTCGTCCCAGCGCTTCTCGCGCATCAACGCGGAGGAGGCGCGGAGGGCCGCCCGGGCGTATTCCGTCAGGAGGTCCGAAGAGAAAAAGTCCGGGGCCCGGGTCTGGCGGCGTTCCCCGCGAATCACATAAAACTCGAACATCCGGAGAGGGTCGAACAGGACCGGGCCGACCTCGGCGGGCCACGTGAGATAGATGACCAACCCGGCCGGCTTCGTCTCATTTTTCCAGGAAAGGTTGGCATCGCCGCCCACCCACAGCGGCTTTCCCGCCAGAGCGTTCACGTAGGACTCCCACCCGCGCTCGTCGTCCAAGCGGCCGAGCGGAACGAACCGGCCGGCCTGTTTCATGGTCTCCTGATACCACGGGCTGGCCGCCAACCCCTGGGCCACGATGGTCACATCGGGGCGCTGGTGCGACACCAGCTGCCGTTCCCAGAACGCGAAAAGCGGCACATCTTCCCGGAGCACGCCGAAGGAGCCGGGCAGGCTGGACCGCAACATATTGCCCACGTAATCGCGGGCGTACAGGTTCCATCGTTTATCGCCCCGCCCCCGATGCGCGGCGGCGTTGACCGCCACGAGCGCGGACACCGCCGCCGTCAAAAGGAGAGTCGTTCGCTTTCCGCCCCCTCTCCAACGGAACACCGCCGCCAGGCCGGCCGCCATCAAAAGAGCCACGATGAGGTGGGAGACGGCGTAATGGGCCTCCACGATGGCGACGGCGTGCGGGTTGGGCGGCATGTTGGCCAGAAAGAGGAACAACGGACCGAACACCGCCAGGTTGATCAACAAGAACGTCGAAAAAACCGGCAGGCGTTTCCTTAAATGTCCGCCCCCCAGGACGGCCAGCGGGAGCCCCACCCAAGTGAAATCCGACGCCAGGGTTTTCAGATACAAAATAAATTCCGAAACGAAATTTTCCCCGAGGGCGTAGGATTTCGACAGCAGGTCCAGCGTGCCGCCGTGGCTCTTCCGCATGAGAGAACCCAAAAAGCGGTCCAATCCCTCCGGGTTGTTCCAGTCCACCCACGGCTGGCGGGCGGAACGCAGTGGAAGATAGAGAAAGACGGTCAGGCCCAGGAAAGCGGCGCCGAGGGCCGGGAACAGAATGCGCCATCCGCCGCGGCGCCAGCACAGGTAGGCCAGCGCCGGCGAGAGAAGCAAAAAATCCGTGCGGACGCCGCAACCGACGCCGAACAGAAAAGCCGCCGCCGGCCACCAACGGGACGGACGCGGGACGTGCTCGTCCGATATCCGCCGGACAAAGACGAACAACAAGACCATGCCGAGCAGACCGAGCGTATACATCTCGGAGACCGAGGAAAGCTCCCAGAAAATGGCGGAGGTGGCCCAGAGAGCGGCGGCCCCCGCCACGGCCGCCGAACCGGTCACCCCCCACATCAAGAGGAACAGCCCCGTCTCGGCGGCCGCCGAGGAAAGCGAGGAGAGGAGGTTGACGCGATACGCGGGGTTCCCCCACCCCGATTGGACAAAAACCTTGCCGAGCAGAACGTAGAGCGGATAGCCCGGCGGATGGGCCACGCCCAAGGTGTGCGCGTCGGTCACCATCTCGCCGGAATCGCGATAAGGCACCACCGTGCCGCCGGCGAAATGGAGATGGAATCCCCAAAAAGCCAGGAACAGGACGAACGGCAGAACGCGCCGCGTGCGCGCGCCGAAATCGTCTTGTCCAGGGAGCCGATCCGCGCCGTTCATGATCCTCCCGAAAGACGCCGGCGGGCCTGCAGAAGGAATTTCCGGGCCTCCGGGTGGGCCGGGTTCCAACGCAATACCTGTTCCAGATTCTCCATGACGGCGCGCCAGTCGCCGAGGCGCCAGTAGACCACGCCGCTGTTGTAATAGGCTTCGGCATAACGTGGGTCCCGCTCAATCGCTTTGCGGTAATACCGGAGCGCTTCTTGGAACTTGTTCTGGTCGGAACATAAAACGCCCAAGTTGTTCCAGGCCACGGCCTCGCTCCCGGGCCGCCCGGCCAGTCGACGGTAAAGCCGTTCGGCTTCCGCCCAATGTCCCTGCCGGTGATGCCATGTGGCGAGGTAAAAGTCCCAGGGGCTCATTCCCGCCTTCTCGCCCATCCGGATGAATCGTTCCGCCTGCCGGAGGTCGTTCAACGCAAAGGCGTAATCGCCCATCAGGCGGGATGTCGAAGCCGCCAAGTGGAGTTCCCGCGCGCCCATGGGGCCGTCCGGCCAACGCCAAAGATAGACGTCCCAATACGGGAACGCGGTGCGGGACGAAAACGAGGCGGAGGGGCTTGCCTCAAAAAGCAGGCCGGCGGCGCGGCGAGGCAGCGCGAGTTGGGACACGTCCAGCGTGGCGTAATAAAAAGGCCGGGACGTGGACGCCAGCATCCCTCCCTCCACCCGTTGCCGGCGGGCCAAGCGGGGTTTTCCCCACACCTCGTAATAATCCTTGCCGTACAGGCTCCGACTCACGCCGGCGTTGGCGTCCACAAAATCGACGTCGGGCCTTTTGAAGGCCACATCCATGAGATAGGCCAGGGAAAATTCCGTCTCATCCGCCCGGTCGGCGAACAGATAGGCGCCGGAGGGGGCGGTCCGCAGGACGTTGCGTCCGTGGTCGCCGACGGCCAAGTCCCACCGGTCCGACGGCAGAGATCCGTTCGCAAACACCACCGCCGTCCATTGAAAGAGGCAAAGGGCCCCGACGATCTTTCCCCACCGCCCGGTCCGCCACAAGAACAAGAACCCCTCCACCCCGACGAAGACCAACATAAAGAGCGGCAAAAAAAGGAACCGTTCCAACATTTCACGCGTGGCCGCCTCCGGCCGGATGTTGGCCCAGAACAGGAACAACGGCCCACAGGCGAGGGCGCCCAGAAACCAGACGGTCTCCTGCCGGGCCCAGCCGCCCTCCCGAATCCCACGCCGCATCCAGACCGTCCCGCCCGTCAGAAGAAGCGCCAGCCCCCCCCACCGCCAATTTTCCAGCGTCTTATCCCCGAAAAACCGGAGTTGCGTCCAAAGGGCATTCCAATCGTGCGGCGGCGGAGTTCCCTGAGCCAACTGCAATGTCCCATACCGCGCCCGGCTCAAGACTTTCCAGAATCGGTCCCACGTCTCGGGGTCTTCCCAATCCAGCAGGGGCTGGGACCGGGACCGCAGGTAAAGGAACACATACACCGTGAGCCCCAAAAAAAAGAAAACGCCGACGGCCGCCAGGAACCGAAAAAACGCCGTCCCACCCTTGAGTCCGCCGGAGACACGAAGCCGCCCCACCCCCCAAAGGAACAGGAACGGAAAAACCAGGATCAGCGTCTGTTGATTCCCCAGCCAGAGGCCGAAAAGGAACAGGCTGAGGAGGAACCAACGACTCGAAACCGTCTCGCAAAACTTCCCCAGCGCCAACGCCAAAACGCCGACGGCCAGAACGTTCAAGCCGAACACCTCGGCGGCGGTCGAGAGTTTCAAGAACAACGGGCTGAGTCCGGCCAGCAGCAGGACGGCGTGAGCGGGCGCGGGGGCGGAACGCCACAGGCACGCGAGGAGGGCCAGGGCCAGGGCCGTCGAAAACCCGGAAAACAGGTTCATCCGGAATGCCGGATTGCCCCACGGCACAACGTGTCCGAAGACATTCCCCAGAAGGACATAAAACGGATAGCCGGGCGAATGGGCGACGCCCAGGGTGGCGGCGGCCGCGGTCAATTCCGCCGAGTCTCCGGGCGCCAGACACGGTTGCGCGCCGCGCACGTAGAAAAACCAAAGGACGAGGAAAAGAACGGAAGGGGCCGCCCATCTCCATCCCGGAGGGGTCTCCATGAAAAAACGTTTAACGTCCGTCATGGCGGCCGGCCCGCCTCTCTCGAGCGGCGGCGAGATAACGCCCGCCGGGATGTTGCGGATTGAGGGCGATGACCCTCTCCAACAAAGGCACCACCCGGGCCCAGTCGCTTCGCCGCCAGAAGACGACCGCCAGGTTATAGAGGGCGTCCACGTTGTCCGGCGACAACCGCAGGGCGTTCTCGTAGCTCCGCACCGCCTCCGCCGGATTCCCCCGCCTCTCCCACAACACGCCCAGGTTGGAATAGAGTTCCGATTTCGGCTGTTTCATCCGCAGGGCCACGTCGTAGAAAAGTCCGGCCGCCTCGAAATCCCCGGCTTGCAGACGGTCATACCCGAACTCGAGACATTGTCCCATCAGATTCTCCTGCAGCCACGGCACCCGCCCGCCCATGCGACGGGTGCGTTCCATGAGGGTCGCGGCCCGGGCGTATTGCCGCTCCTGGAACGAAGCCCGCGACGCCATGAACGGAAAATAGGGGGCCAACGCCAAGGTGCGATAGTCCTGACTGGGCGGCGGATAGAGCGAACGGAAGGCGTACAGGTCGCACAGCCCCGCGTTCCCGTCGGAGGCGCCGGCCCGATAAAGAAATCCGGTCAGCCCGAGAGGTACCCCGGGAAGGAGGCGGTCGTTCATGGTGGAATAATAGAGCGGCCTCCGGGTCAACCAGTTCCGTTCCACGTCCTGCCGGCGGCGGTCTTTCGCCTCGCGAGGCAGGGAACGGAAATCCGGGCCGTAGGCGCTGGAAAAAATGAGGCCGCCCCGGTCGAAAACCGCGAGGTCGTCCCTCTGCCGGCGGACAAACCGTTGATACGCCATGGAATAGAACGTGTCGTCCCCGCCGTCCATGAAGAAAACGGCGCCGGGCGGCAAGGTGCGCAGGATGTTCTGGCTGTAATCCTGGACCAAGAAATCTCCCCGCAACGGGAATTCCCGGCCCACGGACCACAGCTGGAACAGCGGAAACGCCAGGAGCGGCCAGGCCCACCGTTTCAGCCGGGCCTCGGCGAATTTCCAGAAACCGCCGGCGGCGAGCACGCCGAACACCGTCGGCAGGATGTAAAAGCGGTCCATGATGCCGTCGGATTGCGCGTCGAACGGGAGGTTCCCCAACCACATGAAAAAAGGGCCCGTGAAAAACCAGGCGGCGAAAAGTCCGAGGGCCGTCCAACGGACCGAGCGCCACAGCAGGAAGAATCCCAGAACCGCCGCGACGGCCCCCCACGGGGAGAGTTGACGGACGCTGACTTTTCCGAACCGCCGCATCTGTTTTGCGGCCGTGGCCAACGTCCTGGGCGGCGTTTCCCCCAGGGCCAGGGAAAAACTTCCGTAATCTTTTCGACTCACCGTGCGGAGTAATCCGTTCAACGTCTCGGGGTTCCCCCAGTCCAACGGAGGCTGCGCGCGGGACCGGAGCGGCAGGAAAGCGTACACGCTGAACCCCAAAAGGGCGAACAACCCCATCGGCAGGAGCAGGCGCCCGACGCGCCGAAGCCGCTCCTCTCCTCGCTCCGGCGAACCGCTCGACGACGAGAAGCAAAAAAGGAACAGGGCCGGGGCCGTCAACAACAGGGTATGGTGGTTCCCCAACCCCAGCCCGAACAGGAACGCCCCCACCACAGCGGCGCGAGGGCCTCCGGCGAGAAAAAGGGCCGCGACGGCGAGCGCCAGGGCGGTGTTGAGCGCGAACACCTCGGTCACCAGGCCGTTCAGGAAAAACGCCGGACTGCCGGCCAGCAGCAGGCCGCAGAACGCGCCGCCCCGCCAAGACAGCCCCCCCCGCCGGGTCGCGATGAAAAAAACCAGCCCGACGCTGACGAGGTTCAACGCCGCCGACGAGATGTTGAGGCGGTAGCCGGCGTTCGCCCAGGGGAACAGGGACGAAAAAAGTTTTCCGATCAGGGCGAACAACGGATACCCGGGGGAATGCGGCAGCGAAAGGGTGGCGGCGGCGGTGATGAATTCCCCCGAATCGCCCACCGTCACCGACGGGGCGGCGTGGCGCAAAAAGCAGGCCCACAGGCCGGCCAACAACACCGCCCCGACGGTCCGCTCCCACCGCGACCTTCGCGTCAGATCTTCCCCCACCGTCGCCTCCCCAGCCACTCCCCGAAAAGGAGCAATATCAACACCGCAAAAATCCCCTTGGCGTTCCAGACGGCCTCGCGCCGCTCGAAGCTCCACGCCGACGATGAAACGTTCTTTTCCAGCCATTCGCTTGAGAAGCCGGCGGCCGGAACGAATTCGCCGCCGCCGGCGGACGCCCACCGCGTCAAAGACGGGAAATCCGTGGAGGTGTCCCGGTTCTCCACCCAAAGGCGCGCGCATCGGACGACGCCGCTGTCTTCCCCCAGTTTCCTCCCGTTGCTGAAAGCCCGTACGCTGACGCGATAAAGCCCGTCCTTCTCCGGCACAAAAGCGTCGGCGTATTCCCCCTTCCCCAAAAAGGCGAGGTCCCTCTGCCGGGCGGCGCCGGCGGGGTCCGTGATGACGGCCCGCACCTGGGCCGAATTCATCGGGCGATAATTCTCATCGCGCACGAACGCCTTGAGGAAGATTTCCTCTCCCAAAGACACCGGCTCGTTGGGCACGCTGAGGCGCACCAAACGGAATTCGCGGGACGCCGACAGCCACCTCAGAAGATTGTTCCAGAATTTCTGATAACCCGCGGCCCCCTGTCCCCGCCCCGCCTCTTCGAGCGCCCAACGCCAGGACGTCAGGGAAAGGAACATGGCCGCGCGGCCACGGCCCCGGGTCCAGGCCGCCAACACGGGCAGCCGGCCGTCGGCGGCGGGGCATCCGGCCACCACCACGGCGCCCGGCCGGGTTTTTGCAAGGAACTGCCCGTCCCCGTCCAACGCGGGCATCCGCGCCCAAAGCGCGCGCGCGGCTTCGGGGTTCTCTTCGATGGCCATCAACGGATGATCCGGCGCATAGGATTCCAAAATGTACCGCTGCGGTCCCGCGCGAAGCGGAGAATCCAACGCGAACGGCAGGACCTCCGCCACCGGCGTGCCGACGTAGGGCCCCGCGGGGCCCAGCATCCGCGCGTTCCCGATCAACAGCAGCCCCCCGCCCTTTTCCACATAGTCCCGCAGGGCCGCCATGGCCGAAGGCCCCAGGCCGAACGAGGAAAACGCGAACTGTTCCAGGACAATGATATCAAAAGAATTCATCTGGCCGACGAGGACGTCCTGGGTCGGAAAAGGGATGAGGGCCAGTTGGTTGTCCGGAACGCCCACGGCGTCCTCCGGATCGCGCAGGATGACGAAGGAGACGAGCTCCACGGACGGATTGGTCTTGAGTTGATGCCGCAGGAACGCGTAATGCGGACCCGGCTGGCCGGAGATGTACAGAACCCGGACGCGGTCCCTGGAAACGTCCAGGGTGAACGCCTGGCTGTTGTTCTTCCGATTGGATTCCTTCTCATAGACCGGCAGGCGCACGGAATACGTCTGCAGGCCCACGGAATCCGGCCGGAAGACGAGCACGGTTTCCGCGGCGTCGCCGCCGGCGAACTCCACGGTCTTGGCCGCCACGCTCTCGTCGCCCCGAAGGACCTGGACCGTCAACCGGTCCACCGTGATGTTCCTTTTTTCGACGCGGACCACCACCTCCACGTCCGTGTTCTTAAAAGCGAAATGCGGCGCGCGAAGGGACGCCAACAGCACATCGGGCGCGGTCTCCGGTTTTCCCACCCCGATCGCATAGACGGGGATCCCCAAATCGGAAAAAGCGGCCGCCGGATCCCGTCCCCCGCCGGCGCGGCCGTCGGAAAAAAAGAAGACCGCCCGCACCGACGGCGCCTTCCGCGGGATCTCCCCGATCCGGGCGAAATCGGAGGCCGGCCCGTCGGGCCGCACGGCGGACAGCACGCCCCCCGGCGCCTCTTTCAGGCGGGACCCCAGGACATAATAGACCGGACGGCACAACCGTTCCCAGTCGGGCCGGGTGAGTTCCAGTTTCGACAAGGCCTCGTTCCAACGCGAAACATCCCCGGCCTCTCCGGCGTCCCGCACCGCCATGCTTTCGGAATGGTCCACCACGATGGCCACGGGCACGCGTTCCACCCGGACGCGCCGTTCGACGACCGGCTGAAAGAAAATGGCCGTCAACAAGATCCCTTCCACCGCGCGCACCCCGATGAGGAGGAGCGAACGGCGGCCCGACACCCGACCGCGCCACGTCAAAAGGGCGAACACCGACAGGGCCGCCAGGAGCGCCAGCCACACCAGATGTTCGACGGCGGTCAAGGCGCGCAGATGGACCAACAGGTCGTTCATGGCTGCGCCTTGCGTTCCAGGAAAGGCTGATGGATCGCGTCGGTTTTATACGTCCCGGTCAAACTGAACAGGATGACGTTCACCATGAGTTTCCACGACTCGTACCTTTGGTTTTCCCCGCCGGGCTCGCAGGAGAACAGGGCGTTCCCCAGATGGTCGCGGGCCAACGCGCCGTGGAGGTCGTTGGCGCAATAAAGCACCGCCAGCCGGTCTTGAACGCGCAGTCCTTTCAACTGGGGCTCGGCGATGCGCCGACCGCCGACGCCGCGGAGGAGGAAAAAGGACCGGAACACCACGTTGTCGGACGGGAGCGCCTCCCAGGTCGACTCCGGAAAAAGCGATTTCAGGAGGGCCGGCGCGCTTCGGCCGAACGGACTGTTCCGTTCGGCCTCGGTGTTGTCCAGAAATATCATCCCACCGCCGATGATGTACCGACGCAGCCTTTCCTTTTCCGCCTCACTGAAGGAAACGGCGCCTTGTCCCAGGATGACCAGGAACGGCGACTCGAACAGGGCCGGGTCGTCTACCGTCAGGGTCCGTCTTTCGGGCCAGGGAACCACGCTGGTGGTCTGCTGGAGATACCGCCCGATCTGGGGCCACAGGGCGGGGTAGGGGTCCCACGTCCCCTGCCATCGCAGCTGCGCATAGACGAAACGGTTCTCCGGCCCCCCCCCTTCCGCCGAAAAAACCGTGGAGGCGAAAAACATCAACCCCGCCAGCATCAAACGCCTCACGCGTTCCTCCTCCGGCCGGCGAAAGCGACCAGAACGGTTTCTCCCAAAAACAACAGCAGGGCCGCCGCCGCCAATTGAGGAAAAACGTCTTTTCCCCGAAGACGTTCCATGTAGGCGCGATGAACGTTTTCCGTAAAGCGCACCCCAAAAACGTTCTCGGCCGGGAGCAGTCCCTCCGCCTTGTCCATGGGAAGCCGGGCCAAATCCCCCTCATCGGCGTCCCGGTCGAGATTGACCACAAAACCGCCCAGAGACGCCCCCGCGGCGGACCGGGACAACCGATAGAACCCCGGAAGGTCGGTCTTCGCATAGGCGAAATGTTTGTTTTGGACAGAAACGGTCTCGACGGCGCCGTCCGGCCGGGCGATCTCCACTTTCGACACCAACGGATCGGACAAAGTCCCCTCGAACGGCTGCCCCACCAAGACCGAACCGCCGGTCACCGAGCTGCGTCCCGCCAGATAGGCGAGCACCTCCCGGCAGAGGATCGGGAAAAGCGGCTTCGACGGCAGGTTGGTCCAGTCCCGGTCAAGGGTGGTGGTCAAAACCGCCACCGGGGCGCCCAAAACTTTTCCCACAGCCAACACCGGATTCCCGGCGCCGGCCGAAAGGAGGACGGAGGTTTCTATTCCCGGCTCGAAACCGCAGGCGCGGCCGATATGGACCTCTCCCCACTCGACCCCTCCCTGCGGCAGAAGCACCTGCCCGATGGGATGCGCTCCCATTTCCGGCGGGACCTGCAGGGGCGATCTCACCTCAACCGCCGGCAGGAATCGGCCGGGGGAGACGTAGTCCAGCGCGCCGCCCGCCACGTTCTCCCCGCCGGTGATCCACAACCCTTTTCCCCGTTTCAAGTGTTCCTGAAGACGCGACACCGCCTCCGCCGGCAAGCCGATCGGGTTCGACAGGACCACCACGTCCCAGCCGTCGAGATCGATTTTCGGCAGCTCCTCCTGGAGGATGTTTCTGAAACGAAGCCCCTTTTGCGCCAGGGACGACAAGACCGGATCCAAAAAATACGTCTCGCTGCGAACGGGGGCCACGTCCGGCGAACCG
>ERZ795054.3024-NODE-3024-length-13602-cov-4.484978_pt1 | contig 13602 bp, 15 predicted proteins | sample MGYA00375138_ERZ795054 | MGnify/ENA primary metagenome ERZ795054 (study PRJEB30183, sample SAMN05720215) | anaerobic digester metagenome | isolation source: active sludge of municipal wastewater-treating anaerobic digesters | place: USA | collected 2014-12-23 ...
GCGCCAATACAGTTTTTAACATCAAAGTGTTTCCAAGCTATTGATTAGAAAACGGACCTAGCAAAAAGACTCTTTTTTGGGGTCTTTATTCCTCTACGAAGATCTCTTTGAAGAATTTCTCCTTATTATTTTCTGTAAGTCTGATTATATCAAGCGTTCCGGGCACAAGATTAGACGATTTTATGGTCGAAATCTTCTCAAAACGGCAATTTTCTTTGGGTTTCGCCGAACCTGTGTTGCCTGTAAAAACGTGACAAAGCATGTGCGATACCAAGTCGTTTTCTTTATATATTGCTAAATATACATCACCTGCATGTTTTAACTTACCAATATTTATTCCCGTTTTTTCCTCCGCCTCTCTTTTTGCGGCTTCTTCCACTCGTTCCCCTAGGTGTATTTTTCCGTAGGGGAGGGAACATTTTCCTATGAAAGGTTGTTTGTCTCTTTTGAATAACAATATTTCATCTGCTTTGTTTTTTAGGCAAAGCATCGTGACTATTTTTGGTTGCGCTCTTTTTGCGAAGGTCTTTAGGCTTATTGTGTCGGCCAGCCGTTCTCCTTTTGTGGTGAGTTTATAAAAAAGCCCCTCTTTTTTCACGAGACCATCCTTGATGACCTCTTTTAGGTGATATGCAAAGTTGTTACCGCCAATCTTGGGCGGTTTTATGGCAGAATATCTTGATTTATCTGAAAGCGTGAGCTGTTTCAATATTTGCTCTTGAATTTCGTGCATATGATAGGTTTATCACTCAACATATTTTGAGTCAAACACATTAGACTAGTTTGTGGGTTTATGGTTGATAAAATATTTTAAAGTAAAGTTCATTGAAAACTTGCCCGCAAAAATTTCCATAGGAACTATTTTGGTTTTGGGTCACGTTGAGAAACCATAAAGTTTTTCAGCATTATATGGTCACTGAGCGTTAAGAAATTTCGGCGGGTTTAAAAAGGAGGGGTTTTTGTGGCTTGTATCGAGAAGATCTACAGCGTCTCCGCTCTCGTTGGCTCTAGCGCGTGTAATGGTAATTGTGCTTTTTGCGCGGGGAAGTATCTCCGTCCTCAGGCCTCTGATAATCCTATTTATTGGAAAAATTTGGAATCAGCTATCAAGCTTTCGGCTCGTTATGGCGGTTGGTCACTTTCCTTAACAAGCAGTGGCGAGCCTACTTGCGATCCGGAAGCGGTCACTAAGGCGCTCGAGGTCTATGATAAGTGCGCTAAACAGGGAGCTTATTTCCCTAACGTTAATCTTTTTACAAACGGAATTCTGTTCGGCGATAGCGCTTTCTGTGACAAGTGGCTTCCATTATGGAAAAATCTCGGACTTACGAACGTTGCGATCTCAATTCACTCGGTCGACAGAAAGAAGCAGGCCGAAGCCTACGGTCTTGAGAGTTATCCTGACTTCAATGATATTTTCAATAATATTCGCCGTCACGGTGTCGGCGTGCGTTGCACCCTGCTTCTCCGTAAGGGCGAAGTTGACAACGCGGTGAAATACGAGGAAGCTGTCAGCACTCTCGTGAAATTTTTTGGTGTCGACAATATCACGTCTTGGCCGGTTGGTAATCCTGACGGCACTAAAAATAGTTTCACTCCGTCGTGGTTTGGACTCGCGTCCATCCGTTACTGGCTCTGGAAAAACACCAAGCTGTGTCACGGGCATGCTTGGGGCGGTGGTGTCTTCGATTGGAAGGGGAATATTCTTCGTTTGACCGATTATGTGACGAGGCACGATCCCGCTAAGGATTTTGTCCGTCAATTGGTCGTCTTTCAGGATGGAACCGTCGCTTATTCTTGGATTCGTGAGGGTGCGTTATGCATGAAATAGAAATCACCGGAAACGTCAAAAGTGTTTCGGTGTTTATCGGCACCGGAAAATGCAATGGAAATTGCAAGCATTGTGCCGGATTGATCCACAGAAAATATGCTCCCGATGAAGACGGAGTTATTAACAAAAATCTAAGCGATGGTGACATTTATAAGATCTTGGAATCTTGCCATTACAAAGGCGCTCGCTCTTTGTCGATAAGTAGTAGCGGTGAACCCACGCTTTCGCCAAAGTCTGTGACCCGTCTTCTTGAGTTGGTTGATTTTCTCAAATCAGATCAGCTTAAGTACAACAAGATCAATCTTTATTCAAACGGAATAAGGATCGGCGAGGATGAAGATTTTGTTAAAACGTATCTTTCGGATTGGTCTTTGTGGGGGCTTTCGTCGGTCTATATAACTGTGCATAGTGCGGACGAAAAAGAGAACGCGAAAATATATGGAGTCCCTAGCTATCCCAGCCTGAGGACTATCGTGTCGAGGATCCATAACGTCGGTATCTCGGCCCGGGCCAACGTTGTTTTGAGTAAAAATTCCGTTGGCTCTCTCGAGAGCTTCATGAATCTCGTCAGCCAGCTTAAAGATATCGGATTCGACAATGTGTCCGCTTGGCCGGTGAGAAATGAAGACGATAAGGTTGATGAATTGCTCGCCCCCTCCAAAGAAGAAATGGAAAAAATTTGTCGCTTTGCCGTTGAAAATAGCACGAATAGTTTCGTTATCCGTGTCCTCGGCGAGGAGCATCACGAGTTGTATAAGACAGGACAAAAGTTGACTTTGTTCCCAAACGGAAAACTTTTGAATACCTGGTGTAACAATTGAATATTTATAACCGCTCTTTCGGGGGCGGTTTTTTAATTGCTCACCTACGTTTGAGTCAATTATTTTAGACTAGTTTGAATATTTTATTTTTATTAAATTTAGAGTCTCACTAGTTCATTGAAAACTTGCCCGCAAAAATTTCCGTAGGAACTATTTTGGTTTTGGGTCATGTTGAAAAACCATAAAGTTTTTCAGCACGATATGGTCACTGAGCGTTAAGAAATTTCGGCGGGTTAAATAAATTAAGGAGGGGTTCGGATGGGATATTATGACTCTTGCTACGAGGCCGACGAGGAAAGGGAAAGAGAAAAATGGGTAAATAAGTGCCGTTCTTGCGGAGAACATCCTAAATTTACGGAAACCGAATGAACCAAATTCTATTCTTGTCGATGTGGTTTTACTTCTAAAAACCGCGAGGACTGGAACAAGACCATTCGGATCAAGTCTGAACGCTTTGAATTTCGCAGGAAGCTTGAAAAACTCATCAGTGAATTTTCCGGTAGTGCTGGCCCTGCAATTTCTCTAAATTTTTCTTGGATTGATATTACCGATGAGCAGTTTAATCTCATGAAAAAACTAGAGAACTTGCTTCTGTCGATTACAAAGAAGAAGGAGGGGCAATAGAAATGTCTAGAACCAATTGCGACATTTGTTCCAAGAAAGGATATTACTATTGTAAATGCATACTTCGCAGGGCCACACAATATGCTATTAAGTCTTATGAATATTCCCACGGTATTAAACTTTCTTCGATTTTGAAAGACAAGAAATGTCCTACTTGCGGAAAAGAGTTCGATAAATGCCCCACATGCGGTAAATAGCCCTCCTTTAACAAAACCGCCCCGGTTTCCCGAGGCGGTTTAATTTGGACGACGATGTTGCAACTGAAGGAATTTTGTGTAGAATCACCGTTGTAATTGTTTTTTGACAAAATTGAGAGGAAATTAGAAAAGAAAGGAGATTTTCTGTGTCTGAAGAGCGGAAAGAATGTCTAGATTGCAAGGATCTCTTTTTCATTTTATGTTTATGGCCTCAAAGAAAGAAAAGAGGGGATAGTATGGACCATCCAGGAATGCAAGCTGCCAATGAGAGAAGACATCGTCAGTGGAAGCTCGAAGATAAGGTAAGAAATATTCCGCTCTCCGAGTTTACCGCTTCGGAGCTCAGCGCCCTTGTTCGGCTCACTTGTCCTCCGCGTGACATTACTAGCGGTGAAATGGATTTGATTGAAAAAGCCCTTAAGCGGATTAATGGCAACAAGAAAGGTGGCTCCCGATGAGAGAAGAGGATAAGCACGTAGATAAGTGTGAGATCTGTGACACTTTCCCGACATACAGAAACCGTGGACTGTCTCACGACTACTGGTGTTGGGCGTGTGAATGCAAAATTTTCGCTGATACAGCCGAAGAGTGGAACAAGATAAATTCTCATAAACTCGAGAGGCGGAGTGCTTGCCATGAGGTGCGTCAGCTTCTGGACCAGCTGTTTAAATCTCATTTGAGTATTGTTAAGTTCGATATCAATAAATGTGCCATTGAACGAGGAAACCTGGAAGAAATCCAAGATTTCGCAAAAACACTCAGGTCGTTGATCGAAAAGAGTCGATGATTTTCTCCTTAAAAATCAAAACCGCCCCGATTTTCTCGGAGCGGTTTTATCTTTGCTTTAGTTAGCCCTACTGTTTGTCTTTGGTTTTAATATCTCGTCGATAAGACCGTATTTCTTGGCTTCTTCGGCCGTCATAAAGTTATCTCGGTCTGTGTCTTTCTCTATTTGAGCCACAGGCTTTCCTGTGTTCTTTGAAAGAATTTTGTTAAGGTTCTCCTTCATTCTAAGGATGTGCTTGGCTGAGATCTCAATATCTGAAGCCTGACCTTCGGCGCCACCCATAACTTGGTGGATCATTACCTCAGAGTTTGGAAGAGCAAATCTTTTTCCTTTCTTTCCGGCAGACAAGGCTACCGCGGCTCCTGAAGCGGCGAGACCGACACAGATAGTGGCGACATCCGGCTTGATGTTATTCATTGTGTCTAATATTGCCATTGTTGACGTCACTGAGCCTCCCGGTGAATTTATGTACAAGCTAATATCCTTATTTGGGTCTTCTGACTCAAGGAAGAGGAGCTGAGCGATTATGATATTCGCAAGATCGTCATCTATCGGTCCCGCCAAAAAGATTATTCTGTCTTTGAGAAGGCGAGAATAAATATCATATGCTCTCTCTCCGGCGTGTGTTTTTTCTATTACTGTTGGTATAAGCATTTTAATTATGAATTAGCAATTAATAATTACGAATTGAGTTGTTTGTTTTGCTCCATTCCCGTGAAAACGGGCATCCATCAATATCCTCTGGATCTCCGCCTCCGCGGGGATGACATTTGAAGATGTTGCCGGTTATATTCTTCTACTTTCTATATTTTACTTGTTGCTCTCTAACAACTCAAAAACCTTTTCGTTTATCATTGTATCCTCTACATATGATTTGGCTGATTCCATATCTGCCCCTTCGTAATATTTTAGAAGATTTTCAACTTCTTTCATAACCTCCTCCTGCGGAATCTGGATATTTTCCTCCTTTGCGATGGCTTTCAAAATAAGCTTATATTTAACTCTTTTTTCAGCCGGCTCCTTGGCCTCTTTTCTTACGTCTTCTTCGGTTTTCTTTGTCTGTTTCAGATATTCTTCAAAATCTAGTCCGAGTTGTTCTATTTTGCCTCTTAATTCGTGAAGAATCTGATTTGTCTCACCTTTTATTAGGACTTCAGGAATAGTAAATTTTGTTTTTTCGATTATTTTGTCGAGTATTTGAGTTCTGGCTTTTTCTTTTTGAGCGCTCTCTTTTTCAATTCCTATATTCTTTTTTATTTTTTCTTTGAAATCTTCTACGCCGGTGAAATTACCGATTGATTTTACAAATTCGTCGTTAAGTTCCGGCAGAGGAGCCTCTTCTGCCTTCGTAGGCGGGTTCTTTTCTTTATCATGATTTTCTTTGCAGTGCTCGTCTTCGCATTTGTGACCGTCGTCTTTTTTCGCTCTAGCTTTTCTTATCTCCATGACCACGTCTTCAACCTCCTTATCTGTGACGTCCAATTTTTCTTTTGATAGCTCACCCCAAACAGATTTTGCGACGTTCTTGTGATTCGTGTCTCCTATAACAGGCATTACCGCTGTTACTATTTTGAACTCAAGGGGGTTATTCTTCGCAATCTTTGTAATAGAGATATTTGGTCTGCCGATTGCTTCTATTTTGTTTTCTATAATAAATTTTGGATAAGCATCTCTTAGGGCGGCTTCCGCCATCTCCTCAAGAATTGTCATTTCTCCAACTTCTTTAATTAGAACATCCTCGGGAATGTGTCCTTTTCTGAAGCCGTCTAAATTGATATGTTCGCCGATATCTTTTATGGCTTTCTGCTTATAAGATTCGAATTTTTCAGCGCTAATAGAGCCGATGATTTCTATCTCTGAATTCTCCAGTTTTTTTATGGTTCCTTCTATCATTTTGATTGTTTTTCCGCCTTTTTATGTTAATCGCGGACTATTCTTAATATCATATATTTGGTATCTAAGCAAGCCGGCATTATGTTTCCAAGCTATTGAACCATAACGCGGGGTTGACTTTTTGTTTTTGCGATGGCAGGTTGTAGTAAATAGTTCCTTAGTTTCAAATTAAAAAAGGGGGTATTGACTTGGACGACGAGTATTTCGAAGATCCTGACGAGTGGGACGACATCGACGATCCGGACGAAGAGCCCTGAACCATTGCCCGGTAAAAATTTATTTATCGGCAGACAAACAAAAACACCCGAAGTCTCGGGTGTTTTTCATTTTTATTAGATTTTTTAGAGTTCGGCTTCTGCGGTTTCTAAATCTAATCCCAAATCATTAAGGTTCGTGGCATTTAGGTCCGCTTCAATGTCTGTCATCTCCGTGGAAGTGCTCTGGGTTTCTAATGCCTTTATGTCGCTATCGATAGGGGCTTCCGGCTTAAGAGGCCTCTCCTTAAGAGCATAATAGGAGCTTACCAAGAGAACCAAGACAATGATCACAGAGGCGACGAGTGGGCCGGCATTTCCTTTATTATATCTTTTCATTTTTTAAATATTTATTTGATTTTATAAAGCCTTATTTGTTTGGAGTTGTTGTCGCGTTTTCGGCGTTCTTTTCTCCGGAAGCCTTTATGAGAGTGACGGCCTCAACTACTTTTGCATGGGCTTCTTTTACCGCATCCTCAGCCTTTTTTGCGGCCTCCTTCGTGTCTTTCAGGGCCTCTTTTGGCGAAGAGCTGGCAATCGCAGCGTCTGCAGAGACTGAAATCTTAGATGCTGAGTCTTTCGCATCTGCGATAAGTGTTTTGGCTTCAGCCAATTTGGCTTCTACTTCCTTTTTTGTATCCGCTTTTACAACTCCCTTGTCTGCGAGAATGTTCAATCTGTCTGTAACTCTGTTCGCAAGGAGCTCTATTCTCTGTATGGCGGCTGTTATCTTTCTCTCGGCTCTTTTGGCGAGCTCAAGGGCTTTTACTTTATTGGCTTCTTTTTTGACCTCAATTTTTTTCTCAATTCTTTCTTTTGTTGTAGAGGCTTTCCCGTCGATTTTGTCTTGCTTGGCCTCAAGCTTGTCGGCAATTTTTGCCTTTTTGTCTTCGGCCTTCTGCTCTACTTTTTTAACTCTTTCTTCAAGCTTTACAACGGCAGGTTTTGCCGTAACAGGGGAGGCTGTTGTGCCATCTACTGTTTCAGCTCTTACGACTGCGATCGGTGCGAGAAGCGCGACCGCCAATACGACGAAAATCTTTTTCATTTTTTAAAAAGATTATTTTTATAATTTTTTTTGACTTTTTCTATAATACTACCCTTTTCGCTAAAGTCAAAATTAAAAAATTACCCTTATATATCAAAGTATTTTACCTGTGTATTTCCACAGCTTACTCATGATGATGTGTGATATAATATTTAGATAATCCCAAATTATGTTTATTGAACCAAAAGTATTAAAAGATTTTATTTTGGATTCCGGTTTGGTGTCCAAAAAAGAGCTGGAAAATGCCGAATTGGAGGCGGAGAAAAAAGGAGAAGACCTGGGAGAGTATTTGGTATCTAGCGGGAAAATAACAGAAGCGGATTACAATCTCATTAAGGGGCATATTTTGGGCATACCCGTTGTTAACTTAAAAGATCAAAAGATCGATTTTGCGGTTCTGTCTGCAATTCCGGAGCCTATTGCCAGAAAACACAATATTGTTGCCTTCAGAAAAACCGAAAAAGAGCTCGAAGTCGCCATGCTTGATCCGAATGACCTTCGCGCTATCGAGTTCATAAAGAAGAGGGTTGGTCTCAAAATCTTACCAAGACTTACAGATAAAGAATCCATTAAGTCCGCACTTTTGAACTATCAAAAGAGCCTAAAGGCGGAGTTTGGGGATATTATAAGTAGCGAGGCCAAGGTTATAGGCGCGACATACGTTAGCGAGGGGGAGGAGGGCGAGCCTGACGCCGGAGAATTGAAGAAATTGGCCGAGGATGTTCCTATTGTTAGGATTGTTGACTCCCTTCTTTCGCACGCTTTTACACAACAGGCTTCAGATATACATATGGAGCCGTTTGAGGATCGACTTCTGGTCAGATATAGAATAGACGGTATTTTGCACGATGCGATGACTCTTCCTCCGGAAGTGGCTTCCGGTATTACGGCCAGGATTAAGGTTCTTTCCAACCTAAGGCTTGATGAAAAGAGGCTTCCTCAAGATGGTAGATTCAAGGTTGATTCATTCGGAGGAGCTGAGTCAAAAGTATCTTTTCGTGTTTCTATTTTGCCGACATCGTTCGGCGAGAAGATAGTTATTCGTTTACTTCCGGAAAGCAATAAGGGCTTCACTCTTGAGGCCTTAGGTTTCCACGGAGAGGGGCTTGAGAGGGTTCATAACGCCATGAAGCAGACTACGGGAATGATACTCGTGACAGGTCCGACCGGCTCCGGAAAGACAACGACACTTTATACGATTATAGATATTTTAAATACACCTGAGGTCAATATCTCCACCATAGAAGACCCGGTTGAATATCAAATGGCGAGAGTAAATCAGACTCAAGTAAAACCGGAAATCGGTCTGACGTTTGCATCGGGACTTCGCGCTCTTTTGCGACAAGATCCGAATGTGATAATGGTCGGAGAGATAAGAGACAAGGAGACTTCGGGTCTTGCCATAAACGCCGCGCTTACCGGTCACCTTGTTCTTTCTACACTTCACACAAATTCCGCGGCCGGAGCCATACCGCGATTTAAGGATATGGGAGGGGAGCCGTTTCTTCTTGTTTCTACCCTGAATTTAGTAGTCGCGCAGAGGCTTGTCAGAAAGATTGCGGGGAATGCTGAAAAATATTTTTTGACCGCTACGGAAATAAAGGCGCTGGAGAAAAAAGCGGACATGAATAAAGTTATCTCTGTGCTTAAAGAAGAAAATCTTGTTCCAAAAGAAGCTACTTGGGAGAAAATAAGTTTTGTAAAACCAAAACAGTCGGAAGAATTTCCTTCCGGATATGCGGGCAGAGTGGCAATACACGAAATACTCATGGTGACGCCGGCTATAAGAAATATGATTATAAAGGATACGACGGCGGATGAAATAGAGGATCAGGCGAGAAAAGAAGGCATGCTTACGCTTTTCGAAGACGGTATTTATAAGGCCGCGCAAGGTTTGACTAGCGTTGAGGAAGTGCTGAGAGTGGCAAATGAGTAAATTTGAATTTAAGGCGAGAAAAGCCAGTGGGGAGATCGTTGAAGGGATCAGAGAGGGCTCTGACCGTTTTCAGCTTTCTCGCGAATTAGTTTCGGAAGGATTTATTCCCGTTTCAATCAAGCCCGCACAGACAAAAGTTAAATATGATTTTGCTTTTTTCAATGAACTGTTTGTGCGTATAAAACTGCACGAGAAGATAATGTTTGCCAGGAATTTGAGCTCGATGCTTTCCGCAGGATTATCTTTGTCTAGGGCGCTTTCTGTTCTACACAAGCAGACGGATAATGTTAAATTAAAAAGAATTCTAAAATCTATTCTTGAAGACGTTGAGTCGGGAAGAAGTCTTAGCCAGGCCACGTCAAAATTTCCAAACGTTTTTTCTTCTTTGTTCGTCGCGATGATCGCCGCGGGAGAGGAGTCGGGAAGTTTACCGGCTTCCCTGAAAATAGTAAGCGAACAGTTAGATAAAGTTTATGTGATAAGAAAAAAGGTTTCGGGCGCCATGGTATATCCGGCGATAATTTTTGTCGCAATGATAATAATCGGTGCGCTCATGCTTGTTTATGTGGTTCCTAATTTGACCAAAAGTTTTGCCGAATTTGGAGCGAAGCTCCCTTATTCCACGCAACTTGTAGTAAACAGCAGTAATTTTCTCCTGAATCATTATTTGGCGGCGATAATGTTGCTTGCCTTATTGTCCTCGCTAATCTATTACGGATTCAATTCAAAGAGGGGGCAGAGGACGGTAGATTATATTTTTTTAAGGCTCCCCGTTGTTTCTTCTGTTGTTAAACAAATAAATTCCGCCTCCGCCGCGAGAACTATTTCGTCCCTGGTGTCTTCCGGAGTAACAATTGTTAAATCGCTTGAGATAACTACTGAAGTTGTCCAAAATTATTATTATAAAGAAGCGCTGACGCATGCCGCTGAAAAGATACAGAAGGGCGGTTCGATGTCGGATTTTTTCAAAGAGGAAGAGAAACTTTTCCCTATATTGATGGGTGAAATGGCGGAAGTAGGAGAGGAGACGGGAAACCTCCCCGCGATGCTTATGAACGTTGCGGTATTTTACGAGGGAGAGGTAGATGCTCTTACAAAAGATATGTCTACTATCATAGAACCTGTTTTGATGCTTTTCATCGGTCTGGCCGTAGGATTCTTTGCTATTTCAATGGTACAGCCGATCTATGCGTTGAGTGGAAACGTCTAAAGAGGACTTTATCTTTGGCACAACTTCGTTGAAGGCTCCGTGTGGTGGTGTTAAGCAAAATATGAAGAGAAATAAACAATCAGGTTTCACACTAATAGAGGCCCTTGTGGGCATATTTGTTTTTGCCGTGGTTGTCAGCAGCATTTTGGAGGCATATTACGTGCTCATCGGCTCCGCCAGAAATTCTCGGTTGAAAGTGTCGGCGACGCTTCTGGCCAATGAACAGATAGAAATAATCAGGAATTTACCATATAGCAGTGTGGGGGTGGTCGGCGGTATCCCAAACGGCATTTTAGATCCCGAGAAAACAATAATAAAAGATGCGGCGACTTTTATTATAAAAACAACGATAAGAAATAAAGACGACTCCTTTGACGGGACTTTGGGCGGCAATCCAAACGATGTCGCTCCCGCCGATTATAAACTTGCCGAGGTTGAGGTGTCTTGCGGAACATGCAAAAATTTTCCTCCGATTATTTTAACTACTAATGTGGCGCCGAAGAGCCTTGAAACCTCATCTAATAACGGAGCTTTGTTCGTGAATGTTTTTGACGCTTTGGGACAGCCTGTTCCCGGTGCTGTGGTCAATATCGTAAATAGTTATGTAACACCACAAGTTAATATGAGCGACGTGACGGGCATATCAGGCGCCTTGCAACTTGTAGACGTTATTTCATCTAACCAAAAATATAAAATTTCGGTATCTAAAGACGGTTATTCTTCTGATATGACATATACGCCCAGATTAGCCGCTAATCCCAATCCGACAAAGCCGGATGCCACCGTCGCTTCAAAACAAGTTACTCAAATAAGTTTTTCGATAGACAAATTAAGCGCCTTGAATGTGTCCACAGTTACCTCTACCTGCACGTCTACCCCTAATATTAATTTCCGTCTGGTCGGCTCAAAACTCATAGGGACCAATCCGGATGTTTATAAATTTAGCGCCGATTATACAACGGGCGCGGATGCTACGAAAACAATAGACAATTTAGAATGGGACACCTATTCTGTCTCTATCCCGAATACGCTTACAAGCACGCACGCAATGGCCGGCACCCTTTCTATGGTTCCGGTTTCTCTCTTGCCGGACACAACGCAGGACTTAAAAATAATTGTTGCGCCCAAAAATCTTAACGGCCTGCTAATTTCCTTAAAGGATTCCGGCACCGGCTTATCTGTCTCCGGGGCGGAGGTGACCCTTAGAAAAAATGGAACATCTGTGGTCTTGACGACCGGTCGCGGTTCAAAAGCACAAAGTGACTGGCAGGGCGGCGCAGGGCAGGCGGATTTGTATGACGAAACAAAATATTATTCTTCTTCAAACGTAAACACAGCCTCTTCTGAGGGGGAAATTGTGTTATCTAGCACACTCGGTGAATATGAGACCGACGGCACACTCGAGTCTTCCACCTTTGATACGGGATCTGAGGGTAATTTTTATAATTTAAATTGGTTGCCGATAGACGAGCCTACAGCTTCCGGTCCCGACAGCGTTAAGTTCCAAATAGCGACGAACAATGATAAATCCACCTGGAATTATGTAGGACCTGACGGCACGGGAAATACATATTTTACTTCTTCGGGTGAGGCGCTCGGTGCTTCTCACGAAGGGCGCAGGTATATAAGATACAAAGTTTTTCTTCACACAGATGACGTAGCTTCGACACCTAATATCTCTAATGTGTCCTTCGGATTCACTTCCGATTGCGTTCCTTCCGGACAGGTATTTTTTGACGGGTTGTCGCTGGGAGATTACGAGTTAGATGTTGTTAAGGAGGGCTATAATAGCATTCTGGCTCTGCCTGTGTCTGTCGGCGGTGCTTGGCAAGAAAAAGTTGTGTTGATGTCTCTCAAATAGTACAAAAAGAATTATGAATCAAGAATTAAGAATTAAGAATACAAAAAAGGGGCTTACTTTGATCGAGTTATTGTTCGGCATGGCATTTATTGCTTTTATGGGTCTCGCTATCGCAAATTTTCAGAATAGTATGTTTTCTTCAAGCGAATATCTGCAAAGAAGCCTAATGGCGGAGGGTGATGCTCGCACTGTGTTGAGACAGCTTATTTCCGAGCTTCGCGCGATGAATTATTCAAGTGTCGGGAGTTATCCCATAAGCTCGGCTCTGGAAAATTCCATAACTTTTTATAGCGACACGAACGGGGACGGCAATCCGGAGAGGCTCAGATATTTTTTGGACGGAGATCTCTTTAAGGTCGGGGTCGTTTACCCGTCCGGCGCTCCTCTAACATACGACATTAACTCCGAAAGAATAAAGACACTGGTGAGGAAAGTTGATCCAACAGCAAGTATTTTTACTTATCACGGGACCGAATATACCGGCGAGAATGGAGCCCTCGTTTTCCCGGTAGACATACCGCTGATTAGGCTCGTTAAGGTCAATATTCCAATTATTATAGAAAATCAGGGAACGACTACACCCTACAGTATCTCGAGCCAGGTTTCTTTGAGGAATCTGAAGGAGAATCTATAACCAATTATGAATCATGTTTTTAACAAAAATAGAGCGAAGCGTTATTTGACCGGGGGAGCAATATTAGTCCAGCTTTTGGTGCTGGCCGGCCTTTCCTCTATCCTAATATCCTCTTTGGTGGCGTGGAGCGCGAGTAGTTTGAGGTCTAGCAGGAGAGAATTTAACAGAGAACTCTCGTTCCAAATAGCCGAGGCGGGAATAGAATATTATAGATGGCACCTGACATCTACCTCGACTGATTATACGGACGGAACCACGCTTAGCGGTCCATATATTCACGATTTTAAGGATAAGAACGGAAATACAATAGGTAGTTTCTCTTTGCAGATTACTCCTCCCTTAATTGGTTCGACTAGAGTTAAAATAACATCCACGGGCACATTATCTTCCGACCCGGACTCTGCAAGGACGATAGAAGTTGAGGTCGCAAAACCATCTTTAGGTAAGTTTTCTGTAATTACTGAAAGTGACATAAGGTTTGGAGAGGGAACTGAAGTTTTCGGCCC
>ERZ795054.3028-NODE-3028-length-13592-cov-6.090567_pt1 | contig 13592 bp, 9 predicted proteins | sample MGYA00375138_ERZ795054 | MGnify/ENA primary metagenome ERZ795054 (study PRJEB30183, sample SAMN05720215) | anaerobic digester metagenome | isolation source: active sludge of municipal wastewater-treating anaerobic digesters | place: USA | collected 2014-12-23 ...
GCGCCCCCGACGCCGAGCGCGTCGTCATCGTGATGGGCTCCGGCGCGGACACCGTGGAGGAGGTCGTGAACCACCTCGTCAAGAAGGGCGAGAAGGTCGGCGCCGTGAAGGTCCGCCTCTTCAGGCCCTTCTCCGTCGAGCACTTCATGAAGGCCCTCCCCGCCACCGTGAAGTCCATCGCCGTCCTGGACCGCACGAAGGAGCCCGGCTCCATCGGCGAGCCCATGTACGAGGACGTCCGCACCGCCATCGGCGAGGCCCAGGGCTCGGGCAAGGCCCAGTTCAAGGGCTGGCCGACCGTCATCGGCGGCCGCTACGGCCTCGGCTCCGCGGAGTTCTACCCCTGCCACGCGAAGGCCGTCTTCGACGAGCTCGCCAAGCCCGCGCCCAAGAACCACTTCACGGTCGGCATCAACGACGACGTGACGGGCACCTCCCTCGCCTACGACGAGGGCTTCCAGCTCGAGGGCGACGGCGTCAAGGAGTGCCTCTTCTACGGCCTCGGCTCCGACGGCACCGTCGGCGCGAACAAGAACTCCATCAAGATCATCGGCGACGAGACGGACAACTCCGCCCAGGGCTACTTCGTCTACGACTCGAAGAAGGCGGGAACCTACACGATCTCCCACCTCCGCTTCGGGCCGAAGCAGATCAAGAAGTCCTACCTCATCGGCAAGGCCGACTTCATCGCCTGCCACAAGTTCTCCTTCCTCGAGAAGCTCGACATCCTCGCCAACGCGAAGGACGGCGGCGTCTTCCTCCTCAACAGCCCCTTCTCCGCCGACAAGGTCTGGGACGAGATCCCCGTCGAGGTGCAGAAGCGGATCATCGAGAAGAAGCTCAAGTTCTACGTCATCGACGGCATGGAGATCGCCGAGAAGGCCGGCATGGGCGGCCGCGTCAACACCGTCATGCAGACCGCCTTCTTCAAGATCTCCGGCGTCCTCCCCGAGGCGGAGGCCGTGAAGCTCGTCAAGAAGTACGCGGAGAAGACCTACGCCAGGAAGGGCGCCGACGTCGTCGCCAAGAACATCGCGGCCATCGACCTGGCCCTCGGCGCGACCCACGAGGTGAAGTACCCCGCCCAGGCGACGAGCAAGCACTCGATGAAGCTCCCCGTCCCCGCGACCGCGCCCAAGTTCGTGCGCGAGGTCATCGGCGAGATGATCGCCGCCCGCGGCGAGAAGCTCCCCGTCTCCAAGCTCCCGATGGACGGCACCTTCCCCACCGGCACCACGAAGTACGAGAAGCGCAACATCGCGGAGAAGATCCCCGTCTGGAACTCCGAGATCTGCATCCAGTGCGGCAACTGCACCATGGTCTGCCCCCACGCCTGCATCCGCCTCAAGGCCTACGAGCCCAAGCACGCGGAAGGCGCGCCCAAGACCTTCAAGTCCGTCGACGCGAAGGGCAAGGAGCTCGCCGGCCTCAAGGCCACCCTCCAGGTCGCCCCGGAGGACTGCACCGGCTGCGGCGCCTGCGTGAACATCTGCCCCGTGGCCGACAAGGCCGCCGCCGGCAGGAAGGCGATCAACCTCGAGCCCCAGCTCCCGCTCCGCGAGGCCGAGGCCGCCAACTGGGAGCACTTCCTCAAGATCCCGAACACGGACGCGAAGCTCCTGAACCTCGCGACCCCGAAGGGCATCGCGATGAAGCAGCCCCTCTTCGAGTTCTCCGGCGCCTGCGCCGGCTGCGGCGAGACCCCCTACATCAAGCTGATGACCCAGCTCTTCGGCGACCGCGCGGTCATCGCGAACGCCACGGGCTGCTCCTCGATCTACGGCGGCAACCTCCCCAACACGCCCTACGCCTTCCGCGAGGACGGCCGCGGCCCCGCCTGGTCCAACAGCCTCTTCGAGGACGCCGCGGAGTTCGGCCTGGGCATGCGGCTCTCCGCCGACAAGCTCGCCGAGTACGCCCGCGAGCTCCTCTCCGCGAACAAGGGCAAGGGAGTCCCCGCGGACCTGGCCGACAAGCTCCTTTCCAACAAGCTCGCCTCCGACGAGGACATCGCGCAGCAGCGCGCCTGGATCGCCGAGCTCAAGGCCGCCTGCGGCAAGTCCGCCGAGGGCTGGGCCAAGGAGCTCGCCAACGTCTCGGACAACCTGATCCGCAAGTCCGTCTGGATCTTCGGCGGCGACGGCTGGGCCTACGACATCGGCTTCGGCGGCCTTGACCACGTCATCGCCTCCGGCCGCAACGTGAACCTCCTCGTCATGGACACCGAGGTCTACTCCAACACCGGCGGCCAGGCCTCCAAGGCCACGCCCTTCGGCGCGGTCGCCAAGTTCGCCGCGGCGGGCAAGGACATCGGCAAGAAGGACCTCGGCATGATCGCGATGTCCTACGGCTACGTCTACGTCGCCTCGATCGCGATGGGCGCCAACATGGCCCAGGCGATCAAGGCCTTCCGCGAGGCGGAGAGCTACGACGGCCCCTCCATCATCATCGCCTACTCGCACTGCGCGATGCACGGCATCGACATGATGAAGGGCCAGAACCAGCAGAAGCTCTCCGCGGAGGCGGGCATCTGGCCGCTCTACCGCTACGACCCCCGCCTCAAGGCCGAGGGCAAGAACCCCTTCCAGCTCGACGCGAAGGAGCCCGACACCTCGAAGATCGAGCAGTTCATGTACTCCGAGGTGCGCTTCAAGACCCTCCGCGACGCGGACCAGAAGCGCGCCGCCGAGCTCCTCGCGGCCGAGAAGGCCTTCGTCGAGCGCCGCTGGAAGGAGTACAAATACCTCAGCGAGCGGCCGTTCTAAAGAACGGCGCTCGCTGACGCTCCGGCTTGAACCGGGCCGCCTTCGGCGCGCCGGTTAAGCCGGAGGGAAGACGGCGGCGGGAAAGCCGACTTGCGCGGCTTTCCCGCCGGCCGAAGAAAAGCGAAATCAGAGAGGGCCGCTCCCTTGCGGGGGCGGCCCTCTCGTTTATCTATTTTCGCGCAGGCGGGAGGCTGCGGGGGGCGACGCGGCGCTTCGCGCGCGTCGGGACGGAGGCCTCCCGGGCGCGAGGGCGCGGCGCTTCGCGCGCGTCCCATCCCGAAGTCCTCCCACGTTGATGTGGACGAGAGAACGTAGAGACTCGAGTCGCTGCGCGGCCCGGCGCCTGGTGGCGCTGCGGGACGCAGGCCCGGGGTCCCCAAGCTCATGTACGCGAAGGCGATGGCTCCCGGTTTCCGAAAATCAGCCTTTCGACTGATAGAAGACGAGTGCGGACGAGACTCATAGTCCTGACTTGGGCAGGGATCGCGCGCAAGACCGCGCGGGGTTTCCCTCCAGGAGGAATAACTTGAGAATCCAGCCTACCGTCGCGGGAAAAGAGGCCAGGTCGATCATGGGCGACGCGCCCCGTCTCGCGCTGAGGCTCATGCCGGCCTTCTTCGCCGCCCTGGCGCTCACCGTCGCATTCCCCGGGGCCTTCGCGGCCTGGGGAAAACTCCGCGGCATCGCCTTTGCCGCGGGCATCGAGCTTCTCGGGCTCGGGTTGCTGTTCCAGGCCTCCGCCGCCTTCGAGCTCGTGCGCGCCTGGAGAGCAGGCCGCCTCGCGACCAGCGGCGCCTACAGCCTCTCGCGCAATCCCAGCTTTTCCTGGTGGATCTTCTCGGTCATTCCCTCCTTTTCCCTGCTTCTCGATTCCTGGCTCTTCCTGCCTGTCGCCCTCCTCTTCCGGATCGTGGCGGGCAAGGCCGCCGAAGCCGAGGAAAGGGAACTCCACGCGCTATTCGGCCAGGACTATGCCGATTATCGCCGCAGGACGCGGGCCTTCCTGCCCCTGCCGCGGCTCCTGCCGCTTGGCCTCAGGCGGTCGCTCCGCGCCACCCTCGGCCTCGCCGTCCTGGGCTGCCTGGCCCTCGGCATCTATCTCGCCGTCGCTGGGCCGGCGATGCGCGGCTTCGGCGCAAGCTCCTCCGAAGAGGCGGCGCGCATGCCCGGGGACGAGTATGTCGGGCTAGACGCCGCCGGCTATACGCAGGGCATCGACATCGACGCCCCTCCCGACCAGGTGTGGAAGTGGCTGGTCCAGATCGGCTACAAGCGGGCGGGCTGGTACAACATCGACCTCGTGAACCGCCTGGCCGATCCGGCGTACTTCCACGACGCGAGGGCTTCGGCGCTGAGGATCATCCCCGAGTTCCAGAGCGCCCGCGAAGGCGACAAGATCCACCTCGCGCCGGCCCTTGGCATGACCATCGCGATGGCGGAGGTTCCCCGATTCCTCGTCCTCGTCGCCGAGCCGGACAGCCTCGGCGGGAACAACGTGGCCTGGACTTTCGCGGTCGAACCGCTTCCCAAGGGGCGGAGCCGCCTCCTTGCGCGCTTTCGCATCCAGATGGGGGAGGACTTCGCCTCCAGGGCCGCGGCATGGTTCATGAATGACCTCGCCGGCGCGACTGTCCAGCAGCCCGCCATGCTCTGGGGACTCAAAATGCGCGCCGAACGGCGGCTTCCGTACGTAACGCCGCAAGGACATCGAACGGGAGAATAAGGGGAAGACCTGGCCGCCGGACGCCTGACGGGCCTTGCTTTCCGCGGATCGGGCGGCGCCAGGCGGCATTCACCGAAGCCTGACGCTTAGGCCGCCCGCCCTCCTACCCATGCTATACTGGAGAACGTGGCCGATCAAGTTCTTCGAGCTAAGCCATGGATTCCCAAGCCATTGCGCGGGCTTCTCCCCCGGCCCGGGCTTCTACGGAAGCTAGCAACCTGCCTGGACTCGCCCCTCGTCCTTGTCTCGGCCCCCGCGGGCTTCGGCAAGTCCTCCTTGGCGATGCAGTACCTGGAGGCCCTCGCCGCCGCCCCGTCCGACGCGGCCGAGGCGGCCCAGGCGAAACCGCAGCCCCGCGCCGCCTGGGTCTCCCTGGAACGCGAGGATGACGACCCTGTGCGCTTCTGGGGCGCCGCGGCCGCGGCCATCGAGCTCGCCGCGGCTGACCCCGCGGAAATCTCCCCCTTCGCGCCCCTGCTTTCGGCGGCGAGGGCTCCCCAGCCCCCGAGCGCCCGCGAGCTCGCCGCCGCCCTCGCCGAGGCGGTCGATTCCCTCGACAGCTTCCTCCTCCTCGTCCTGGACGATTTCCAGCTGATCTCCTCCAAGGAGATCCTCGACTCCTTCGCGCGCTTCGTGGAGCACTCGCCAGAGCGGCTGCGCATCCTCCTCCTGTCCCGCCGCGACCCGCCCCTGCCGCTGGCGCGGCTCAGGGCCGGAGGCTTCGTCGCCGAACTCCGCGCCGACGACCTGCGCTTCGGCCCCGACGAGGCGGCCTCCCTGCTCCGCGGCGCCGCGGGAGGCAGGCTCAGTCCGGAGCAGGCCAGCGAGGTCGCCGACAAGACGGAGGGCTGGGGCGCCGGACTCAGGCTCGCGGCGATCTCGCTCGGGAGGAAGCCCGACGTCGAGGCCTTCATCAGGGGCTTCTCCGGGAGCGACCGACTCATCCTCGAGTACCTGACCGAAGAAGTCCTCGGCCTCCAATCGGAGGAGACGCGATCCTTCCTCCTCCGGAGCGCGGTGCTGGACCGCTTTTGCGCAGGACTCTGCGACGCGGCGATCGGGCCGGCCGGCGGCTCGGCGGCGATGATCGGCCGGATCGAGGCGGCGGGGCTCTTCCTCGTGCCGCTCGACGACGAGGGCCGCTGGCACCGCTACCACCACCTCTTCGCGGAGACCCTGCGGGCCCGGCTTCGCGCCCTCGCGCCGGGGGTCGAGGCGGAGGTGCTCGCGAAGGCCGCCACGTGGCACGAGTCGAGCGGGAATCCGGAGACGGCGCTCGAGCTTCAGCTCCGCGCCGGAAACAAGGCCGAGGCCGCCCGCCTCCTGGAAGGAATCGACTTCCTCCGCAGGGGCGAGCTCGCGACCCTCGACCGCCATCTCGAAGCCGTCGGCGAGGCCGAGATCCGCAAGCGGGCCCGCCTCGACGACCTGGCCGCCTGGGTCAGGTTCTTCCAGGGCCGGATTCCGGAGGCCGAGTCCTGGATGGCCAAGACCGCCGGGGACGCCGACCAGTTCGGCGGAAAGGAGGGGGCCTACCTCCGCGGCAGCCATGCCGCGTTGCGCGCCTTCATCCTCCTCCTTCGGGGCAGGAACCAGGAGGCGGCCGCCGAGGCGAAGGCCGCGGAGGCCGACCTCGCGCCCGGCGACTACTACCCGCTGGGCGTCGCGTTCTTCGCGCTCGGCGCCGCGCTCAGGGCGGAGGGCCGTTTCAAGGCCGCGCGCGCCGAGTTCGAGCGCTTCCGGGCCCTGGGCGAGGCCTATGACAGTCCCTGGTCGGTCGCCGTCGCTCGCTACGAGCTCGGCACGACCGCCGCCCTAGAGGGCAGGCTCGGCGAGGCGGAGCGCCTCTTCGAGGAGGCGCTGGCCGAGGCCGCGAAGGGCAAGGCTCCCTTCGGCTCCGTGACGAAGCTCAGGGCGGCCTACGCGGACCTCCTCTACGAGCGCGGAGAGGCCGGGCGCGCCGCGAGCCAGGCGGCGGAGGCCCTGGCCGCCACGCAACCCGGGGTCAACCCGAACACGGGGCTTGAGGTCTACGCCATCCAAATACGTCTGCTCCTTTCGAGGCGCGAACTCGAAGGGGCTGGCCGGTTCTTTGAGCGGGCGGCCGAACTCGAAGGCCGCGGCGGAATCCTGCCGCGCCTCGAGGCGTCGATCCGGGAGCTGCGGACCCGCGCCGCCCTGCTCTCAGGATCCGCGGAAGCGTCGCCCTGGCCGATCCCTGAGCGTTGGCTGGGGGACGCCGCCGCGATGGGCACGGCCAGAAGCTGCGAGATCCGCAGGCTCCTCGCGCGAGGAAACCCGGCCGAAGCCTTAGCGGGCGCGCAGAGCCTCGCGGACGAAGCCGCGGCGGGCGGCTGGGGCAGGCTCTTCGTGACCGCCAAGGCCCAGGAGGCGCTGGCCCTAGCCGGAGCGGGGCGCGAGGAAGAGGCGCTCGCCGCCCTGGGCCAAAGCCTCGAAGCCGGCCATTCCGAAGGCTTTTTTCGCAGCTACCTTGATCTTGACGGTGACGCGCGGCGCCTCCTCTCCGCCTTCGTCCGCCGCCGCGAAGGAGCCGGGCCGGCCGCCGGCCTCGCGGCAAGGCTCTTGGCGGCCAAGGAGAGCGGCGGCGCGCCCAAGCCAGCCCTCGCCAGCGTCCTCAGCGCCCGCGAGCTCGAGGTCGTGGGCCTCCTCGCCGAAGGACTCTCCAACCGCGCCATCGCCGAGCGGCTTTTCGTCTCCGAGTCCACCGTGAAGACCCACCTCTACCACATCGCGGCCAAGCTCGAGGCCCCGAACCGCGTGGCCATCCTGGCGCGCGCCCGCGAACTCGGACTGGAATAAGTCACCCTCCTCCGATCCTCCGAATCATACTTTCAGCCGATTCCACGGCCCGCGGGCTACCGCCATGCTCGGGCCATGGACAGGGAAAGCTACGAGATTCGCGTGCGAGGCTCCTTCGAGCCCGGCTGGGCCGACTGGTTCGGCGACCGCGAGCTCCGCGAGGAGGAAGGGGACACCCTCCTCCTCCTCCGCGACGTCGACAACGCCGCCTTCTACGGCGCCATGGGCATCCTTGGCGCCCTTGATCGGCGGGTGGTCTCCGTCCGCGTCTGCGATCCCTGCCGACGGAGGAATCATGAAGAGAGCTAGTCGGATGGCCATCGCCGTGACCGCGTTCGCGTCGACGATTTTCGCCCTCGCCGGCTGCCAGAGCGCGCCCCGGGCCGGGAGCATGGTCGGAGGCTGGGTCGCCCCGGGATTCGAGGGCGTGCGGGAGGAATTCGAGCGCAACTTCGCCGAACGCGGCGAATCGGGAGCCGCCTGCGCCGTCTATTGGAAGGGCGAAAAGGTGGTCGACCTCTGGGGCGGCTGGCGCGACGCGAAGACCAAGGATCCGTGGAAAGAAGACACGATGGTCCTCGTCTTCTCCGTCACCAAGGGCATGGCCGCGATGACCTTCGCCCACGCCCGCTCGCGCGGCCTCCTCGATTACGACGAGAGAGTCGCCGCCTACTGGCCGGAGTTCGCCCAGGCGGGCAAGGAATCCATCACGGTCCGCCAGCTCCTCTCGCACAAGGCCGGCCTCGTCCTCTTCGACGAGGCCCTGCCGGCCGACAGGCTCATGGACCGGGACTTCGTCTCGCCATTCCTCGCGAGGCAGAAACCGTATTGGGTTCCGGGCGAGCAGCACGGCTACCACTCCGCGACGATCGGCATCTACATGGGCGAACTCCTGCGCAGAGTCGATCCCGCGGGCCGCAGCCTCGGGCGGTATTTCGCCGAGGAGATAGCCGCTCCGCTCGGCCTCGAGTTCTACATCGGCCTACCCGCGGAGATTCCCGACTCCCGCGTCGCGACGCTCATCATGGCCAGCCCCGCGGGAGGCCTCATCAACCTCGGGAAGCTGCCCAAGGGCATGCGGGCCAAGATGCTCGACTTCGATTCCTACTTCATGAGGTCCTTCGGCATCCCCAAGGGCTATGATCCCGCCACGCGCGCCGGCTGGAGCATCGAGCTCGCCTCGGGCAACGGCATAGGCACCGCGCGCTCGATGGCGAAGGCCTATGCAGAATTCGCGACGGGCGGCAAGACGCTCGGGATCGGGGCGGAGACCCTCGCCCTCCTCGAGGCGCCGCCAGCGGCTCCTCCCGCGGGGCCGCTCGACGAGGTCCTCGGCTTCGACTCCTGGTACTCCCTCGGCTACTGCCGGCCCGGCCCCTCCCTCTCCTTCGGCTCGAGCCCGAAGGCCTACGGGACGCCGGGCGCGGGCGGCAACTTCGCCTTCGCCGACCCCGACGCCGGACTCGGCTTCGCGTACCAGATGACGAAGATGGGCTACTACGCGAGCGACGATCCGCGGGAGAAGGCCCTTCGAGACGCCGTCTACGCGGCCATCCGCGCCCAGGAGGACCGCAAATGAGGCCCGCGCCGGTCCGCGCCGTCGCGGCGCTCTCCGCGGCGCTTCTCGCCGGCTGCTCGGGCATGGTCGTCATGGACCCAGCGGCCTGGACCGACGCGATCCCGGCCTCCCTTGCGGCGCTTCCCACCAAGCCCGACGGGGTCTACCGGGGCTCCTACACGATCGCCCTCCCGGCTGGCGCCTTCGCCGCCTTCCGCCATGTCGAAGTGGACGTGAGCGTCTCATCGGGCTCCATCACGGCGATCGAGCTGGTCGAGCCCGAGGCCATGAGGAGCGCGGAATTTTTCCGCGAGCTTCCCGCGCGCATCGTCGCCGCGCAGAGTCTCGACGTCGACGCCGTCTCCGGCGTCACCTTCACCTCGAAAGCCCTCGTACAGGCGGTGCAAGATGCCCTTGAAAACTGAATCCGGGCGGAGCCCGGCGGCGCGCGGCGCCATCGCTTCGTTGTTCATCCTCGCCCTTCTCGCGCCGGCCCGGCTCGCCGCCGAGGACAGGGCGGCCTACGTCGACCTGGCCTCCGCGGGCCTGGGGGCCGCGACCGGCGCGCTGCACCTTCGCGGCGGCCTCGAGTTCCCCATGACTGGCCCCTGGTCGACGGCGCTGGAGGCCGGAGCCTACGCCGGAGGCTCCAAGGACATGCTCTCGCTGCAGGCCGACCTCTCAGGCGGCGCGCGTTGGCGACCCGCGGGGACGCGCGGCCTCTTCGCGGGGGCGGGCGCCGGGATCGCGGCGGCGCTCGCGTCGGAGGCGCCCTGGGCGCCGGACCCGGCCGGCTCGGCGGGCCAGAGCCTCCTCGGCCTCAAGGTCTTCGCCTTCGCCGAGGCGGGGTGGGCCTGCGGCAAGGCTTCCTCGACGATCAGTCTCGAACCCTATGTCAGGAGCGTCCTCGCGACCGGCCCGGAGATCCTGCGCGGCGCGCCCGCCGGCGCGCGGCAAGGAACGGAATGGGGAAGCGCCTTTTCAATCTCGCTGGGCCTCCGCCTGGCCTGGACGCGGATGCGCCTTCCCGGATGACTCCGCTCCGCCTGACAGACCCGGGTCTTGATCCCGGCCTTCAGACCCGGCGCTCGCAGACCGCGGGGAAGCGGACCAGGCAGCGGAGACCAGGACCCTTCGACAGCTCGAATTCCCCCTTGAGCTGGTCCCGCACGAGACTCGCGGCAAGGGGCAGGCCGAGGCTGCGCAGCCGACCGAGGTCGAAGCCTTCGGGAAGGCCGGGACCGTCGTCCTCGAACTCGATGCGGATCCAGCCGCTACTTTCCAGTCTCGACTTGATCGTGACGCCGCAGCCCTCCCTGCCCGCCGCGGCGTAGCGGGCCGCGTTGAGGAGGAGCTCGGTCAGGACGAGGCCCAGCGACCCCGCGTCGTCGATGGAGATGGTCGCGCTCTCAAGGTCGAGGACGGGGCGCACCACGCCGGCGAGCCAGGCGGTGCGGAAGACGAGACTGTCCACCAAGTCCGCGATGTAGAAGCCCAGGTCGAGGGTCGAGAGGTCCCGGGAGGCGCGCAAGGCGTCCTGGGCGATCGAGAGGGCGTCCACGCGGAGCGAGATGTCGGCGAACATGGACTCGATCCTCTCCTCGCCCGAGGCCGCGGCGCGAAGGCGCATCATGGAGGAGATCACCTGCATCGAGTTGCCGGTCCGGTAGAAGAGCTCGCGCACGAGGCATTCCTTCTCCCTGTTCGCGGCGGCGAGCCCCTCCTCGGCGATCTTCCTGGCGCTGATGTCGGAGGCGTAGCCCTCCATGATGACCTCGCCGCCGTCGGCCGCGCGGACCGTCGTTCCCCGGTCCCAGACCCAGAAGGGCGGCTCCCCGGAGACGTCGAGCCGGTACTCCAGGGAATACTCCCCTGAACCCTCTGCGGAAAGGCTCAAGGCGCTCTCGAAGGCGGGGCGGTCGTCCGGCAGGACGAAGTCGCGCCAGGAGACGCCCTTGACGCCGACCTTGGCGGGCGGAAGCCGCTCGGCGAGGTCAAGGGAGCCGAAATGGGCGTATTCCGTCGCCATCGAGGGAGGGCCTCGCCGGCGATAGACGATGCCGGGCAGCTTCGCGACAAGGTCTTCAAGGACGCGCTGGGACTCCTGCCGCGCGGAGATCTCCTTGATGACGATCACGTAGACGACGAGGCTCGCCACGCCGAAGAGGAGGGTGAGGCTCGTGAGGATCACGAGGAAGCCCGCGGAGGCGGGGTCGCCCTCCGGGCGCAAGCGGAGGTCCATGATGGTATTGAGGTTCACCCCAAGGAGGGCGACCAGGAAGATGACCTGGCCCGAGAAGGCCGCGGCCTTCCATCCGCCGAGCCGCATGCGCAAGACGGTGCTGAAGTCCCGCGGGGAGCCGGACCCTGCCGAAAGGCGGCGGATAGCCAGGCTGAAGCCGAGGAGGATGGATATCTCCAGCCAAGCCAGGAGGTAGCGCGTCAGCGACTCGCGGAAAGGCGAGGCGAAGGCCTGGGCCAGGGCCAGGGGGGTCATGGCGACGAAGATGGCCTGGATGGCGAGGATGAAAGTGAAGGTGATGCCTGAGTCGATGAGGGCGAAGGAGAGAGGGATCTTCCATGCGAAGCGGAGCACGGCCGCGAGGACCGCCACCTGGACGGCCGCTTCGAGCGCAAGCCCGAAAGGAAGGAGGTACTTGAAGGCGAGGAAAAAGGCGACCGCGAGCAGGGAGCCCGTCAGGAGGAAGCGCCGGAGGCGAGACTCGGCCTTGATGCCCGCGATCGAGAGGGTGAGGAAGATGACCGCGATCTCCTCGGGGAGGGAGATGAGGAAGAACGTGAGACCATCCGTCATCCTGCCGCCTCACTTGGCCGCTCGTCGAAACAGCGGCTCGCCCGATTCCCCGTAGGACTTGTTCCAGTCTAGCGCCAATCGGCGCTGCCCGCGACACTCGTCTCCCTCAGCGCTCCACCGCGCAGCTTCCCTCCACGTCGAAGCGCGCCGCGAGAGTCCTGGACGCGCCGCCGCCGGCGGAGAGCAGGGCTTCGCCGCGGAGGCGGTAGCGGACCGAGCCCAGGCGGGCGATGAGGTCGAAGAGCCTCCGGTCCGAGTCGGCGAAATTGAGCTCCACCTCGAGCTCCCGCACGATGGTCGCGCCGGCTGGGGCGACGAGGGGCTCTTCCGCGCCGCCGCCCAGACTGCCCTTCACCCAGGGCTTTCCCTCGGCCTCGAGGCTCCAGGAGCAGGATTCCAGGGCGAGCGGGAAATCGTTGGGGTTCTCCACCTCGAAGCCGAGGAGGAGCTCCGTCGTCACGAGCCTGTCCCTGAGGATCCGGATGGAGCTCACGCGGAAGAGCGGCTCGCGGAGCTGAGGCTCGGGCGCAGCGGGAGCCGCGGCGGGCGCGGGAGGAGGGGCGGCGCAGGCGGCGGCCAGGAGGAAGGCGAGAAGGGCCAGGATTGGGACGAGGACGGCCTTGGTGGCGCGGCGGCCGCCGAGGCGCGGGTGGAGCTTGGTCATGCAAAGAGCATAGCGCATCGAGGGCTCGCCGGCCCATCCCGAAGGGCCGCGGGCGATAGGCGACAGGCGAAGGGTGGCGCTCGACGGGCGGCGCTCAGAAGAACAGCGCCTCCCCCTCGGGCGGCCCCTCATCCCGTCCCTCGACCTCCTCGCCGAGCTCGAAGTCCTCGCCGTAGTCGGCCTGGAACTCCACGAGAAGGGAGCCCCGCCCTTCGAAGTAGAGGCTCCGGTACAGCGGCGAAGGGTGGGCGAAGTGCCTGAGCTCCTTGCCCGCGAAGACGGTCGGCGTCGAGAGGGCTATCTCCACGCCCGCGGCGTAGAAGCGGTTCTTGAGCCTGCCCAGGAACTGGTTGGAGAGCTCGCCCGCCCAGTCCGCGACGATCTCGTCGGCGACGCCGGGCACGCGGAGGCTCTCGGGCAGGCTCGCCTCCGCGAGGCCGCGGCTCACCGTGAGGACGAGGACGCCCAGGATGCGCTCCGCGGTGAAGCCGATCGTCGAGGCGAAGGGCTCCTCGATGCCCTGGTGGCGGAAATCCACCTCATGGACGGCGACGCCGTGCGAAGCGAAGAGCTCGAGGGTCGAGGACGCGAGGAAGCCGTCGATTCGGGAAACGGACTCGGCCTTCATCGGATGGACCTCCTCTTCGCGGCTCGGCCGCGGCTTCGCAGCGCCGCCGACACAACACAGCGGCCGCAGCACCACGGCTGCGCCGCGCCGCCACAGCGCCGCCGCGGCTTCGCGGCCATGGCGCCGGACCAAGCGGCTCTCTTCGCCCAGCTTTCAAGCATCGCGCCTGGGCGGGGCCTGTCAAGCTCCGGCGGGCTCGGAAGCGCGCGGCCGGCGATAGCGCGGCCGGCGGCGCGCGGCCGGGCACGGATGCGATAGCGCGGCCGGCGATGGCGCGGCCGGCGGGCTCGCGACTCTCCGCCGGGCGGCCGTTGAGGGCGGTTGTGCGGTCCAGGGCGATAGCGCGGGCCGCGGCGCGCTGCTGGCGGCGCGGGACGCGAAGCCGACCTTGTAGGCGACTCTCCTGGTCAACTATACTTTCCTTGAGAGCGGGACGAGGCCAAAGGCCGCCGCCAGAGGCTCGCCCTGTCGCTTGGAGGGAGGAAACTGGCGCAACAATAGAGTTTCCGCCATATCTCGATAAATATATCTTCCTTTAATCAAAGTTCCGGTATATATTCTCATCCGCATCACCATACCTTCCAGGAGGAAGCAATGAAGAAGATCGCCCTCAGCATCG
>ERZ795054.3029-NODE-3029-length-13584-cov-8.869687_pt1 | contig 13584 bp, 13 predicted proteins | sample MGYA00375138_ERZ795054 | MGnify/ENA primary metagenome ERZ795054 (study PRJEB30183, sample SAMN05720215) | anaerobic digester metagenome | isolation source: active sludge of municipal wastewater-treating anaerobic digesters | place: USA | collected 2014-12-23 ...
ATTACGATTGGCTGCAAATTCGTAGGCGATCACAGGAAAATTTACAGGAGGGAAATTTGCGCTCCAGCACGATCATATTGGATTCCCTCACCATGACGCTGTTCAGAACCGAGGCGTGACGGTTTCCATAAACCGTTTGACAAACGCTTCATCATAGCCGCGCTCTTTGAGTTCCCACATTAAGGTATTGAGAAACCGGGACTTGATATAGAAATTGGGTCGCTTTTCCTTGGCGAACGTAAAGATTTGCTCCAGAATCCGTTCAAGCTTCTTGAAGTCCTTTGGTCGGGTCAATTTTCCCAGTTCGGGATTGCTGCCCGGCGGGAAAATGGTGTTGAATTCTTCAGCAACGGTCTCGGCAAAAGCCACCGCTTCACGACTGTCAAACCAGCGCAGCAACATAAATGAATTCCCCTGAATCGGCAAAGAACAGGGCGGGCAGTGTATCAAATTACGAGATGAACGGGAGCGCGAACCTGATGAGACGATTATTGAAGCGGTGGCTTGGTCGCAGCCGGGCGGAAGCCAAGGATGTTAGCGCCAGCCAGCATGCGGCCAGTCGGGGGGAAGCCGAGCAATTGATCGATGAAGGGAACGCGCTCGAAGATGCCGGGCAACTCGCGGAAGCCGAGGGACATTATCGCGCCGCGCTGAAACTCTGCCCTGATTTTGCAAGGGCTTATCTGAATCTCGGCAATGCCCAGGCCGCGCAAGGACGCTCCGGGGAAGCAGCGGGAAGTTACCGCGAAGCGTTGCGGCTGGAACCGGGTTATGGAGCGGCCCACGCCAATCTCGGCAAGCTCTATCTCGGCCAAAGTGACTACGCCAACGCGGCTGAACATTACGCCGCTGCTGCTCAGGCATTGCCCGAATCCGCCGAGGCCTGGGTCGGCTTGGGGAGCGCGTTGGAGGAAACCGAACGCCGATCCGAGGCCGTAGACGCCTATCAGCAGGCGCTGGCAATTCGGCCCGATTTTGCGGGCGCCAAGCTGAATCTGGGGCAGTTGCTGGTCAATCTTCAACGCCCCGATGAAGCGGCGGAATACCTCCAGGAGGTTTTACCGGCTATGCCTGATCGCAGTGTGCTGATTCACACTCTGCTCGGCAACGCCATGATCAGTATGGGGATGATCAATGACGCATTAAGTCATTACCAACACGCTTCGCAACTGGAGCCGCACGCCCCGACGCTGGTCAGACTGCCCACTCTATTTATGAACTGCTTCCCGGATTACACACCGCAGGAACTGTTCGATGCGCACTGCAACTACACCCAACGGTTTTATTCTGAACTCTATCCAAAAAATCTATCCTATTCAAATTCGCCCGTGCCCGAACGAACCTTGCAGGTAGGTTATGTCTCTGGCGACTTCCGCAAACACGCCGTCTCCCGGTTTATCGAACCGGTGTTGATTCACCATGACCGTGACAACTTCAGAGTTCATTGCTTTTACAACCATAATCATAGCGATGGAATTACTGAGCGGCTTAAGGAATTCGCTGATGCCTGGCATCCTATCGCGGATCTGGATGATCAAGCGGTAGCCAGGCTCATACATACTCTCAGCATCGATATTTTGATTGATCTATCCGGTTATACCGAAGGACAGCGGTTATCCCTGTTTGCCTGCAAACCAGCACCGGTGCAAGCGACTTGGCTGGGTTATCTGGCGACAACGGGATTAGCCACGATGGATTACCGGATTTGCGATAATTATACGGACCCTCCCGGATTAACTGAGCCATTTCATACTGAAACACTGGTGCGCTTACCGGATAGCCAGTGGTGTCATATTTCCTATGAAGCTCTCGAATCCGCTGCCGATCTCCCGGCGAACTTGGCATTGACTAACAACCTTCCTCTATTGCGCAATGGTTATTTAACATTAGGATCATTCAATGACTCCGCCAAACTCAACGATCAAGTATTGGCTCTGTGGGCCAAGATACTGAATGCCATACCGAATGCTCGACTGCATATCGCCGGTATCCGATCCGGCCGCGCCCAGCAACGCATCGTCACGATCATGAAACGGTCAGGCATCGACTACAACCGCATCGAATTTAAACCCCGCCTGCCTTTCCACGAGTATTTAGCGTCCATCGCACAAGTAGATATCGCTCTCGATCCCTTTCCCTATAACGGTGGAACCACGTCAATCGACGCCTTAATCATGGGCGTCCCCCTAGTAACGCTAGCCGGCAACCGGTCTATCGCCCGAGGCGGGGTCAGTTTGCTATCCAACCTAGGATTGACGGAACTCATTGCTGCCACACCCCAGGGATATGTGACGATTATCAGGCAGTTAGCCGAAGATCCTTGTAGGTTGGCGGCATTGAGAAAAGGCTTGCGGCAGCGGTTGGAACATTCGCCACTGATGGATGGCGCGCGCTTCACGCGCAATCTCGAAGCGTTGTACCGGCGAATGTGGCAAACCTGGTGCGATTCTCAGTAGCGCCAAGGAAATATCGCATGAGACGTTTATTAAATCGGCTGTTCGGCCGGAGCGCTGTCGAACACACGGCGGCGACCGTTAGCCATATCACAGAATTACCTGACTCACGGGCTGAAGCCGAGCGCCTGCTTGTCGAAGGCAATGTTCTGGAAGATGCAGGTCAATTAACAGAAGCCGAAGAGTGTTATCGTTCTGCGCTGAAACTCTGCCCTGACTCTGCGCGGGCTTATCTGAATCTCGGCAATGCCCAAGCCGCACAGGGCCAGACAGAGAAAGCAGCGGAAAGCTATCGTGAAGCCCTGCAACTGGAACCCGGTTACGGGGCGGCCCATGCCAATCTCGGCAAGCTCTATCTTGGTCAAAAGAACTATCAAAATGCTGCCGAACATTATGCCGCCGCTGTGCGGGCGCTGCCGAATTCCGCTGACGCCCTGGTTGGCTTGGGTTGCGCAATGGAAGAACTGCAATGCTATACGGAAGCCCTTGAGGCTTACCGCAAGGCGTTAACCATTCAACCGGGTTTTCCAGGGGCAAACCTAAATCTGGGACGATTGCTGGCGATCATCAAGCAACCGGACGAAGCCCTTGAGCATCTTCAGGAAGCATTATCCAGTCTGCCCGACAGCGCTCTTGGCCACTTTCTGGTTGGCAAAGTTCTAAGCGATATGGGTTTTACGCTGGAAGCGGTGAGTCAGGTACAACGATCTTTACAGTTGGAACCGAAAGATCAAGCGGTAGCCAGTATGATGCTATTCACCATGAACTATCTGCCGGACTATCCGGTCGAGAGATTGTTCGCTGCTCACATCGACTATGCGCGCCAGTTTTGTGCCGAATTTTATCCAGAAAATCAGCAACATATAAATTCTCCTGATTTAGAGCGTCCTCTAAAAGTAGGCTATGTTTCCGGTGACTTTCGGGGCCATCCGGTCTCTCGATTTGTCCAACCCCTGTTTACCCATCATGATCGCACTCACTTCGAGGTTTATGGGTTTCATAATTATCATTTAGATGATGATGTGACCAAGCGGCTGCAGCAATTAGTTGATGTCTGGTATCCAGTCTGTACCCAGGAAGATGAAGCGATGATCGATCTAATTCACGCTTTAGGAATTGATATTTTGATCGACTTGTCTGGACACACACAAAACCATCGGTTGCAGGTATTTGCCCGCAAGCCGGCGCCCGTACAAGCCACTTGGTTGGGTTACTTGGCGACTACTGGGCTGACTACCATGGATTATCGTATCTGCGATATCTACACCGATCCCCCCGGATTGACTGAGCGTTTCCACACCGAACAGTTGGCACGCCTGCCCGATTGCCAATGGTGCTATGCTCCTTATGTTGATTTGCCGCCTATCGACGAGCTTCCCTTACTGAGGAATGGCTATCTGACGTTGGGGTCGTTCAACAATTCGTCTAAGCTGAATGACCGGGTGCTGGAACTCTGGGCCGATGCGCTGAAAACCATTCCGGAATCACACATCCGTATTGTTGACGTTCCGCCGGGTCGCGCCCAAGAACGGGTGGTTTCGATCCTGAAGCGATCCGGCGTTGCTCCTGAACGCATTGAGTTTGCGCCGCGTCTGCCCTATCGCGATTATCTCCAGTCCATCACTGCCGTTGATGTCGCGCTTGATCCTTTTCCCTACAACGGGGGAACGACCTCCATCGATACCCTGATTATGGGCGTCCCGCTGGTGACACTGGCTGGGGACCGATCCATCGCCCGAGGCGGCGTCAGCCTGCTGTCCAATCTGGGGTTGACGGAACTGATTGCCGCCACGCCCCAAGATTATGTAGAAATCGTCCAGCGCTTGGCCAGCGACCCCGCCCGATTGGCGGCGCTGCGCGGGAGTTTACGGGAACGGGTGCAGGCTTCGCCCCTGATGGACGGAGCGCGCTTTACCCGCAACCTGGAAGCTTTATATCGCCAGATGTGGCGCGCATGGTGCGAGCGCCAGCCGCCCAACCAGCGCATCGCCTGATCATCCGCGCCCTTCGCGCAAAGCCATATAGCGGCGTCTGGCTGCTGGAATTGAGCAAATGCGTCATTGCCGGCGTCGAAACTGAGCTGGAGCGGTGGCTGAAATTCTTCACCGAAGGTCACCGGCTCGACGACGATCATTTACCGGACTGGATGCAAACCGAGGAGATGCGCCAAGCCATGAGCACCTTACAAGCGTTTTCTGAAAAAGAGCGCGCCTATCACCAGTATCAGGCGCGACAAAACTATCTGCGGCAACAGCAGAGCATTCAAAACCAGATCAAAGCGCTATCCGCCGAGATCGAACAGGCCCGCGCCGCCGAAGAGCGCGAACGCGCCGAGAAAGAAGCCGCCCTAGCGGAAATTGCGTGGCTCAAAGCCCTGCTCCAGAATGAACGATAATCCCGCCGCCGATGAAACAGTTATTCAAGCGCTGGCTGGGCCAGAAAACGCTAAAAACTATGGAAGCCGTTGATTCCCAAGTCGTCGCTCAATCACAACCTCCGCTTCGGCGGATCGAAGCGGAACGCTTGATTGTTCAAGGCAATGCTCTGGAAGACGCCGGTCAACCGGCGGACGCCGAAGCCTGTTACCGCCAAGCGTTGGAGTTATGCCCTGGCTTGGCCCGCGCCGCTTTGAACATTGGCAACGCGCTGTCCGCGCAAGGGAAACTGCAAGAAGCCGTCGCCAGTTATCAGGAAGCATTGCGGTTGGAACCGGGCTACGGCGCAGCGCACGCCAATCTGGGGAAACTCTACCTCGGTCAGGGACGCTATCAACAAGCCGCCGATCACTACACCGCCGCAATTCAGGCGCTCCCCGACTCGGCGGATGCGCTGGTTGGGCTGGGCTGCGCGATGGAAGAATTGCAGCGTCATACCGAAGCGCTGGAGGTCTATCATCGAGCGCTGGCGATTCAACCCAATTTTGCGGGCGCAAAACTGAATCTGGGCCGGACGCTGATTCTCCTTGGCCAACCGGAAGCCGCCGTCGATTATCTGGAAGAAGCCCGGATCGGGATGCCCGATAACGGCCTGGTTTATGCGCTGCTCGGCCAAGCGCTGGGCAATCTGTGTTTAACGCAACAGGCCGTTGCCTGTCAGCGCCGAGCGCTGGAACTCCAAGCGCCCAAGGAAGCGCTTCTAGCGCATATTCTGCTATTCAATTTAAACCATTTGGCTGACTGCACACCTGAGGAACTATTTGCCGCGCATCAGGACTACGCTCAACGCTATTGTTCGGCGCTTTATCCGCAAAATCCACAGTATGCGAATACCCCCGATCCCGAACGGCGACTGAAGATCGGTTATGTCTCTGGCGACTTTCGCGAACACCCCGTCTCCCGATTCATTGAACCGGTGCTCGCTCATCACGACCCGGCCTGTTTTGAAGTTCATGCTTTTTATAACCACCCCTTGCATGACGAGGTCACTGCCCGACTGAAGGAACTCGTTGCAGATTGGCATCCAGTCTGGAATAAGGACGATGCGGCAGTCGCTGATCTCGTGCGTTCTCTTGGCATCGACATTTTGATTGACCTGTCCGGGCATACCGAAAATCAACGTCTGTTCGTCTTTGCCCGTAAACCCGCTCCGGTGCAGGTCACTTGGCTAGGCTATCTGGGCACCACAGGGTTGGCCACCATGGATTACCGCATCTGCGACGCCTACACCGATCCGCCCGGCCTGACCGAACGATTCCACACGGAGCAACTGGCGCATCTGCCAGAGTGCCAATGGTGTCATGTTCCCTATGCCCATCTACCCCCCGTTGGTGAATTACCCCTGTTGCGCAACGGCTACCTGACCTTGGGATCGTTCAACAAGGCTACTAAGCTCAATGATCGAGTATTGACGCTGTGGGCAGAAATCCTCAACGCTATTCCTGAGTCGCACCTGATGATTGCATCCGTACCGAGTGGTCGTGCTGAGGAACACTTTGCCGCGACTCTGGAAAACGCTGGCGTAGCCCGCGACCGCTTTGCATTCATGCCACGCATTCCCTACCGGGATTATCTGGCGTCAATAACGACAGTGGACATTGCCCTCGATCCCTTCCCCTATAACGGCGGCACTACAACGCTGGATACGCTGGTCATGGGAGTTCCACCGGTGACACTGGCTGGCGATCACTCCATCGCCCGGGGTGGCGTAAGCCTGCTGTCCAACCTAGGGTTGACGGAACTGATTGCCGCCACGCCTCAAGAATATGTCGCTATCGCCCGGCGACTTGCTGCAAACCCGGTTCGATTAGCCACGCTGCGCGGGAGTCTGCGAGAGCGAGTACTCGCCTCGCCATTGATGGATGGGGCGCATTTCACGCGCCATCTCGAAGCTCTGTACCGGCAAATGGTGCGCGGATGGTGCGCCTCTCAAGAAGGTGCATAGTTTTACGTTGCCAAAAACCGTATTCATCAATCGCTATCAACAAAAAAGCCCCTTGCGAGGCTTTTTGCTTCAAGCGCCAAGATTAACGGAACAAAGCAGGTACATACTTAGTCGCGCAAGAAGTACTACCTGTCCACCCTGTAATTTCTGCACTTGCCACCACCGGCGTGAGACCTAGGCTGCAGTCTGCAGGCCCATTACTAGTCGGTGTGGCAACACCAGTTGAACTCTTCACTACAACTGTCGCCAAACCACTCACAACATTAAGGCTCCCACAATACTGAGATTCGCTTGAAGAGCAGCCAGATGACAGAAATGTGAGTGGCTGATGGCCTCGAGTGTTAAAAAATTCAGTAACACTTGTCTTGCAAGCCCCCAACGTCGCGGCGCATTCACTCACCTTCGAGCGAACGATGTAGTCTTTGTAAGCCGGAATCGCGATGGCGGCCAGGATGCCGACGATGGCGACCACGATCATCAATTCAATCAGGGTAAAGCCTTTTTGCAATTTCTTCATGACATTTTCCTCAGTTTGAGTCCTTGAGAGTTGTTTGAGAAGAGCGTTTCCGCTTTGCCCATCCCCAAGGCAGGGAACGGGCCAGTTCTGCTGATTCCGGGCAAATCGCTGGAAAACACTGGAAACACCGTGCGAGAACGATGGAATCCCGCAAGTCAGCGCCTACGGTAGCGACTCGTCGCTGACAGAAATTGTCAACTACCGACCTAGCGGGACAAAACCAGAAACGGTTGACAATCACTGGCAAAAGTTAGGGATAATGGCAAAGCATCCTCGCAAACCCGGAGTTTTCCTTGCCATGAACACGCCTTCATCCGGTTCAACTGCCGCCTCCTCCGGGATCCTCCCCCTTATCCTGCTGGCGGTCGGCCTGCTGGCCGCAGTGGCCACCTACACGCCGGGACTGTCAGGCCCCTTCTTCTTCGATGACATTTTCAATATCCAGAACAATCTGCACCTGCGACTGACCGAGCTGAACGCCCCGGCGCTGCAACTCGCCGCCTTCTCCACCAATGCCGGCCCTTTCCAGCGTCCGGTCAGCCTGTTGTCCTTTGCTCTTAATTATTATTTCTTCGGCGAAGGCGCAGCGTCCTTCAAGGTCGTCAACCTCGCCATCCACCTCATTAACGGCGTCCTGATCTTCTTCTTGGCAAGATTGTTGTTGCAGCTCGCAGCGCAGCGCACGGAACTCGCCCTGATCCGTGACCGAATCACGCTCGCTGCGGCCCTCATCGCTGCCCTCTGGCTGGTTCACCCCATCAACCTGACCAGCATCCTCTACGTCGTGCAACGGATGGCCTCGCTATCCGCCCTGTTCGTGCTGCTGGCGCTACTGACCTACACCACAGGACGGCTGCGGTTCCCGAAACGCCGGCTCCAGGGCGTTCTATGGTTCGCGGCGGCGGCCCTGTGCTGGGTTTGCGGGCTGGCCAGCAAGGAAAACGCTCTGCTGTTGCCCTGGTATCTCTTCCTGATGGAATGGCTGTTCTTTTACCTGCTCCAGCCGCGCCCCACTCTCGGTACGCGCCTCTACACCTTTGCCTGGCTGATCGTCGCCCTGGTCGGCGGACTGATCTATTTCGCTTTCCACCCAGGGATGTTCGGCTACGACGGTCGCCCATTCACCTTAACGGAACGTCTGCTCACCGAAATCCGCGCGCTGTGGTTCTATGTTGGGTTGATCCTCCTGCCGCGCCCTGCCGCCCTGGGCATCTTTCACGATGATTTTCCGATTTCCACCAGTCTGTTGAATCCCTGGACGACGCTGCCGGCCCTGCTGGGCTGGCTGTTAGCGATTGGTCTGGCCATACGTTTTCACCGTCGGCAACCGCTATTAGCCTTCGGCATCCTGTTCTTTCTCACCGCCCACGCTCTGGAATCCTCGATCTTCCCCCTGCAAATTATGCACGAACATCGCAACTATCTGGCTGGGTTCGGTATTCTGTTCGGTGGCATCGCCACGCTCATTCTAACGGATAGTCCACACCCCGCCTTGCAGTCCAGAAACCGCTTCCTGCTGGTGGGGATATTCTTCATTTTCTTCGGTGCCATCACCTTGGGACGCGCCCTGCAGTGGCAAGATCTGACCCAGTTGATTCTCAGCCAGGTTCATCATCACCCCGAATGCCCCTCGTCGAACTATGAAGCCGGACGCCTGTATATCGCTCTGCGCGAGCAAACGCAGGACTGGCTGCAAAAGGATCAATTCAATACGGAGGCCGTTCAGCACTTTGCCAAAACAGCGGCATTGGAACCGTATGCCACCGCGCCACTGGCGATAATCCTGGCCAATGCCGGTAATGCCAACGCCACCGATTCGGCTATGATTCAGGAAGCGCTGGATCGTCTGCGTCATCAACATCCCGTCGACCCCGCCGTCAACAACCTGCTCACCTTGAGCCGCTGCGAACGACAACGGGAATGCAGCTTGCCTGACGGACTGATCGACCGCCTGTTTCAAGCGCTGCTGGCTAACCCACAGACAGGCGGCGAGTTGTGCGCCACTCTGTTTGATGAACTTGCCCTCCACGCCATGCACACAGGGCGCTTTGCCGAAGCGGAGACGCTGTTCAAACAGGTTCTCGCCATCAACGCCACCAAAGCCATGTTCCGGATCAACTATGTGGTGTTGCTGATGCAACTCGGTCGGCTGGATGAGGCGCGGGAGCACCTTGACCGGATACTGGCCGCGCCGCAACCCGCCCCCATCGTGCAGCTCGCCGATGCCCTGAAACAACGTATTGAAGCCGGTCTTAAACCAAACACCCCGACTGACAGTAAACCTTCGCCCAGTGAAACGCCCTCGTTCAGGGAACTGGTACAACCGAAAGACCCCATTCGCCTTTTCGATTTTAACCGCCATCCAAATCAAACCGACCAGTAGTTGATTACGAGCTACGGAGTATGTGCTAGTGATTATTAATCATTTAAAAAAAATATTTACTAACCCTACAATAGAATTAGAACCTTGGTCATCGCAAAAGATACGAACAGGGCTGTTATTTTTAGCGCTGCTGATTCTGATCTCACGGTTACCGACCTTTAATGAAGCATTTGAACGCGATATAATGTATTATATGGTTATAGCTGACGGATTATTACATGGAAGAGCTTTATACGCTGATTTGTTTGAATTTAGACCGCCAGGAGTGTTTTGGACTTATGCCTTATTTGCTAAGGCATTCGGCGTTAACCCATTAGCTATTTTCATCATGGGACTAGCGTGCGCTTGGTTAACGCTATGGGGTTGTTATATTTCTGGAAGCTATATCGCTGGACCACGAGGTGGTCTTTTGGCAGCAGCAACATGGACTGTTATTAGTGGCGACTTATTATTACAAGCGAATCAGCCCAACACTGAAGTTTTTATAAATGCTGGCTTGGTCGGCGCTTTTGCCCTATTGATGGGCGCCACGCCTGACCGAAAGCAAACCGGGCGGTTTATTGCGATAGGATTGTTATACTTTTTAGCATCACTATTCAAACAGATCAGCTTAGCCGTCACTGCTCCCGTATTGGCGATCTATGTAATTCTTGCGCCCTGGATAGCGAACACTACAAAAGACAAGATTCAGGAAAATTCCTTGACAGTGCGTATCAACGCTCTAAAACAGACCATTTGGGTAGCACTCATGGTGGTATTAGGTTGGGCGTTAGTCATCAGCTATTTCTACTGGCAGGGACATTTGGCTGCATTCAAAGAAGCCTTGGTCGATTACGGACGAGGCTACGCTGGCGATATATGGGTTAATGTTTGGGGCTTTCTAAGTAATCCTCTGGCCTATGCACCAAGGGGAGATGGTGCATTTTATATCCCTTTAACCTGGCTCATCGCAGTACTGGTAGCCGGTTATTTCTGGCGTGACCATGATTGGCGCTTAGGATTATGGCTGGCCTATTTCGTCGGTTCTGCGATAGCCATTGCTCTCCCTGGACGCTTTTTTCACCACTATTTTCAATTATGGTTGCCTCCCTTAGCGATCGCCGCCGGTTGCCTGTTAGGTCGTAGCTGGTTGATGAAACGCAAGTTGGCTATGGGTCTACTGCTGGCTGCTTTGTTACCTCTCGTGGGAATAAGGCTCTATCAGCACACCATTCCAGCAGAACTGGTACCTTATTATAAATATGGTTTGGGACACGGTCCGGAAGCTGTGGAGTCGCAACGCATTGGCTTTTGGATCGCCCAACACATTGATCCAAAGGTGATCGTTTATCAATGGGGTGGAGAACCGGGGGTTTATTTCTGGTCTGGACGATCCGCACCTTTAGGAATAATGGGGATACCTACAGGCCCACCGGAATTAGTCAGTAAGTATACTGAGTCATTGTTGCAACAACTTAAAAACTTGCGTCCTGGCTTGATCATCGCCAACAAAGGTATGTTGCCAAGAGAAAATTTAATTGTGCAATGGATGGTAGAAAATTATGTAACAGTATCCCCAACACCAGAGCAGGTTGAGCGTTTTATCTTCCTGGTTCCTAACGACGAAAAATTAGGTCCTGTAAATTTTCCCGTGATGAAATATTAGTATATACTAATATCGAAAGTTTATAACTTAACATGAGGAACAACGAATGCCTACTATTGAATGGGTTCTGCGCGATGACGATAACCAAATTATCGGTCAACGAGCCACAAAGAAATATTTGTTGAATTTAAATGGACAAAGCGTTCATGACATTGAAGGAGCCGTTGAGGACTTTAAAAAAAAATGCATTACCCGATATTGAATTAGCTTTGCTAGAGGCGGCTCAAATTGCTTTTATTCAGGATAAAAAAAGATCTGATTTGTAATGGTAAAACACCGGTGATAATTAAGACATTACATGGCCGAATTACTTTTAGAGTCCAGCGATTTAGAAATGGCACACAGCCTACCGAAAAAGAACAAAACTACTTTGATTTAACCGGACAGTTTCAAGATGTTTACATTACACCAAGATTACAAGAACTATCGGCTTACTACAGTACTATCTTAAGCTATAAGGAAGTTGAAAATTTAGTCATTTGTATTACGGGAGATCAGCAAATAAGTGATCAGAAAGCTTGGCAAATTGTTAATGAAAAAGCGGTAGAGATCAGCCAATCCTGGCAAGATGAAGTAGAAAAAACGCTGAATAATAAAGCACTATCATTTCCAAAAATTCAGGATAAAATTGATATTTATGACAGTGAAAGTCGAGAAGTAGTAGTGCTTGAAGATGCGATTCAAGTGTGTGGTCAGAAAGAAAATCGTTTTCACAAACAAAAGGTTAACGAAGAAAAGTCTGTTAAATCGGTAGAAAAGCTACGGCCATGGGCAGAAAAAGAGCAATCATCACCGGTGTTTACAAATATTGCGATGCTCCAAAAGAAAAACCAAGAATTTGAATTTATTGTAGCTCCAGTTGACAAAAAAGGTCATGAAACCGTATCTTTCCCTGATATGCTGAGGAGTCGCGTCATTCAAGAATATGGTTCGGAATCAGAACCGGTACCTATTATTGCAATTACGGATGGTGTTCAAGTGATTCGACAGCATTTATTTACGGTTTTTGGAGTGATGCTCATTATTATCTTGGATTGGTATCACTTAGGTAAGAAAGTACGAGATTTAATGAGTATGATTGCGCGAAATAAGGATGAGAAAAATCTTCACTTGAAGTTCATTTTTTATCATTTGTGGCGTGGAGAAGTTTATACCGTCATGGATTATTTAGAAAAAAAGGTTCAGCTAAAAAATGAAGAAAAGCATCGTGAACTTATTAATTATATCAATAAACACCGGGATGAAATTATTGATTATCGACGCCGGAAAAAGGCGGGTAAGATGATTGGTTCTGGTTATATGGAGAAAGGTTGTGATCAAGTGGTTGGCCATCGTCAGAAGAAAAAAGGGATGAGTTGGTGTGAAGCTGGAAGTCGGAGTCTAGGTATTTTAAGAGTTACAGAATTGAATCACCAATGGAAGTACTTTTGGTTCTCCACTGAAGCCGCTAACGACTCGGAACAATTACGATTGGCTGCAAATGTAGGCGATCACAGGAAAATTTACAGGAGGATATTTTTTACCATCAGCAGTCATATTACTAATAAAAATAGACTGATTATCATTGCTGATCGTTGCTCCATTCAGACCGACACTTGAAGAATTAGAAATATAAGAATTATCAAAGCGTGTCACGTTAAACGTAGCAGAAGAATCTTTGAAACTACCTTCACTATCAATAGCCCTGACAATAATACTATGTTGACCAGCAGGTAGGTCTGAATAGTTGAAGGCCATTGAGTAACCCGAATAGGATGAATTAGGGTAATTAGGATACTGATTGCCTACATCAGTACGTAGGCCCCCAATAGGAATGTTATTTTTTAATTCTCCGTTCACATACAATTCAACCCGATTGATGCCTTTTAACCCAACCACCCAGCCGCGAACATTCGCTATGCCGGTATAGGTGCTATTGGCGCTAGGTTCTTCCAGATTAAGTACAATATCACCTGCCAAAACTGAAGTGACCATACCAATGGTGATTATAAGGGTTGACGTGGCAGATTTCAGTAGTGAATAAAACATGTTATAGCCTCCAACGATTGATTGAGTGACGATAATCCCGATGGTAGAACAGTGCTTGGCGTTTACTCTGGTAGTTTATCCAATAGATATCCAGACATACCTTACACAGGGGCCTCTTCGAGGTTGGCATACTGAGTCGTGGGAAGCTTGAAAAATGAGCGAATTCTTTCAATATTTT
>ERZ795054.3032-NODE-3032-length-13579-cov-4.486321_pt1 | contig 13579 bp, 12 predicted proteins | sample MGYA00375138_ERZ795054 | MGnify/ENA primary metagenome ERZ795054 (study PRJEB30183, sample SAMN05720215) | anaerobic digester metagenome | isolation source: active sludge of municipal wastewater-treating anaerobic digesters | place: USA | collected 2014-12-23 ...
ACACAGCCTTAGAACTTCCGCCGCGTGAGGGCACGCGGCCTACAGGCTTGTAGCACGCCGGGTCCCCTGACCCGGCGCTGCATCATTTATGTCGCTCTGTATAGCGCATACGCCGAGAGAACGCGAGCACAGAGGCAAGGCCGGGCGCGCAACGACTCGCCGGTAGCCACGGCTCCGATTCATCCAGGGAGAACATCCTTGCCTCTTGGTGCTGCTCGCCACGGATCGATGAAGTGTGCGATGAAGTCCAATGCGAATAGTGTCCAAACTCCAACGCCGGGTCAGGGGACCTCCAAGCTGAGGATGCCCATTCTGTAGGCCGCGTGCCCCCACGCGGCGCAAGGACAGACATCGGTACGGAGCCGGCTGCAAGCCGGCGCTCCGACGCACCGGCGCACCAGCGCACCCCCCCCATCTCCAAACACCCAACTCCGAACTCCGATCTCCGAACTCCGATCTCCTTAAGCCGGCTGCAAGCCGGCGCTCCACAGCCAGATCCATTGCCTATCCCGGCCCGTGGCGTTTTTCGTTCGCGCGCTGCAGGCCGGCTGTCTAGAATCCTCGACCGATCAGACGTTCTGTAGACAAGTCGAACATGACCTGATTGCACGATGTTCCAGCGCCAAAAGGTTCTACTGCAATGGCCGTGAAGAAAGCCCGATCTCAATCGAGGGCGCCCGCGCCCCCATCCCCGCGGGAGGATCGACTCAAGCCGTCGTCCCAGGGGGCGGACGCGATCGAGCGCCGGCGGCGCTGGTTTCGCCTTGGCGCGGCGCTGCTGGTCCCCCTGTTGGGAATCGCCCTCATCGAGTTGGTTCTGCGCCTGACCGGCTTTGGATACGAGACGGCCTTTTTCGTGCGCCATCGCGCCGTCGACCCGAGTCTGCGGGTCGAGAACCAGCGATTCGCCTGGCGATTTGTCCCGCGCACCCTCGCAAAGACCCCCGAGTTTCTTGTGCTGAATCCATCGAAGCCCGATGGCACCTGCCGGATCTTCGTGTTCGGTGAGTCGGCTGCGATTGGAGATCCGGCGCCGGCGTTCGGTTTCTCGCGCATCCTCGAGACCTTGTTGCGCGCGCGCTCCCCGGGCACCCAATTCGAAGTCGTCAACACCGCGTTCACAGCCATCAATTCGCATGTGATCCTGCCGATCGCGCGCGACTGTCAAAGCCTGCGGGGCGACATCTGGCTGGTGTACATGGGCAATAACGAGGTCATCGGCCCCTTCGGAACCGGCACCGTCTTTGGCCGCCAAACGCCCCCGCTTCCCATCATCCGGACAGGTCTCGCGCTCAAGACGGCCCGCTCCGCCCAGTGGCTCGACCAGTGGCTTCAACGATTGAGCCCATCACCCGAAGCGGCCCTGGGCTGGGGCGGCATGTCGATGTTCATGAGCCAGCAGGTGCGCCGCGACGATCCGCGCCTGGAGAGTCTGAATCGCCATTTCCAACGGAATCTCGGCGACCTCATCGCGCTGGGCGCGGACGCGGGGGCGCGGGTGGTTGTGAGCACCATGGTGTCGCGCCTGCGCGACTGGCCGCCCTTCGGTTCGCTGCACCGGGCCGGCCTGACCGAAGGCGATCGAGTCGAGTGGGAACGGTTCTACAACGCCGGCGTCACGGCTCAAACCAACGGCGCATTCGAAGCCGCAATTCGGAACTACGAATCCGCCGCAAAACTCGATGAGACCTACGCCGATCTGCACTTCCAATGGGGCACCTGTTGCCTGGCCCTCGGCCAGACCAACGAGGCCAAAAACCATCTGACGCTCGCCCGAGACCTCGACACGCTCCGGTTCCGGACCGACTCCCGCCACAACGAGTCGATCCGCCAGACTGTTGCGCGCCACGCCGAACGCGGCGTTCGTCTCCTGGATGCGGAAAGGCATTTCGAGCGCGAGAGCAAGCACGGCATGCCCGGCGAGGAACTGCTCTATGAACACGTCCACTTCACTTTTGAGGGCAATTACCTCCTCGCCCGGCTCTTCGCCGACGAGGTCGCCGCCATGCTCCCGAATCGCGCCGCCCCGCGGTCGCAGCCGCCGGCTGCCTGGCTCTCGATCGAGGAATGCGCCGCGCGCCTGGGCTACACTGACAGCCAACGGTACGAGATCGCCAAGGTTGTGCGGCGCCGTTTTGACGAACCGATCTACAGACAGCAACTCGGCCATACGGAACGCCTGAAACAACTCGATGACGAATTGGCCGGCCTGCGCGGCCATGCCAAACCAGTCGCCCGCCGCCGCGCCATGGAGGTCTGCCGACAGGCCTCAGCGTCCAACCCCGGCGACTGGATGCTGCACGAACTGACCGCCCGCCTGCTGGTTGGACTCGATGACTCCAGCGCCGCCGAAGCGGAATGGCGCGAGGTCGCCCGCCTGATTCCCCACACCGCACGATCCCACAACGAAATCGGCAAACTCCTCCAACACCAGGGAAAGAACGATCAGGCGCGCGCCTCCTTTGCCAAGGCCCTGGAACTGAACCCGGACTCCGCCGATGCACACGCCGGACTGGGCACCCTCGACCGGGCCGAGGGCTCTCGATCGAAGGCGATCCGTCATTTCCGCCAGGCCCTGAAACTGGACCCGACCCGCACGGAAACCGCGAAAGACCTCGAAGCGCTCTTGCAGTCCGAAGCCAGACCTTGACGTCCATGCAGGATTTGAATCGCACATCGCCCTCGGACTGTTCATCTTCACCGCCATGCGAATCGTCGTCCGCCTGCACGAAATGCAGCGTTTGGCTCGCCGTTGGAAGCGTCAAGGAGTGCGCGTCGCATTCGTGCCCACGATGGGCGCCCTGCACGCGGGCCACCTGAGCCTCGTCCGGGAAGCGCGGCGGCGTGTGAAAACAAGCGGGCGCGTCGTGGTCAGCCTGTTCGTCAACCCCACACAGTTCGCGCCTCATGAGGACCTGGCGGCGTATCCGCGGAATCCGGCGCGGGATCGCGCCCTCTGCCGGACGGCCGGCGTGGATGTTCTCTTCGTGCCCGGCGACACCGCGATGTATCCGCAGGCGCCCGTCCCGCCTTTGAGCACCTACGTCGTCGAGGAGGCGCTGGCCCGCTCGATGGAGGGGTCCGCGCGACCGACCCACTTTCGCGGCGTTACGACGGTCCTCGCCAAGCTCTTCAACCTGGTGTTGCCCGACCTCGCGGTCTTCGGCGCGAAAGACTGGCAGCAGGCCGCCGTGGTGCGCCGCATGGTGCGGGACCTGAACTTCCCGCTGCGGATCGTGGTGGCCCCCACGGTGCGCGAGAGCGACGGGCTGGCCATGAGCTCGAGAAACCAGCGCCTCGCACCCGACGAACGCCCTCAGGCGACGGTGCTCTGGCGCTCGATCCAGTGGGCCCAAGGCCGCGTCCGGGCCGCGCAGCGCGCCGTCCCTGCCGCCCAACTGCAAAAGGGAGTGGCCAGGCTGGTGGCGTCTGAACCGGCTGCCCGTCTCGATTATGTGGCCTTTTTCGATCCCGACACCCTCGAACCGACTCGTGCCGTGCGCCAGACTTCCCGCATGGCCCTGGCCGTGTTCGTAGGCAAGGTCCGCCTCATCGACAACGCCCCGCTCGGCCTGAACGAACCGTGAACTGCCTGGTCACCGCCGGTCCGACGTACGAACCCCTCGACCAGGTTCGACGCCTGACGAATGCGTCGACCGGACGATTGGGAGTCGAACTCGCCAATGACCTGGCCGACAGGGGGCACGTGGTGTCCCTGCTTCTCGGCGCGCTCGCCTCCTGGGCGGGCCCCTGTCGGGCAAACCACATCGAGCGGTTCACGACCGTCGCCGACCTCCAGCAGCGCCTGCAACAGCAGGCCGGGAAGCCCGTCGGCGCCGTGTTCCATGCCGCGGCGGTGAGCGACTTCAGGTTCGGACGCGTCTTCGAACAACCGACACCGGGCGAGTTGCGCGTCCTCGAGACCGCCAAGCACCCGACCCGCGCAGGCGTTCTGCTCGCCGAGCTTGTTCCGACGCCGAAGGTGATCGCCAAACTGCGGACCTGGTTTCCAGAAGCCTTTCTGGCCGGATGGAAATTCGAGGTGGACGGGACGCGCCATGGCGTGATCCAGCGGTGTCAGGACCAATTGCGCGACTGCAACACGGACGTGTGCGTCGCGAACGGGCCGGCTTACGGCCCCGGCTATGGGATCGTCTCTCCCGGCGGCAATGTGGTCCACGCAGCGGACGCAGCCGAGCTGTACGCGCAGCTCGAGAGGCGATTGCACAGCCGGTGAATGGAAAACAATTCGTTCCCCTGTTTTTTGGCATTTCAAGCTTGCACTGCGTTTTGGGGCTGCCTACAGTGCGGGCTCTTTTTGGTTAGGAATACGATTTATGCGACGCCCTAAAGGTGTAAGGACCCGGAAGGCAGTGGCCAAGCGGTTCAAGATCACCGCCACCGGAAAAGTGCTGCGACCCCATGCGGGACGCCGCCATTTGCTTGCTTCAAAGAACTCGAAGCGCCGTCGGCATCTGCGTCACTCGGCGGTGGTTGAGTCCGTCGACGTGGCAAGGATCAAGGAGAGCCTGCCGTACAGCCACTAGGAAGTGGCCGGCAATGCCGTGAATTCTCCTGGTTTCAAACCGTTAACTTAAGTTCCCATGCGCGTTACCAACGCCCCAGCCTCCCGTAAGCGCCGCAAACGCATGCTGCAAGCCGCCAAGGGCTTCCGTGCCCGGCGTTCCAAGCTCTATCGCTATGCTTCCGACGCCGTCGATCACGGCCGGCAGTATTCGTACCGCGACCGCAAGACCAAGAAGCGGAACTTCCGGGCGCTGTGGCAGATCCGGATCAACGCCGCCACCCGCGCCGCCGGCCTGACCTACAGCCGGTTCATGGAAGGGCTCAAGGCGGCGAAGGTCGAGCTGGACCGAAAGATGCTCGCCGAGTTGGCGGCAACGGACGCCCCAACGTTCGCCGAGTTGATCAAAGCGGCCAAGACCGGCCTGCAAGCCAAGACGAACGGCTGAGCGAGGATCGGCGACTCGTCCTGAGCCAGAGGTTCGTTCGCGAACTCATGTGCCGAGGCAATCGCGTTTGCTGATTCCTTCTTTCGAGCGGGTCCTCACGCACTCACCCCAACGCATGCCAGGCTTCGTCGACCAAATTGAGCCGATGCTCGAGACGGCGCTGTCGGAGTTGCGCGCGGCGCGGGACCTGGCCGTGCTGGATCAGACGCGCACGGCCTACCTCGGCGCAAACGGGCGCTTCACCGCGCTGATGAAGCAACTGGGATCGCTGCCTAAAGAGGAGCGCCCGGACGCCGGCAAGCGGATCAACACCGCCAAAGGCATGCTCGATGCGACGCTCGCGGCGCGCCGACAGGAACTGGAATTGGCGTCGGCGTTGCCGACCGAGCCGACCGATTTCACGCTGCCCGGACGCCGCCGTCCGCTGGGTCGGTTGCACCCGCTCACCCAGGTGACTGAGGAGATTGTCCGGAGCTTTCGCAAGCTCGGTTTCGCCGTGGCCGATGGGCCGGAGGTCGAAGACGAGTACCACTGCTTCGACGCCTTGAATACCCCGGCAGACCACCCGGCACGGGACACCCAGGATACGTTCTACCTCTCCGGCGCGCGCGCGGCGGGAGCGAAGGGCGCGGATGCGGATCGACCGGCGGCGAAGTGGCTCCTGCGCACGCATACATCCTCGGTCCAAATCCGCGTGATGGCCAAGCAGCCGCCGCCGGTGCGCATCATCGTGCCGGGGCGGGTGTACCGACGCGACAATGCGGATGCAACCCACAATCCGACCTTTCACCAGGTCGAGGGATTGTACGTGGATCGGGGGGTGGCCGTCTCCGATTTGAAGGGGACGGTCGAGTTCGTGTTTCGGGAACTGATGGGTCCGGAAACGCGCATCCGCTTTCGCCCGCACTACTTCAGCTATACGGAGCCGAGTTTCGAAATCGACTTCTCGAGCCCGTTGACGCGCAAGATGGGCAAGGAATGGCTCGAGATCGCCGGATGCGGCATGGTCCATCCCCAGGTGTTCGAGAACGTTGGATATGATCCCGAGATCTGGACCGGGTGGGCGTTCGGCTTCGGCATCGAGCGCATCGCCATGATCCGCTACGGGATCGACGACATCCGGCTGTTCTACGAGAACGACCTGCGTTTCCTCAGGCAGTTCTAGAAAAGCGGGTTGATCAGGATGCCGATCACGCTCAGCGGACCCTGGTCTTCGAGGGATTCGGTGGCTTTGTCCAGCTTCTGGAGAGTCAGCTTGGCGTTGTCGATCAACGCCTCGTCGTTGACCAGTTTGCCCACCGACCCCTGCCCGTGGTTGACCTTCTGAAGCACTTCCTTCAGGTGAGTCGCCGCCTCCGTCACCTCCTGATAGAGCCGCTCCTCGCTGATCAATCGGCCCACCGTTCCCTTCCCTGCGCGGACGTCGGCGACAATGGTCTTGGCTTCCGCCACCAGGCCCCGCGCATCGTCGGAGGTCGAGTTGAGATTGGTCACCGTGCTCAGGGCCGACTCGTACAGGGCGTCCTCGTTGATCAGACGCCCGATCGTGCCCTGGCCCGAGTTGATGCGGGCGGCCACCGCCTGGATATTGGTGAGGATCCCGGTGACCCGGGGACCTTCCTCCGTGATGAAATCCCGGAACGGCATCACCAGCTCGTCGAGCTTCAGGTCGGTGAAATTCGCCGTGATCTTCTTGATGTCGCCGGCCACGCCATCGAGCTTGGACATCAGGGCGCTGATGTCAGCCTGCTCATCGGTGGCGATTTCCTGGTCCGGCAGGGTGATGATCTCGCCATTCTCAGTGCCAAAATCGAGCGACACGTAGTTCTGCCCCATCAGACCGGAGAATCTGATGGCGGCGCGGGTGTCGGTGCGCACCGTCGCCTTGGGCTCGAGAATCTTCATCTGCACCAATACCATCGAATCGGCGAACTGGATGTCCTCGACCCGGCCGATCGGCTTGCCGGCCATCTTGACCGGATCGCCCTTCTTGAGCTCCTGGATGTTCTTGAACCGGGCGTTCAATCGCAGGCCGCCCCGGAGAAAATCGAGGCCGCCCACCATCTCGAGGAGGATCATGCCCGCGACCATGGCGAGCGCGAAAAGAAAGCCCACGCGCGTTTCGAGTGTGTTCTTCATGGGGTGATTGATTCGGGATTGAAGCGGAAATCCGCCTGCAGGAAGCGCTGGACCAGCGGATGGGGATCCGCCTTGACCTGGTCCGGCGGCCCGAGGGCGATCAGCTCGCCCTCGTGCATGAGCGCGATCCGGTCCGCAATGCCGAACGCCAGGTCGCGGTCGTGCGTCACCACAATCGATGTGACGTGAATGCGCTGGTTGAGCCGCAGGATCTCGGCGCCGATCGTCACGGCGATGAGCGGATCCAGTTCGCTGGTCGGCTCGTCGTAAAGGATGAGTTGGGGCTCGATCACAAGAGCCCGCGCGATCGAGACCCGCTTCTTCATGCCGCCCGACAGCTCGCTCGGCAGCTTGTTCTCGATCCCCTTGAGCCCGACCAGGGCCAGTTTCTCGGCGACAATCTGCGCGATGGTCTCGGGCGGATGCAATCGGTGCTCGCTCAGGTAAAGGCCGACGTTGTCGGCCACGGAGAGGGAATTGAGCAATGCGCCGGACTGAAACACCATGGCCAGGCGATACCGATCCACCACGCCCGGCGAATGAATCGGTTGTCCTTCAATCAGAATCTCGCCCCGGTCCGGGACCTCGAGCCCGATGAGGTGCTTGAGCAGCACGGTCTTGCCGCTGCCGCTCGGCCCCATCAGCACGAACACCTCGCCGCGCTCCACCTGGAAGTCGATCCCTTTGAGCACGAGCTGACCGGCGTAGCTCTTGCACACGTCGCGTGCCTGAAGGCTCACCCCCTGTTGTGCCGTGGCGTTCATCGGTCCAGGTGCATCAGCAATCGCGTCAGAAAGTAATCCAGGATCAGGATCAGGATGATCGAATTGGCAACGGCCTTGGTCACGGAGCGCCCAATGCCCCGCGGCCCGCCGATGGTGTGCAGGCCCTGATGGCACGAGACCAGTCCGATCACGACGGCAAATGCCGCGCTCTTGAACAGGCCGTTCACAAGGTCGATCAGGTCAATCCCGTCCCGGAGGCTGTTGAAATAGCCCTCGTAGGAAATCGCAATCTGGTAATTGGACACCGATACCACGGCCCCCCCCAGCCACCCGACCAGGATCGAGAACACAACCAGCACCGGCAGCGCAAAGCTGATCGCCACCAGCCGCGGCAACACCAGGTATTGGATCGGATTGATGTTCATCGTCCGCAGCGCGTCGATCTCCTGGTACACGGTCATCGACCCCAGCTCCGCCGCCATCGATGACCCGATGCGTCCGGCGATCAGCATGGCCATCATGGCGGGAGCCAATTCCCGGCACATCGAAAGGCCGACGATCTGGCCGATGAAGTTGGTCAGGCCGCGCTCGGCCAGCACCGGACCGGTCTGGAGCGCGAGCACCCCCCCGATGAAGAACGAGAGCAGGCAGGCCATCAACAGGCTCGCGTTCCCAATCTCGAACAACTGGTCGAACACCTTGCGCCGCTGGCGCCACGTCATGGGCAGAGCCCACGCCGTGCGCCACAGCAGCATCAGCATTTCACCGAAGTTCTGGAACATGATCTCTCGTCGCCCCCCGCGCCGGCTTGCCGCCGAACAGGCCCAGCCAGCGCCATCGCGCGCCCGCAGGCCCGGCTTCATACCGAATCATGCCGAAGAGGAGCGAGCATTTTTTGACGCCCGGAGCCGCTTCCGAGCGGTACAGATTCCAGAGCAAGGAACGGCTGCGCGCACCGGTCCGCGCGTTTTTCTCCGAGCGCCACAACGACCAGAGAGGCGACCAGTTCCGCGTGACGCTCGGGTTCGAGGACAGGATCGCCTCGATCGGCGCAAAGACCTGGAATCGTTCGTTGCCCTCGAAATCGCGCCGGGACGCAAACAGCGGCCAAATGTCCGTCCGCCGCCTGGTCCGGTCAGTCGCCCGCTGCCGCTCCGCGATGTCCGTGTAAAGGAAGAAACCGACGCGTGTCAGATCGCGTTCGAGCGCCTGCGTGCGCGTGTGTCTCTCCCAAAGAATCGGCCAGAGGTACCAGGTGGTCTCCCCCTCCCGATACCGGCTGTGGGAATAGAGCGGAAAGACACGATCGGTCGTCTTGCCTTCCCCGCGCGCGAACACGATCAACGGCCAGGGAAACCCGACTTGCCGATAGCCCTCGGCATGGGCGTCGACGAATGTCGGACCCAGCGGCCAAAGATAGGTGCGCGTCTCCTTGGCAGGCGACAACTGCAGACTGTAGAACGGCAGCAGGACCCGCTGGCGCATCGCGTTCGTCGAGCCGATGTCAATGGTATTGCGGAAGAAGAGCGGCCACAGCACAAACAGCGCCTCGCGCCCCCAAAGCGTCTCGACACCGCCCAGGCTGTTCGTGCGCCACGTGGTCTCCTTGCGCTCCTGTCCGATCAATGGCCAAAACTGCCAACCCCGCAGCCCGTCACCGTGTCGCCGATGAAACAGGGGCACCAGGTAATTGTCGGTCACCACGTCCTTCTTCCGGCTCTGGGCGTAAAGCGGCCAGAGCACCACCCGCCACTCGTCCCGAAACAAACGCTGTTGCGTATGGCCGTAGAATGGAAACACGGCGCTATAGTCCCGCGCCGGATCTCCGGAGCGCCGGAAAAAAATCAGCGGGAACAGGCTGAATCCCCGTGATTCCGTCCCATCCTGCGACCGGCCGGCCCCAAAACTCAGCAATTGCGCCACTTGCAGCCGCGATTCCACCCCGTAGCGATCATAGGTCATGATCGGGTAGAGAAAGTCCCAGGACAACGCCGCGACGCCGGGACGCCGAAGACTCGAGAAAAGCGGCGGCAAGGCCAGGGTCGTGGCGGCTTCCTGGACAGGTGTCGGCTCCTCAGGAAAGTCGAGGACACCGAGTTCTTCAGGCCATTCCTCCCACACGTCCTGGCGATAATAAAAAGGCCCCAGCGCTTCCGTGCGCTCGCCCGGTTCGAGCGTAAGCCGAAAACGATGATAGAACGGCCCCCACGCCGCGTCCTCCGCTTGCGCCCCACCACAGACAAGGCCGCCGCCGTCGCATCCGGCCAACAGCAGCGCCAACACCACGCATCTCATGGGAACAAAGCAACGCACCGTGCACCAGCATGAGAGCCGACGCCCCGCACCGTCAAGTTTAGTCGAGCCGGATTTCCCAGATGGTCGGGCCTTCGTTGGCTTCGCGGATGTTCAACCGCACCTCGCGCGCGCTGACCGGTTCAAACGATCGGGTGAAGTTCTCCCCCAACTGCGTGCCTGCGAATATGGTCTTCCAGTCGCTGCCCGCCTTGTATTGCAGCTCGAATCGCTCGACGCGTCCGGGATACGCCTCGCGGATGCGCACACGATGAAAGGTCCTGGGCCGGCCGAAATCGCGCGCGACCCAGGCGATCTTCGTCCCGGCATCGGTCGCCCATCGCGTGTGGTCGTCGTCGTCGAAAGCGCTCTCGGCGCCATATTCCGCCATGTTCTGATAAACCGTCGACGCGCTGGCCCGGATTGCCGACGGCAGGCTCAACGGCGCGATGTCCAGCGCCGCCCCCTCCAATTCGAGCCGGACAATGGTGTCGATGTCGGACCGATCCTCCGGCGCAACGGCGAAGGAAACCCCGTCGGACGTCTGCGTCACGCGGACGCGGCCTCCTGTCAGGAGCGTGCTGCCGATGATCTTCATCGGCAGATTGGGCACGGTGATTGTGTCCGACTCCCAGCGCAGGATGTGAACGAACACCTCGCGCCCCCGCCGGGTGCTGGCGAGCGCCTTCGACGGCTTCCACGGACCGCCGCGCGTTCCGTAGATGGTCTGGCCGTGCCGGGCCAGCCACGCCCCCATCTCGCGAAGCCGCTCGACCTGACGCGGCTCGATCCGGCCGTCGGGCATCGGCCCCACATTGAACAACAGGTTGCCATCCCCACCCGCGCACAACACAAGCGTCTGGAGGCATTCCTTGAGCGATTTCATGCTGTCGTTCGGCTTCCACGCCCACTGCTGGCATATGGTCATGCAGGTCTCCCAGGGCCGGTCCATCTGGAATGCGCCGACCCGCTGCTCGGGTGTGTCGTAATCGCCGGGCGCGCCGCTCCGGTTGTTGACGATGATGTCCGGCTGAAGCGATCGGGCCAAGTCGATCAACCCCTGCCCCCGCCGGCGGTCGAACTCCTGCGGAACGTCAAACCACATGATCAGGAGCGGACCGTAGTTTCGGATCAGTTCGGTCATTTGGCTGCGCAGATACGTCTCGTACCGGTCGAGGTTCGGATTCGGCTTGCGTGTCTGCCCGCCGGGACTGCCCAGCGGGAAGTCCGGGTGATGCCAGTCGCACACCGAATGATACGTGCCGAACGCCAACCCGCGCTGCCGACATGCCTGCGCCAGTTCCTTGACGACGTCCCGGCCGAATGGCGACTGCATGATGTTAAAATCCGTCTGCTTCGTGTCCCACATGCAGAAGCCGTCGTGATGCTTCGTCGTGAACACGACGTACTTCATGCCCGCCTCCGCCGCCACCCGCATCCATTCCTCGGCGTTGAACTCGACTGGATTAAAGCTCTTGTGGAGCCGGTCATACTCCTCGATCGGAATCTGAGCGCCGCGCGACCAGCCAATCTCCGTTCCCTTCAGGCTGACGGGCCCCCAGTGGATGAACATGCCGAATCGCGCCGCGCGCCACCATTCGAGCCGCGCAAGGTGAGGAGGTTCTGCCTCCGCACTCGAACCCCCGGCGGGGACGTCCGCCGCTTCCACGGCCACGCCCACAAGCAGGAGGGGCACCGCCCAGTTCAAACGCCGCATCATGGTTTTCATGCAGTCGGTCTTCATATGTGGGGATGTGTTCGACGGCACATTGGGCCGCAACAGGAACGTGATGCAACCGTTTTCCAACACCGCTTCCCAACACCCGCGCCTCACGCTGCCCGTTCGTAGAGGCGATACCGTTTGTAGACCTTTGCCCCGAACAACTCGATGACACGCCGCATCTTGACGTTGTCCTCGAGCACCCAGGAGGCCTCGGCGGATGTGAACCCGAGACGAAATCCGGTCTTCAAGCCTTCCGACAGCATCACGGACTCGAGGCCGCGTCCGCGGTAGGCCTCTTTCACGCCCAACGTGATCACCCGACACTGTTCGGGCACCTTCTGACCGAACAGATAGGGGATGAAACCAAAGAGCTTCGGCGTCAGCAAACGGCCCTCGAGGGGCTTCAACGCCTCGTTGAAATCCGGCACCGCCAGCAGAAACCCGACCGGCTCGGTCGGGCTCTCGACCAATTGAACCAACCCTTCCACCAGCAGCGGCTTGAGCCGCGCCGCCAGAAAATCGACCTCGGCATCCGTCATCGGCGTGAACCCCCAGTTGTGTTCCCACGCCGCGTTGTAGATCTGCTTCACCTTGCCCAGGTCGGCTTCCAGGCCCTTCCTGGTCACGGCACGAAACGCAAGCTCCGGATTCCGCTCGCGGCACTTGTTGGCGAGCCGGTTGAGCCGATCGAGTGGGCTCTTCGAGATGTCGATGAAGTAGGCCAGAAGGTCCTTGGCCTTCTGGAAACCCAGCCCGCCCAGCAACTCCGGGTAATACCGCGGATTGTAGGGCATCATGAAGACCGGATCCATGTCGAACCCCTCGACCAGCAAACCGCACTCGTCGTTGCTCGTCGGGTTCATCGGACCCAGGAGACGCGTCAGCCCCTTGGATCGCCCCCACGCGCCCACCGCATCGAGAAGGCCCGCCGCCACGGCGGGATCGTCAGCCGACTCGAAGAATCCAAAGAACACCGTCCGCGCGGTCTCGACCCGGTTGAAGTGATGATCGATGATCCCGGCGATTCGGCCCACGTCACGCCCCCCCCGCTCTGCCACCCAAAGCTGCGCCTCCGCATGCTCGAACAGCGGGTTGGCGTCCGTGAAGACCTTCTTCAGATCAAACAACAAAGGCGGCACCCAGTGAGGATCGCCGTTGTAGATCCCGTACGAAACCCGCAAGAAACGATCCAGATCACGCGAACGACGCTCCAACGAAACGATGGCCAGGCTCATGAGCAGATATCCTTATCCGGTCTGTCCTTCGGACGGCACGCCGCCCACAACCGGAATGCTACATCGAAACGGTACGGAGACGCAACGTCACACGCGCCGGATTGGCTGTCCGGTGCATCGGGTTGTTGTCGCTGTTTCGTCGCCCGGTGCGGCACCGGGCCTGCCCCCGCTGTAGGCCGCGTGCCCCCACGCGGCGCGAACTCGATTCCCACCGACAACCTCCAGATGCACTGTTGGATGTCGCATTGGCTGTTGGAATTGGCTTGCCAAGGACGCGCAAGCGTCGTTAAGTCCCACGCTTCGCGGATGCCAGTGTAGCTCAGTGGCAGAGCAACGGTTTCGTAAACCGTAGGTCGTCGGTTCGACCCCGACCACTGGCTCCAATTCATAGTAAAGCACTTACAAAGAATCCAGGGGCCTGGTTTCGAATCCCTGCTTGACTTTTCATGACACTTTCATGACGTTTTCGCCGTGAAAGTGAAGTTCCCGATC
>ERZ795054.3036-NODE-3036-length-13571-cov-4.378292_pt1 | contig 13571 bp, 6 predicted proteins | sample MGYA00375138_ERZ795054 | MGnify/ENA primary metagenome ERZ795054 (study PRJEB30183, sample SAMN05720215) | anaerobic digester metagenome | isolation source: active sludge of municipal wastewater-treating anaerobic digesters | place: USA | collected 2014-12-23 ...
TCGCAAGGACGACCTTTCGACCTTGCTGCCGTTGGGCAGCCTGGAACCCCTGGCTCTGCCTGGCGAAGGCCTGCAACGTGCGTACACCGACGGTTTGCAAACACAGATCTACGGCGCACGCGTCGATGCACAGATGCTGGCCGAGAGCGGCTACGTGCGCAGCGACGACGACCTCGGCTGGTGGGTTCCATCAGGGCGCGTGTTCCATTCGCCGGAGCCCGACGACACGCCGGCTGAAGAGCTGGCCTATGCGCGCGAACACTTCTTCGCGGCCTGCCGCAGCGTCGACGCCTTCGGCAACACGGCGTTCACCCAGACGGATCCCTACGTGCTGCAGATTGTCGAGACGCGCGATGCTTTGGGCAACCGCACCCGTGCCGAACACGACTACCACGTGCTGCAGGCCGCCCGCATCACCGACGCCAACGGCAACCGCAGCCAGGTTGCCTTCGACACGCTGGGACTGGTGATCGGCACCGCAGTGATGGGCAAGGCCGAGCAGCAGCTGGGCGATTCACTGGCCGACTTCAGCGCTGACCTGACGCCGGCACAGATCGACGAATTCTGGTCCGACCCGGGCGCACGCGCGGCGACATTGCTGGGCTCGGCGACGACACGCATCGTCTGCGACCTGTGGCGCTTCCAGCGCGAAGCATTGCCGGTGACCACCGCCATGCTGTGCCGCGAAACGCACATCAGCGATGGGCTGCCTTCATCTCAACTGAAGGTGCAGACCAGCCTGAATTACCACGACGGCCTCGGACGGGAGATCCAGAAGAAGGTCGCTGCAGAACCGGGCCCCTTGGTCGACGGCGACCCCGTGGTTGAAGAACGCTGGGTCGGCAGCGGCTGGACCGTGTTCAACAACAAGGGCAAGCCCGTCCGTCGATTCGAGCCTTTCTTCGACGACAACCCCGCGTTCCGTTTCGACCACCGGGTGGGCGTTGCCACGACCTTGCTGTACGACCCTTTGCAGCGGGTTGTCGCCACGCTGCACCCGAACCACACCTGGGAGAAGGTGGCGTTCGACGCCTGGACACAGACCCGGTGGGACGCCAACGACACCGTGCTGATCGACCACCCCGAAGACGATCCTGATGTCGGTGGCCTGTTCCGCCCGCTGACCCGAGAGCGGTTCTTGCCGACCTGGTACGCGCAGCGCCACGATGGGGCACTGGGAGCCGCCGAACAGGCGGCGGCGCAGCAGGCTGTCCTGCACGCCGCCACGCCGTCGACGGTGCATGTCGATGCGGCCGGTCGCAGCTTTCTGAGCATCGCCCGTAACCGTTTCGACGGGCCCGGCGGGCCGGTCGACGAAGAGCTGGGCAGCCGTGTCGTGATCGATATCCAGGGCAACCAGCGTGAGCTGACCGACGCGCGGGGCCGGGTCGCCATGCGCTATGCCTTCGACATGCTCGGCAACCGTGTTCACCAGAGCAGCATGGATGCCGGCGAGCGCTGGCTGCTGAGCGACGTCACCGGCTTGCCGGTCTTCGCATGGGACAGCCGCGGCCATCGGCTGCGCACCCGCTACGACGCACTGCGCAGGCCACTCGAAGTGTGGCTGCAGGAGGCTGACGGCCCGCAATGGATGATCGCTCGAACGGTGTTCGGCGAGGGGGTCCCCGACGCCGAGTCGAACAACTTGCGCGGGCGTGTGCATCAGAGTTTCGACCAGGCTGGTGTGGTCAGCCATGCGGCTTACGACTTCAAGGGCAATCTGCTGCTCAGCCAGCGCCAGCTGTGCAGCGACTACAAGACCACGATCGACTGGTCGTCCGCACCGCCACTCGACGCACAGGTCTTCGTCAACCGCACCCGCTACGACGCGTTGAACCGCCCGGTGTCGGTCGAAGCACCCGACCAAAGCATCACGCGGCCGCGATTCAACCATGCCGGCCTGCTGCAGGGGCTGTCCGTGCAGCTGCGTGGCGCCGCTGCTCCGACGCCCTTTGTCACCGCCATCGACCATGACGCCAAGGGGCGGCGCAGCAGCATCGCCTATGGCAACGGTGTGCGCGGCAGCTGCGCCTACGACCCGCTGACCTTGCGGCCGACAGCGTCGCAAACGCTGCGTGGAACCGACCGCCTGCAGGACTTGCGTTACACCCACGATGCTGTCGGCAACCTCACGCAGATCGAGGACCGCGCACAGCAGACGATGTACTTCAAGAACCAGGTCGTCGCAGCCAGCGCCGAGTATCGCTACGACGCCCTCTACCGGCTGCGCACGGCGCATGGGCGCGAACACATCGGCCAGGCGTCGCGGCCTGAAACCCGCTGGGACGACGCTGGCCGCAGCAGCCTGCCCCATCCGCAAGATGGCCAGGCCATGCGCCGCTATGTGCAGACCTATGACTACGACCCGGCGGGCAACCTGCTGCAGCTGGCCCATCGGGCGGTGGGCGGCGACTGGACACGCCACTATCACTACCAGGAAGCCAGCCTGATCGAGGCGGGCCAGCACAACAACCGGCTCAGCGGTGTCGCCGTCGGCGGCCAGCCGGACGCGCCCCATGCCCACGACGCGCACGGCAACATGACCCGCATGCCGCACCTGGCGGCCATGCACTGGGACTTTGCCGATCAACTGCGCCGCGTCGATCTGGGCGGTGGCGGCACGGCCTACTACGTCCACGACGCCGCCGGTCAGCGCCTGCGCAAGGTGGTCGAGAAGAACAACGGCCATCTGATCGAGGAGCGCATCACGCTGGGCGGATTTGACGTGTTCCGCCGCCGCAATGCCGCTGGCGTGCTGCTGCTGGAACGCGAGACCCTGCACATCATGGACGACCGCCAGCGCATTGCGCTGGTCGACACCCGGACCCACGGTGACGAGCCCGATGTTCCCGCCCAGCAGCTGCGCTATCAGGTCGGCAACCATCTGGGTTCGGCGACGCTGGAGCTCGATGGCGCTGGCCATATCGTGTCGTACGAGGAATACCACCCCTTCGGCAGTACCGCGTACCAGGCCGGGCGCAGCGCCACCGAGGTCAGCCAGAAGCGCTTTCGCTACAGCGGGCTGGAGCGCGACGAAGAAACGGGTCTCCAGCACCACGGCGCGCGCTACTACGCACCATGGCTTGGGCGCTGGACAGCGGCCGACCCGATCGGCCCGGGTGCCGATGGCAGCAACCTGTACGCCTATGTCGCCAACAACCCGATCGGCAGTGTCGACCCCACGGGATTCGAGAGCGAATCGGCGCAGACCGCGACTGCCCCGAGTGCCGTCGAAACGACTGAGCACAGCGAGGCCAGGCACACGCGCTTGATGGAAGTCACGCGCCTACTGGGCATTGGCGGAGCACCACCCAAGAGCACCATCACCGATGTCCTGGCCGTGCACGGGGATGGCAAGGCCTTGGCGCCTTTCGGCTACACGCCGCCCAGTTTCTGGGAGAACCGGGAAGAATTCAGGGGCCGCGTCCGGCAAGCCATCCTGGGCTACCACCTGCATTGGCAAGCCAGCCACGGTGGCAACCAAGCCACGATCGGACCGGTGTCGGCCACGCAGATCAGCAGCGAGCAACAGCAGGCGTTTTTCAAGGCCTGGCTGCAGGGTCTGCCGTCGGTGGCGGGGTCGCTGGGCGGAGCGTTCGGAGCCGGAGCCGCAAGCTGGTTCACCGACGACCCGCAGAAGATCGCTGCCGCGGCAGGCCTGGGCGACGCGCTTCAGGGTGCTGCGCTGGCGGTTTCTGCTGCCAAGGGGAACCGGGGCGGCTACGCACCCGGGGTCGAGAACGAGCCTGTCAGCGCGATGACGCAACGGGTCCGGGCCAATGCGGCGGCCATGCTGCAGGCGCGGGCCGATGCCAACAGGGCTGCCGCGCTCCTGGCGCAAAAGCAGACGAACGCCGCCATCCGCAATTCCATCAAGGATGTCAACCCATCCGGCTGCACCACCAACTGCGCTGCGGTCGGCGCAGCCGTTGAATCCACACGTGCGGGCCATGCTGCTTCTGCGTTGCCGATCAAGGGCTTGTTTCCTTATGACGCGGGCATCACCAGCCCGCCCGTCGCGATGACGCTGAAGGATCTGGTGCCTGCCATGCGCAGCCTGGGGCCTGGCGCGCGGGCTGTGGTCTGGGGCGAGCGGGCGGGCGGCGCACCCGGGCATGTCTTCAACCTCGAAAACAGCGGCGGCACGGTCCTTTTTCTGGAAGGCCAGATCGGCAACGGCCGGGTTCCGGCCAAGGTCTGCAAGCAAGAGGGGTTTGTCGGCTTCCGCCTCTACGTGACCCACTGATTCGGCAACCGACACGGTCAGCACCCATCGCAGCCTGGTCTGACCTGGCCAGGCGCCGGCCGCTGGCCGACACACCCACCCCAACTCCATCTTCAAGAGGCTGATTCCCATGAGCGCCACCCCTCCCACAACCGACAACGATGCGCGCCTGCGCGCCCGACCCAGCAAGCCGAAACCGCCACGTGTCGCTGCCGAGCGCAGCTACCTGAGCGCCCAGATTCGCATCGACACACCCGCGCCCGATGCCGTGCTCGGCACCGCCTTCGACATCGCCGGCACGGCATCCTGCGAGTTGCTGAAAGACCTGCCCGGGGAGCCCGGCATCTTTGTCCGCGACGCGACGGGCGACATCGGCAGTGTGGTCGTTCGCATCGGCGCCGCCGCGCCGGTGCTCGCAACCCCGACCGGACCGCGGGCCACGCCCTGGTCCCGATGGACCTTCGTCTGCAGCGGCATTGCCGACGGGCCATTGACGCTCAGCGCGGAGGTCTTTGCCGCGTCGCCACCCCACGAAGCCGGTCACGCGGCTGCGTCGATTGCGCTGCGCGTCGATGGCCAGCCCCCGACATTCAGCATCGACCCGCCTGCCGACGTGGTGCGGCCGTCGCCGCCCTTCATTGCAACCGTGCGCGGCACCGCGACCGACAACGCCTCCGGCGTGGCCGCAGTCGAATGGCAGCTGGCCGGTGGCCCCTTCAACAGCGCCAGCGGCACGACAAGCTGGACAGCGGACGTGCCGCTGCCGGGCTTGGGCCAACACAGCGTGGCGGTGCGCGCACGCGACCGCGTCGGCAACGTCAGCGCGCTACAGAACATCAGCGTGCGTGTCGGTGACATCACCGCGCCCGCGCTGGCCATCAGCGCACCCCTGGACGGCGAGACCTTTACGCTGGTCGACGGCCAGCTCAGTCTGGAGTTGCGGGGCACGGCGTCGGACACCCAAAGTGGCGTCGCGCTGGTGGAATGGTCGCTGGACGGGCAGACCGGCTTCACCCCGGCCGTGCCCAAGGCCGCCGACGACTGGTCGACCTGGAGCGCGCTGGTGCCCGTCACCGCGGCGGGCAACCGCACCATCACCGTTCGCGCCACGGACGGGGCCGCGCCGGCAGGCAATGCGCTCGCGCTGGAGCGCCACGTCGTCGTCGCGTTGCCCTTCGAACCCAAGGACCCGGAAGCGGTGTTCGGGCCGACCGCCTACCTCGACGATTTGCTTGGCTACGCCTGTTCGCGTGCCCGGACGGCGCCGGATGGCGCCCTCGTCACTCGGCAGCTGCTGACCGACACCTACGTGCAGCCCTTCGTGGCGCTGGTAGCGCGTGAAAATCGCGCCATCGCCAACCGGCCAGTGAGCCAGGTGCGCCTGTGCATCGAGGTGCTGCGCCGCTACATGGCGCGACACCAGCGCGATGTGCCGGCCGCCGCCGAAGCGGCCTACCGGCAGGCTGCGTACGGCGCGTTGTTGCGTCAGCTGGGCACCTCGTCCGAAGAGATCCGGCTTGCCCGCGTGGCCGGCGACGCGGCGCGCACGGCATTGGCCAGCCGGCTGGGCATCGCGCTGGCGCAGCTGCGTCCCGATCGGCTCGACCAGCTGCTGCTGCAGCCTGCCACCTTGACCGAAGCCGCACTGCAGCAGTTGTTTGGCTTGGAGAACACGGCCCTCAAACCACTGGCAGACAGCCTGCTGCCCGAGCCGCTGCTGGTAATCTGGCAGAAAGAGCAGCTGCGTGCCGCCTGGCAGCAGCAGGACGACGCGGCACGTTCAGCGATGGACACGCCGCAGCCCGTCATCGACCCGGATCTGCTGGTCGCGCAAGACCTGCGCACGGCCAGCCCCGGCAATACGGCCTTCGACCTGCTGCAAGCGCGGAAGGCGCTGCTGGCCACCCTGCTGGCAGAGATGGCGGCGCTGCGCTCGGCGCAGCCGACACCGCAAGAGGCATTCGATCAGCTCGTCGGCAGTGTTCTCGGTCCGGTGCCGGAGTTGCTGGCCATGGTCGAAGCGCGCCGCAACGGCAGTGCGATCGACGCCGCTCTGCGCGCCAGGCGACTGACGCCACAGGCGTTTGTGCACCTGATGCGCGTGCGCGAGCTGGCCGTGGCCGGTGACGTGCTCAACAGCGAATGGGGTGACGTCGATGCCATCCTGCTGCAGGTGAAGAAGTTCGGCCTGCACGCGGCCTGGCGTGAAGAGGAGCGGCAGCGTGGCCTGATCCTGGGGCCGGACCTGTTCCAGACCGCAGCGCCCTCAGCCTTGCCGGTCGAGGCGCTGCCAGCATGGCGCGCAAGCGCTCAGGCACGCCAGGCGTGGCGTCGCACGCTGGAGTCCCGATTTCAGCAACAGCAGGCGCTGACGCAGGCGATGCAGTCGGTGGTGAGCGCCGCAGAACAGGCGGCGCTGCCGCTGTTGCGGCAGGCCTGTATCGCCGCCATCGCTGGCGAGCGTGACGTGGACGTCATCGCCGAGCAGCTGACCCAGGAGCTGGGCATCGATTGCAAGGACAGCGCTCACCAGCAGGTCACGCGCGCGCAACAGGCGCTGGCCACGTTGCAGGAGGTGCTGCTGTCCTTGCGCACCGGACGACTCCGCAGTGTTCCGCCGGTGCTGGGCACGGTCAACCCGGCTGCCGACTGGGTGCTGGCGCTCGACCCCAGCAAGCCCTACACCGAGGCCGACTTCGACGAGGAATGGCGCTGGATGGGCGGTTATGCCACCTGGCACTCGGCCATGGCTGTCTTTGCCTACCCGGAAAACCACCTGCTGCCGGAGTTGCGCCCGGCTGAGGCGCAGACGGCCGCCTGCAAGAAACTGCTCAGCGAGTTGCGCAACCATCCTCGACTCGGCACAGCGCAGGCGCGCAAACTCGCCGCGGCCTATCTTCTGGCATTGACCGACGAATTGGGTGAAGCGCTGCCGTCGGCACTGCGGCACGGCGCCCTGGTCATCACCGAGCAGCTGAGTGACAGCCAGCTGGCCGAACGCCGCCAGTTCATCCGGCAGTTGTTCGGTGATGCCGACCGACCGGAGCGGGCGCCGGCTTACCTGCAGGAAATCTTTCACTTCGTGCCGCTGGCGCTGGCGCTGCAGTTGCAGAAGTCCGGGCAGCACCTGGCAGCACTCGACTGGATCGAGACCTTCTACACCGACCACCTTGCGCCAGCCGACCGCAAGATCTACCGTGGCCTGGTGCTGGAGGAGAGCATCCCCAACCGGTACCAGCGCAATCCCGACAACTGGCTGCGCGTGGGACTCAATCCGCACGAGATCGTCAGCGTCCGATCCAGCGCCCACACCCGCTTCACGCTGATGTCCCTGGTGCGTTGTTATCTGGACTTCGCCGACGCCGAGTTCACCCGCGACGACGCTGAAGCGCTGGCCCGCGCGCGCGCCTTGTATGCGGCCGCCCTGGCCTTGCTCGCCCTGCCCGAGATGCAGCCGCCCGGCAGTGGCAGTGCAGGCAGGAATGCGGGCAGCAGTGACACGGGCGACAGCGAGCCCAACCCGTTTCCGCCCAACCCGGTGCCGCAGATGCTGAAGATGCGCGCCGAGCTGAACCTGCTCAAACTGCGCAGCGGGCGCAACATCGCCGGCATCGAGCGCGAGGCCACGGCGCTGGCTCCACCGACGCCGGCGCCGGACCGCTTGCCCACCGCAGCCGATCGGCAGCGGCCGTTCAAGCCCACGCCCTACCGCTATGGTGTGCTGGTCGAGCGCGCGAAGAACCTGGTCAACATTGCCCAGCAGGTCGAACAGGCCTTTCTGTCCAGCCTCGAGCGCCGCGATGCCGAGGTCTACAACCTGCTTCAGGCCGGGCACGACCTGCAGCTGGCCGCGGCCACGGTGGACCTGCATGGCTTGCGCGTCGCCACCGCCCAACAAGGAGTAGGACTTGCCGAACAGCAACTCGGCCGCGCGGCAATTCAGCGCGACACCTACGAGGGCTGGATCGCAGAGGGCCTGAACCGTTGGGAGACGACGATGCTGGCCAGTCACGTAGCCTCCGGTGTCTTCGGCAGCGCCGTGCTCGCAGCGGACGCGGTGCTGACCGCGGCGCAGGCCGCAGTCAGTGCGGCGTCGGGCGGATTCCTCGGCACCGGTGCGTCGCCCGCGGGCATGGCCGCCACTGGCGCAGTGGCCGTTGCCGCCTACGCCAAGGCGGCTGCGGGCGCAGCCCAGATCGCCGCCGAGACGACGGCCCAGGTCAGCGCCGCAAAGGCCAGTTTCGAGCGCCGCGGACAGGAATGGGCGCTGCAGCGCCAGCTCGCCGACGCGGACATGGCCATCGGCTCGCAGCAATTGCTGCTGGCGCAGGCCAACACCGCCGTCGCACTGCAGGAGGAACTGATCTCGCGCACGCAGCGCGACCAGGCGCAGGCGACGCTGGAGTTCCTGGCCAACAAGTTCACCAGCGCCGAGCTCTATGCCTGGATGAGCGGCATTCTGGGCGGCGCCTACAGCTACTTCCTGCAGCAGGCCACGGCCATGGCGCAGCTGGCTCAGTACCAGCTGGCCTTCGAGCGCCAGGAGGCGCCGCCGGCGTTCATCCAGGCCGATTACTGGGATGCCCCGGACGAAGGCGGACGGGGCGCCAGCGGCCCATCGGAGGCAGCCGATCGCCAAGGACTGACTGGTTCGGTGAGGCTGCTGCAAGACCTGACCCGCCTCGACCAGTTTGCGTTCGACAGCCAGCGTCGCAAGCTGCAGCTGGCCGAGGTCTTCTCCTTGGCACGCCTGTACCCGGTGGAGTTCCAGCACTTTCGCGAGACCGGCCGGCTGCCCTTCGCCACGCCGATGAGCTTGTTCGACCGCGGCTTCCCCGGTCACTACCTGCGTCTGATCAAGCGCGTGCGCATGTCCATCATCGCCCTGGTACCGCCGGTGCAAGGCGTTCGGGCCACATTGATCGGGTCGGGCATCTCGCGCGTCGTGACCGGCGGCGATGTGTTCCAACCGACCATCGTGCGGCGCGACCCGGAGCTGATTGCCTTCACTTCGACCAGCAATGCCAGCGGCTTGCTCGACCTGGAGCCCGACGCCGGCATGCTGCTGCCATTCGAAAGCATGGGCGTCGACAGCCACTGGGAGCTGCAGCTGCCCAAGGCCGCCAATGCGTTCGACTACCGCAGCATTGCCGATGTGCTGTTCACCGTCGAATACACGGCACTGCACGACGACAACTATCGGCGCCAGGTCATCCTGCAGCTCGATGACAGCGTGAGTGCCGAGCGTGTGATCAGCCTGCGCGACCACGCTGCCGACCAGTGGTATGCCTTGCACAACGCTGATCCTGCGGCGGCGCATCTGCGCGCCAGCGTCACGCTGACGCCGCAGAGTCTGCCGCCGAACCTCGAGGACCTGCGCATCCAGCAGGTGCTGCTGGCGGTGGTGCGCGCACCAGGCCAGACCTTCGAGCTGGGTGCCGCACAGCTGATGCTGACGCCGCAGGACGAAAGCGTGGCTGTCGGCGGCATGGTGGACGGCAGCACCGAGGGCCTGATCAGCACCCGGCGCGGCAATGCCAGCGCCTGGCTGCCGTTGATCGGCAAGACGCCAGCCGGGACCTGGGAGCTGAGCTTGCCCAACAGCGAAGAACTGCGCAGCCGGTTCAGCAGCGACGAGATCGAGGATCTGTTGATCGTTCTGACCTATGGCGGGCGAACACCCACCTGGCCGGCGTGAGCGCGGGATTGCGCCGCAGCGTCAGCGTGATCTTCTCGCGCATCAACGAGATGCTCGCCGGCCACTGCGCACAGCCTGGCGTGTTCGGGTTGCAAGTCAATGGCGCAGTCCGCTCCCCCGTGGCCGAACCATCGGGCGAGGGCGGCGATGCGGGCTGAAACCCAGGTCGGTGTCAAGCACGCCAGCGCTGTGCAAGAGGCTTGGAGCCTCCTGTCGGAACGTCTGCCGCGCTCGCCTTTACTCTCTTTTGCGGGTGAGGCCACAACCAGCCGCTTGCTGCTCAAGGCCGAGTCGCTGATGCCGACCGGCTCTTTCAAGATCCGTGGCGCGACCTATTGCATCGCGCGCATGAGCGCCACCGAACGCGCGTGTGGTGTTGTCGCGTACTCGACGGGCAACCACGCGCAGGCGGCTGCCAAGGCCGCGAAGGACGCTGGCGTGAAGGCCACCATCGTGATGTCGCCCGATGCGCCTGCGGCCAAGGTGGCCGGCACAAGGCGCTGGGGCGCGCGGGTCGTCATGGCACATCCATCGTCGAACGCGCGCCGGGCTTTGGCAGAGCGCCTCGCGCAGGAAAGCGGCGCGCTGCTGATCCCGCCCTATGACCACCCAGATATCGTGGCGGGGCAGGGCACCATGGGTCTGGAGCTACTGGCACAGCTGCAGGCCGAGCCGCCGGCCGCCGTGTACGTGCCGGTCGGTGGTGGCGGTTTGCTTGCCGGCATCGCCGTTGCCATCAAGGCCTGCAGCCCACGCACCCGTGTCATCGGCGTGGAGCCCGAGCTGGAGAACGACGCCTGCCGCTCGTTCAGCTCGGGCCAGCTGGTGACCGCCGAAGGTCCGTCTGCCAGCATGGCAGACGCCATCAAGGTTCAGAGCCTGGGCACTCTCAACTTCGAACTGATCCGCCGTTACGTGGATGCCTTCGTCACCGTGGGTGAAGCTGATATTGCCCGCGCGGTGCTCGACTGCTTCGAATGCAACCGCCTGCTGGTGGAGCCTGCCGGCGCAGTGGCCTTGGCCGCCGCCCGCATCCATGAACCCCGGGCCGGCCACCCTGCGATGGCCGGTCGCCCCGTGGTGGCCATCGTGAGTGGCGGCAACACCACCGCCGACTTCATCCAAACACTGCAAGCAGCTTCACCATGAAACTCGTCACCCAGCGGAAGGTCACGCCCGTGCTGAAACCCGCGGCCTGATCCCGGTACTCCGCCAGGCTTCTTCAGGCTGCCCGAGAGACGAGCTGCCGCACTGGCACGATGCGCAGGATCATGACAGCGCGCATTCCATGCGCGACCTAGACTCGTCGACTTCACGCAGGATGGAGGTGTGTCAATGTCGAGCGATACCGTTTCGCCGCCGCGTGGGGTCCCTGGATCGGCCCGGGGTCCTGTCGGAAACTGGTGCCCGCCTGGTCATGAGGCGCTGGCAGCGTGATGAACTTTGAGGTCCGGCCCGGTTCGGCGCGGCGAACGCTGTTCGACAGTGAGTCGCTACAGATCGGGCACATCGCCGTGCGTCCGGTGTCCAGCGCGTGCGGAGAGATCGAGGTGGCCGGGCACAACGTGCTGGCGTTGACGCTGGCGGGCGTGTTTGCCAGGCACGATGGGCCCCGCCAGCACGTCATCGCCACGCCGAACCATGCGCTGTTCATCGCAGCCGGAAAGCCCTACCGGCTCAGCTTTCCAGGCTGCATCGGCGACCGCTGCCTGGTGCTGCGGTTCAGCGGTGAGGCGTTGGCGCTGGCGCTGCCGGACGCTCTGGCGCGTGACGGCTTCGATGCTTCGGTGCTTGCCAGCCACGCGCCGCTCGAGCCGAGAACGATGCTCGCGCGAACCCTGCTGTGGAGGAGCCTCGAGCGCGGCGAGATCGACGGGCTGGAAGTGGAGGAGCGTGCCGTTTGCCTGCTGGCGGCCGCGCTGCATGCAGCACGCGAGCCAGGTCGCGGCCGAAGGTCGCTGCGCAGCGCCGTGGCGCGCCGTCGGCGGCAGGTGGAGGCCGTCAAGGAAGCCATCGCCGTCGAGCCCGAGCGCCGGTGGACGCTGGATGATCTGGCCGGTATTGCCTGCGTCTCGCCAGGTCACCTGGCGCATGTGTTTCGTGCTGAACAAGGCTGTTCGTTGTACCAGTACGTACTGCGCTCGCGGCTGGCTTGTGCCTTGCACGCGGTGCTCGATTCCGACACCGACCTCACCGCGATTGCGCTCGATGCCGGCTTTGCCAGCCACAGCCACTTGACTGCCCGGTTTCGGGGGTTTTTCGGGCGCACACCAACAGAGTTGCGGCGGGGCCGCGGTGCCGTCAACGACGTCCGCGACCTGCGCCGGATCGTGACAGCGCGGGAGACGGCAACGGCATAGGCTTGTCTCCCTCTGCACGAGGAGACTCCAATGCCTTCGACAACGCCTATCTCTTCGCTGTACGCGCTGCACGCGCTTTCCGCGCTGGTGGCTGAGGCGGCTGCCTCCTCGCCAGTGCCAACCCCGACACTCACCGAACCTCAACTGCGTGCCACCGACCATCGCCTTGTCAGCGCCGACACCGACCCGGATGGCCAACTGTTGGAGGCGTTGACCGCCAAAGACTTCCTGTTCACGGCCAGCGATGGCAGGTGGCTCGACCGCGCAGCCTTCCTGGCACAGAGGCGCCTGCGGACACCGCAACAGATCCCATCGGTCGAAGACCTGAGGGTGCGCCTGTTCGGTCGGGTCGCACTGGTGCATGCGGTGTTCTCATCCGTCACCGCGGACGGCAGTGCGGCCAGGACTCGCTGCACCGATGTGCATGTCTGGAATGGCACGGCCTGGGAACTGGTGAGCGCCCAGAACACGCCGCTATGCGACGGCGTCGAAGTGGAGATGCAATCGACCACCGCGCCTGCCCATGCGCCGTGGCGGGGTGAGGACCCTGTCGTCGATGACCTTGTCGCACTCGAGATCCTCAACCAGAACTACGTGAGGGCCTTTCGTGACGCCGATGTGGCTTGGTACGACGCTCACTTGACACCGGACTATGTGGTGACCTCTGGCGACGGCTCGTTTCGCGATCGCGCTGCGGCGCTGGCCAACTTTGCCAGGCCCACATTTGCCACACAGTTCAGATCGTTTCCGGTCAACCGGGTGAGCGTGCGCCGTTTCGACGACGTGGCGTTGATACACGCCGAGAATGCCTACGAGCTGAAGGACCAACGCACGGGCGTGAGCAGGTACACCGACGTCTGGCACAAGCGTGATGGTCGATGGCTCTGTATCGCCGCACACATCACGCCATGCGAAGCACCAGCATGAGGGGCAGTCCTGGGTGGAGGGTCGGGCGATGCCGCCGGTGGAGTTCATGCAGCGATTGGCGGCCACCGTTTCAGACTCGCTGAGCCAAATGCGATGGGCGAGCCTGAGCGGCTGCATCGTGGCGAGCGGTTGCTGCATCGGCATGTCCGGTTCGGGTCTGCAGCGCCAGTTCGAGCTGCGACGTGCAGTCGTTTGGTCGGATTAGGATACCGATTTCCCTCGCGCGCCTTCGAACAGCAGCTTTGGACATCTCGTCCGCAGCATGCTAGAGCCGCACGATGGCTGCTCTCAGCGGCGAACCGGTCGCTCGATCGAAAAAGGGCCACCGACGCCTTTGGGTCGGGTCCACCCTTTGGCGACG
>ERZ795054.3048-NODE-3048-length-13539-cov-20.711955_pt1 | contig 13539 bp, 11 predicted proteins | sample MGYA00375138_ERZ795054 | MGnify/ENA primary metagenome ERZ795054 (study PRJEB30183, sample SAMN05720215) | anaerobic digester metagenome | isolation source: active sludge of municipal wastewater-treating anaerobic digesters | place: USA | collected 2014-12-23 ...
GAGCTCCAACGCCAGAACAGAGTTTTCCGCGGGAGCAAAAATTTGTGGCTTGGCTTGATGAAATCAAGCACGATGCCACGGCTTTGTTTTTATTGGGTGATTTGTTTGATTTTTGGTTTGAATATAAAACCGTTGTGCCGAAAGGATTTGTTCGGGTTTTAGGGAAACTTGCCGAACTGAGTGACCGCGGTATTCCGATTTATTTCTTTGTAGGCAATCATGATTTATGGATGACGGATTATTTTGAAAAAGAATTAAACATCCCCGTTTTTCATGATAATCAAGCCTATACTTTTGACGGTAAAACGTTTTTAATTGGTCACGGCGATGGTAAAGGACCGGGTGACAAAGGTTACAAACGCATGAAAAAAGTGTTTGTTCATCCGTTTTCGAAATGGCTTTTCCGTTGGTTGCATCCGGATATTGGTGTAAAACTAGCTCAATATCTTTCCGTAAAAAACAAATTGATTTCCGGTGCCGAAGATGTAAAATTTTTAGGCGAAGAAAACGAGTGGTTGGTGAAATATACCAAACGAAAACTCACCCAAAAGCATTATGATTACTTTGTCTTTGGTCATCGTCATTTGCCTTTGCAATTAGCGGTAGGTGAAAATTCCACTTACGTGAATTTAGGCGATTGGATTGGCTATTTTACCTATGGTGTTTTTGACGGGGAAAAATTTGAGTTGAAAAAGTTTGACTAGTTACGCTAAGTCTTTCGCTCGCAATTGAACCGTTACATTTCCATTGAATTCGTTTTCATCAATACAATAGACTAAATCAAACGGGGTTTTATCTTTGGTTCGTTCCAATTTGTTTCCCAACCCGAAACCAATTACACCATATCCTTCCGAATTATTTTGCTTGACAAATAATTTCAAATGCTCGTCACTTTGCCCGATGGTTTTTCCGTAACCGGTATCGACGACCTTTTTAGACAGGAAAACGGGCGTCATGTTTTCGGGGCCAAACGGTTCAAATTGGTTTAAAAGTCGGATGAGTTTTGGGTTAATTTCTTTCAATTCTATTTCAGCATCAATCGAAATTTCGGGAATCAATAAATCCGGATGAATGGATTCCTGCACTACTTTTTCAAAAGCCTCTTTGAAAGCCGCATAATTTTCTTCTTTCAAGGTCATGCCGGCGGCATACATGTGTCCGCCAAACTGTTCTAAATGTTCCGCACATTTTTCCAAGGCATTGTAAATATCAAAATCTTTCACGGAACGGGCTGAGGCAGCGAGTTTATCACCGCTTTTGGTAAAAACCAAGGTTGGTCTGTAATAGGTTTCGGTTAAACGGGAAGCCACAATTCCGATGACACCTTTGTGCCACTTTTCGTGAAAGACAACCGTTGTAAACTTCTCTTTTTCCTGATTTTCTTCAATTTGAGCGAGGGCTTCCACCGTTATTTGTTTGTCCAATTCTTTTCGGTCCACGTTATACCCTTCAATTTCTGCCGCAAATTGTTCGGCTTGCTCCAGGTTGAATTCGGTTAATAATTCTACCGCGTGGTTGCCGTGTTTAATTCTACCGGCGGCATTAATTCGGGGAGCGATGATAAACACCACATCGGTTATGGTCAGTATTTTTTTCTTCAGGTTTTGAATCAAGGCTTTTATGCCGGGTCTAGGGTTTTTGTTAATGACTTCCAATCCAAATTTGGCTAAAATTCGATTTTCACCCGTCATGGGAACGATATCAGCAGCAATGGCTGTAGCTACCAAATCTAAATACGGCAGTAAGTCATATATGGATTGGCCTCTGTTTTGAGCTAAAGCCTGAATGAGTTTGAAACCCACGCCGCACCCACATAATTCGTCGTAGGGATAGTAACAATCGTCTCTTTTAGGGTCTAAAACGGCAATAGCTTTGGGCAAATTATCTCCCGGTCGGTGGTGGTCGCATATGATGAAGTCAATTTTTCTTTCGTTGGCATATTCAACATGGTCGATTGATTTGATTCCGCAATCGAGAGCAATGATGAGCGAGAACCCATTGTCGTCTGCAAAGTCAATTCCTTTGAAAGAAATGCCATAGCCTTCGTCGTATCGGTCAGGAATGTAGGTTGCCACATTCGGATAATAGCTTCTTAAATAAGCCGAAACCAAAGAGACTGCCGTAGTGCCGTCGACATCATAATCGCCGAAAACCAAAATATTCTCTTGGTTCGCCATCGCTGTTTCAATTCGATTGACCGCTTTGTCCATATCTTTCATCAAGTATGGATTGTGTAAATCCGCTAAAGTAGGTTTGAAAAATTGACGTGCCTGCTCGTAGGTAGAAATTCCTCTTTGAACCAACAACGTAGCAATACGCTCGTCCACCTTTAGCTGAGCGGCTAAGGATGAAACTAGGTGAGCCTCCGGTTTTGTTTTTAATGTCCAACGCATAGTATAAAATTTTGAATGGCGGTTAGTATTTCATGATAGAAACAAATTTAATGTGTTTTCGTTTAATACCATTACTTTGAGGAGAGAAAAAATTGGGAGAGGGGGGGGTAAACTCGAAAAAAAGAAGTACATTTGTATATTAAATGTTTCATTTTTGTGTTAAATTGACTTTTATGTATCAAACTAGTTACAATAAAAATTGGTATGCGATGACTGATGCCGTAGTAGTAAAGACACTATGTGCCAGTTTGAAACAAATGCGTTTAAACCAGAATCTTTCCCAAGAAGAGCTGGCAGAACGATGTGGTTTAAGTCGAATAACCATCAGCCGTATGGAAACCGGTCAAGCCATTAATTTGTTAACCATGGTGCAGCTCATGCGGGCTTTAGGCAAATTAGACCTCTTCAACTACTTGAATGAAGAGCCCGAAATCAGTCCGATGAAAGTAATGGAAGAACGAGCAAAATACCGTAAAAAAGCCTCCCCTTCCAAATAACCATGAATACCCTAGCGGCTATAAAAATATGGAATCATCGGGTTGGTGCTATCCTTTGGGATGAATCAAAAAATGTTGGTTTTTTTGAGTTTGATAAAGACTTTGTCAAACTTCCGTTTGATTTATCTCCCCTTATCTTGCCTATCGAAGATGCCCGAAAAGGTCGTCGGGTGTATTCTTTTCCCTTTTTGAACTATGAAACCTTTAAAGGATTACCCGGTTTATTAGCCGATAGTTTGCCGGATAAATTTGGGAATCAGGTTATCGATGCATGGCTGGCTCAACAAGGCCGTTCCGCCCAACTTTTCAATCCGGTTGACCGCCTTTGTTACATTGGCAAACGCGGAATGGGAGCCTTGGAATTTGAGCCCGAATCAGGGCAACTCGCCACCCCTTCGAACCCCTTGGAAATTGAAGCCTTAGTGCAATTTTCCCGAGAAGTGTTGGACCAACGAGCCACCTTCAAAACAAATTTACAATCCGAAAACGGATTTTCTGACCTCCTTCAAGTGGGAAGTTCTGCCGGCGGTGCCCGAGCAAAAGCCATTGTAGCCTACAACCCTTCCACTGGAGAAGTCCGCTCCGGTCAAATTGATGGTTTAGCAGGCTATGATTATTGGCTTATCAAATTTGACGGTGTAACCAATCATCAGTTGGGCGATCCAAAAGGATATGGAAACATTGAATATGCCTATTACTTAATGGCTCAAGCTGCCGGAATAACCATGATGGAAAGTCAGTTAAAAAAAGAAAATCAGCGGGCCCATTTTATGACCAAACGGTTTGACCGCCTTAATAATCAAAAATTGCATACGCAAACCCTCTGTGGAATAGCTCACTTTGATTACAATATGCCCGGTGCCTATTCCTATGAACAAGCCTTTCAAATAATGCGGCAAATGCAGCTGCCCTATACCGACATGGAAGAATTGTTCCGAAGAATGGTTTTTAACATCATGGCCAGAAACCAAGATGATCACACCAAAAACATCTCATTTCTCATGAATCCGGAAGGGAAATGGTCACTTTCACCTGCTTATGATATTACATTTGCTTATAATCCTTCCAATTTTTGGTTAAAATCACATCAAATGACCATCAATGGAAAAAAAGATGATCTCAACTTAACCGATGTTTTGACTGTTGCAAAAAATGTACATCTTAAAAAACCGACTCAACTTATTCATGAATGCCGAGAGGCTATTGTAAGATGGGGAGAATTTGCAGACGCTGCTTTTATTAATTCCGAGCAACAAGCAGAAATCAAGGGTTTTTTTAACCTATTAATGTAACTTAATTGTTTCATTGTGATTGTTTTTTGAGCTTATTGTATCAAAAAAGTTGTATTTTTATTTGATTGATTTGCCGCCTACCACTACTACAATTTCTCCTTTAGCGGGTTTATTTTCAAAGTGTTTTAGGACTTCCGCGGATGAACCGCGAACGGTTTCTTCATGAAGTTTAGACAATTCTCTGGACACAGAAACCGGTCTATCTGCCCCAAAATAGTTTACAAATTCAGCGAGTGTTTTTGTTAATTTATGCGGAGACACATAAAAAATCATCGTTCTGACTTCGTCGGCTAAGGCTAAAAAACGGGTTTGTCTACCTTTTTTATCCGGAAGGAACCCTTCAAACACAAACTTATCATTAGGCAATCCGCTATTCACTAAAGCCGGCACAAAAGCCGTTGCTCCGGGCAAACATTCTACTTCGATGTTGTTTTCGACACAAGCCCTAGTCAACAAAAAACCCGGATCGGAAATGGCCGGTGTTCCGGCATCGGAAATCAAAGCAATCGTTTCTCCGGATTGTAACCGCTTAATCAGTCCTTCCACCGTTTTGTGTTCGTTGTGCATGTGGTGGCTTTGCATGTGCGTACCAATTTCGAAATGCTTCAATAATTTACCGCTGTTTCGGGTGTCTTCTGCCAAGATACAATCTACTTCTTTGAGCACTTTAATGGCTCTAAAAGTTATGTCTTCCAGGTTTCCGATGGGTGTGGGAACGATGTACAGTTTGGACATTTAGGCAAATTTTTTCTCTACCAAATTCATAAAACGAGCGGCATAATCTTCTTTCCCTCCCCAATTATTATAGTCGGGTTTTACCATATCCTCCACAAAACTTTGTGCTTCTTCAAATGAATCATAGGTACTGATTTGAGAAACCACGCGATTAAAATCCTCGTTACTTCCCGCAAATAAATGTTTTACAAAAGCAATTCGGTCATTTAGTCCAATGTTAATGCCTTTGATTAAAGTGTCGTTTAACGATGCGATTTTGTGCTCCATTTTAGCCACAAAAACTTCTGCTTTTATTTCCGGCACAAAAGTTTCTTCCGCTTTTTCAAAGGACATTTCAGAAGCTCTTTCCACTTCTTTCGGAACGTCGTTGACTTTTATAAAATCCGGTTCTTTATAATCTGAGCCCAATAAGTCTTCGAACAAAATTTGTTTTTGCTCTAATTTTGGAGCTGTTTTCTCTTCCTCCTCCTCTATTGATAATTCAAAAATCGGATTGAAAAGAGGTTCTATTGTTTCTGTTTTACTTTCTTCTTCCAACACCTCTTCCGTTGCTGCTACTGTTTCAGGTTCAGGAACAATTTCTTCTTCGGTTAATTCTTCCACAGTTTCCGAAACTACTTCCTCAACAGTCGGTACTTCTGCTACGGGCTCTTCTTGCAGTGTTTCTTCAATTAGAGTTTCTTGAACAAGCGTTGGCTCAACCGTAACTTCTTCCATCTCCACAATAGGTTGGGCAACGGCTACTGTATTTAATTTTTCTTCCAATTCTTCGGCAGAAATTTCTTCTTTCAATACATTAATATTTTCTTCATAAAAACGAAGAATGGCTAGTTTTTCATATAATTTTTGAGCTTCCTGATGCAATTGTACTACATCTTCTTTGCCTTTTAATTTTAAAACTCGGTGGGCAATGCTGATTAAATCGGCTTCTAACTTTTTCTTCATAACTTTTAAAATTATATTGACTATAGCGTTTAGAATTTTATAAATTTGTTACTGATACAAAATAACATAAAAATATGTTGTTCACCGCTAGAAAAGTAGAAAATGTTTCTTGAAAATACCGTAAATCATAAAGAACAATTTGGTTGGATTGAAGTCATCTGCGGATCGATGTTCTCGGGAAAGACCGAAGAGCTTATTCGAAGACTGAAAAGAGCTCAATTTGCCAAACAAAAAGTGGAAATTTTTAAGCCTGCCATCGATACGCGTTATCACGATGAGATGGTGGTTTCGCATGATGCCAATGAAATTCGTTCGACTCCCGTTCCGGCGGCTGCTAATATTCGTATTTTGGCTCAAGGTTGTGATGTAGTAGGCATTGACGAAGCTCAGTTTTTTGATGATGAAATTGTAACCATTTGCAATGATTTGGCCAATTCAGGAATTCGCGTAATTGTGGCCGGTTTAGACATGGATTTTAAAGGAAATCCATTTGGACCAATGCCCGCTTTGATGGCAACAGCAGAATATGTCACTAAAGTGCACGCCGTTTGTACCCGCACAGGGAATTTAGCCAATTACAGTTTTCGAAAAGCAGATAATGATAAATTGGTTATGCTAGGTGAAACGGAAGAATATGAACCTTTAAGCAGAGCCGCCTATTATCATGCCCTTCGCGAACAAGCGGAACACAAAACGGAAAACACAAACAAACCTAAATCCTAACTGGTGAACCTTGTTATAAAAGATATTATTACGTTGCTCAATGCCTCTTTTTCAGGCAGTCATTCTGAAAATAGTATTGAAAACGTATCCCTCGACAGTCGCTCCCTGCAAAATAACCAACAGACTTTGTTTTTTTGTTTGGTGGGTCCCAACAACAACGGACATCATTATATTGCTGAGTTGATTGAAAAAGGGGTTCGAAATTTTATTGTCTCCGAAAAAGTTGAACCTGTTCAAGATGTCAATTTTTTACTCGTTAACAATACGTTAACCGCACTTCAAAAATTTGCTTCTTTTTATCGTAAAAAATTCGATTTTCCTGTGATTGGTATTACCGGAAGTAACGGAAAAACCATCGTCAAAGAATGGTTAAATTTTTTATTAAGTCCTGATTATAATATTATCCGCAGTCCGAAAAGTTACAATTCACAAGTGGGTGTTCCGCTGTCGGTCATTGGCATAAATGAGCAACATAACTTAGGGATTTTTGAAGCCGGAATTTCAACAGTTCATGAAATGGAGCATTTGGAGCCTATCATTGAACCCACGATTGGAATTTTAACTAATATTGGGTCAGCCCACGACGAAGGTTTTGAAAATTTAGGTCAGAAAATCAAAGAAAAATTAAAATTATTCAAGCATGTTCACGTGCTTATTTATCATAAAAACAAATCGATTGACGCCTTTTTAAATCATGACATTAAAACATTTTCATGGAGTTCCAGTGATAAAACAGCTGATGTTTTAGTACATCCTAAAACCACGAATCAGCAAACCACCTTGAATGTTACTTATCAGGAAACCTGTTTTAAAATAAAAATTCCGTTTTCAGATGAGGCCTCGATTGAAAATGTAATTCATTGTTTGATGGTTTTGTTTTATTTCAATTATGATTTTGACACTATTCAAAATCGACTATCCCTTTTGTATCCTATCGAAATGCGGTTAAAAGTCAAGAAAGGCATAAACAACACTATGCTGATTGATGACAGTTACAGTTCTGATTTTCAATCGTTAAAAATTGCATTAGACTTCTTAGAGAATCAAAAACAGCACCATAAAAAAACGCTTATCCTTTCAGATATTTTTCAAAGTGGATTGGAGAATGATGAATTATATTCCCGGGTTTCGCAAATGATTATTTCCAATAAAATCAGCCGTGTAATTGGCATCGGTGAAACCATTTCCCAGTATAAATCCAAATTCTTAAACGGGATGACTTTTGGCTCACAAACCGATTTTTTGGCTCATTTTGACAATTTAACTTTTGAAAATGAAACCATTTTAATCAAGGGAGCCCGAAACTTTCATTTTGAAGAAATTGTTTCCTTATTAGAAGAAAAAACACATGAAACCGTATTAGAAATTAATCTAAATTCCCTTTCACATAATTTAAATTTTTATAAGGCTAAACTAAAACCCGACACCAAAATGATGGTGATGGTAAAAGCCTTCAGTTATGGAAACGGTGGTTTAGAAATAGCCAAATTATTAGAATACCTCAACGTTGATTATTTAGGTGTAGCTTTTGCCGACGAGGGAATTGCGTTGAAAAGTAATGGAATTCATTTACCAATTATGGTTTTGAACCCAGAAACTACGAGTTTTGAAGCTATCATACAACATCATTTAGAACCAGAAATTTACAGTTTGAAAGGATTAAATGCTTTTTTAAAAATTGCCAAGCAAAAACTTCTTAAAAATTATCCGATTCACCTCAAAATTGATACCGGCATGCACCGGTTAGGTTTTGATGAAATTCATTTGGAAGAATTAATAACGATTCTAAAAAATTGCAAAACGGTTCAGGTAAAAAGTATACTGTCTCACATGGCGACGAGTGATGATTTAACTCACCACGAATTTGCTTTGGAGCAAATTGAAAAATTCAACCGTATTTCTACCTCTATCCGTAAGGAATTAGAAATTAGTCCGATTCGGCATATTTTAAATACTTCAGGAATATCCAATTATCCGCAAGCACAATTTGACATGGTTCGATTAGGGATCGGTCTTTATGGAATTTCTAATGATACTCATGAGCAACTTTACTTGGAAAATGTAGGCACCTTAAAATCCATTATTTCCCAAATCAGAACCATTCAAAAAGGAGAAAGCGTAGGATACGGCCGGAGATTTATTGCGGAAAGAGAAACCAAAATTGCCACGATTCCGATTGGCTATGCTGATGGAATCAGAAGAAGCTGGGGAAATGGGATTGGCTATGTCATGATAAATAATCAAAAGTCTACTATTGTAGGCAGTATTTGCATGGACATGTTAATGGTTGACATAACTGAAATACCCTGTGTGGAAGGAAATGAAGTTATTATCTTAGGCGACAACCCCAGTGTGAGGATGATGGCTGAAAAATTAGGTACTATTCCTTATGAAATCCTGACCGGAATTTCACAACGGGTAAAAAGAATTTTTTACAGAGAATAAAGAAATTTATTGCAACTGTTAAAATTTTAACTAACTTCGTTTTAACAAACCTTTTAAAACCTAATTATTATGTTCAAAGAATTTAAGAATTTTATTATGACCGGCAATGTGATTGAATTTGCCGTAGCTGTAATCATGGCCGGAGCCGTTGGGGCTGTGGTTAATGGTTTTGTGAATGATATTGTTATGCCAATAGTAGGAATGCTAACCGGTGGTGTTGATTTTTCTGAAATGAAAGTTGTTTTACAAGCTGCTATTGTTGAATCGGAAGGTGTTGCAGCCGTTCCGGAGGTAGCTATCCGATGGGGAGCATGGGTTAACACCTTAGTTAACTTGGTTATTGTTGGTTTTGTCATGTTTATGATTATCAAAGCCTACAACAAAATGAAAAAACCAAAAGTGGAAGCACCTGCTGCACCAGCCGGACCAACACAAGAAGAATTATTAGCTGAGATTAGAGATTTATTGAAAAAATAGTCGTTCCGCTACATTATATATTCTAACTATACTCCCGTTAAAAGCGGGAGTCTTTTTTTTACAAAAAAATCAAAATTTTGTGAAACCAATCTATTTCCAATGAATATTCTATATTTTTGCAATTCAAATCTAAAAATTCACACATGAGAGTTGCAGTAGTTGGTGCTACCGGAATGGTTGGCGAAGTTATGCTTCAGGTTTTGGCCGAAAGAAATTTTCCGATAACGGAGTTAATTCCGGTTGCTTCAGAAAAGTCAATTGGTAAAGAAATCGATTTTAAAGGAACCAACTATAAAGTAGTAGGTTTACAAACAGCGGTTGATTTGCATCCGGATATTGCTTTGTTTTCCGCCGGAGGAGAAACCTCTTTATCTTGGGCACCAAAATTTGCAGCAGTTGGCACAACCGTCATCGACAATTCATCCGCTTGGCGAATGGATCCGACTAAAAAACTAGTGGTTCCGGAAATCAATGCTTCCGAATTAACCAAAGACGATAAAATCATAGCTAATCCTAACTGTTCTACTATTCAGATGGTGATGGTTTTGGCCCCGCTTCATAAAAAATATAACATTAAACGAGTAATTGTCTCAACATATCAATCCATTACCGGAACAGGGGTAAAAGCTGTTCAACAATTAGAAAATGAATATGCTGGTGTGAAAGGCGAAATGGCTTATCCTTATCCGATTCACCGCAACGCTATTCCCCAATGTGATGTTTTTGAAGATAACGGTTACACCAAAGAAGAAATGAAATTGGTTCGCGAAACCCAAAAAATCATGGGAGACAGAAGCATTGCCGTTACCGCAACCGCGATTAGAATTCCGGTTGTTGGCGGTCACAGTGAAGCTGTAAATGTAGAATTTTCGAATGATTTTGATGTGAATGAAGTTCGTTCGATATTACACAATACTGCCGGAGTTACCGTTCAGGATAATTTAGACACTAAAACCTATCCGATGCCTATTTATGCACAAGGCAAAGATGATGTTTTTGTAGGCCGAATTCGCCGTGATGAAAGTCAGTCCAACACCCTAAACATGTGGATTGTGGCGGATAATTTACGCAAAGGAGCGGCAACCAATACCATTCAAATTGCAGAGTATTTGGTAGCTAACAAACTAGTTTAACAAAAGATTAAAAGTAATTTAAGCTCCTTTTTAGGGGCTTTTTTGCTATCTTTGTTGTTGATGAAGAAAAAAATAGCTATAGTCAACCTCTATTTAATGATGGCGGTATTGTTTACAATACTGTTTCAATCGTTGCATACGTACCGACATTTAGTAACTGATTATTTTGATAAAACTGAAGTTTGTCATCATTCACATGATGGCTTTTCACATCAACATGCCGACGATGATTGTTCGGTTTGTGATTTTCATTTTTGGTTTTATGTCAAACCGGATGTATTAACGTATCGATTTGATTTCCCGATTAAACCCGTTCCTTATCTTTTACAGGAAATCACTCAGGTTTCTTCCTTTTCAGGTTCTCTTTTTTCACACCGAGGTCCGCCAACCGTTTAAAATTATCGAAACTAAAATACAATCATTTGTTCCAAGAACGAATGATTGTCAGTGTTTACAATTTTTTGAACCAGAAAAATGCGGTATTTTATTACTCTTTTCTTCTTGCTATGTTTTGGTTTTTCAGGTTTTGGGCAATTCACGTTACGTGGAAAAATTACCAATGAAAAAAACCAACCTTTATCAGGAAGCCATGTCCACACTAACTACAAAAATGTAGCCAGTGATCCTATTGGCGAATACGAAATCAAGGGTTTGCCTAAAGGTGAATTGCGGGTTTATATCTCCTATTTAGGATACAAAACCTGTGACACACTCCTTAACATAAAAGAAGATTATGTTTTGAATGTCAAGCTTACTCCATCTGAAACTACTTTGAAGGAAGTCACGGTCAAACAAACTTCTACAAAAGTCAGTAACAGTATTAGTGTGCAGCAAATCAATACGGAAAGAATTGAAAGAAGTAGCAGTCAAACCTTGGCAGAAGCTCTCAAAGAAGTATCGGGTGTTTCCCTTTTAAAAACCGGGAGCAGTATTATCAAACCGATGATTAATGGATTGCACAGTAGTCGGGTTCCTATTTTTTCCAATCAAGTTCGATTAGAAGATCAACAATGGGGAGCTGAACATGCTCCAAATTTCGACATTAATGCTGCCGGAAAAATAACCGTTATTAAAGGAGCCTCCGGATTACAGTATAGTGGTGATGCTGTAGGTGGATTAGTTATTATAGAACCCCTTACGGTGACAAAAGACACCCTTTTCGGAAAAACTATTTTGAGTGGTCTTTCTAATGGACGCGGTGGCGTAATCAGTTCAAGCATTCACCAAGGAAAGCCGGCAGGATGGCGTTGGAATGCCTTGAGTACTTTTAAATATTTAGGCGATAAGGAAGCTCCTGATTATGTTTTATCCAATACCGGAAATCGTGAATTTAATTTTTCGGGAGATATTTCCTTTGTAAAAAAGGAGTATGAAGTTTTGGCCTTTTACAGTGTTTACCTTGCTGAAATAGGGATATTAAGTGCTTCACACATTGGTAGTGCGAATGATTTGTATAATTCGATAGAAAATCAGGTTCCCAATGTAATTAATGATTTTACTTATGCCATCATCAACCCAAAACAAACGGTAGAGCATCATTTGGCAAAATTGAATTACAAACAAAAAATTGATGATTCCAGTTCCTTATCAACTTTCTATTCCTTTCAGTTCAACCATCGGGAAGAGTATGATTTGCGAAGAACTGACAATGCCAACAAAGCAGCTTTAGATTTAGAATTGGCAACTCATACGCTTCAAACAGATTATAATAAAGCATGGGAAAAATGGACTTTAAAAACCGGTATCAATGCTCTTTATCAAAACAATTTTGCCAATCCGAAAACGGATGTAAGACCCTTAATTCCTTCCTATGTTAAATTTGATGGCGGACTTTACGGGGTTGGTAACTATCAAATTCATGAAGAGTTAGCTTTAGAAATGGGTATCCGTTATGATTTTTCTACCATTGAAGCCACTAAATATTATCAAAAATCCCGTTGGGAAGAACGTGACTATGATGCTGATTTTGCTGATTTTATTATTGGTGAAGTTGGAAATCAGTGGCTCACTAAACCACGTTTTACTTTTCATAATTTTTCAGGGAGTTTCGGAATTCGTAAAACATACGCTTCTGATTGGACATGGTTAAACAACCTCAGCCTTTCCAATAGAAATCCGAATCCATCCGAGTTTTTCAGTGATGGCTTACACCATTCTACCGGTCAAATTGAATTGGGTGATTTGCGTTTGCTACAAGAACAGTCGATTAAATATTCTACTTCTCTCTTGAAAAAATGGAATGCGGTGTCCGTTGAATTTAATCCTTATTTTCATTGGATTTCTAACTTCATGTTTCTGAAACCTATTGATTTCGAAACAACGATAAGAGGGGCTTTTCCGGTTTGGGAATACCAACAGACCGATGCCCGATTATGGGGAATTGATTTACGCAGTCAATGGCAAATTAACCCTACATGGAAACATCTTTTTTCAGTAGCTTATGTCAATGGAGAAAATTTAATCGAAAATCAACCTTTGATTGATATGCCTCCTTTAAACCTTTCCACGTCGGTTCAATATAAAAAATCATCCTGGAACGAGTTGGTATTGGAGTTACAGTATGAGTTGGTTCTTCAGCAAAATCGCTATCCAAATTACAATTTTGACACAACTATTCTTGTTGATGGCGAATTATCGCCTGTGACGGTTGACATCAGCACACCGCCAAATGGTTATCAACTTTTTAACTTTTATTCCGAAATGAAAGTTAAATTGTTTCCTAAAATTTTGACTACCCTTGCTTTTTCTGTTCAAAATATTTTAAACACTTCTTACCGGGACTATTTGAACCGGCAACGTTTTTTTGCGGATGAAACCGGAAGAAACATTCAACTACAATTAAAATTTAATTATTAAAAATCTAACAAAATGAAAAATCTAAAAATGATGGCCTTTGCCA
>ERZ795054.3050-NODE-3050-length-13539-cov-4.693859_pt1 | contig 13539 bp, 9 predicted proteins | sample MGYA00375138_ERZ795054 | MGnify/ENA primary metagenome ERZ795054 (study PRJEB30183, sample SAMN05720215) | anaerobic digester metagenome | isolation source: active sludge of municipal wastewater-treating anaerobic digesters | place: USA | collected 2014-12-23 ...
GCCCACCACATTGGCAATGATCACGGCAAGCACGCTGAACACACCGAGCTGCGGCGCAGCGGCCGGAAGACTGTTCGCGGCGAGGAACTGTGTCTGGGTCTCGATCAGCTTCTGAGGGTCGAAACTGCCCACGGACCCGATCGTTGATCCAACCAGCAACAGAAGGGTCACAACCGGGATCAGGGGCATCCATGTCGCAACTTTGGCGACGTACTGAATGCCTTTCAGCCCCACAAATGCCGCGAGCACACCCCAGATGACCATGAGGATCTTGGCGGACACGGGAATGACCTCGGCCAAAGCCAACGACGAGAAACACACATTGACGCCCAGCCAGCCGAATTGCAGCACACCCATGAGGAAACCCGGCATTAGAAAACCACCCTGCGCGCCAAAGGTGGACGTGCCGACAATATAGAGTGGGAGACCTGTCTTCATACCGAGCATGCCCGGCACGAGGTAAAAGAGGTAGTGGCAAATGGCAGCCGCAATGACCAGCGCCACCAAAGCCAGCAGCACGCCCTGGCTCAGAGTTCCGCCCAGGTTTCCCGATTTGAGGGACTCCTGCCAAAACACGAACCAGAGGAAGATGCCGGCGTACGTTGGCGCCGTGTTCTTGAACCACGGCGCACGGTTCGTCGGCGGGTTCGCTTTCGCACTCGCAATGTAATCCGGAAGCTGACTGGAGGGTTGGTTGTCGTGATTGCTCATGCGCGTTTTATGGACGTTTCTTATGCGTGCGCAAGCCGAAAAACGGGACAGCCCGCCGCCCGCCACTCTCGCCCGACACCCTTGATGCCGCGCTTCGTGAAAGAGAATGACCCGACAATCCCGCTCAAGAGAGAGTCGACGCCTGACGGCGCGCGCCTGTAGACTGCGCCCGCACAAACATCTCGAGCGTCACGACGGAACCGATTATGGAAACCTCTTCGCAATCCTCCGCCTCGCGCACCGCCTGGCTCATCGTGGCCCTCCTGGTGCCGGTGGCGCTGCTGAACTACCTCGACCGCCAGATGCTGGCCGCCATGAAGTTCTCGGTCATGGAGGACATCCCGGACATCGCGCTCGAGGAGAATTGGGGCAAGATCCTCGCCCTCTTCAAGTGGGTCTACGCCTTCCTCAGCCCCATCGGCGGCTACCTCGCCGATCGTTTCAGCCGCCGCCATGTCATCGCCGGAAGCCTCTTCGTCTGGTCGGCGGTCACCTGGACCACCGGCCACGTCGCCACCTACGAGCAACTGCTCGTCACGCGGGCTGTCATGGGCGTGAGCGAGGCCTTCTACATCCCCGCCGCGCTGGCGCTCATCGCCGATTTCCACCTCGGCCCGACCCGTTCCCGCGCGATCGGACTCCACCAAATGGGCATCTACGCCGGCGTCATCATCGGGGGCTTCAGCGGTTACGCCGCCGACAACCCCGCCCTGGGCTGGCGCTGGGCGTTCGACACCTGCGGCATTGTCGGCGTGCTCTACGCCATCCCCCTGTTCTTCCTCCTGCGCAATCCTCCCTGCCCCGCCGACAGCATCGAACGCCCACACACCTCGCCGGCCGGCGCGCTCCGTGAACTGCTGGGCAACAGTTCGTTTATCCTCCTGGTCCTCTACTTCACTTTGCCGGCCCTCGCCGGGTGGGTCGTCCGCGACTGGATGCCTGCCATCCTCAAGGCCGAGTTCAACATCGGCCAGGGCAAGGCCGGCGTCTCGGCCACGCTCTACTGGCAGGTGGCCGCCATCATCGGCGCCGTGACCGGCGGCTGGCTGGCCGACCGCTGGATGCGCCGCACCGTCCGGGGACGCATCTACGTGAGCGCCATCGGCATGTCGCTTATCGTGCCGGCCATGTTCGGCGTGGGCTACGCGCCCCAGACCGGATTGCTCGGGGTCGCCATCGCCTTCCTCATCCTCTTCGGACTCGGCTGGGGCTTCTTCGACTGCAACAACATGCCCATCCTCTGCCAGATCGCGCGGCCCGAGTTGCGCGCCACCGGGTACGGCATCATGAACCTCGTCAGCATCAGTTGCGGCGGCCTGGCCGATTGGGGATTCGGCATCCTGCGCGACCGGCAGGTTCCGCTCTTTGGCATCTTCGGCATCTTCGCCAGCGCCGCCGTGATCTCCGTCGTGCTTGTCCTCCTCATCCGCCCCCGCGACCTGGATGCGCCTCAACGAACAAGTACTCCATGAACAACCCGTTCCCATCCATGACACGGACACTGCCATCCCTGCCGCTGCTTTTCGCCATGGCCGGCGCAACCGGCAGGGGCACGGCCGCTGATGCGCCGTCGAACCCCCACTTCATTGACTCGCCAGCCGCGTTGAAGGAGCGAATCAAGACGGAACTGCGCGTGACCCGGCCGGACTTCATCGTGTTCGTCCCCACCGTCACCGACGCCGGCGTGAACGACACCGGCAACGAACACTTCCTCGTCTTCGACGGACCGGACGGCTCGCTGATGGCGGTCTGGACGCAGAGTTCCGCGGAGTCGCAACCGGACCAGCATATCGCGTTCGCGCGGAGCGCGGACGAGGGACGGACATGGTCGAAGCCGCGCATCATCGCGGGGCCGAAGAAGCCGGGCGACGGTTTCATGGCAAGCTGGGGCTATCCGCTGGTCAGCCGCTCCGGGCGCATCTACGTCCTCTACAGCCAGCACATCGGCAAACACGACAACTTTGTCCACCATACCGGCTGGCTCCACGGCATTCACAGCGACGATCTCGGACAGACCTGGTCGAAGCCGCAGAACATCCCGGTCGCCCGCAGCAGCCGCGACAACCCGGACGCCACCATGCCCCCTAACATGCTCTGCTGGCAAAAACCACTCCGCCTCGGCAAGGACGGACGGTACCTCGCCGGTTTCACCCGCTGGACGAGTTTTGCCGTCCGCCAGAATCCCACCAAGTCGTGGATCTCAGCCGACTCGCGCGTCGAGTTCATGGGCTTCGACAATGTGGACGACAACCCCGCCGTCCAGGATCTGGCCATCCGTTGGTTCGCCGCGAACGAGCACGCGTTGGCCGTGCCGTTTCCGGGGCATCCGGAGGTCAGCGCCTGCCAGGAGCCAAGTGTCGTCAAGCTCCCCGATGAACGGCTCTTCTGTGTGATGCGCACGGCGTCCGGCAGCCCGTTCTGGAGTGTCAGCGCCGATCTTGGCGAGACGTGGACCCAGCCGCGGCGTCTTCTGCGCAAGGACGGCGCCGAACCGCTGTTGCATCCGCTCTCCCCGTGTCCGATGTACGATGTGGGCGGCGCCACCGCCGGCAGTGGGCGTTACGCCCTGTTCATCCATAACCACGACGGCCATTTCCAAGGCTACGGCCCCACGGACACCGGCTTTCACAGGCGTCCGGTCTGCCTTGTCCCCGGCCGCTTTCAGCCGGGAGCGGAGCAACCGGTCTGGTTCGACGAGCCCAGACTGTTCATGGACCACAGCGGAGTGAGCCTGGGCAAACCCGGCACGCCCGGCCGGCTCGATCTGGCCCTCTACTCGAGTTTCACCGTCCGCCAAGGCAAGGCGGTCCTCTGGTACCCGGATCGCAAGTTCTTCCTGTTGGGACGAACGATTGGCGAGGAATGGTTCGAGAACGGCCCGACCGGTTCCCCAAAGACCCCATGAATCCCGACCTCACTGACCACTCGAGTCGCGCGCAGCTTTCCGCCTGCTACCAGACGGCGCTGCTCGATGATGTGGTCCCCTTTTGGCTCGATCACGGACTCGATCCCGAACACGGCGGCATCCTCACAGCGCTCGACCGCGACGGCACGGTCCTCGATACCGACAAGTCGGTCTGGTTCCAGGGACGCGCGGGCTGGATGTTCGCGACCCTGTTCAACACCGTCGAGAGGCACGCCGAGTGGCTGGCGGCGTCACGATCATGCGTCGAGTTCAGCCGCCGCCACTGCTTCGCCCCGGACGGCAAAATGTACTTCACCGTCACCCGCGAAGGCCGCCCGCTGCGCATGCGTCGCTACGTGTTCAGCGAGAGCTTCGCCGCCATCGGCTGCGCCGCCTTCGCAAAAGCGGCGAACGACGCACGCGCGGCGGACGACGCCGTCAAAGCCTTTGCCGCTTACCTGCGCCACAGCTTCACCCCCGGCGTCATGCCGCCGAAGTCCGAGCCGACCCGCCCGGCAAAGGCGATCGGCCCGCTTATGATCGCCATCGGGGCAGCCCAGGAACTGCGGGCGAACCTGGGCGATGTCAAGGTCTCCGGGCGCTCCTGCACCGAGTGGATCGACTCGAGCATCGCTGAAATCGAGCGCGATTTCCTCAAGCCCGAGCACGAGGCGTTGCTCGAAACCGTCGCCCCGGACGGCGCGCTGCTCGACCACTACGACGGGCGCACGCTCAACCCCGGCCACGCCCTCGAATGCGCCTGGTTCGTCCTCCACGAAGGCGCCCTCCGTCAGGACCGCCGGCTCGTCCAACTCGGCGCAACCATCGTCGACTGGATGTGGACGCGCGGCTGGGATCCCGAGCATGGCGGCTTGCTCTACTTCACCGACCTGCGCGGCCTGCCGGTGCAGGAGTACTGGCACGACATGAAATTCTGGTGGCCCCACGCCGAAGCCATCATCGCCACCCTCCTGGCTTGGGAACTCACCCGCGAGCCGCGCTTCGCCCAGCGCCATCGCCTGGTCCACGACTGGAGCTTCACCCGGTTTCCTGACCCGGAGTACGGCGAATGGTACGGCTACCTCCACCGCGACGGAACGGTCTCCTCACGCGCCAAAGGCACACTGTGGAAAGGCCCTTTCCACCTGCCCCGCATGCTCTGGTATTGCAGCCGCCTCCTGACACCGCATCCGCAGTGATCTCCGCACCTGTCGTATGACCTATTCGCCTCCCATCAACTCGTTCTGCACATCGCGTCGCGCGCCCCGCTTCTGTCTTTGCGTTTTGCTCACCGTCCTGAACGCGTCGGCAGACAGTGTCCGCATCGGGAACCAGGCGCTCGTCCTGGGCGTCGACTCCCACAATGGCCGGATCGTCGAGTTGGCGGATCGCGACTCGGGCCAGGATTTCGCAAATGCCGCCCATCCGGGAGGCCTCTGGGAGATCGAATTCGGCGGCGCACCGCCCCAAACCGTTGCTCCAGCCGACGCCCGCGTCTTTCGCATCCAGAGACTGCGCGGCTCGAACAGGGGCTTGCGCCTCGACTGGAGCGACTTCGGTCTTTCCGACGCGCCTGCACTCCGCGTCGAGGTCATCGTCCGCCTCGACCAACGGCAAGCCCTGAGCCGCTGGCAACTGGCTGTCGACGCCCCCGGCGAGCGAACGATCCAACGCATCCGCTTCCCACAGGTGCATCGCCTGCCCCGACTCGAACGCGAATGCCTGGCTGTGCCATTCTGGGCCGGCCTGCTCGCCCGCAATCCCCGCCACATCTTTGCCGGACGCGCTTCGAGCGGCGTGCGGCGCGAATATGACTACCCCGGCCACTGCTCGATGCAATGCCTGGCCTTTTACTCGGAATCGGGCCCCGGACTCTACTTCGCCTGTGACGACACAGCCGGCTATCGCAAGGCCTTTTCAGCCTTCAGCAGCGGGCCGGAAAACCAGGGCCCGAGACCGCAAACAGGAACGGACCCGGGTCTCTCAACCGACGGCGGCGGTGCGCCCGATCTCAATCTCGAGATTGTGCATCTGCCTGACCGGCAGGAAGCGGTTGGGCAGCGCTACACCCTGCCCTACTCCGCCATCATCGGGGCTTTTCGGGGAGAGTGGTTTGACGCCGCCGAGATCTATCGCGCCTGGGCCACCAACCAGACCTGGGCCCGCGAAAGCCGATGGAAGCGCGGCGCCGTCCCGCACTGGATTGCCGACACCGGCCTCTGGATCTGGAATCGCGGTCGTTCGTCCGGGGTCATCGAGCCCGCAGTGGCCCTTCAACGCGAGATCGGCCTGCCAGTCAGCGTCTTCTGGCACTGGTGGCACGGCTGCGCCTATGACACAGGATTCCCCGAGTACCTGCCGCCCCGCGAAGGAAATGCGTCGTTCATGGCCGCCCTGGATCGGGCGCACGCCAGCGACGTGCGCACGTTGGTCTACATGAACCAGCGCCTTTGGGGCATGACCACGGAGAGTTGGACCAATGAAAACGCCGCGGCGTACGCCGTGAAGACCGCCGAAGGACGGGTGCGGCCCGAGGTCTACAATGTGTTCACCAGATTGCCCTGTGCCACGATGTGCCTGGGGACCCAATTCTGGCGCGCAAAGTACTCCGGATTGGCGAGCGAAGCCTTCAACCGCCTCGGCGTCGACGGCATCTACATGGACCAGGCGTGCAGCAGCCTCGCCTGCTTCGATTCGCAGCACGGACATCCCCCCGGCGGCGGCACCTACTGGATGAACGGCTTCAAAGCCCTCGAAGGCGATATCCCGCACCACTGCCCGACACGCGGCGGCGTGGCTTTGGCCGGCGAAGGGTGCGCGGAAAACTGGCTGCCACACCTCGATCTCATGCTCGCCCTGGACGTGAGCCGCGAGCGATACGCGGCGCCGGACGGTTGGGAACCGATCCCGTTCTTCCATGCCGTGTACCATGGATGCGGCATCTTCTACGGCAACTACTCGTCACTCACCATGCCGCCTTATGACGACCTTTGGCCCGCCGAGTTCGCGCCCCAGAAACCGCTCGAACTCCTCGACCGCCGCTTCTCGCACCAGTTCTACCTCGAACAAGCCCGCTCGTTCATCTGGGGACAGCAGCCAACCCTCGCCAACTTCCAGCCCTCCCAGTTCCGCGAGCGCTCGGACGAAATCGCTTATGTGATCCGCCTTGCACGCCTGCGCAAACTCGCCCTGGACTACCTCCAGGACGGCACCATGCTTCCCCCTCCCAACGTCGAGACGCCACACCACGAGATCCCAATCTCGCGCCTCTCGATCTACGCGGGACAACAGGAGACCCTGAAGGAGTTCCAGATGACAGTGCCCCTCGTCCTCGCCTCCGCCTGGCGCGCCGTCGACGGCAGGCTGGCGCTTGCCGTTGCGAGCATCGCCGATCAGCCCCTGACCCCCACCATCCGTCTCGATGCGGCCCGATGCGGTCTGTCCAGACGCGCACGCGTTCAACCGATCGGCGAACCGCCTCCCATCGCGTGCAAGACCGGATTCGACGGAGGATACCTGGAGCTTCGCCCTGCCCTGGCTCCCCTCGAAGCCCGAGTGTGGACAGTCGATCCCTGAAAGAAGCGGTAACGAAGACGGCATTACCGCCGACGCACCCCGTATCGCGCGCCAAGAACCAACAACGCGCCCAGCAATCCCAGCGTCAGGACCGTCGGCTCGGGGATTGCGTTGTAATGGGCGGAGATTTCGGCAGGCGACAGGGCCCGTCCGTAGATCACAATCTCATCGATCACGCCCGTCAGCGGATCGACAAGCGTTCCATCGGCGCGGATCGCGCCTGTTCCCAGAGCCCATCGGGCCAGCGGGGTGCTTGTCGCATCGCTTCCGGCTAACGCGCCGTTGACATAAAGACTGACGCCCGAGCTCTGACCGACGAACACCACGTGGGCAAAACTCGCCGGCGTGGCTGCCAGGGAATCCGTGAAGGTCACATCCACAACCCCAAAAACCGTGTAGCCCATCTGGCCCGTCTCGTTCCATTGCTCGGCCTTGATGGCCATCCGATCCGAGGCAGCCGCAAAATCAGCCCCCACAAGACCCATCGACACACCCCCAGCCACCGTGTCCGCTTTGTAGATGGCTTCCAGTGTCCAGTCCGTCGGCAGGTTTGCCGCACCCAGAAAGACGTGGCTGCCCGCATCGAAGGCCGCAGCCCCGCCCACAAGCCCCGCGCTTCCCAATCCCACGGCGCCGACATAGCTCCCGTCAATGTTTGCCGAGCCATGGTCGTTCACCACGCTGCCGGAAAGCTCGTCGAATCGAAACCAGTTGACCGGATTGGCGCTGCTGACCTCGGTGGCCCAGTCGGCGCACAAGCCGTTCTGAGCGCTGAACAGAGCCGCCGCCGCGACGACGGGCCAGAAGAAGCGGTTCACAGAGTGCTTCATGATTTCATCCTTTCCCAACACATATATCGTTGTTGACGCCGACTGTCGCTCGCAGCAACCGGAGCGTCTCGATACTATTCGCCGACGCCTTCCCTCCAGCACGCTTGCTGAAGGACTATGCGTCGAAGGAGGTGCGTCGCTCCGGTTCTTTTGAGATGCTCAAAGCTGTTACTCGCTCCATCGCCCAAGTCAAGCCCTTTTCACAGCTCTATTCGCTGCCGCGGTGCCGCAGTGTCGGTGTATCTGGTTGTTGTCAGTGTTCTGCCGCCCGGTGAGGGCACCGGGCCTACAGCGGACGGAGACTCTTCCGCTGTAGGCCGCGTGCCCCCACGCGGCGCAAACTCGATTCCCACCGACAACCTCCAGATGCACTGGCACGCGCAGCAATTCTCTTGTTCGAGTCTGCCGGCGCGGTCCATCACCGCACGCCGTTGACTTGCCCGAGGCGTTGCGGCAGGCTGGCAGCCGTCAGCCTGACCATTCGAAGCCAACGATGCAGACCCACGCCCGCATCGACCAAAATGGCTGCCGCACCGATGGGTGGTTCGCGGCCACGCATTGGAGCGTTGTTCTCGCCATCGGCAAGGCGGACGCGGCGCGCCGGGCCGAAGCACTCGACACCCTCTGCCGAACCTACTGGCCACCCGTCTACGCCTACTTGCGTCGATTGGGCCGCGACCAGGCCGACGCCCAGGATCTCGCCCAGGCGTTCTTCGCCCACCTCCTGGCCCGCGATTCATTCGCCGCTCTGAGTCCGGAAAAGGGCAAGTTCCGTTCGTATCTGCTCAAGTCGCTCCAGCACTTCGTGACCGACCAACACGACCGCGAACGCAGCGCAAAACGCGGCGGCAAACAGGCTCTCCTGCCGCTCGATTCCGACCTCGCCGAGCACCAGTGTGCCCAGGAAACCGCCAGCGATCGCCCGCCTGAAATGACCTACGATCGCTCGTGGGCCACGACGACGCTCAACCGCGCCTTTGTCGCGTTGCAGCAGGAATTCGAGGTGCGGGACAAAGCCCTGCACTTCGCCGCGCTGGGGGCGTTTCTGGCGGCTGAAGGCAACGCCCAGGATTACGCCGCTGCCGGACGCGCACTCGGCTTGAGCGGTGAAGCCGTGGCGGTGGCTGTGCATCGGCTGCGTCAGCGCTACCGCGAGTGCATTCGGGCCGAGGTGGCGCAGACGGTGCGGGAGCCGGGTGACGTGGCTCAGGAGATGTGCTACTTGCTGCAAGTGTTGTGTCAGTGATCGGTTGCCTGTAATCCATCGGCGCCCATGCCGTAGTAGGGAATGATGAGCGTGTCCGAGCCCGCCGGCCATCCTGTGGCTTGCCCGCACTGTGGGGCCCCCGTTTCCGCCGGCCTGTTGGCCGGTTTGTGCCCGCACTGCGTTGCCAGACTGGCGCTGGCCGCGCCCGCCGCCTGGACCGATCCGCCGCGTGTCCGCTATTTCGGCGATTACGAACTGCTCGAGGAGATCGGTCGCGGCAGCATGGGCGTGGTCTTCAAGGCCCGTCAGGTCAGTCTCAACCGCTTGGTCGCGGTGAAGATGCTCCTGCACGGCGACTTCTCGACTGAGGAATCTGTGCGGCGATTCCACACCGAGGCGGAAGCGGCGGCCAGCCTCCAGCACCCGAACATCGTGGCCATCCACGAGATCGGCGTCCACGAAGGCCGCCACTACTTCTCGATGGACTTCATCGAGGGCCAGACCTTGTCGGGCCTGGCCGACGGCGGACCGCTGCCTGCCCGGCAAGCCGCGCGCTATCTGCAGGCGATCGCTGAGGCCGTCCACCATGCCCACCAACACGGGGTTCTTCACCGCGACCTCAAGCCGGCAAACATCATCATCGACACCCGAAACCAAAGGAAACTCTTCGATTGGGCCAGCGTCACGCCCAACGGATTCTCCGGCAGCATCGCCCTGTCGCCGGACCGCACGCGCTTGCTCTGCAACCCGCAGAATGGCGCCTGGGCGCCAACGATGGATGTCTTCATTTGCGATCTCGATGGCCAAAATGTCCAGGTGGTCTGGGAGGACGACGACCGCCTCGACCGCAACGCCGGCACCGCGGACGAAAGCCTCGTCTGGCTGAGCACAAACCGCGTGGCCTGGTGCCGCCATGCACGTCCCGGCAATCGCGTGCCAGATATGGCCATCGTCGCCTGCGAGTTGGGCCAGACCAATCTCCAAGCGCTCACCGGCTGGCACGGATTCAACTATCCGCTGGCCGCCTCACCCGACGGGCGTCGGCTGCTCTTTGTCACCGAAGACACCCCTGGCGGTGGGAACCTCGAACTGTGGACAATGGCTGCGGACGGCACGGACCGCCGCCAGGTGGCCGACCACAAGTTCTCTTGTGACCTCTGGATGACCGCCCGCTGGGTGCGGCGCCTCCGCTAGTCCTTCAGATGTGAGATCTCACGTCTGAAATGGAACAGACACTTCGCACCGACTTGTGCGTTTCCAGTTCAATGCGCCAAGTCCGCAAAGACTCCCTCCGCGAATTCGCGTAATCGGCCGCTGGCTTTCCCGTAGTAACCCTTTGAATCCCGGAATCCGGGTTGCCGCCGCGGACTCGTGCGCGGGCGCCGTCCGGCCCGCCCGCCCCCTCGGACCGCGGCAGCCAGCGTCAGGGTTCCGGCCAACAAGAACGACAAACCATGAAGCGAACAGCGACGACAGTAGCATTCAGTGCTCTCGCCCTGGCGACCCTCCTGCCTGGCGCGATGGCCGAAACGATCTACGTAGACCAGCGCTACGGTCCCGGCGGCACGGGAACTCCGAGCGCGCCCTACGACACCATCCAGGCGGCGATCAACGACGCCGGCGCGACCGAAATCATCGTGCTTCCAGGCACGTATGCGGAAAATCTGGCGGTTACCAAAGCGATCTCCATCTACGGCTACGACGGCCCGCACACGACGCGGATCGATGGATCCGCGGGCACCGACACGATCAGCATCAACCGGGGGATCACCGTTCGAATCGAGGGCCTGGCCATCTCGAGCGGCAAGCGCTACGGCCTGGTGCAGCCGACCGAGGGCACTCTCCGCCTCCGGAATTGTGTGTTTTGCGGCAATACCTCACACGGGCTGCTCATCCAACGTTCGGAATCTGCCGTCGCACCCAACGTCCAGATTTACAACTGCATCATGGTGGCCAACGGTGGCAGTGGACTGATGCTCAATGGCTTGTACCATAACGGGGCTTTCTGGTGGCCGACTCTTGTCGCCATGAACAACATCTTCATCGGCAATAGCCGCTACGCCATCGAGACGAACAGCAACGGCGACAACGACAATTCGGGGTCCATCACTCTGAATTACAACTGTTACGTGGGGAACATCGTAGGGAAATACGTCTACCCGATCGGGACGACGGCACCGTACCATCCCGGAAGCCATTCGATCGAGCTCTCGCCCGAATTCGTCGGCGGCATGGTGAGTTCTTGCGGCATCGATTTCCGCCTCCTTCCCACCTCCCCCTGCAAGGACATGGGCCACCCTGGCATTGGCTTCCTGGACCCGGACGGCACGTGCAACGACATCGGCGCGTACGGCGGTCCAGGCGCTCAAAACTTCTACACCAGTCCCAACGACGGCCCCTTCATCCGCAGCGTCACCATCGACCAGGGCATGGTCCCCCGCGGCGGCACCTTCACCATCCGGGCCACCGGCGCCGCGCGCTGACTGCACCCCAACACCCCTATGCCAGGAGGTTTCCCATGAATCCCCTCCCTCTCTGTTTGTGCGCCGTGGCGTTGTGGGCCGCCGCCGCCCTGCCGGCCCTCGCCCAACCACGACTCGAAGCCCAGTTCCGCCTTGATGGCGGGACCGCCCAAGCCCTCCCGCTCGTCAGCAGCGACACCAGCCGAACCCAATACTGGCAAGGATCCTTCGCACTCGACGTCAGCGCCGCCAACCTCAGCGTCGGCCCCCATTACCTCGAAGTGCGCATGGCCGACACCAACGGCGTCTGGTGCGCCTGGCGAGGACAATGGTTCCGCGTGTCGGGCCCCGCCTCGCTCACCGCCGCCGAACTCTTCGTCGATGCCGATCCGGGGCCGGGCAACGGCACGCCCATCCCACTCCCTGCGGATGGCGCCTGGGGCGGAAGCGCGGAGGACTATGTTATTCCGAACGTGGCGACGACGAATCTCTCGACTGGCCGGCATACGCTCTTTGTCCGGTGCAAGGACTCGAATGGCGATTGGGGCCTGACCAATGCAACCGTCTTTTACGTCGCAAACGAACTGGCCATCGTCGCCGCCGAATGGACCGACAATCCCTACGCAGCCGCCGGGACAGGCCATCCGATGCAGATCAAACAAGTCCCCAACTCGCCAGTCGGCGAAGTGACCTTGCAAGCCACGGACACTACCCTCTCGGTCGGCACCAATTACTGCGCCCAATACCCGCTCTATGCGCGGGTGCAGGACAACCTGGGGCGTTGGAGCACCCGGGAAGGCTGGTACCTCGATGCGGCCCGAACGAATTGGCTCTTCGACGCCGCCACCGCCTGGGCCGACGCCCAACAAACACTGGTCGTCGCCCCCGAACTGCCCAGCGCACCGGTGTTGGGCAACTACGCATTGACCAATAACGGCGCCCTTTCGCTGAGCTGGAAAGCATGCCAAGGAGTCACCGGCTACGAGGTCTGGGGGCGCACCGCGATCACCCAACCCTTCACCCGATGGGCCACTGGTCCGGACAACTCGTTCATGCCCGCGGCCGCCTTCACGGCCGGCACCCATGACTGGTGGGTCCGATCGCTGGGCGGCACGGACTGTTTTCGCGATGGTCCCCTTTGGCACTTTACCGTCGCCGCGCCGCGGGCGGACGACACCGACAACGACGGCCTGGCGGACGCCTGGGAGCGAGAACAGTTCGGACAGTTGTTCCGGGCCGATGGCGTCACGGACTACGATGCGGATGGCTTCCTGGACTGGCAGGAATGGGCTGCCGGAACCGACCCCAAAAACGCGCTGGACGTCCTCCTGATGGCGGGTTGCCGCAAGGTGCCAGAGGGGGTCGCGGCCGACTTCCCCACGGCCGCGGGCCACGACTACACCGTCTATTTCGCCCTCGAACTGGACGACCGCGACACGGTTTGGAACCTGTTCGACGAGATGGTCGGCACCGGCGAACTCATGAGCGTCACCAACACATGGCCGGATCCGCAGGGCTATTTCTTCATTTCTGTCATGCCGCCTTGATGCCCAACCGGGGACGCGCTCGTTCACGCTCGGTCTTCACGATGTTCTTCCGTATGAACAGTGTGTTGCATTTCTCTGACTCTCGGGCTTGGCGCGGTTTTGCTTTTGTAACCCGCATAGCAGTCATCTTGCGAAGTCTGACCGCCCTGTGCACGGACGGGGTGTACCACTCTCTGTCAACTTCCTTTCTTTTTGAAAGAAGTGTCATCTCCGCAAAGGCTGTGAGCACCGCCAATTCATGAAGGCGGAAAGGCTGGAGGGGGGACGGCTCGTCCCCCGACGACGCGAGTGAAGACGGTGT
>ERZ795054.3051-NODE-3051-length-13534-cov-5.767639_pt1 | contig 13534 bp, 6 predicted proteins | sample MGYA00375138_ERZ795054 | MGnify/ENA primary metagenome ERZ795054 (study PRJEB30183, sample SAMN05720215) | anaerobic digester metagenome | isolation source: active sludge of municipal wastewater-treating anaerobic digesters | place: USA | collected 2014-12-23 ...
TGTTCGTGTCGCCCGACAGATGGGCCGCGAGCCTGAGCTCGATCTGCGAATAGTCTGCCGATACGATCAGCCTGCCCTGCGCCGGAACGAAAGCCTTGCGTATTTTCTTGCCGAACTCGTCGCGCGCCGGTATGTTCTGCAAGTTGGGGTCCGACGACGAAAGCCTTCCGGTGGCGGCCACGGTCTGGTTGTATGAGGTGTGAATCCGCCCCGTCTTCTTGCTGATGAGCGCGGGGAGCGTGTCGATGTATGTGTTCTTGAGCTTGCTCATGGTGCGGTACGATATAAGGCTGTCGATGATCCCGTGGCTTCCGCGGAGCGCCTCGAGCACGCTGATGTCGGTCGAAAATCCGGTCTTGGTCTTTTTCTGCTTCTTGAGGCCGAGCTTTTCGAAAAGGATGTACGAGAGCTCGCGCGTGGAGTTGATGTTGAACTCCTGGCCGGCTGCCGCGTAGACGCTTTTTTCGACCGATTCGAGCTGCGCCTGGTTCTCCTCGCCGAGTTTTTTCAGGTAGGACGTGTCGATGAGCACGCCGGCCATCTCCATTTCGGCGAGCACGGTCACCAGCGGCATTTCCATTTCGAAGAAGAGCTTTTCCAGGTCGGGATCGGTGAGCCTGTCCCTGAATACATGGTACAGGCGCAGCGCGATGTCCGCGTCCTCGATCGCGTATTCGGCCAGGCGCCCGAGCTCGACCTCGACGATGGGCACCGCCTTCTGTCCGGTGCCCACGAGCTCCTTGTACGTGATCGTGCGGTAGTTCAGGTGCTTGGCGGCGAGGTCGTCGAGGTTGTGCCTGCGCTCGCCCGGGCCCAGGACGTACGAGGCGACCATGGTGTCGAAGTATATCCCGCGCAGGCCGATGCCGGCGTTCGCGAGCACGATGTAGTCGTACTTGATGTTCTGGCCGATCTTGCGGATTTCGGGATTTTCGAGCGCCGGTTTCAGGAGTTTCAGCGAAACTGACGGGTCCAGGTAGTCCTCGGCGAAAAGACCCCTGCTCACGAGCGGCACGTACCATCCCTGGGCCTCGCGCACCGACATCGACATGCCCACGATCTCGGCGTCGACCGGCGACACCGACGTGGTCTCGGTGTCGATCGATACCAGCCCCGCTCGGGAGATCTCGGCGACTGCGGCGGCCAGGTCGGCCTCGGTCCGTATGATGACGTAGTCTTTGGGCCCGCCGGGTTTCGCCGCGGCGACGCTCCCTTCATCCGCCCGCTGCGGGCTTTCGCCGAAGAAATCGTTTATGACCGAGTTCATCTCCATCTGCTCGAAGTACCGGCGCGCGTTTTCGGACGTGACGTCGGGCAGGGCGAGGGATTCGAGCTCGACGTCGACCGGCGCGTCGGTGCGGATGGTGACCAGGTCTTTCGAAAGCAGGGCCATGTCGCGCGACGCGGCCAGCAGATCCTTCTGCTTGCCCTTGATGTCGTCGAGGTGCGCGTATATCTCGTCAAGGGATCCGTAGGATTCGATGAGCTTAAGCGCCGATTTTTCGCCGATGCCCTTCACCCCCGGGATATTGTCCGAGGTGTCGCCGGTGAGCGCCATGTAGTCGATTATCTGGTCCGGCCTGAGGCCGGTCTTCTCGACGATGTTCTTCTCGTCGTAGATCTCGAACTCGGAGATGCCTTTCCTGTTCGCGTATATCCTGACGTTTTTATCCAGGAGCTGGTAGGCGTCCTTGTCGCCGGTGACCAGCATGACCTCGAGCGTTTTCGAGCCGAATTTTCGGGCCATGGTGCCGAGGACATCGTCGGCCTCGTAGTCGCCGAGCTCTATGCGCGCCAGGCCCAGGGCCTCGACCATCCGCTTTATCTCGTCGATCTGCGACCTGAGGTCGTCGGGCATCTTCTGCCGGTTGGCCTTGTACTCCGGGTACATCTCGAAGCGGAACGATTTTTTCGGCGGGTCGAACGCGACCGCGATGTAGTCGGGCTTCTGGTCGATGATGAGCCGGTACAGCATCCGGGCGAAGCCGAAAATGGCCGAGGTGTTCTGCCCTCTGGAGTTGAGCAGGGGATTCCGGATGAAGGCGTAGTATGCGCGGTAGCACAGCGCGTGGCCGTCGATGATGTAGAGCGTCTTTTTCAATGGTTTCTCCCTGTCTGAATATATCTTATCCGCCTGAACAACCTTGTAAAGCGCAGGTGAATTTTTTTCAACAAAATAAAAAGCAAACGCTGCCGGGAGGCTCAATTACTTTTCGCAGCAGATCACGGTCGCTATCCCGAAGGTAAGCCTGTTGATCACGACTTTCCCGAACCCGGCCCTTTTCAGGCGCGCCGCCAGGTCGTCCGGGTCGAGGAAGGTTTCGATCGTGCGCGACAGGTACCGGTACGCGGCCCACTTGCCTGAAACGAGGCCCCCGGCCACGGGAAGAACAAACCGAAGATAGAAGTTGTAGGACGCCCTCACGAGCGGGTTTGACGGCCTGGTAAGCTCGAGAATGATGAGCCTGCCGCCGGGCCTGGTCGCCCTGAAAGCCTCGGCCATAAAGAGGTCGATATCGGGGATGTTGCGTATCCCGAACGCGACGGTGAGCACGCGAAAAACCCCGTCCCTGAACGGAAGCCGGGATGCGTCGGCGGCGACTGAATCCCCGCGCAGCCATCCCCGCGATTTTCCGGCCGCGAGCATGGGCAGCGAGAAGTCCAGGGAGACCAGCGATGCGCCCGCACGGTAGAGCTGCAGGCTCAGGTCCCCGGTGCCGCAGCACAGGTCGAGGGCCCTGCCGTCCTTGAGGTCGCCGGCCTCTTTTATCACGAACTTTCTCCACGAGCGGTCGATGCCGGCCGACAGCAGCCGGTTCAGCAGGTCGTAGGTGGGCACGATCGAGTCGAACATCCCCCTGATGAAGCGCTTTCTGTCATTTGGGTCGCTGTTGTTGACCGAGTAGGAAAAATCTGGCGTCATGAATATCTCCTGATTTCGCGGTACTCGGAGTCGCGCAGCACGGGAGTCCGCCCCGCGTCTCGTATGAGGCGCACGAACTCATCCACGCTCGCGCGCGTGCCGACGCCGGTGGCCCTGACCACGACCTCCTCGGTGAGCACGCCGCCCATGTCGTTCGCGCCGAAGGCGAGCGCGACCTGGGCGAGCTTGAGCCCTTCGGTGAGCCATCCCGCCTGGATGTACGGCACGTTGTCGAGGTAGATGCGGCCGATCGCGACGATTTTGAGGTAATCGACGCCGGTCGCTGGGACCGTGCCGGCCATGTCGGTGTTCGCGGGAGAGAACGACCACGGGATGAACGCGCGGATGATCCCGGTCTCGTCCTGGATCGCGCGCACGACATCCAGGTGCCCGATGCGCTCAGGCAGCGTTTCGCCCAGGCCGTAGGTCATGGTCGCGGACGATCCCATCCCCTGTTTTTTGAGAGCCCGCATGACCTCGCGCCACTGGCCGACCGTGATCTTGCGCGGGCTCACCTGCGCGCGCACCCGGTCAACGAGCATGTCGGACGCGCCGGGAACAGAGTCGAGCCCTGCCTGTTTGAGCCGCCCCAGCACCGTGTCGATGCCCATGCCGCTGATCTTCGAGATGTGCACGATCTCCGAGGGAGAGAGCGAGTGCAGGTAAATCGAGGGGAATTTCTCGCGCACGGCGCGGATCATGGCCTCGATCTTCTCCATACCGTAATCGGGATGCATGCCGCCCTGGAGCATCACCTGCGTGCCGCCCGCCTCGACGAGCTCCCGGACTTTCGCGAGAATTTCTTCCATCGACATTTCATACGGCTCGATGCGGCCAGCGCGGGCGTGGTAGGCGCAGAAGCGGCAGCACGCCCCGCAGATGTTGGTGTAGTTGATGATGCGGTCGACGATGAACCCGACGTCGCCGCCGGGCCTGATCATGCGCCTGCGTGCGTCTGCCGCCTGGCCGAGCTCGATGAGGTCCCAGCCGAAGAGCTCCAGGGCCTCTTCGGGCGAGATGCGCGCGCCGGAGTATATTTTATTTGCCAGGGCATTCATGAATTTATCATCCGATGGAACTGTCCCTTTACGCCTCGGCGAACCCGATCTCCTTCACCCTGTGAAGCAGTCCGAGCGAAGCGGCCTCGTCGTAGTAGAACTGCAGCGCTTTTTTCAGCTCCGGCGAAAAGTGGAACTTGAGCAGCCGGTAGTAGTGGCCGATATCAATCTTCATTTCTGGATATTTTTGCGCTGCCCGGGCGACGACCTCTTCCTCGTAGTCGCGGATGTAGGCGAGCGACAGGTTGTACGAGCGTATGATGCGCCGCACGTCGGCGTGGTGGCGCTCGAGCGCGTCCTTACGCACCGCGAATACCGCGAACACGACCGGGTGCCCCGTTTTACGGAACCACAAATCCCCGAGGTCATAGATGTATTCGATGGGCTCGCCCGCGTCGAGCATGGCGTCGTTGCCGATGACCAGGGCCGCGTCGAGGCAGCTGAAATCGGGCCGGGGAGGGCTGGGCCGGTAATCGGGCCTGACCTGGTAGTATTTTTCGAGCAGGATTTTTAGCAGTACGACCGATGTCTTTGAAGCCGAGGTGAGGCCCAGGCGCGCGCCGTCGAGCTCCTCGATGGGAATGCGGCTCTGGAGCACCACGGAACGCACGTACCCGATCGATGAGAGGCAGAAATCGGGCAGCACGAGAATCCGGTCCTGCATCGCAGGATACGCCCCGGCCGATATGGGGCTCATGTCCAGCAGTCCTTCTTCCATCATGCGGTTGAGCTCTCCGGGAACCGCGGGCGCGACCGTGATTCCGTCAAGGGGCGCCTTCTCGAACATGTGATAATAGAAGGGAAAGCAGTTGAGATAATCGATGTAGCCGAGTTTCATGGCCGTGATTCTCCTGCGCCAGAATAATCCGCCGCGGTGCGCACCGGGTCACGGCCCGCGGACCTGATGAGCCGTACGAGGAACTCCTCGGTGCCGTAATCGGGCGTGGCGGCCCCGGCGGCGTGCACCACCTTTTCATTGAGGTAGGTCGCGCCGATGTCGTCCACGCCGAAGGCGAGCAGGGTCTGCGCGATCCTGTCTCCGAGGTACATCCACAGGGCCTTGATGTGGGGCACGTTGTGGAGGAATATCCTCGCGGTCGCGTATATCCTGATGTCGTCGAACCCGGTCTCGAAGCGGCGGGCCGACCTGATTTTCGTGTTCTCCTCGTGGAAGCGCAGGGGCACGAAGGTCTTGAATCCGCCCGTGTCTTTTTGCAGATCGCGGATGCGGCCCATGTGGTCTGCGATGTCTGCGTCGGATTCGATGTGGTTATACAGCATGGTCGCGTTGGTCTTCAGGCCGCGCCTGTGGGCGGTTTTCATCACCTCGAGCCAGCGGCCTCCCGATATTTTTTTCGGCGCGATGAGGGCGCGCTTTTCCTCTGCGAAGATCTCGGCCCCGCCCCCGGGCAGCGCGCCCAGGCCGGCCGCGATGAGACGGTCGAACACCTCGCCGAGCGGGACGCCATTGAGCCGGGCGAAGTAGTCGTATTCGGCCGCGGTGAAGGCCACGATGAAGATGCGGGGGTCGATCTTCTTGATCCGCCTGAGCATCTCCTCGAAATAATCGAGCTTCAGTCCGGGATGCAGGCCGCCGACGATGTGCACCTCGTCGATGCCGCGGACCGCGGCCTCGCGCACCCTTCGCTCGATCTCGTCGAGCGAATAGAGATAGGCGTCAGGGTCGCGTGCGTCGCGCGAGTACGCGCACAGGGGGCAGCGGAGCTCGCAGATGTTGGTGTAGTTGAGGTTCATGTTCACGCCGTAGTAGGCGCGGTTGCCGTTGACTGATTCCCTGACGTGGTTGGCGACCGAGCCCAGGCCCAGGATGTCGGTCGTGGCGAGCATGGCGAGCGCGTCGCCCGCGTCGGCCTCGTCTCCGGCGAGGACCTTTTCGGCCACCGCGGCGATTTTCGGGTCCAGAATGCGGTCTGTGTCGATCATGTTTTCCCGTGGTCCGTCAAGCATCCCCCCATGGCCTGAACAGTTCGTGCCCGACGCCCAGGAGGCCCAGTATCTTGCCGACCGTGAAGTCCACCACGTCGCCGATCGTCTCGGGATACGTGTAGAATGCCGGCGCCGGGGGGAGGATGTCGGCTCCAGCTTTGCGGGCACTGAGCATATTGTCAAGATGAATCAGGGAAAGAGGGGTCTCCCGCGGCACCAGGATGCAGCGGCGCCCCTCCTTGAGGGCCACGTCAGCGGCCCGGGTTATCAGGGTGTCGGCATAGCCATGCGCGATGGCCGACAGGCTTTTCATGGAAAGGGGCGCGACGATCACGGCCTCGAACCGGGCGGTGCCGCTTGCGGGCGGCGCGAAGAAGTCGTCGTTGGAGTACTCCGAGAGGAGCCCGCGGTCGAACGTGAAATTCCTCGTGTCCAGCACCTCGGCCAGCGACGAAGGGTTTTTCCGGTTCCGGAAAAGTTCGTGGCCCAGCGTCCGCCATCCCGAATCCGACACGATCGCAGACACATGCCTGCCTGACCTGAGCAGCTCTTCGATGAGGCGTATGCCGATCACGGAGCCGCTCGCCCCGGTTATGCCGACGATGTACATGGGGTGTTTCTCCAGCCAGAGATTGATGATACAATTGAACCGGATTGCCGGGAAACTGTCAACGATAAGTTGAAGGTCAGGGCAGGGGGATGAAAAACAAAGGGGGCCGCAGCCCCCTGTTGATTCGTGCAGTGATGTGCCAGTGACATTGCCTACCAGGATGCGCCGCCGTCGAGCGAGCGGGCGAATTTCACCTCGTCGTCTCCATCGTCGAAATAGCCGATAAACAGACGGTAAACGGAGCCTGTATAGTAGCCGCCGATTGAGTTGTACAGCCCGACAGTAGCGCCCGCGTCGATCGTCAATGCCGTAAAGGCCGACCACGCGGCGGCTCCGGCTCCGGTACTGCTGGCGAACTTCAGGTACCCGTTTGTCCCGGAATAATCCCAGTAGCTGATGAAGCCGTCATAGGCAGAACCGTCCCAGTAAATGTAGAGCGACGATCTTTCGTTGACAGCGGTGTTGGTCGCCGTTTCGATCTGGTCGGATGTCCAGCTTGCGCCGGTGGCCGGACCGTGGGTCAGGTACCAGTACCCGTCAGTTGCGTTGTAATAGCTGATGAACGCATACGCAGTGCCGCCGCTGTTGTTCAGGACAAGCGAGCTGTGGCCATCCGCGCCCGCTGTCTCGGTTGTAATGGCGGCCGGCATGTTCCATGCCGGATTTGTCGTAGAGACGCCGCTCAGGGAATCGAAACTTTCTGAGGCAGGTCCCGCTAAACCGGCATTATTATGAGTGACTGCTATAGTAGAATCTGTACCTGTGCCACCTGGAGTGCTTGTCGCATTGAATGGTGTACCGGTTATAGAATTGAGAACGGTTGCAATTTTATTTGCAACACCCTGATCGTAATCAAGAGTAACAGCAGAAACTTCATATGCATAGTCGGTTCCCATCGCTGGAGCTGAACTGGGATTGCCATTGTAGGATATCCAGATTCCATAAGATATTGCCCCATCATAGATGATGAAGTAATCACCTTGAAAATCAGGTGTCCAAAGAGTATCATTGCATGTTATCGTACTGCTTGCCTGCGGTGCGATTGCGTATTTCAGGTTCCCGGCTGTTTCGTCGCAATAAATGATGCCAGAACGGATGTCGCCGCTCACGGTATAGATGTCGTTCGAACTGAAGCGGCCCACGTCATTTGTGCTGTCTATCGTTGCGGTGATCCAGTATGTCCAGTCCGTACTGCCCGACCGGCCGGACATCAGGTAGCCGTTTGTCGCGTCATAATAGCTCACATAGGCCTGGTGATCGGCACCCATGTCAATCGCCGCGATCGAAAGCGACCCGCTGCCCGCATAGGCCCCGACTGCCGCGTCGATCGTATACACGGTCCATGTCCAGGTCGTCAGGTTCGTGCTGGTGCCGCGAGCCATTTTGACTGCTGATGCTGTGTTGTCATAGTAGACGATGTAGGCGTAATAGGTCGTGCCGTCGAGAATGACCTCGATGTCGTTGTACATGCCCACATCGTTGGTCGTCGCGTTCGTGCCGTAACCAGCAGCCCCGTCCACACCGACAGTGGCCAGAACCGAGGGTGAAGCGGTGGCGTTGCCGTTCAGGCACGCCATGCGCAGATCCGAGTTGGCGGCATCGTAGTAGCTGATAAAGACCCTGTCATTGGTTCCGTCATTCACCGTGGCGAGCGATGAGTACTGGCCGTAGTTGGTCAGCGCGCCGTCGGTTATCGATCGGTCCCAGGTTATGGTTGCCGTATCGCTTGAAGGCCCGTTGCTGAGCAGGTCCGAGGCGGCCAACTGGAGCGTATAGGAGCCGTCAACGTCCATCCATACCGTGGGCGTCAGGCTGGTCGACGGCATCCCGTGCTCGGTGCTGCCTGCAGGGCTCGCTGTGACAGTCCAGCTATATGAGGATGTATCCACCCCTACCCCCATTCCATCCGACACCGTGGGGCTCAACGTGAAGCTCGCACCAGCGGTCGAATAGGTCCCGGCGTCGACATTCGGAGGCGTCGTGTCCCGGTAAACCGTCACGCTGGCCGAGTTGGTGTTCAAAGCAGCGTCGGTCACGGTGAGCGTCAGGGTATAGGTCCCGTCAGTACTCATGGAACAGGTCGTGTCCTCGGCGGTATCATCGCCGAATGTTACGGTGCCCGGTCCTGATGCCGTCCACTGGTATGTCATGGCATGAGTATCAGAGGTATTGGCAGTAAGAGTTATCGCCGAGTTGTGATAAGTGCCGGTCGCCGGTGAGGTGATGCTGACCGTGGGGACTGTCTGGTCCCAGGTGACGGTCATACTGTCATTGGAGGAATTGGTTGCATTGTCGGTAACGGCAAAGTTGAGGATATACGTGCCATCCGGCGTAGCGCCTGTAACGGTGAATGTCGGGTTGGTAACCGAAGCGTTGCTGAAATTCGGGGTCCCTGTGCCGGTGCCGCCGGTGCGGGACCATAATACTGATGCCACGCCGCTCGGATTGGTGCCGCCGTCACTGCTGCTGCTGTCGCTGATCGTGTTAGTCGTGTTTGGGCCGCGCAGCCTGTCTGCGCCTGCATTTGCCGTGGGAGGAGTGACGTCCCAGTGGATGGTGGCAGTATCGGTTGCCGTGCGACCGGCATTGTCCCTGACCCAGAACTGGAGGTTGTATGTGCCCTCGGCGGTTGCCTGGAATGTCGGGTCGTCAATGGCTGCGTTGCTGAAGGTGACGGTGCCGCTGCCGGTTCCGGTGCCCAGATCGGTCCACAGTCTCGATTCCACGCCGCTGTCATCTGCGCCGTTTGTGTCGTCAATACTGGTTCCATTGAGGGCCGTTGCAGTGTTGAAATACAGCAATGCCGTGCCCGCATCTGCCGTTGGGTTGACCCTGTCGAGAAAGATCGTGTCGCTGGTGGAAACATTATTGCCGGCATTGTCCCTGTACTGTACATACACGGTTTTGGTCCCGTCGGTGTTAGTGCCTCCGTAGGTGGCGCTTGTCATATCCCAGGCCGATGGTCTTGTGGTATTGTAGGCCTCCCATGCGTACCATGTGGCATTGTCGTTGCTGAAGCGCATTTGATAAACATTCACGTTGTCGGTCGCGGAGCTGGTCAGATTGACGGATGCATAGGTTATGAAGTCGCCGGTATCGGTAAGCCCGTCGTTATCGACAATCGTAAGGGTTCCTGGCGCGGGGTCCGTATTGTCAACGGAAACCGCGGTATCACCGGTTGTGGTCGTGGTCGTGTTTCCGGCGTAGTCGTACGACGTAATTGTGATGGTATACTCGCCGTTGGGGAAAGTGGCAAGAGTGGTGTTCCAGGTGTATTCATAAGGCGATGAAAGGTCGGTATATTCGACATCGTGTGTTCCCGACACCTCGTTGATGGAAAACCGCACCTTGGCTATGCCCGTCTGGCCGTCACTGGCTGTCGCCTGTACGGTGACATCATCGCGCAAATCGTTGTCGTTCAAAAAGTTCGGTGTCGTTATCGGCGAGATGGCGACTGCTGAAGAATTCGGAGCCGTATTGTCAACGGTCACGGTGATCGAATCGACATCGCTGCTGCCGGCCTCGTCATAGACCGTTGCCGTAATCGTTACGCTTCCGTTTCCAGGAGTAGTAGTGTTCCAGCTGTATTCATAGGGAGAGGTCGTATCGGTTTGAGTTATTGCACCGCCGCCTATGTTGAATACGACACGGTCAATGGCGCTGTTGTCTGATGCAACGGCGGAAATATTCACCGTCCCTTTCAGGTATGATGACCCTGCGGGATTGCTGATCGTCACGGTCGGCGCGGTATTGTCCACGATGACCGTGGTGTCGTTGTCTATGGTCGTGTTTCCGGCCGCGTCATAGGCGATGATCCTGATGCTGTGCTCGCCGTTGGTCGTTGTGGCCCAGCTGTATGAATAGGGGGACGTGCCGTCGGTTGCAGCGAGACTCCCGTCGATGTAGAACTCGACGGACGAGGCGCCGGTTGCCGATGCATTTATGGCTATTGTTCCGGTGACATAGGCCCCGTTTATCGGGCTTGTCACGTTGACTGCGCTCGGCGGGGTATTGTCGACATCGACACTGACCGTGTCTACGGATGTCCCGCCGAGAAGATCATATGCCGTGGCCGTTACGGTGTAGGTACCGTCGGCGTTCGGGGTTGTGTCCCACTGATATTCATAGGACGTGCCGCCCAGGTGATAGCAATTGCCGGTGGCGCTTCCGGCGCTTATCTCTATATAGTCGATGCCTATGCCTGAGTCAGAGGCCGTGATTTCAATATTCACCGTTCCGCTGACGTCTGCGGAGGCGGCGGGGCTGGTTATGCTGACCGTTGCGGGATCGGTATTGTCGACCCAGAAGGTCGCCGTGTCGTTGATTGTTGCGTTGCCGGCGTCGTCATAGGCCCTGATCTCCATGCCATGCTCGCCGTCGGCGACCGATGCGCTGTTCCATGCCAGTTCGTACGCGTCTACGTTGAACGCGCCGTCGCCGAGGTCGGTTGTGCCGTCGAGCCAGAATTCGACATGGTCTACCGAGCCGGCGTAATCCTGGGCTGTCGCGCCGAGCGTGACGGTCCCGCTGACCGTTTCATCCGCCTGCGGGGATACGAGCTTCACGTTGTACGGCCCCTCGTTGTCGACAGTGACGTTGACGGTGCTCGAAGTCGTCAGGCCTCCGGCGTCGTAGGCCGCCGCCCTGACGCTGTGCCCGCCGTCTTCGTATCCCGTGGTGTTCCATATCCAGGAATAGGGGGACGCGGTGTCCGTTGATTTGAGCGCGCCGTCAATGTAGAACTTCACTCCAGAAAGGTTCGTGTCAGCGGCTGTGGCCGTGACTGCCACCGCGCTTCCATGAACTGTAGCGCCGTTCAACGGCGCGGTCACGTTCACTGTCGGAGCGGTCCTGTCCACGGTGACGGTAATCGTGTCCGAACTGAAATTGCCGATATCGTCCGTGGCGGTCACGGTTATTTCATGGTCGCCGTCCGTTTTATCGGTCAGGTCCCAGGTGAACTGGAACGGGACGCCGTTGTCGGTGTCGGTGATATCGTCCGGTGAGCCGGTTGACGGGCCGTCAATGGAAAGGGCGATCTGCGCGATGCCGTCGTTGTCGGACGCGTTCACCTTGATGATCACGGTGTTTCCGTTGACGACCGCAGCGCTGGCGGGCGAAGTTATTTCGACCGCGGGATTTCCGTTGTCGATCACGACCGTCACCTCGTCCGAGGCGCTGTTTCCTCCCGCGTCATAGACAACGGCCTTGACCGTGTGATTGCCGTGGCTCAGGGTCGTGGTGTCCCAATCCGTTATTTCATAGGTATATGGCCCTGTGCCGGTGCCGGAGGATACCGTGTCAATGATCTGCTCGTCAACGTACAGCTCGACCCTGTCGACGTCGACGCCGGTGTCGCTGTCGTCGTAGGCGCTCGCGGTTATTGTTGCGGCGATGCTGTTTATCGTGTCAAAGGCGGCCGGCGTCGTGATGTCGATTGACGGGAGCATGTTGTCAACGACCAGGGATGCGACGATGTCGTAGTTGGTTCCGCCGTTCGTGCAGTATACTTTTGCCCGTATCATGATCGTATCGCCATGACTGAATGTTCCGCCGCCTGTATAGAGATTAAACTGGTAGGGCTCTGCCGTAGCCGTGAAATAAAGAGGGTTTGTGTTAAGGTTGGGATCAGGTTCGGTGTCGGTGCCCACGTAAAATTCGACTTTGGTAACCGCGTCGGGATTTGAAGCGGTTGCGCGGATGATGGTATTGAGGCCAACGCTGGTTCCGTCGGCCACATTGGAAATATCGATGGTGGATGAGCCCGTGCCTCCGCCGCCGCCTCTACGGTCGTCGTCGTCCGACGAACAGGCTGTCATGGCCAGGGCAAGCATTCCCGCCAGCAGGATGGCCAGTATATTGTTTTTCAAACCGTTGTTTTTCATCTCGTTCAACCTCTCGGGTTCCCCGTGTTAATATGCCAGTATGTCATAAAAAATGTCAGTCCTGGTATTGCGATAGTCGTACCAGAAATAATGCCCGCTCGCGGGCGACCCGCTGCCTGAAAAAACCGATCGAATCAGTGCTTCATCGGCGACCATCTCCGGGTCGTAGTTTCCGGTCACGCCCACGGTAATCCCTTCGTAATCCGTTCCGGTTCCGGTGTCCGCGTCCCATTGCGGAGCGCCGACTGCGTCATAGGCCTGGGCCATTGCCTGGTATCCCAGGAACGAATAATACCGGTTGTCGATCCAGCCCGCAAACGCCCCGCCGTTGCCAGTTCTGGACAGCGTCACGTTGTTTTTCGTTATGTCTGCGGATTCGTTCGATACATAGCTCCCGATGGAGACTATTGTTTCGTTGAAAGACGGGTCCACGACCCCGCTCGCGGCTGTCCTCTCCTGGATGTAGAGGTCATTGCTGTCGTCGGCGAACGCCACTATGGGATTGCCGGCGCTGCTCAGTACGATGGCCGCGTCGTTTCCCGTTGTGGTGAGGGTGACCGCTGCGGCCCAGGTCGTGCCGTCAAGACTCTGCCCCCAGCGGCGCAGAGCGACATTGACACCGTTGTCATAGAGAACATATATTCCGGTCGATCCGTCGGATATGACGTCGATGATGGAGCCGGTCCCGAGATTCACGCCCAGGTTCGCGGCGTTCGTACCCACGAGGAAGGCGCCGGCTGCGCTCAGGCGTTTTCCCCTTATCGTATTTCCCGTTGAATCCTCATATATGACGAATGCGCCTCCGCTTCCGTCTGATATGACATGTGTATCCTGTACGTTGTTGGAGGCATGGTCAACGGCCATGAAGGAGCTCACGGCAAGAGACCCGTCGCGCAGGTTCACTATCGCAGCTCTGATGTTGGTCGGGGAAGCATTATCATGCCATGCGAAGAAGGCCCTTGGCTGGATTATGTAATAGTGTCGGCCGCTCACGGTGTTGCCGCTTATGGTGAGCCTTGTCGCCGCGACGGCGGTGATGACGAACACATCATATCCGCCTGCGCCGTTGTCATGGTAGAGTATGTCGCCCGCCCGGACGCCGCCGTTGACG